>Ga0335073_10015916_pt1 | contig 10510 bp, 9 predicted proteins | sample Lox_Sample_22_FD_207093 | JGI IMG/M metagenome (GOLD analysis project Ga0335073, IMG submission 207093) | Soil microbial communities from Loxahatchee National Wildlife Refuge, Florida, United States - Lox_Sample_2.2 | ecosystem: Environmental > Terrestrial > Soil > Wetlands | place: USA: Florida...
ACCACCTGGATGTCGGGCGTGTTCCAGGCGACGTCGTATTGCCGTGCCAGGGCGCGCTGGATCTTGCGATAGCCGCGCTCGTCGTGGATCGACTGCACGCGCAGGTTCGGCTCGCCGGCGTCGTCCAGCACATGGAACAAACCGAACTGGCGGATCAGCCGCGGGCTGAGGAACTGCAGGATGAAGCTTTCGTCGCGGTAATTGGCCCAGACGTCGCGCAGCACCGCCATCGGGTTGCCATTCCCCGCGATGTCGGGGAACCACTGCTGGTCTTCCGCCGTCGGCTCGGTGCAGATGCGCTCGATGTCCTGCATCATCGCGAAGCCGAGAGCGTACGGGTTGATGCCGCTATAGCGCGGATCGTCGAAATCCGGCTGGAACACCACGTTGGTATGGCTGCGCAGGAACTCGACCATCGCGCCGTCGTTGATCAGGCCCTTTTCGTGCAGGCGGTTCATGATGCGATAGTGCGTGTAGGTCGCGCACCCCTCGTTCATCACCTTGGTCTGCATCTGCGGGTAGAAATACTGGGCGATGATGCGCACGATTCGCAGGATCTCGCGCTGCCACGGCGCCAGGCGCGGCGCGACCTTTTCCAAAAAGAACAGTACGTTTTCCTGCGGCAATTGCAACAGGGCCTTGCGCTTTTCCTCGGCGGTCGGGTCATGCTTGGCGCTGGCCTGCCCTGGCACCGTGCGCCACAGGTCGTTGAACACCTGCTCTTCATGGATGCGGCGTTCGCGCGCGCGCTGCTCCTCCGCCCGCAGATCCATTGAACGGCGGCGCGGATAGCGGTGCACGCCGTGGGTCATCAGCGCATGGGCGGCGTCCAGCAAGCGCTCCACCTGCGCCTCGCCGTGCCTCTCCTCGCAGTCCGCGATGAATTTCTTGGCGAAATCCAGGTAGTCCAGGATGCCGTTGGCGTCGGTCCACTGCTTGAAGACGTAGTTGTTCTTGAAGAAATGATTGTGGCCGAAGGCGGCGTGGGCGATCACCAGGGTCTGCATCGTCACCGTGTTCTCCTCCATGATGTAGGAGATGCACGGGTTGGAATTGATGACGATTTCATACGCCAGGCCCTGCATGCCGGCGCGGTACAGCGCTTCGTTGCGGGCGAACTGCTTGCCGAACGACCAGTGCTTGTAGAAGATCGGCATGGCGATCGAGGAATAGGCGTCGAGCATTTGCTCGGAATTGATCACCTCGATCTGGTTCGGATAGGTATCGAGCCCGAGTTCGCCGTGCGCGATCTCCGCCACCGCGTCATGCACGCGCTGGATGGTGCCAAATTCCCAATCGGCACCTTCGTAAAGCGGGTGGGCAGCGCGGTCGATCGTGATGCTCATCGGGGGTCCTCAACGATGCTCCCCCTCCCCTTGCGGCAGGGGGCCGGGGGGAGGCACCGGGTTGCACCGCTGCTACGACGCGACCCTTCCCCCCGGCCCCTCCCACAAGGAGAGGGGAGTTGTTACCGTCTCATGCGGTCTCTTGTTCCTGGGCGGTCTTGCGGGCGAACAACTCGCGGAACACCGGGTAGATGTCGCGCCGGTGCCCCACTTTGCGCATCGCCATCGGCGCCCCGGTGCGGCAGATCGCGGTATAGGTCTGCCACAGGTCGGAATCCCGGCGAATGAAGCCGGGCGGGAAATGCTCGGAGTCACGGCCGACTTCCAGATACGCGTAATACTGGCACACCGGCAGGATCACATTCATCAGCAGCGCCGCGGTCTTGTCGTTGTCGGAGGCGGTATTGTCGCCGTCCGAGGCCTGCGCCGCGTAAATGTTCCAGTTTTCCGGGCTGTAGCGTTCGTCGATGACCCGCTGCATCTCCTCCAGCGCGGTGGATACCACAGTGCCGCCGGTTTCCGGCGAGTGGAAGAAGGTGTCCTCATCCACTTCCTGCGCCTGGTGGGTATGGCGGATGAACACCACGTCCACGTTCTTGTACCGGCGCTTGAGGAAAATGTAGAGCAATACGTAGAAGCGCTTGGCGAGGTCCTTCATATGCTCCGTCATGGAGCCGGACACGTCCATCAGGCAGAACATCACCGCCTGCGCCACGGGCTTCGGCTGTGCCTCGAACCGCCGGTAGCGCACGTCGATCGGATCGATGTATGGGATCAAGGACGAACGGCGCAGCTTGCGCTCCAGTTCCGCCTCCAGTTCCAGCCGGCGCGCCTCCTCCTCGCCGTCCGGCGCCAGGGCAGCGATCTCTTCGCGCAGCCTGTCCAGTTCGGTCGCCTTCGGCCGCCGCAGCGCGATCCGCCGCGACAAACTGTTCCGCACCGTGCGGTTCAGCGCCAGATTTGCTGGCGAGCCGGTGACCGAATAGCCGGCGCGGTGCCAGGTCACCGCCTCGGCATTCACCACCCGGCGCTTGGCCAAATCGGGCAGTTCGAGGTCTTCCAGGAACAGATCGACGAATTCCTCGCGCGACAGGGCGAAGCGGAAATCGTCCTGCCCTTCGCCGTCCGGGCTGCCTTCCGAGCCACTGCCGCCACCACCGCCCTGCGGCCGCGGGATGGTATCGCCCTCGATATATTCCTTGTTGCCGGGCAGCAGGTGGTCGCGAATGCCACCCGAGGCGCTGCGGTGCAGGGAGGGTTCATGCACGCCCTGCGCCGGCAGCGAGACCTCGCCTTCCTGGTCGGCGTCCTTGATGCTGCGGCTGGCGGAGGTCTCGTGCACCGCCTTGCGGATCAGCGACTTCGCCCGCCGCATGAAACGCTGCCGGTTGGCGAGGTTCTTCCCGCTGGGATTAAGGCGCCGGTCGACGATGTGCATCGATGTCACGTGTCCATCACTGGTTCCGGGTGGTCATCCGGCCTGCTTGACCCGCATATACCACTCCACCAAACGCCGGACCTGCCGCTCGGTATAGCCGCGCTGGGTCATGCGCTCGACGAACTCGGTGTGCTTCTTCTCGCTCTCGCTGTCCTTCTTCGAGCCGAAGCTGATCACCGGCAGCAATTCCTCCACCTGGGAGAACATCCGCCGCTCGATCACTTCGCGGATCTTCTCGTAGCTGGTCCAGGACGGGTTCTTGCCGTTGTTGTTGGCGCGCGCCCGCAGGCTGAACTTGACGACCTCGTTGCGGAAGTCCTTGGGGTTGGCGATCCCCGCAGGCTTCTCGATCTTTGTCAACTCCTGGTTGAGCAGTTCGCGGTTCATCAACTGACCCGTGTCGGGATCCTTGAAGTCGATATCCTCGATCCAGGCATCGGCGTAGGCAACATACCGATCGAACAGATTCTGGCCGTAGTCGGAATATGATTCAAGGTAGGCCTTCTGGATTTCGTTGCCGATGAACTCGGCGTAACGCGGTGCCAGCTCGCCCTTGATGAACTCCAGGTAACGCTTCTCTGTCTCTGCCGGCAATTGCTCGCGCCGGATCGCTTGCTCCAGCACGTACATCAGATGCACGGGATCGGCGGCGATCTCGGTCGTGTCATGGTTGAAGGTCGCCGCGAGCACCTTGAAGGCGAAACGGGTGGAGGCGCCGTCCATGCCTTCCTCGACGCCGGCGACGTCCTTGTATTCCTGCAAGGAGCGAGCGCGCGGGTCGGTCTCCTTCAGGCTTTCGCCGTCATAGACCCGCATCTTGGAGAACAGCGTGGAGTTCTCATGCCGGCGCAGTCGCGACAGCACGGAGAAGCGTGCCAGCATTTCCAGTGTCGCCGGCGCGCAGGGCGACGCCGCCAGCTCCGATCGCGCGATCAGCTTGTCGTAGATCTTTTGCTCCTCCGTCACCCGCAGGCAGTACGGCACCTTGATGACGTAGATGCGGTCGATGAAGGCTTCGTTATTGCGGTTGTTTTTGAAGCTCTGCCACTCCGCCTCGTTGGAGTGGGCCATGATGATGCCGTGGAAGGGAATGGCACCGATATTCTCGGTGCCGATGTAGTTGCCTTCCTGCGTTGCTGTCAGCAACGGGTGCAGCATCTTGATCGGCGCCTTGAACATCTCGACGAACTCGAGGATGCCCTGGTTGGCGCGGTTCAGGCCGCCCGAGTAGCTGTAGGCGTCAGGGTCGTTCTGTGCGTGCAACTCCAGCTTGCGGATATCCACCTTACCCACAAGCGAGCTGATATCTTGGTTATTCTCGTCGCCGGGTTCCGTCTTGGCGACGGCATATTGCCGCAACCGCGACGGCAGCAGCTTCTGCACGCGAAACTTGGAGATGTCGCCGCTGAACTCGTCCAGACGCTTGATGCACCAGGGGCTCATCAGGCCGGTCAGTCGACGGGGCGGAATGCCGTAACGGTCTTCCAGCAGCGGCCCCATCCGTTCCGGGTCGAACAGCCCGAGCGGGCTCTCAAACACCGGGCTCATGTCGTTGCCGGCCTTCAGCACATAGATGGGATGCACTTCCATCAGTGCCTTCAACCGCTCGGCGAGCGAGGACTTGCCGCCACCCACGGGGCCAAGCAGGTACATGATCTGCTTGCGCTCTTCCAGGCCTTGGGCGGCGTGCCGCAGGAAGCCGACGATCCGCTCGATCGTCTCCTCCATGCCGTAGAATTCGCAGAATGCCGGATAAACCCGGATCGTGCGGTTCATGAAAATGCGGCCGAGGCGGGCGTCTTTAGCCGTATCCACCATTTCCGGCTCGCCGATCGCGGCGAGCAAACGCTCCGTCGCGGTGGCGTACATCATCGGATTGTCGCGGCACGCTTCCAGGTATTCGGCCAGCGACATCTCAGCTTCGCGGTTCGCCTCGAAGCTTTTGGCGTAACTGGCGAACAGATCATCGACCATTGGCATCTGTCGCTCCATGGGTAAGGCTGAACGGAAACTGTATTCCTGCATTGTCGGAAGATGGGTCTGAACGTAGCGTAGAAGTTCGCTGTCGCGTTAAGTTTTTTTCGCCGAGTCGTGAGATTCGACGATCTAGGCCGTTTGGCGGAGGTCTGCCCATCACGGTCTCCTTTCCGGCGGTGGCGCGGGCGGTGCCAAAAACAAAAGGCAATGCAGCGTGTTCGGAATGTGGCGGATCACCAGGGCGTGCAACCGCATCCTGCCGGCGCGCCAAGGTTGCCGGTCCGTTGCAAATTTTTCCTGGACGTTTGGCCAGGCCGACGGTCCCGGTTCGGCTCGCTGCCGGCCATACCTCCAAGTACATTTGCCAAACGGCGGAAAATCAAGTACTTTCAACAGCCCGTTCAGCGATTCGTGACCGCGCCAAAAAACTCCCTGGTAGCTGTGGCTACCCGGCGGAAGGCTCGGACAGGCGGCGATGCCGTGCATACGGGGCCTCCGATCAGTTTCGCGACAAACCGGCCGATTGCCCTGGTCATGCCGCCACACGCTAACGATACAGCGGTATTCGTTAAAGACCGGCTAACTGCGTCGGATTCAATGCCGGCGATGCAAATCAGCAACGGTGCAACTGCATCCCGTACGATAGCCGACAGCGCCCCGAGTCGATTGAGATAGATCAGTCGGGATTTGGTTTTTTTCCCGCTGCGGCGGATTCATGAAGGCGGCAGGCCGGCATCCCGAAGCTGTGCCAGAACGTCGGCTTCCGCGGCCGGGTCCGGGGGCGGCAGCGGCCGGCGTGCCAGCAGCCGGATGGTCCGCCGAACCTGGTCGTAGTAGCGGCGGCAGGCCGGGCAGAGGACCAGGTGCAAACGAGCCCCCAGCCAGGCCCGAGGCGTCAGGGCATGCTCCAGATAGTCGGTCACAAGCTCGCTCATGTCGCGGCAGGTGGGAATGCGGATCATCCCGCTTGCGTCCTTCCGGCGTTGCGGTGAGACTCCGTGGCGTGGCCGGTGTTACGCTGGTTCGCTCCGGCTTGCCAGGAAAGGCCAGCGCCGCCATGCGGTTGGGTGGGAGAGAGCGTGGGGAGTTCGACGACCCGGCCTTCCTGGCGCGGCTGCGTCAGGGCGATCCCCTCGCCTACCAGAGGCTGATCCGCCGGTTCCACGGCTCCCTGGTGGGCGTGGCCGCCGCGATCATCGGCAGCCATGCCCAGGCCGAGGAGGTGGTGCAGGACGCCTGGCTTGCCGTGCATGCCGGCATCGGCCGGTTCGAGGGCCGCTCCAGCCTGATCACATGGTTGTTCAGCATCGTGCTGAACCGTGCCCGCACCCGCGCCACCCGCGAGGCGCGCCTGGTTGGCCTGCCCGAACTGGGGGATGCCGGCGAGCCGGGCGAGCGCGCGGTGCCACTGTCGGCGTTCCAGCCAGACGGACACTGGGTGGAGGCCCCGAAGCTCTGGGATGAGGTGAGTCCCGAGCGTATCGTAGGCGGACGCCAGCTCTGGGAGCATGTGGAGGAGGCGATCGAGCGCCTGCCGACTGCCCAGCGTGCCGTGTTGATCCTGCGCGACATCGAGGAACGGGCAGCGGAGGAAGCCTGCGCGCTGCTGAACATCAGCGCCGAAAACCAGCGCGTGCTGCTGCATCGGGCACGCGGACGAATCCGTGCGGTGGTGGACAATCTGGTTGGCGCCCGGCCGGCGGCTGTCGCGCGAACCGGATCTGGCCGGCGCGGCCGGTCGGCCGCCGATCAGGCAACTCGGTTCGTGGTTGTGGCTGGCCGCGTTCTCGCGTGGCAGCCGGCGTTGTGGCTCGCTCGCTGCATCGGCCGCCCAAACCCCGGTGCCGCATGACTGCAGCCATGCTAATATGACGCTGACCCGACAAGTGGTCGAAGCAAGGGGAACGGACATGGCAGCCAGGAAAGGCAAAGAGGCGTCGCCGGCAGTCGATAAGTCAACGACCACCAACGGCGCAGCGGAGCGAACGGTTGCGGCGGCGTCGGTACCGGCAACGCCGGAGGCGGCGGATAATCAGCGCCTGCTGCGCGAGGCGGCCTGGAGCCGCATGTTCGGCCGGACAGAAGCGAAGAACCCGTTCACCCGCACGCGATAGCAAGCTGGCACCCGATCTGACCCGTCGGGCGTCAGGGCCGCGGGCCTTGGTCGTCCGGTGACAGTGCTTCGCCGCCGCGGGCAGACAGCCGGGCGGTTCGACGTCATCCCCGGCGAGGGCCCGGACCCATTGCGCCTGCCCTGCTATCCATCCCCATAATAAGGAGAGCGCCGGCGATGGCCGATCTGATCGAGACCGCGGAGGACGGCGTCGCGGTCCTGACCCTCAACCGACCCGAGCGTCTCAACGCTTTCTCCCCCGACCTGCTGGCCGGCTTGCGCGATGCCCTGCCGCGGCTGGCCGCCGACGCATCGGTCGGTGCCATTGTCCTGACGGGCAGCGGCCGCGGCTTCTGCGCTGGTGGCGACGTGAAGACCATGGCGGCGCGCGAGGCCGGACGGACTTTCGAGCAACGCCTGGAAGGCTACCGCTCGATGCATCAGATTCCGTTGCTGATGCGCACCCTACCAAAGGTCATCATCGGCATGGTGAACGGCCCGGCGGTCGGCGCCGGCCTGGGCCTCGCATTGGCCTGCGACCTGCGGATCGCGGGCCGCTCGGCGCGCTTCGCCACCGGCTTCGCCAACATGGGCTATTCCGGCGATTTCGGCGGTTCCTGGCTGCTGACCCGACTGGTCGGCACCAGCAAGGCGAGGGAACTGTATTTCCTCAACGACATGCTGGACGGGGAGCAAGCAGCGGCGCTCGGGATCGCCAATCGTGTGGTGGACGACGCGGCGCTGCGCGAGGAAACCATGGCCCTGGCGCGCCGCATCGCCTCCGGGCCGCGCGTGGCATTGGGTTACATGAAGCGGAACCTGCACGCGGCGGAGACGGAGCCCTTCGCAACGGTGCTGGAGATGGAGGGCATCCACCAGGCCCGCGCCGGCCAGACCGAGGACCACCGCGAGGCGGTTGCCGCGTTCGCCGAGAAGCGGAAGCCACGGTTTCAGGGCAGATAGCAGCCGGACGGACCAGTTTGCGGACCGGAGTCCTCGCCGCCCGGCGAAGCCGTGGATGGCGAACCCGGGCCTGGTGTGACGCAGGACGTAACCGTGACGCCACCGCGCGCGGGCCGAGCTTGACCAGACCGGCGGCCATGGCAGCCTCGGCGCCAGGCAACGCCGAACGGAGACCGACATGGATCATCGCACAGCCATCGTGACGGGCGGACTGCGAGGCCTCGGCCGCGCCATGAGCCTTGGCCTTGCCCGCACCGGCGTCCGCGTGCTGGCGGTGGGGCATATCGAGACCGATGTGCCGGAGATGCAGACACTCGCCGCCAGCAACGGCGTTGGCGAAACAGTCGCCTGCCTGGTCGCCGACATCCGCAAGCCGGCGGAGTGCGACCGGGTTGTCACCGCCTGCACCGACCGCTTCGGCGGCCCTGACATCCTGGTGAACAACGCCGGCCTCACCTTCACCACCATCGCGCCCGACCGCTTCCGCCGCGCCACGCCGCAGAAATTCTGGGAGGTTTCGGACGCAGTCATCCAGGCGGTGATGGACACCAACTACGTGGCCGCGGACCAGATGGCGCGGCGTGTGGCACCCGGCATGGTGGCACGCGAATGGGGGCGGATCGTCAACGTCACCACCAAGCTCAGCACCATGAACATGCATGGGGCGATGCCGTATGGCGCCTCCAAGGCGGCTTTGGAGATGGCGACGGAGGTTTGGGCGAAGGAACTGGCCGGCACCGCCGTCACGGTGAACATCGTCAACCCCGGCGCGGGGGCGAATACGCTCGGCATGGCGCAGGAGATGCGGGACCGCAGCGCCGCCGGCCTGGTTCCCCGCCTGGTGGAGCCGGAGGCGATGGTCCCCCCGCTCTTGTTCGTGGTTTCGCGCGCCGCGGACCGGATAAATGGCTACCGGTTCGATGCCAATACGTGGGATACAGCACTGTCGCCCGCCGAGGCGGCCCGCCAGGGGGGACGCCCGGCGGGATTCGAGTTGCATGCGCAGGATCGTGAGAGCTGGCCAGCCTAGGGCGCCGCGCCTTGTGAAGCCGCTGGCCGTTCCTGCTCCGATAGCATGACGGAAGGGTCAGGAGTGGCCGATGATCAGGGCGGTGCGCGTGCGTCGGGACGGGTCCATCGATCTACCGACGCTGCTGTTTTTTGCGGTACCGATCCTCTTCGCCTATGCGGCTTGGCTGACCTCCGTGGTGTTCTGCGCCAACAACGGCCCGCGGCCGCTCCTGATCGCCGATGCGGCGTTCTTCCCGGTCGGCGTGGTCCACGGCATCGGGCTATGGTTCGGCGGCTGGTAGCGGCGAGGCTACGACGCCAGCGCCTCGCCGACGGCCTGTCGTAGCGCGGGCAGAACTTCTGCCCCGAACCAAGGGTTCTTTCGCTCCCACCCGGTGGTCCGCCAGGACGGATGCGGCAGCGGGAAATATCGCGGCAGATGGTCACGAAACCCTCGCACCCGGTCGGTCATTGCGCCAGGTCCGAGCGCGTGGGTCAGCGCGTAGCCACCCACGAGCACTGTGAGCCGGATCGCGGGCATCGCCGCCGCCAGGCGCTCCCGCCATAGCGGGGCACATTCCGGACGCGGCGGCGCATCGCCGCCATTGGGCAGCCGGCCCGGATAGCACAGCCCCATGGGCACGATGGCGATGCGGGATTCGTCATAGAAGGCGTCACGCTCCATCTGCAGCCAGAGCCGCAGCCGCTCGCCGGAGGGGTCGTTCCAGGGGATTCCGGTCGCGTGCACTTTCGTGCCCGGTGCCTGTCCCACGATCAGCAGCCGCGCGGTGATGGAGGCGCGAAACACCGGCCGCGGCCCCAGCGGCAGGAAATCGGCACAGAGCCGACAGGCGCGGGCCGCGGCGACGATGCCAGCCAGGGTCGCGTCGCCGCCGGGCGACGTTTCGGTCCGTCGGGCGACGGTGACTCGTCCGCCGGAAGCAGGCGGGCCCGCACTCACCCTGAGTTGGTGTTGGCGCATGGCGCGGACCACTGCCACCCGCGTCGACCTGCGGCAAGGCCGAGGCTGCGCTGGGCCTTTGACCGCCTCGCCAACCGGCTTTGGCGGCAGCGGGCCACCGACCGGGTGCAGGAACACATGCGGACGCGGTACTACCGACCGGGCGCAGGAACACGAGCGGACGCGGTACTACCGACCGGGCGCAGGAATGCCGACCGGACGCACGACCGGAGACACACTCGGCCGTCCGGAGGCTCACGCAGCCATCCTGTTTCGTGCCCGGAAGTGGCTCGACATCCATGTTTGCGGTGCGGCGATGGGCGCAGGTAAGGATTGTGCACCGACGAGGTCCGACGAGGTGGCCCATGACGTCTCGAACAGCCGCTTGCTCCTGCGGGCAGTTGACCATTGAAGTTCATGGCGAGCCGCTGGCAGTTGGCATCTGCCATTGTCTCGCCTGTCAGCGTCGGACCGGCAGCGTCTTCGCGGCGCTGGCAAGGTTCGCTGCCCCGTACAAGGTTTCCGGCGGCGCGACCGAGTATGTACGCGTCGGCGACCAGGGCGCCCGGTTCAGGTTCCGCTTCTGCCCCGTCTGCGGCACCACCGTTTTCCACAGCGAGGAAGCAGACGCACACGGTTTCATCAGTGTCGCCGTGGGCGCATTTGCCGACCCCGACTTTCCGCCACCCCGGATTTCCATC
>Ga0335073_10015917_pt1 | contig 10510 bp, 12 predicted proteins | sample Lox_Sample_22_FD_207093 | JGI IMG/M metagenome (GOLD analysis project Ga0335073, IMG submission 207093) | Soil microbial communities from Loxahatchee National Wildlife Refuge, Florida, United States - Lox_Sample_2.2 | ecosystem: Environmental > Terrestrial > Soil > Wetlands | place: USA...
CCAATCCTCTTCGGTCATCTGCGTCAGCATGGTCGGCCTCCCTTGCCGACCACGCAGTGATTCGATGAAATACCGATTCGGGAATCCGCCAATTACGCATGGCTGGGATTCCGTCCACACAACCTAGCCGGCTCGGCACTGATAATACTCTGAGCGTCGTTTCGCACGCCCTCACCGAGACGGCCGGACCCGGCCTGCGGCAACGCTATCGTCCAATCCGCCTGACGGGCACAACGCCTCGTCCATATCGCAGTAATGACCGTTAGCCGTAGGCAACGCTTGCCAGAAACGCTCATGGCACGCCTTGCAGAAAGTCCCTTGCCGAGCGTTCCGAGAGCCACGCCGCCAGGCCGGGTGCGTCTGCCTTCGCTGCGATGAGTTGCGTCGCGGCGAGTGACCGCCACTCTAGATCACCCGGCTCGTCAAACGTTCTCCGGAGCTCTCGGACGGTGACAAGCGCCTGCTCAGCCCAAGCTCGAAACCCATCGAGATCCCAGTAGCATACACGTCTTAGCACTGGCATCGCACCGTGCTTAGCCTTCTTCGCGGGTGTGACGAGCACCGGCAGAATTGTAGCATCGGCCGCACCGGGCACGTGCTCTCGCATCCAGTCAGGATGTGAAGCGGCCTGCCGCGCCTTGGTGGCATCCACCGTCGATTTGTCTCCCTTTGCGTTCGCGTGATCCTCGAAAACGAACGCAACGTCGCCGATCAACCACCAAGGATCGGGTGAGGCATCTTCCTCCTTTTTTCCGGCACGGAACCCGAGGTGTTCTCCTAGCTGCACCTGAGCTTGCTCGAACCCTTGTCCCCCTTTTAGTCCGTCTCGGATTTCCCTTTCCTTCGCGGAGAAGTCTCGATTATGCAATTTCCCTAGTTTGACGAGCCTTGCTTCAAGGCGCTCAACTTGGAGCATCAATGTAGCATTGCGCTGATCCTCTTGAGTAGCAAGGGATCCACTGCTCCGCGCCAGTGCAACCAACCATGGGATTCCCGTGGCTGCTTCTTTGGCGCTCTGGAACTGCTGACGCGCGAGGGCAGCGAGGGGAGTTTCCCCACACGCCGCTGCGAGTTCCGCGGCGCTTCCCGCCAGGTAGTGCCAGAGTGCACGATACCCTCGAAGCCCTGGGTCCGTCAGCACTCCCAACGCCTCCCGTGCCGATTCAAACGCTGTGACATAGTCTTGCTGCCACATCGCAGCTTGGTAACGGATTTCATGCGACACTGCGTCGGCCAACTGCTGCATCGCTGGGAAGGGACTTTGAACTGCATTTGCGCGCGCCTCAAGAATCCCTTCGTTTGCCTCTTCCCACTCAGCGTCATGGTCCAAGAAAATCTGGAAATTTTCGAGCAATGTCTTTGCGTCCACGCCCGTGGACTGAGTAATCCCGAATTCCAATTCCGCCTGGAGTTCTGGATGGAGATAGCTGCGCCGCTTCCGATCGGTAAGATACTCTGGTAGGTCTCCCCCGGTGACGACAACTGCGGAGTAGTCGTTCAGTCCTGGAGTGCATCGTCCCACCGCCTGTAGCACTCGGGTTTGAACGCGCTCGTTGAAGAGCAGGTTTGCCCCCATCCGCGTCATCAGAAACCTTTCCTGAAGGTTTGTGGCACGTGGCAGACCCTCAACAAATAGCAGACGACAGTCATCATTGGGAAAGTCGATCCCATCGTAGCGGTTAGCGAAAACCGCGACAGCCATTTTCTCTTCTATGAATTCCGACTTACTGTCCTCAAGATCCACTGCGGAGAAAGTCGGGAATCCGAGAGAGCTTTCCACATCCGATACGGTCGCTGTCGCAATATCGTTATTCGGCGCAAGGACTAAACTGCGTCCAGCACGCTTCATCATCGCGCGCCGTAAATTCTGGGTCTTGGTTTCATCGAGAGACTTCTCGGGGAAGATAAAGAAGCGCCGTCCAATCCCCTGGCGGTCCCACCCTTCCGGTATTGGCAACCCGAGAATCTTCTGGCGACCGGTCAATCGTTCGAGGTTTCCCCCGGAGCCCAGCGTCGCTGACATGAAGATGCGCTGGGCGGCGCCCGCGAATGGTGGGTGCGTCCAAGTCGGTGGAATCAACGGGCGGATCAAAATTTCAGATGAGGATACGTACATCTGACACGCGCAGAGATGATCAGCCAACATACGCCACGCGTACCTCTGCCGCCGGTCCTCGACGTTCTCGGAGATTGCCGCGCATAGCTCGCCCTCGATCTGAACCAGCTTGTCTGTTGATATCTTGTCTACCCAGGTCGCGTCTTCGATTCCTTTCCATTGTCCGGTCAGCCGCGTATAATTCGTCGAACTTAGGACGCCCTTCAAAACGCCCGAGACGGCGGCGAACAGCGTCTCATCGTCTTCCTCGAAGCGGCTGATATGAAGGCTCCACTGACTGGCTATGTAATTCTCTGCTGCATGGGCGTCGTCGACAATTATCACTTCGGGATTAGTAAAGAACGGATTCGTGTTGAACAGGCTATTATATGTCGTCACGGCGACTCTGTCGCCAGCACTGTACGCTGCCTTAGATTCCGGCTTGTAACTCGTGATCCTTCCAACGAAGGCCTCGACTGATAGGCCTACTTCGTAGAGGCTTCCTCGACTACCTGGTTGACCAGTTGACGAGTCGGGCAAAGATAGACGACCCGCTCGCGGTTTTTACGACGCCGCCATTCGGCGAGCAGTAGGCCAACCAATGTCTTTCCGCTACCGGTTGGTAGCTGAAGTGCCACATCGGGCACGTTCTGGGCGCGGGCGACATAGTTGCGCAGGATCTGGCCTTGATGATCATACAGGCTGGCATGCTTGCGGCGAGGCAAATCCCGGAATAGTCGGTCGGGACTTTCAGGCACAGGTGTATGGGAGGGTGGTTTTTTGAATGCCATGAAACCTTACCACTGCTTGGCCGATCCGCCTTCCCGAGCGAACCGGCGGTCAAATTTCAGTCGTTGCATTCGCCCGGTCACGCCGCCCGTGGCTGAACGTCCCGTGCGATCGCCACCCCGCTTTCCTGTCTGGCCTTCGTCAAATCATGCATCGCCTGTAGGTTCACCCAAAACTCCGGACTGGTGCCGAAGAAGCGAGCCAGCCGCAGGGCAGTATCCGCCGTCACCGCCCGCTCGCCCTTGACGATCGCGCCCATGCGCGTCGCCGGCACACGCAGTGCCATCGCCAGCGCGTTCACCGAAAGCCCGAGCGGCTTCAAAAACTCCTCGGCCAGCACCTCCCCCGGATGGGTGGTGACCCGATCGGGAGTGGCGACCGCCTTGATGCCGTCCGGCTTAGTGGTAGTCGACGATCTCGACATTTTCCGGTCCCTCTTTCGTCCAGACGAAGCAAATGCGCCGTTGATCGTTGGTGCGGATCGAGTGCTGGCCCCGGCGATCCCCCGACAGGGCTTCCAGCCGGTTCGCCGGCGCCGCCGTCAGGTCCCCGAGATCGAGCGCCTGATGCAGCATATCGAGCTTGCGCCGTGCCGCTTTTTCAATGCCGCCGAACTGCCGGACAAAGCTACCCATCCACAGCCTCTCGGTCGCGCGATCACGAAAGGACCTGATCATCGCCTGGCACTCTATACCGCCGGCCGTTGTACGTCAAACGTATGATGCACGGGGAAACAGCCGGGGGCAACGCCCCTTCAGACGCCGTCCTGCCCCTCTGGCCGGAACGCCAAGATGCATGACAGCATCCGTTCCGAGACGACATCGGTATCGAGGACGATCATTCGTCGAACGTCGGCGGCTCACGCATCGGTTCGCACGGCACCTTCGGCAGGTCGATGCCGCCGACGGGCTTGAACAGGGCATTGATCGCCGTGCCCAGGTTCTTCGGCTCCGGCGGCTCCTGGTTGAGCGATGTGCGCAGGATGTCGCGCGCCTCATCCTCCATCGAGCGGCCGATCCGAGCGCAACCTTGGAAACTCCATCTCGACATTGCGGACTGTGAACCCGGGCGGGTTTCCGTTGCGCAACCGCGTGCAGGCATCGACTGATCGGATGACCGGCATGAGGTGTGCCGATATCGAGGCCATTTCGTCGACTCCAGGTGGCTCGGAAGTAACCGGCAGTCCTGCTTCACGAATCCCCCCGCCACGACCAACGGGGGCCTGTGACAAGGCGAAGACCTGTCGCTCCGCGGCAGCTTTAGCCACGGCGACCACGTCTCGATCTGTCCCGTCGTTGGTGGCGACCCGCTCACCAAGGCGCACCGGGCGGCCGCTGGATGCCCCCCCGGGCGACACCGCCCATTCGACTCAACCTAAAGTTGTGGTAATGATCGGCATTACGCCCGTATAATGGGTTGCACACTACCCGGATTAACTCAACCTTTAGGAGAAATCGGTGTTGTCACGATCCACCCGGCTGGTATAACCTGGGGTTGATACGCGGGTCACGGAGACACGCCCACGGCATGCAAGAGGAAACAGAACAATCCTCAGGGGAGGAGGCACACACCGACTGCGGTGCCTGCGGGAATGACTTTATCCGATTCACGCATGGCGCAACGATCGGCCTGCTCGTCGAGCATATCATGCGGTCGGAGACCTGCCTCGCGCTGACCGGCGCCCCAGGTTCCGGCAAATCCGTCGCGGCAAGAATCATCTGTCAGCAACTACTGGCCCGCGGCGTGAATGTCGTCCCCATCGTCGGGCGCCAGACGCACGAACTGTCGCTTCGCAGCATCGCGGCACAGCTCCTCGACAAGCCCGAGGCGGACCTCGAACCAGAAGACAATGAGCGATTGTTCGCCTGCGTGACGGGCAATGACGCGTCCAATCGCTGCGTCATGATGATCGATGACGCGGAGACCTTGACCGGACAGGCACTGGAATATCTCCGGCTGATCTCAAGTATTGCCAAAGATGCCGCGCCGCAGCTCGTGTTCATCGGCCGGCCCGAGCTGTTGTCCGGCAATGATGCTCGGGCCGTATCCTTGCGGAACGCGGTGGCTGCCAGTTGGGAGCTGTCCCCGCTGAACCCACGCCAGGCCCGCGAGTTCGTGGTCGATACGCTCCGCTCCGACGGGTTGGCTGCCGAAACCCTGTTCGACGACGGCGGACTGGCGGCGCTGGTTCAGCACGGCGAGGGACGATACGGGCGGCTTGTCGCGCTGCTGTCGATGCTTCGGTCGCAATCGCCGGAGGCAACGTTGCGCGACCGGAGCAATCAGCATTGGCTGACGGCAGAGGTCGTGGCCGCCGTGGCGGCCCAGTTCGGCGCAGCGCAGGCCGCCGCACCCGATGGTCCCGCCGGGGTGCCGGACGTGGCGGAGAGCGCGGCAGAAACCGAGTCCGCCGGCGACCCGCCGCCGCTCCGGCTGCCCGCTCTCGCCGAACCGCGCGGCATGCCGGCGCGGCGGCGCCGTCGGGTTTTCCTCACGACGCCAGGTTGCGGTCTTGCCGCGGCCGCGGTGCTGCTTTTGGCTGCCGGTGGCGTCGCCATTCACCCGCGGATGCCTGACGACACGCGAGAATTGGCGCGGTTCGGCCGGGGACGAATCGCCGCCTGGTTGCCCGCAGCTCCGTCGTTGTCCGCCGCCGTCATGGCCTGGTTACCGGGCACGATCATGTCGCCGGCGGGTTCCAATGCGGCGGCGCAACAGCCTCCTGTCGATGGCCGGGCGGCACCAGGCGGCCTGCCGGTTTCGCTGCCGCTGCGAAGCCCGCCGCAGCAATTGGGCCGGCAGGTCACGGCGGCGCCCAAGACGCATGCTCTGACGCCCGCCGCCGTACCTCAGGAGACCGCGACCGAGGCGAACAAACTTGCCGTTTCCGGACCTGTCCCGCCGCGCAACGTTGGCGCGCATCCCATCCCGAAACCCGCCGGCGAGGGGGCCTCACCCAATGCGCCGCCGCCGCAACATGTTGCCCATGGGCCGCCCTCCGCGGCAGCCCCACCTGGCATCGCAACCGCCACCTGGCGGTCGCCCGCCGCAAGCTCGCCCCACGTCGCCGCCGCGCCGGACAAGCCGGCAGCGCCGGCCGCACAGGCTCCCGGAACGCCGCCGCCGGCTCCGGCACGCGTTGCTTCGGCGCTCGACAACACCGATCCAGCGGGGCCGCCCAATCCACCGCACGGCGACAATCACAGCGTCAATGCCGTTGCCAAAACCTCGGTCGGGCCGGATCAGGACCAGGGTGTGTTCGCCATCAGGCTGCCGCAGCCCGCGCCAGGCGAAATAACGCTGCTGCTGTCGCGTGGTGACCAGATGCTGCAGCGGGGCGACATCGCCACCGCCCGCATGTTCTATGTGGCAGCCGCGGAATTCGGCGTCGCGCGAGCCGCCATCGCCGCCGGGCGAACCTATGACCCGGACTACCTCGCCTCGATCCAGGCCGAGGGCGTCACCGCGGATCGTGCGACGGCAGCGAAATGGTACCGCACCGCCTCGCGGCTCGGCGACCAGGATGGCAGCCGGCTCGCCAGCGCCATCCTCGCACATTCCGCCAATTGATCGCGCCAACCACAGTCAAGGGCCCGTCGTCCATGAGGCTTCAATGAATGCGATATCGCGGATCTGCATCGCCCTGCTGAGCGTGGCATGCGCGGCGTCCGGCGGGTTCGCCGCGGCCAACGCGCCGACCGCCAACCAGCCGGCAAACCCTGCGGCGCGCCCCGCAGCCGCGGTTTCCGCGGCGGTCATGCACAGCAAGATCAATGCCTGGACGGTCGGTCTGGCCGGCGGCGAACTGGAAGGCGCGCCCATCCGTTTCGCCTCCGACATCGCCCGGGTGACCGACGATGGCAACAGTCTGCACGTGCTGCCGATCGTCACCCGCGGCCCCACCGAGAACATCGAGGACTTGCTCTACCTCAAAGGCGTCGATGCGGCGATCATCAACACCGACGCACTCACCCAATTCGAGCAGCTCGACCCGAGCGTCCGGCAGAAGATCACCTATATCCTCAGTTTGTTCCCGTCCGAACTGCATGTCTTCGTGCGGCCGGAAATCAACAGCCTCGCCGATCTCGATGGCAAGAAGGTCAATTTCAACACACCAGGAACCACCGCCGCGTATTCCGGCCCGCTGATCTTCGAGCATCTGAAGCTCGACGTGATCAAGACGTTCGTTCCCCACCCGCTCGCGCTACAGGAGATGCGCAATGGCGAGGACGGCATGGCGGCTGTGGTCTTCATCACCTCGAAGCCGGTTGCCGCATTCCTCCAGCACTGGCCGGCCGGATTCAGGTTCCTCCCGATCGAGTTCCGGAACTTCGCCGATGCCGGCTTCTACCTGCCATCCCGTCTGACATCCAGCGACTACCCGGACATCATCCCGGCAGGCCAGGAGGTGCACACGATCGCCATTCCAACTGTTCTCGCGGCGTTCAACTGGCCCATCGGGTCAGACCGCTACGAGCGGCTGGCACGCATGACCGATTCATTGTTCCAGCGGCTAAATGAACTGCATCAGGCCGGCTTCCAGCCGCAGTGGAAGAACGTCAATGCCAACGCGCGGGTGCCGGGCCTGCAACGCTTCCCGGCGGCGCAGCGCTGGCTCGACCGCGCGCATCTCACGACCGCCGCGGCAGGCACCGCTGTGACCGACATCCGGCCCACGGAGGAAAAACTCTATCAGGAGTTCCTCCAATGGCGAAAGACGCACCATCAGTGACCAATGGTCTGAATCGGCCGATTCGGAGGATTGCCTATGCATCTCGCCCGCAGGTTCCTGGCGATCGGCGCTGCCTGGGCGGCAGTACCGCTGGCGCTGCGTGCATGGTCCGCCCCACCAGCGGTCGCCGCATCGAACCAGACGATGCGCCACCGGGTCGTCATCCAGATCAGCGAGGACGATCCGAAGACCATGAACGTCGCCCTGAACAATGCCGAGAACCTGACCGACTATTACCAATCCCAAGGCGATCAGGTGCGGATCGAATTTGTCGCCTATGGCCCGGGCCTCGCCATGATGCGCAGCGACATTTCACCGGTGAAGGCGAAACTCGAGCAACTCAGCGGCACGATGAAGAACATCGCGTTCTCCGGGTGTGGCAACACTTTGCGTAAGGCCACAATATCCGAAGGCAGGAAGATCAGCTTGCTGCCGCAAGCCCATGTCGTGCCGACCGGCATCGTTCGCATCGTGCAACTCCAGGAGCAGGGATGGAGCTATGTACGGCCGTGATCCGCGATCCCGGCGCTGAGGCGCACGATGCGTTCGCTCAGCAGGGCAGCCCCTCGCCAGGCAACCCTCGGCACCGCGCGGGCATTCGCCGTGGCAGCCATGCTTGCAATGATGGGCGGCGGTCTCGGTCCATCATCGGCCAAGGCGCAGGGGATCGGCCCTTGCGCGGCTTGCGTCGCTTCGGATGGCTGCGATGCAATCCGGCAGGCATGCGTGGCGGAGTGCCGGGCGCGGTTGTTCGGAATCGATCCGCGCCGCTCGCAGTGCATCGATCGGTGCGCGGTCGCCGCTCATCACTGCCCCCGGCAGGCCAGGACCGCCTGCCTGTCACAGCACGACTGCCGCTGAACGCCACGCCGGCGCGGTGGCCCGCCAGCCGGACGCGTTCCAAGCCGCCGCAGTCCGGGCAGTTGACCCACACAGTCGGCGGGAAAAATCCACGCTCGCAGCGTTGACACCTGGCGCGCGACACCACTGGTTCGCTCGCCGGTTCGGCGGCGTGCGCGAGGGTTTCCTCGGCAACGAGAGCGAACCAGTGTCCCTATCCGGTCAGCGCAGGCTGCCAACCCCTGAGCTTCGTGCGCCGACTGCGGCTGGGTCCGCCTGCGCTAACCGGATAGGGACACGAAACAGCGCATAACGCCTGCGGCTCTACCACCGCGGCGTCGCCGGTCCGGCGCACGACCCGCGTGAGCTGCCGCAGCCCTTCCCGTGCCGCACGCTGTGCCACCAGCTCGACAACGCCCTGACTCAGCGCCAGTTCATGCATGTGGCGCGCCCCCCGACCCCCGCAGCTTCGCCACCCGCCACGGCCACTGTCATCCCCTCGCCACGATCGAGTTGTTTGCCGCGATGGGGCTTCACCAGGATGGATCTCTTCACCACTATTTATCCCTTCGCGACCGATGATCTCTCCGCCACCCGCTGCCGCCTGTCCCACCAGAGCAATCACCGTTCCCCGCTGCCGCCAACCTCCGCCTTGTGCGATGGTCCCCCCATGCTCTCTCTCCGCCGAGTCGTCCCGTTCGTCCTGCTGCTCGCCGCGGTCGCTGCGCTATGGGCGACCGGACTGGCCAGCAGTCTGAACTGGGCCTCCCTCAGCCACCACCAGGCCATGCTGTCCGCCTGGATCGCCCACCATCGCCTCGTCGCGCCCGTGATCTACGCCGCGCTCTACGCGCTGTTGACCGCGCTCTCCTTCCCTGAAGCCGCCGTGTTCACCGTTGCCGGCGGCCTGTTGTTCGGCACCGTTTTGGGCGGCACACTCGCGGTCATCGGCGCCACCATCGGTGCCACCGTACTGTTCTTGGCCGCCCGCTCCGCCTTCGCCGCCGCCATGGCAGCCCGCGCCGGAGCCCGGCTCACCCGCATCCGCGCCGAACTCCACCGCAACGGCTTCAACTACTTGCTCGCGATCCGCCTGATCCCGCTGTTCCCATTCTGGCTGGTGAACCTGGCGGCGGCACTTGCCGGCATGCGGCTGTGGTCGTTCGGCACCGCCACATTGCTCGGCATCATCCCCGGCACGTTTGTCTTCGCCTCGATCGGCGCCGGCGTCGGAGACGTGCTGGCCGCCGGCGTCCAACCCGACCTGGCGCTGATCTTCTCTCCACCGATCCTGCTACCCATGGTGGCACTCGGCCTCCTGTCGCTCCTGCCCGTCGCCTGGCGCAAGCGAAAGGGCCGGGATGGCTGATTTCGACCTCGCGGTGATCGGCGCCGGCGCCGCCGGCCTGTCGGTCACCGCGGTCGCGGCACAGCTCGGCGTGAAGGTCGCCCTGATCGAGCAAGCCCGCATGGGCGGCGACTGCCTCAACAGCGGTTGCGTCCCGAGCAAGGCCTTGCTCGCGGCCGCGCACGCCGCCGAGGCGATCCGCAATGCTCGCCGCTTCGGCCTGCGCACGCCCGACCCCGACATCGACTGGTCCGCCGTGCAGGCCCACGTGCATGGCGCCATAGCCGCAATCGCGCCGATGGATTCCGAGGCACGCTTCCGGGCACTCGGCGCCACGGTCCTGCGCGGCACCGCCCGCTTCACCGCCCCCGACGCGCTCACGGTGGACGGCCGGCGCATCACCGCCCGCCGCATCGTCATCGCCGCCGGCAGCCGGGCAACCGTGCCGCCCATTCCCGGCCTCGACCGCCTCCCCTGCCTCACCAACGAGACCTTGTTCCACCTCCCCGTACGCCCAAGCCACCTGGTGATCCTTGGCGGTGGGCCGATCGGCCTCGAAATGGCGGACGCATTTACCGGCCTGGGCGCCCGTGTGACCATCGTCGAAGCCGCTCGCATCGCCGGCCGCGAGGACCCCGAACTAGCCGCGGGCCTGCGGGCCGCACTGGCGGCGCGGGGCGTCGCATTCCTCGAAGGCACCAGCGTC
>Ga0335073_10015918_pt1 | contig 10510 bp, 8 predicted proteins | sample Lox_Sample_22_FD_207093 | JGI IMG/M metagenome (GOLD analysis project Ga0335073, IMG submission 207093) | Soil microbial communities from Loxahatchee National Wildlife Refuge, Florida, United States - Lox_Sample_2.2 | ecosystem: Environmental > Terrestrial > Soil > Wetlands | place: USA: Florida...
CGCCGATAGCACCTCGCACTTTGGGTCGAACTAGCAGCGCGTTGAACTTTGAGAACACTCTGAACATTTCATTGGCGGTTTTGGCAGTCGCAAGGCGATCCCTAAGACGAGCTATGATGGAATTCTCCACACGGGAGGTCCGCTCACTGTAGGCCGTCTCGGCCTGAACCCAGAGTTGAGTGCCTTCAGGTGAGACGTCCAGAACGTCCACATCCTTGACGGCAGCGTAGGCACCAGCAACCTCTTCGACTGCGTCAACATCGCCAATCTCTTCGAGGATGACAGGACCGTTCTTGGCCGTGCCTTCTAGGCCAGGGAAGGACGCAGACTGGGGGCCGAGCACATTGACAATGGTCCGTTGTAACTGTTCGTGATTGTTTCTAAAGGTGTTGACATAGTTCAGGCGGTCTTGTGTCTGAGCGTGTTTCGGATTGATTTTGATTGGAATGAATTTCTCATTGCGTCTCCGCGTAATGTCTCGTGCCACATCAGTGAACTCTTTGACGTTTTCCTTCCACGCATTCCATATTGCATCCGCCGTGTGCATGAGGTTGCTGAAGTCTCGGTAATCCAGGTGCATTATGGACCTGCCGTGGAGGAGCCGGTGCAGCTGAACGTTCAAGTCTCCAGATATACCCTCCACGAGGGCCAAGGCGCGGCGGATCGGATATGGGGTGATCCGCAGCTTGCGGTTCAAATGAGCGAAGATCAGATTGAGTGCCTCCGGGACTCTATCTAGCGAAGTTGCCGACAACAGCTCGTCGAGTGGGAAGTCACGCAGAAGCTGGTTGTATTTCTGGACGAGTTCGACCGCATCCTTCAGACCGGTATCCTCTTGGAAGCTAAGGGTCACACCTATTCGCTTCGCATTTTTGAGCACTTCCAGAGTCAACTGCACTCCATCACTCCGTAACTGGCCCTCAATCCCTTCCAAAGCGGATTCCATTGACAACCAAAAGTTGATTTCCTGTGCAGCAGACTCACACTCGGCATCTCTTGACATCTTTGTAATTGACTGTATAGACCTAATCCATCCATTGACGTTGTTTTGAATGCTGTTGATTACATTGCTGTTCTCGAGTGCAGCCGCAGGCACGAAGCGCAGTGACGGCCGGGCGTTCTGGGCCTCCGCCTCATCAAGCGCAGCTTGGACAACCTCGTGATAAGATAGATTGAGCGCTGGGATCTCAATATTCTGTTGCAGATGAAGAAGGCTCATCTCAAGCTCTGCGATCTTCTTCTTTGCGCCAGGGACACCGCTTTTGGCGTCCGGCACACCGCGGGTCTTGTTGCTTCGTTGGCTCTGGTCCCTACTTCTGGTATAGGCATCAAAATATGGAGATAGAGCCAAGTGGACGAAGGAATGCAGCACTTCGAAAGGAGATACTGGGCTGCCATGGCTTTGACTTGACTCATTCAAAGAAATAAGGCCAGGAAGGTTGATGACTTGTATCTGAGATGCTATGGACGATCTATTGTCGATTGGGACAGGTCTTTTGAGAAATGCGACGGATGCGACAGTCGCTGGGGAAAAGGAGATGGCCGATGAGAGGGTGTATGCGTATTCGGGGTCTAGAGCAATCATTGGTCAGTATCTCATCTGTGATTGTGAAGATAAATTTACCAGAGCTGTCACGATGACCGTTTGTAACTCCCTCTTCGATCTGATCTTTCTGCGCGTACAGAGCAACCTGTGATTCGGAAGCGAAGCGGGCGCATCGATTCAGCGTTTCAGAGTGCTTCGCCTTCGAAAGCAGGCTTCCGACCGCTTCTAGTTCTCTCCTTGCTACTCCTAGGGTAGTCTGAATGAGTGCTGCGATGTGCTCAAGCACTAGAATGGGATCGGCCGCGGAGGGTGGAAGGGAGGCAGCGACGCCGTTCGGCGTGCTAGGAGATGAGACCTCCATTTGAATGGGGAGGTTAGAGCATTGGGTTTTGTCTAAAGAAAGCCGGATCGCATGACCAGGTGGTCATCGCTCTTGATACTGGGGCCTCTTCAGGAGATGGATTGCAGAAGGTCAGTTGGGAATTGTTGATCTGCCCATTGACTTGGCACTCACTCCAAGGAATTTACGCGTGGTCGCGACTCAACAAGGCTCATGCGGAGAGTTATTTCCAGGGTCAGAGCTGCCAAGCAACGTTAGATACATTTTCCGCAAGCCCTTGTCAAAGCCTCAAAGTCTTCATCTAGCAGCACTAACTTTCCATCACGTTGGAGGCGCATTGAGGAGCAGAGCAAGATAGACTGCACAAGACCGGAGGCATGGCCTGCGAGCGGGTCCTATTTGACGCGATGACAAGTTGAATGGATCCATCTAGCCTACGCGAGGCAGCTTAGAGAGAACGACAACTTTTCTTACCTCCTCAGACCAAGTCGCCAGAGAGTAGAAGGCCTACTGGTTCGCGGCCTTTATGTGGACTAGAAGCTATCATAGCATGAGCCACTCATTGCTATCATACTCTACTCTCAGTTGCGAGTTTCCGAAGCGGAAAGAGACTTCCGTTATCCAAGATTGATCCAAGATTGGCCAATTTGCACCCGTCTATGTCAGAAGCAGGTAAAAACTGCAGCCAAACTTAAGAACAATGCTGGCTGGGCACCATTCTTGGGAGAGCTTGGGCTTCTCACACTTTTGTTTCAGGCTTGCAATCATATTACACATTGCATGAGATTTCGCGGACGCTGTCAATATGTCGAGTCGGAGACACGTTCAGATGTCCCCGTGCAGAGAGTGCCAGGGGCGATCCATAGCTAGCCCCACTCTCTGCCTTTGATGATGGATTGAGATTATCCTAAGCCAGCGAGTAGCCCGGTCCACTTCAGCAACTGCTGATACGCGGGCTCAGTCTTAGGCGGGCTGCTAATTATTCAGTGCACAACCTTAATCTCGTTGTGGCATTGGGTTAACATGTCGAATCATTCCAATAAAAGTCCAAAAAGATGGAATCAGTTTCTCAGCTCTTGTTCCATTATCCGCGATGACTTCCGTAGTGGTATTCGTCCATCAGAAGATGTGCCGATTGCCCAAAGGAGATTTAACAAGCCTGTTGTCATAGGGAACCAAGCAAGCCTTGGACGTCGATGGCGTTAAGTCATCAACTGTATGAGCAAGTCCCTAAGTGCGAGTCCTGTGCATCCCCGACACTGTTCGCTAAACCGGCCAGAACCCTACGCCGGCATACCGGAGCTTTGCCAGGGAATTGTGCTAGACCCATCGGTTAAAACTTCTCTAGGCGAGCATGGCGTACCTGGTTCAAGCCTTTGTCACGTTCTGTGAAGCGACGAATGAGTCCTGAGTGGACAAGGAAAGATGGTGACGACCTCTTGCATCGGACCCTTACCGATCGCAACGTTGCTTTTGTGCCCACTGCAAGTCAATATGTGACTTCTGCAAAAGCGGTGGTTTCGGTAACGCCATCATAGACTCCAGATAGAAGCATCCGGCGTCATCTTAAAGCCAGGCAAAATCCACAGGGCAAGATCTGGGATCAACAAAAGTCGCATCCGAAGTCTAGACGACCATGCGGACGAAGAACCGGGACTCAATAAATCAGTAGTTTCGAAGGCCACGACCAAGATCCCACAATTTCTTGGCGGACTTTTCAGGGCCTCCCGTCTACGCTACCTTTAGCGTTTCAGATCTTGGGCTGTAAATCTTGGTTCCGTCAGATCATCTCTTAGTAGGCTCCACGCGGCGATCATTACCGTGCCTTGAATCATGACTGAATGTAGCCTTTTCCGGAATCATTGCCGCAATGGCACAGGAACGGAAGCCAGGTCTCCACTCACTTTGGGACATCCCCGCAGCATCTGGAGCTCTGTACGTGCACCATCTACACTAGATCTACTTAGTGTAACTATGAAAGTTGTCAATGGGTGCAAATCATATATCGGATTTGCGTGGAAGAGGGGACGGACTTAGGTTACAAAGTTTGATACTTTAGAATGTGTCCATGTTTGAGTCGACTTGCACACTTCTCAACGCAGCACGAGACTGCATTGCGCCCTTTCCGCCCAAATTGAACTGAAATGCTACTGAATTGAGACTTCGGCATCCCCCTAAGACCGAGACGATTGGATGTTGTGGGTGGCGAAGAGGTTCGCAAAATAAGCTGTCGGATTTAAATCCAACCGTCAGGAATGCGTGTACTCAGGCACAACGACCCATAACTTAAGACATACATTAACAGATTAGGGGATTGTTTAGGCTACATATTGGCCCTTCGTTATCATTGTAAGGCAAGTACGTACCGAGAGTGTGGCTATTGGAGGGTTTTGAGGCCGGCTCAACTCGAAGTTACATCCCGGTTGATAATTAGTGCAGATCGGCGATGTAGTTGCTTCTCGTACTCGGTAGGTACCGTATGCGCCTGTCAATCTCTTCCTGCCCATTCGTATCTTTGTATGTACAGTTTTGAATCCTCTTCGCCGTATGCAGCCGTGTAAAGAAAAATAGCCCATAAGCTGCAGCCACGACTTCGCACGCTGAATCACAGCGGTAACTTGCCAACCCGTCTGAGCGTGCAGCTAGGAACCAGATAAATTATTATTAGAGTTCTCTCCAAGCCGAAGGAAGCTTGGTCCAGGACGTCCACAAAGCTAAGCGAGAAGCCAATACCGGGGTTGACCGGGAAGCTGGGACGCTTAGGGTATGGCAGAATCGCGATAACCGGGAGATGGCCTGATCCACGAAACCAAATTGCTTTTCTCAAGTTTCACGATGAGCAAAAGCGACGTCGGTGGTTAGTGGGCTCTTGGCACGGATAAAGGGAGACAGTTCAGGCGCCTCAACCTCAAAGGCAATAAAGCGCTGTGTTTGCTCGTCGCAGAGCTTAGAGATCTCCGCTCGCCAATGCCTTAAATGTCGTAGTTGCCACGCGGCAAACCCCAAAACTCATCTAGTGATGCTCATCTCCACACGCGTGATAGTTTCGTCTTCGTGAATTTTCCAGTGCCAGGATAGTCGAGCCGACCGAGCGGGCATGCTATCCGGGCTGAAGCCCGCTTTTCCTGTCACGCAAAAGCGTTTAAGCGAAAGTCTGGGCCAAAAAGTGAGCTGCTTCGCCAAAGCGGACCTCGGCCAGTGGGTGGGTCAGCCCAACCTGCCGGTAAGGGAATTGGGAACGTTAGTGGCCCCCAAGTGACACAAAGCTTAGGCCATCAGGACCTGGTCCCAGGGACGCTTCAGAGTGGTGGATCCGCTGGACTGGCGCAGTCCCCCCCCGTTAGAAGTGGTAGTACGGTACTATTATGGGGGGACCCTTGACTTTGACCTAAGCCTCAATTGGTCATTGCGGTGTTAAAGGTGACGCTAACTTCCCCGGGTCGCTGGTCGCCGGTGCTGGTGAAAAAGGTGTGGGTACCCAAGCTGCCTGGCCAAGCTGGCGAGCTAAAGTCCATCAACGCGAGCGCCATTCTCTCAGCTAGGATCTACGGCACGCTGGGCCTGCCCAGGTCATTCCGGGCTGCGCTGTCTATCCTCTTCTCTTTGGTTTGACCGCTAAACCATCACTGTTGTTCTGCATCTTTACCTGCTCGCCCTTTTCCTGTACGGTGACGACCCAGGTTATTTTTCCAATACCACCGACTTGGTCCTCCTTCCTGGGAAATTGTCGGCCATTCGGAGGTGCGGTCAGATCCTCGGGATTTCCTCTGTGCGACTCGCTAACACTTATCTTGTCTGGGTAGCCCTCCTGCACACCAATCTCTCGCAACTACACCCCCAACACCTGTTCTCCTGTCGCTTCCAATCGATTCTTCTCGCATACCTGCACATTTCCACGTGTCCACCCAAAAACGTAGTCGTCTTTACTGAGCCAGAATCCTGGGACGAGACAGGTCACATTTACAACGCTCAAACCTACACTTGCCTGTGACGCATTCCACCACAAAGACTGTAATTCGGCTTCCATCAAGAAAACTCAGTCTCTGACCCCCCCCTGCCGCCCGGAGCATGGTTAGTCGCCTCCTGCCAGTGTCGTTTCAATCCAGACCTTGGATATCAACTGCTACCGCCCGAGGTGGTACGGTTTGATCATGGATCAATAACCATACTATTCGATTTGCTGCTCAGCAGGATGGATGAATCCGATGCGTCCGCTCATGAAGATGAAAATGGAAGAAGAACGGATGGCCTTTTGGCGAGAATTCGGCTCTGGACAAGATCATCTCCACAACCGCAAGATTCAGTCAATGTGGATGGGGCGCCTGTCACAAGTAGAATAGCAGATTTGTCGTCGATTGTTGCAAGGTATGTCTGCCCCTTCCACTGTACAATGCCTTGGTGCTCATCAGCCGCTAGAACTCGCCCTCCGCCAACATCTATACCTTCCAATAGCCGAAACGCAACACGGCAATCCAATCACGTCAACCAAAGCAATGGGCAGCCTGCAAGGACAAGAGCTCAAATCAGTGACCGTCTCGAACGATCTCGACACCTCTCTGCCAAATATGGCATCGAACTCATAGAATCGGAGTGGGCTAGGCCTGTGAGGGAACAAGTGCTGAGGGTTGAGCGACCTATTCGTATGAGAATTCGCTACTGGTGCCATCTTTGCAACACGCTATACACAAACACCAGGGTATGCTCGCAGTGCGCCCACCAGCGTTGTAACAGATGCGAACGTGAGCCGCCAAGGAGAACAACTCCCAGGTTCCGGTTGGCAGATGCAGCCCGTACCAACTACGTTCTCTCCGCTGAGAACGCCTATGGCAGCTCGATTGGTGAGCATGTCTCGAACACTACTCCATCCATGTCACAGTCCTCCTCCTCGATTCCCTTCGTGCCACAAACCTACACCAGTGGCCGCCGGGAATTTGATCATAGGACGGAGGGAGTTCAGAATTTACAGCAAGAAGCTGTCACCTCCCCTGACCGGCTAGAACCCCATTCCCGTCGAATTAACAAACGACTTCGAGTACGGGTTCATTACACCTGCCACGAATGTCAAAACTCACTCCAGCCTAAGGAATCGAACTGTTCAACATGTGGCCACAAACGATGCAAAGACTGTCCACGAAACCCGCCACGGAGGGAGCATGAACATACTGGCCCAAGCAGTAAGGCGTTGGAGCGTGTGACAATGCCCTTGCGCTCTGAGCCAGGTGGTGATGACGAGAAGGAGAAGGAGAACGAAAGCACAAAGCCGGAAACTCTAAGAAGCAGAATGCAGAGCACAAGCGCGGCAAATACGGTCAGGTCGCCATCACCTCCGTCAACTACGGTAGAAGGCATCAGTACTCAGGACACGGCTGTGGAACCTCCACCACCTGTCTGAGGTACCCCATTAACTGCATTTTCGTTTTTCTTACATATCGTCACGATCATGACGCAGAAAGACCTCGATTATTCCCCAATATCAATGCTTTTAGCGACGGCGTTGTCCGGTGTCGACTTCTGCTTCTGCATCTTCATAGCGTTGCTGCGGTCATGTTATAATGGGTCTTCTATATGCCCTGGAGCTATCGAGGCATGGACAGACCTTTGCCTCGCGTGATCACGATGGACCTGACAATGACTATGGCTTTGGCTCAAGATCTTTGGCCTACATGCCATGAACGATATAAATGACAAATATACACATCTCCTTTGCTTCCACGTTTACTTAGGCCTTGTACATATTCGTTTCTTAGCGAAGCTTGCCTCTGCCACCAAAGGCCATGGCAGGCGGGCGCCCGCACCACCCTTGGTCGACTTGATTCAAGTCGACAATGCTCGTCAGCCAGACAGGGCAGGAGTAAATCCTCCGCTACTGAGAATGGCGTGAAACGGTTGTCTGCCGACCCTGGCCGATTCCTCGACATCTTTTCATTGCAGTGCCCCCCCCCACTCGTGCTTGGCGAAAGCGTCACCGACCCGCGCCGTTGGAAATGCTCTACGCTAAGCTTTTGATGGAAAGGCTCAGCTGTAAAGGCCTTAATCCCTGCCACGTGCAGTTTTGCTCTCCTCCCGTTGTCTTTGGATTCGTCACCGCTCCTCACGCTCAATCAAACTGCGTCAGGATCACAAGCTCCGCCACGTTAGCGGCCGGCTTAGTGACCCTTTGGACACAAGTTATGAAATTTTGCCGCCAGACCTTCTCGCTTCGAGTTGCCCACCACGACACAAGGGCCTACTGCAGCGGACCTTTTCACACAATCGCAATCAAAGCCGAGTTAACGCCGTGGACGAAGATATCCAGCTCCAGGAATAGGTAAGACACCATGCTCGAAGCCCACACACATGGAGATCCGTAAGTATGAGCAAAGTCAACATATCAGCTCGCCCTGAGACCATGGGATCGCGAGCCCGTTGTTGACTACTTTATTGCCTTGCATTCTATCCCACACCTCAACGACATTCACCAATATTCAGATAAGAGCACCGCCGATAGAGCGCGGGTCAGTGAGAGGGGAGCTTGCGCACTGCAGGGACACTAACGGAAGAGTAGGTCCATTGGGAATTCCTCCGATCCTGCATTCAGGCACTTGGTCCTGTGGATGACATGATACAAGGATATCCGGCAGTGGCTGGATGAGTAAGAGTTTATGCACTTAGCGTATGAAGAAGCGAGCTCTTCGCCGCGGGCTCGGCTCGGGAAGCGACAATGGTACCGTTTTCCTACAAGCCACTTACGCGATGCGAAATCACTGTGGCTTGGAACAAGGATGAGATTCAGATGATAATTAGCCCTCGTGTATGCGAGATGGGTGATCGAGGCGCTCAAAAGAGGGGCCGCCTCCCAAGAGATGGGGGGGGGAAGGTTCCAAATCAGGGAACTCCCGCATCATCACTGCCTCGGTCTTCGGCCTGAAATCTCAATGTGAACAAGTCAGGATGATGAACCCTTGAGGTTCCACTGCTGTGCTAAATAAGCGTAATCCTCCCCTTACCATCTAATGAATGCAGCCAGATTCCACAACCAAAAAGCTGCACTGGCGACGATCGACCGTTGTACTGGTGATCCGATTCATTCATCGTCAGTGCAGTTTTCGAACGACAAGCCACACGCGCCATACCTGAGAACGCCTTCCCCGTTCCCCCCTGGTAGGGCGTGCCCACCCGCCAATCGTCGTTCGCTTTTTGATTTTCATCATCAAGTGAGGGTTCGCCTCTGCTCATTGGCCCAGGTATGTTACTGTAGGAATAAAGCATAAAAAGGCGAAACATTTCCGTAGCGTCTCGGGCAACTTTTCTCCGGAGATGAAATAGGGTGCAGGGCGCCAGTGGCACTGCCTTGCATGGTCCCGTTGTGAATCTGGGATTGGCTTTGCCCACAAAATTCGCTTAAGCCTTGTTACTATTGGCAACCAAGGTGTGGTCACTGTGTCGTTTTTGATTGGACGGCTCGGGCATGATCATTTGATGATTTGAAGCCTTGTGAAATACTCAAGCTTCCCTCCATTTCAGGTAACCCGGATCGTGCTTTCAGTAGCTTGGGGCACTTGGATCAGCTTCCCAGTTTCTTTCTGGTCCTCTCTCCAGTCGTATTTTAACTGGAGGAATAAGAAAGTGCAGATGGAGATGGAGATAAGGGGAAGTACAGAATTCGGGCAAAGGGAAGGAGCAGAATGTTGAAAGTCCAAAATAGGGCTAGCTTTTGCTTGGCGGAGAAAGGGTCTAAGATCCTCACATGGGACCCACAGGGCGAATCGATCGAGCAGGGGGTGTTTGTGAGAGATCCGAAAATCAAACCCCCGGTTGATCGGTTTTACGTAAAGGGGCGATCTAGAAAGTGGATGCACCGATTTACTTTGTACAAGGATTCGCCTCGCTCCGAGCGATCTTTCTGATTTGAAGGCACGAGACCCCAAGGCTGTGCCCAATCGCCTGTGGTAGTTCTGTCGTGCCGTCGTCCCGCTTACCCTAGACGCCGAAACCTTTCCCGGGGCCCAAATGATGACGATACCAAATTCCACCAAGCAATATAGCCTAGAATGGTATTCCCCGGAGGCCAAGAGACGGTGCATGAAAAACCCCATTGTGTTCAGCAGGATGTAAAGGAATCCTCCTCCCGCTACCCTTCTCCGAGCAATTGCCACATGAATTGACTGCCCATTGGAAAGTCAAAAGGGCGTAGCGTGCTCTCTGCTACAGTGATATGGGGGGTGCATCCCAAATGATTTCGCCCTGAAAATGTAGCGCCTCTGCTAGCGCCATTCAGTTTCGAGCGCGAACAATCAGACTTGGGAGAGGATATGAGGGAACCCTGCGGCAAGGTATATTTCCTGAACATCCGTTATAACTATCACGACCGTTCATTATTCTATGATAGGTCCATATTTGCCTTCCTCCCATGACCGCAGGTATTGTCGATTCAATCCCATTCTCGAATCGTAACCGATGTCAACCACGAGGCCGCGATCACCGATTCCTGGTCCATGTTAGTGCTTTGTCGTGTACAACCCTTGCCAATGCTACTCACTACCCTCTCCTCCGTTACCATGAGCGGGTCCAACGCGGCCCCGCGGCGCGAAAAGAGTTCTATATCGATTCCACCTCGGTGCAGAAAAGACTGCAAGGCCAGTTAT
>Ga0335073_10015919_pt1 | contig 10509 bp, 6 predicted proteins | sample Lox_Sample_22_FD_207093 | JGI IMG/M metagenome (GOLD analysis project Ga0335073, IMG submission 207093) | Soil microbial communities from Loxahatchee National Wildlife Refuge, Florida, United States - Lox_Sample_2.2 | ecosystem: Environmental > Terrestrial > Soil > Wetlands | place: USA: Florida...
TATGGCTGGCTGAAGACGCAGCACAGCTTCAGCTTTAGCGACTATTGGGATGAGAAGTGGATGGGGTTCCGGTCGTTGCGGGTGATTAATGAGGATTGGGTGGCGCCTGCGAGCGGGTTCCCGACGCATCCGCATCGCGACATGGAGATCATCACGTATGTGCTTTCGGGGCAGCTCGAGCACAAAGATAGTTTGGGGACTGGGTCGGTAATTCTGCCCGGTGACGGGCAGCGGATGACAGCAGGACGAGGCATTCGGCATAGCGAATACAATCCGTCAAGGACGGAGAAGGTGCATCTGCTGCAGATCTGGATTTTGCCCAACAAGCAAGGACATGAGCCTGGCTATGAGCAGAAAAGTTTTCCCGAGGCGGAGAAGCGCGGCAAGCTGCGGCTGATTGCATCGGATGATGGAGCCAACGGCTCGGTGAAGATCAATCAGAATGCGAAACTGTTCGTTACTTTGCTTTCGCCGGGAGAAGAAGTGCGGCATGCGCTGGCCGCGAAACGCTATGCGTGGGTGCAGGTGGCAAAGGGAGAAGTCGAACTGAACGGAAAAAAGCTTGCGCAGGGCGACGGCGCGGCGGTGAGCGATGAAAAAGAGCTGGCGATCAAGGCCAGCGACGATGCGGAGGTTTTGTTGTTCGATCTGGCGTAGGACCCAGAAGGCTAACTCGGCGGCTTGATGGCAGCGGCCGCCATCAGCCTTCCAGTAATTCCCTTTTCGGCGCGATGGCTGAAGAGCAAATCGGTATGACAGGCGGTGCAAGGAGCAGACGCGTCGATATTCTTGGCGAGGACTCCGGCATCGAGCAACTGGCGTCGGTTAGCTTCGACGAGATCGAGAAACAATTTCACCGGCAATTCGCTGTGGCCAGGGGCGCGAGCAGTAAGAAAAAGCAGAGGATATTTTTCGCGGACGGGATCGGATTCTTTCACCTCGCGGAAGAGAGTTGTGGCGTAGGCGAACTGAGCCTCGAACTGAGAGCGCACTTCTCCTCCTACCTCATAACAGCAAGGCCTGATGCCAGGGCCGATGGCGGCGACCAGATCCCGCGGGTCGCTCGAGAAATGCTTGCGGAGTTCGCCGACTCCTTTTTCAACGATGCGCTTGACGGTGCCGCGCCATCCGGCGTGGAAAACACCGATTGCACGGCGCTTTCTGTCAGCGACGATGACGGGAATGCAATCGGCGGCGAGTACGGCCAGGAGCAATCCCGGAGTATCGGTGATGAGGCCGTCGCCGGCAAGTGGGTACTCAGGGATACGATCGAGATGGTGGATCAGGTCGGAATGAATCTGACGGAGCGTGACAAGAGGCCAGAGTTTGCCGGTGTTCACCGCTCCGAGCTTTCTTGAGAACAATTCGCGGTTGCGCTCGACGGAGACGCGGGAGTCATCTTTCGTGAATCCGAGATTGAAGGCGTTGCCGCCGTAGACGCGGGAGACGCCGCCGGCGCGCGTGGAGAAGGCGTGGATAAGCCAGGGGATTGTGGCCAGCTTCTCCGAATGAATGAGCTTCGGTATCTGCCTGGATTTTGCTTTGGATCGGAAATTCTGGGTGCCCACGATCAAATGATAGCGGATGGGGAATACATCTCAGAAAGATCTCCAATCTCACAACGGAGACCCGAGTCACGGGGAAATAGCCTTTCTTGGGAACCTTTGTGGCGCGAATCGTGAAGTCGGTTATCACGAACCGGACGGATTGATCCTTCACCCGGCCGAAGGCTATATTGTTAAAGCGCTTCGATCGACCCTTATCTTTCATGTACATTGACTTCTCCGCGACTAACCGCTGGACCAAGAAAAAAGTTCACGTTCTCTATCAGGCACTGATTGTTGCCGTCGCTACGCGGCACGCCGATGCTGTGGACATCAAATTTCTCGTAGATGGCCACCCGGTTTGGGTGGCGCTGCCGCATCCGGCGTGGGTCGAATACAAGAAGCGCACGGGAAAGATGATTACTGATGCGCTGGCAAAAGAGATCGCCGGTCATTTTCTCAAGACTGCACTGGAATCGGGCGAAGGACTGGGGCGCGAGATGTACGGGCTTACAGTGCAAGAAACACTCGATCACCTGGACGCAATTGCCGTTGAGCTTGAAACGCCGGCCCGCAGCCTAAAAGATTAAAGGCCACTCCGTGCGGGTTGAAGACCGGCGGACCAACCGGTCGTTATGTTTTGGTTGGGCCCCATCTGTCACAATTGAATGTGATTTCTGACACATAGGCCTGCTCGGCAAGTGCAGATAATCATCCAACTGCCGGAGCGGTTTGGCTTTCCCTGGGCTGGGGCTGACACTTGGATAAAGCCCGCCCATGAGGGAGAATGGTTCCCCTGTCCACGAAGGTAAGGGGGCAGAATCTTCCCTCGACACGCCTTTCTGCCCGCAAATGCATTCAAAAGGCGCGGTAGGAATGACGCTGGTTGCTGAAGCGGAGGATTCTAATGGCCACTCATATTGTGGACGCGGAAACGATGACCGATTTCTACGGCGTCAAAAATAAGAAGCTGGTCGCGTGGGTTGAGGAAGTTGCGCAGCTCACGCGTCCGGACCGTGTGCATTGGTGTGACGGGTCGGACGAGGAATATGAGGCGATGGTGCGGCTGATGGTGCTTGCCGGCACGGCCATCCCGCTGGATGAAGAAATGCGGCCAAACAGCATCCTGGTGCGGTCGAGCCCGGCTGACGTGGCGAGGGTTGAGGAGCGCACATTTATTTGCGCACAGACAAAGGAAGAGGCCGGGCCGACGAATAACTGGGAAGATCCGGACAAGATGAAAGCGCGCCTCACCCAGCTTTTTGCCGGCTCGATGTCGGGACGAGCCATGTACGTGATTCCATACAGCATGGGGCCGATCGGATCGCCGATTGCGAACATCGGAGTCGAAATCACCGACTCGCCATATGTGGTCGCGAGCATGCACATCATGGCGCGTGTAGGGACGGCCGTGCTCGACCTACTGGCCGCGGACGGCGAGTTTGTGCGTGGGCTACACTCAGTCGGGGCTCCGCTGGGGACGAACGATCAGGACGCGGCATGGCCGAACAATGCCCAGGAAAAATACATCTGCCATTTTCCAGAGACGCGGGAGATATGGTCGTACGGTTCGGGCTACGGGGGAAATGCGCTGCTGGGGAAGAAGTGCCATGCACTTCGCATCGCATCGGTCCAGGCGCGGGATGAGGGGTGGATGGCGGAACACATGCTCATCCTCAAGATGACGAACCCGAGCGGCCAGGTGAAATTCATGACTGGCGCCTTCCCTTCGGCATGCGGCAAAACGAATCTGGCGATGCTGATTCCGACGATTCCGGGCTGGAAGGTAGAGACGATCGGCGACGATATTGCGTGGATGAAGTTTGGTGCAGACGGACGGCTGTATGCCATCAATCCGGAATATGGGTTTTTCGGCGTCGCACCGGGAACGAGCATGAAGTCGAACAAGAACGCCATGCTCACAGCGACCAGAAATTCGATCTTCACGAACTGCGCGATTACTCCTGACCGAAACGTTTGGTGGGAGGGAATGACGCCGGAAAAACCGCCGGAATTGATGGACTGGCTGCGCCGGCCATGGACGCCGCAGTCTTTGCGAAAGGCAGCGCACCCGAATGCGAGGTTTACGGCGCCGGCAAGCCAATGCCCGGTGATTGCTCCGGAGTGGGAGGATCCAAAGGGAGTGCCGATTGATGCCATTCTTTTTGGCGGGCGACGAGCGAGTGTCGTGCCACTGGTGACTGAGGCTTTCAGTTGGCAACACGGAACATTCATGGGAGCGACAGCGAGCAGCGAGACCACGGCGGCGGCCGCTGGGCAGGTGGGACAGCTACGGCGGGATCCAATGGCGATGCTTCCCTTCTGCGGCTACAACATGGGCGACTACTTTGCGCACTATCTCAATATTGGGGAGCGTGCAGGGGCGAGGCTCCCGAAAATTTTTTACGTGAACTGGTTCCGCACCGACGAGAACGGGAAATATCTGTGGCCCGGATACGGTGACAACAGCCGAGTATTGAAGTGGGTCTTTGAGCGCTGCCAGGGCGCGGCGCATGCGGTGGATACAGCGATTGGGCGTCTGCCGAGGCCAGCCGATCTCGACACCAGCGGCTTGGATCTGACTCACGAACAGCTTCAGAAATTGCTGAGCGTGGATTTTGAAGGATGGCTGGCGGAAATTCCTCTTATTCGGGAGCACTTTGACAAGTTCGGTTCACATCTACCGGAGGGCCTGAATCGCGAACTTGAGGATCTGGATCATCGGCTGCGCATGAGCATCAGCCGCGTCGGAAAGGTCAGCCGATTCGGGAAAGTGAGCCGTCTTGGAAAAAAGGTCGAGCGGTGGCCTGAGGACGAATAGGATTTTCGCAATCAATGCCCGGAATCAATAAGTCGGACGGCCTCCCGGGTGTGCTTAAATCGAAGCATGTTCGCCCGGAGGGTACGTGTCGAATATGAGCAGGATGGACTTCCTCATCTCTGTCCGTTGAAGTGGCTCGACAGCTTCAGCATGCGGAATTTCACCAACGCCACCGTTTTTGACGACACTCTGCCGGCAGGTGATGGATACCTTGAGATTGGAACGAATGTTCCCATCGACCAGCTACGAGCAGCGATGGAAGACTGGTTTCGGCGGAAAGGTTATCTGCCGAAAGGGGCGAAGCTGCTGGTGAAAACTATCTAGCCCTCGTCGGAATCCACGCACTTCCCAAAGGAGTAAGAATCCCTCGACTTCGCAGATCATCTCCTTTCGCAGATTGATCCACCTCGCTCGGGATGACATCTCCCGCAAATTTTCAGAATACAAACTTAGTTGCCAGTGCCGCAGGTACAGGTGCCGGCGCCGCTCCCCAGTTGCTGGATCATTGAGCACTCGCTCGCCAGTACTTGAGCTTCACTGGAAACGAGTGGCGAAGGCTGGAATGGCACCTCAGTTACCTGATATGTGCCGGCAGTCGAGATCTGCGGGTTGGTTTCCCATCCAACCAGCGTACCAGCGGGAGTTATTGTGCCCGCATTACATTGTCCGGCGGTGGGCTGCGATGAAAGGATCTCAACCGTTCCGGCGACCGGTTGTTTTCCGGTCAACGTGTTTGATGTTAGATCGTTAATCAAAGAGAGCGTGCGTAATCCGCTATCGGAGATCAGACAGCCGCAGCACTCGTTCATCTCCTGAGCGCTGTCGAAGACATAGATCATCGCGCACAGATCGCCTGGAACCATACCCGGATGGGCTAGGTAAACCGTGCCGTCGGCGCCGGAGTTTTGTGCGTTGGTGAGATTGTAGTAACTGACCATGAGCAGCGGCAGTACGGTGACCATGGTCGAAGCAGTTTGACCATCCGCTTGCGCGTAGATTGTGGTTGAGCCGATCTGTTCACCGGTGACCATACCGGTATTGCTGATGGCAGCGATGCTGGGTTGCGCCGAAGTCCACATGGTAATGGCGGTCACATCCTCAGTGGTTCCGTCGCTCAATGTGGCGACAGCCCGAAGCTGAAGACTGGTTCCGATGATGATGGATACTGGCGAGGGGATAATCGTGAGTGACGTTGGTTCGATGACGTTAATACCAGCCGAACCGGACATCCCGTTGCCTTGCGCCATGATCGTGGTTGAGCCGGAATTCACGGCGGTTACAAGTCCGCCGTTCACACCTGCAACGCTGGACTGCATCGAGCTCCACGAGACGAGGGCGGTGACATCCTCCTGCTTGCCGTCGGTGAGGGTTGCGATCGCGTGGAATTGCGCGCTGGTCGATGGCGCCATGGAGAGCGAAGAGGGAGAAATGATCAGTGAGGCGACGGGCGCAACTGTCAGGCTGGCGGATGCAGAAATGCCTCCGCTTTGCGCCACGATGGTGGCGGAACCGTTCTGCTGAGCAGTCACTTGCCCGCGATTGTTGACTGTCGCGATGGGGGGCCCGTTTACGCTCCAGGACACTTCTTCGGTCACGTCTGATGTGGTCCCATCGCTCATGTTCGCGGTCGCGAGCAGACCTTGTGTGGCGCCGACCGACAAGTAGAGCGAGGAGGGACTTACAGTCAACCCGACAATGACAGGATTGGTGACGGTGATGGTAGCGGTTCCGGTGATCGATCCGACGGTTGCGCTGATGTTCGAGATGCCTTCTTCGTATCCGGTGGCGAGGCCTCCCGAGGTGATCGTCGCCACGTATGGAATCGAAGAGTTCCATGTCAGGGTAGAAGAGGAAGTGAGAGACTGCGTGCTGCCGTCGGTGTAGGTTCCGGTGGCGGAGAATTGCAAGGACAAACCGGAAGCTACGGTTCCGTTTGCGGGCGTAACTGCGATGGAAAGGAGCGCCGGGGGTCCGACGGTGGCATTGGTTGAGCCACAGATCGAGCCAGCGCACGCTGTCAGGGTAGCGGAGCCGTTAGCGGTGGCGCCGTAGGCGGCACCGGGATCGGTAGAGTCATTGCCGATGCTAACGGCCGCTGGATTTGAAGAACTCCACGTAACCGACGCAAGCTGTTGCGTGGTGCCATCGCTGAACGTGCCAGTGGCGATCATGGGCTGCGCGCCGCCAAGAGGAATGGTCGGGTTCGCCGGCCTGATAGAGATGGACGCAAGATTGGGCGGGGTGAGTGGACCAGGTTCGTAGAGTTCAGCGCTGCTGAGGTAAACGCTGCCGTTGAATCCGCCGACGATCAGGGCCAAGCCACTGGAGAGAAGTGTCGAAGTGTGGCCTTCGCGGGCGTCGCTGAGGTTGCCGGTCAGTGAGAAATCAGCGGATGCCGCGCTGTAGAGTTCGGCCGAATTGAGCACCCCACTTGGGCCGGCGCCCGCGGCGGCGAGAACGGCGCTGTTGTTGAGCAGAGTGGATGTGTGCTCGAAGCGAGCAGTGCTGAGGCTGCCGGTTGGAGCAAAGGTTCCGCTCGCGGGACTGAAGAGTTCAGCATTGGCTATCGCGCCGACGCTGTTGCTGCCGCCTGCGATCAGCACGGAGCTGTCATTCAAGAGCGTCGCGGTGTGCGCGTAGCGGCCGCTGTTCAGATTGCCGGTGGCAGTGAATGCGCCGGTCGAGGGGTCGAATAGTTCAGCACTGGTTTGGGCAGCGGTAGGATTGCCGCCTGCGATGAGCACTAGGCCGGTATTCAAGAGCGTCGCCGTGTGCTGGCTGCGAGCCGTGTTCAAACTGCCCGTAACCGTAAAAGCGCCAGTATAGGAGTTGAACAGCTCAGCAGTGGCCGAATTCGCGCCGGTGGAATCGATGCCTCCCGCAATCAGCACAAGCCCACTCGGCAACATGGTTGCGGTGTGCATGGTGCGCGCGGTGTTCAGGCTTCCGGTTAGAGTGAAAGTTCCGGTCGCTGGATTGTAGATTTCAGAGGCAGCGACGTTGCCATTGCCATTACTTCCGCCGACGACCAGGACGCTTCCATTCTGCAAAAGTGTCGCAGTGTGCTGACCGCGAGCAAAATTCAAGTTGCCGGTCGGCGTGAATGTGCCAGCGGTCGGATCGTAGAGTTCGGCAGTGGCCAATGCTCCGCCCGCATTGAAGCCGCCGGCGATGAGGATCATTCCATTGTTGAGCAAGGTCGCGGTATGGAATTCGCGACCGGTGTTGAGGCTGCCGGTAGGAACGAATCCGGCCGTAACAGTCAGCGCGGTCGATCCGGTTACGCCACTCAAGGACGCGGTGATGGTGGTCGTTCCGAGGGCAGCCGCTGTAACCGTCCCCATTGCAAACGCACCCGTGGCAGGCGCTGAGGAGCCGGATGCATCGGCAAACCACGCAACGGTGGGAACGGATGAAGCCCAGGTCGCGGAGGTGGTTACGTCTTGAGTCGCGCTATTGTTGTAAGTTCCAGTCGCGGTGAATTGTTGTGTGGTGCCCGCGGAGATCGAAGGATTCCCGGGCGTCACGGCGATCGAAACCAAGACTGGCGTGGTGACAGTTACAGAGGTCGCACCACTAATGTTCCCACTGGTTGCAGTGATGATCGATGTACCGGCGATCACACCTTTCGCTAGGCCACTCGAGGCAATGGTTGCGACGCCGGGAGTGGTTGAAGTCCATGTCACGGCACCGGTGAGGTTTTGTGTCGTGCCGTTGGAGTAAGTTCCGGTGGCTGTCAATTGCTGCGTGAGGCCAGCCACAATTGAAGGATTCCCTGGCGTGACCGCGATCGACACAAGAGCTGCAGATGAGACGGTCAGTGTGGCGGAGCCGTTCATGCTGCCAAGCGTTGCGGCAATTGAGGTCGTTCCAACTCCCACGCCGGTCGCCAAGCCGGCGGAGGTTATCGTGGCGACGCCAGGAGCGGGCGAACTCCATGTCACCAGTGTTGTCAGATTCTGAGTGCTTCCGTCGCTGTAGGTTCCAATGGCGGTGAATTGCTGGGTGTCACCAGCGGCGACCGATGGATTTCCGGGTGTCACGGCGATCGACATGAGAACTGCGGATCCAACCGTGAGCAAAGCCGTCCCTTCGATATTTCCGGAGCTCGCAGTGATTCCCGTGCTACCTGCGGTGAGACCGCTAACGAGTCCGGTGGCGCTAATCGAGGCAATTCCTGTGCTGGCAGTGCCCCATGTGACCGATTGGGTCAGGTCCTGCGTGCTCCCATCGGAATACTTGCCGACGGCATTCAGTTGCTCGGATTCACCGAGCGGTAGCGACGACGGGTTCGGGCTGACTACGATTCCGACCAATGCTGGCGCGCCCACTGTAACGGTCGTGCTGCCGGTGAGGCCCTGATAGGCAGCGGTCACTTGGGTGGATCCCTGGCTCATTCCCAGAAGCTGGCCTTGGGCGTTGACCGTGGCAACGGATGATGAAGATGTCCCCCAGGTCACGGTATCAGTCAGCGTTTGCGTGCTGCCGTCACTGTAGGTTCCTACCGCACCGAACTGAACTGTGTCGCCCTTCGCGATGGATTGGTTCGCGGGCGAGACTGCGATTTGCGTTAGTTTTGTTTGGGATGATGCGCCGCAACCCCACAAAATGGAGATACACGAAAGCGCGCAAAACGCAGTGAATGCGCGAACCAACTTTGAATGTCTCATAAGGGTGGCTGGAGTTCAGGAAGGGAGGGCGATTTGTTGGAAGACTAACATATCAGTTCAGTCTTCCGTCTTACATCCAGCTGACTAATCCAACAGAACTATACTGGTCGGCTTACGCGTCGCCAATCGACTGTTCGAACTAACCCATTTGGGCTAGTTCAATAGGTGCCTGTCCTGCTTCCATCAAAGCTTGAGACGAGGTGGGTTCCTAGGCGACGAACTGCAAGCCGCTAATATAGTTGGGGGACTTTTGGCCCTGTTTGACGCTCCACCGAACTTGCATAAATGTGGGCACCGCAACGGGCGCATCGGAAATGGGGAAATTACAACAGATGAACATCGATGGTTGCAGGGGAAATGAGCTGAGGATGCACACGCCACCATTGCTCAAATTATGGATTCGGCCATCGAACTCTTTCGTCGCTCCGCTTGGGGTCGCCGTCGCGGACAACAAGCATCGGGCATGTACGTCGAGCACTTGCGGAAAGCGGGCGAATTGGCGCCGTTCGCGATCGGAAAGATAGTTCACAGGGCTCGATCATGCCCCAACATGAGGAACGGGTAAATCGCTCAATCGGACTAATTCAAGCTGGCTAATTCGCTGAGGGGGAAGGCGTTAGGAGGCAGATCGGGAACCGGTTATTTTGCCGGCGATTCCGGAGCGAGTGGAAACCTTCATCTTTACCATGACCAATCGGAGGAAAGCCTTTACGGTATTGGGACTAATTTTCATGCGCGCCGCGATCTCTTTGCTGGTTAGCCCCTGCAAGAGATACTCGACCGTTTCGCATTCTCTTTGCGTTAATGCGTAGCGTTCGGATAGCTCTCGCGAGGTCATGCTGCCGGCGGCGCCACGCTCGAGCAGCAATGCAAAAGCCGGCTGGGGAGAAGCCTGGCCATTGCAATTCACCAGGAAGCTTTTACAGATGTAGCGACGTTTTCCTGATTGGACTTCCTTGACGAAAAGCTTGCGGTCGCGATGTTGATGATCAACGAGAGCGGTGCGAACGCGGTCGGCAAGAAAGATCTTGGGTTGTTTGATCCGGCTTACCTCGCCGGGAAAACAGAGTATTTGAAGAGCGGCGTCGTTCGACGCCATGAGATTTAACTCAGCATCCAGCAGCATGAAGCCGCTGTTGCCAGGAGCCATGGACACGGTAATCTCCCCGAAACGCTAAACAACCTGCCCCGTCCAAGAGAAATTCGACTGGCGCGGGGACAAGCTGGATTGACCCGAAAATGCGGCCTTTAGGGGGAGGAGCCGTGCTAGCCCAAAAAGCTGAGGCCCTGCAACAGCCGACCTAAGTATTATGGCGAAAACTACTAATGTCAATAGGACTTCCGCGAAACTTTCAAAATTCTGGAGTACTGCGTAAGAACTAAGGCTCCGACTAGGCGAGCGGATTAGTCCGGGGTGAAAAGTTTTTAACATGCAGATGTTGAATCTTCTTGCCAGGCCTAGACGGTTGCGGAC
>Ga0335073_10015920_pt1 | contig 10509 bp, 9 predicted proteins | sample Lox_Sample_22_FD_207093 | JGI IMG/M metagenome (GOLD analysis project Ga0335073, IMG submission 207093) | Soil microbial communities from Loxahatchee National Wildlife Refuge, Florida, United States - Lox_Sample_2.2 | ecosystem: Environmental > Terrestrial > Soil > Wetlands | place: USA: Florida...
TCGAAGCCGTAGATGTAGACCATCTGCATGAATCCGAGAGCAACATAGTTCATCTTGTAGAAACCATCGAGCTTTTCGAGGATCGCCGTGCCGGGCGATTTTGTGTGTTGCTGGAAGGAAATATCCTCGATGCCTTTATCCATGACCAGCCGGCCGATGAAATATTTGTCGCTGGTGGGAACTTGTCCGAGTTCATCGTTGGCTTTGAAATTCTGGATGTAGGTCTCAACCACCGGCGTGTAGGGCTTGAGGTCCTGCACAAATTTCGCCTCACGATAGAAAATACGGTCGGCAATCTCGTTCGTTTTAGCGGCGGCTTCGCTCTCCTGCGGAGATTTAGCGCGCGAATCGTCGGCTGCTTGGAGGGCGACGCCGGAAATGCAAAGTAATAGGACGACTGCAACCATTTGCGAGCGGAGTACACGCATATGAATCTCCAGATTTAGGGTCATTTGGTTAATTCAAAAACCATGTGAACGAGTGCAGCACAGTCATAAGGCTGACCATCGCGGCGCGCAGGCTTGAACTTGATGTTCTGTGCTGCCTGCAGCGCCATATCGTCGAGGCCGTACCCAAGCCCTTTCACCACGCGATTCACTCGCAGTGAGCCGTTTGCGGCGAAGACGACGTCCAGCAGAACCTCACCTTCCACCCGCAGGCGCCGCGCTTCTACCGTGTAGGCCGGCCGTGGCTTATAAATGATTTCGACCGGCTCCAAGCGGGACGTCGAGGCTATCTGTTGAACGGACACATCACTGACCTGCCTGACAGGAGTGCCGAATCCGCTGGACGCAATGGCGCGAACTTGCGCGGGCGCTGCGTATGCAACTTCGCTGCTGAATCCGGAACTCCGAACGCTACCGCTCACGCCATAAGAACCCGCTGTGCCATTTGCATTTCCTGGGCCGGCCGGGGAAGTGAAGGAACCTATCGCAACCATCGCTAGGGTGTCGCGCTTGGGATCTCCGTGGCCGGCGGCACCGTCAGGATCACCAAAACCGCCAGTCTGAACTTTGCGCTCGGGTGCCCGCACTGTCGCCGACTCGCTCGGGGCAGAAGCAAAGACGTTCGTTCTTATTTCAGGGCGCGGGCTGGTGGTAGGCGCCGCAGAGGGTGAAGGCGAGACAGCCATTTCAACCTCGTCTGGACGGAGCGGCTGTAGTTGGACGGGATTCGGTGCGTCCTTTGCCGTTTCCACACGTTGTGGCTTCGGTAATTCGATTTTCGGCAGGGGCGCGACGAACCTCGGCGTCCGGAGCTTAGCCAGTTGATGAACTTCCCGGATGGGAGGCGAGATTGTTGATGCTTGTTCGATTGACGGTGTATAGATGGGCGCGACAAGTTTCACGAAATGCGATGTTTCCACTTCACGAGCGACCACACCGTGATCGAGGTGCGTCGCTACCAGCGTCACCACCAGAACGAAGATGGCGTTGAGTGCGAGTCCGGCGACAAACGTATTCCAGCGGACAGGACGATGAACTTCATGGACGAAATGCCCCGAGGACACCACTTATTTACTCCACATGTCGCTAAGCCACGCCAGCCAGATGTGCCAAGCATTTCGCGAGCGCGTCAAAACGACCGAGTTCAATTTGCGCAAGCTCGGTATAGCCGCGCGCCTCAAAGCGAAGAGTGGCATCGCGGACAAGTGAATCCAGCAGATGAGCCATCGAAGGCAGCGCAGGCTTAAGTTGTGCTACCTCCATTGCGGCACGAGCGAATGCACTGATGCGCTCCGCCCCGCGATGCGCATCTTCCAAACAGCGCTGGTCAGTGATGTCTTGCAACACATCGAGCGCCCCAAAGCTTCCGATCCCATCTCGCACGGGAAAATATCCGGCAAAATGCGCCCACTGTGAATTCCTTTGCACACCAAGCGCAGCACCGGTTTCTGAAGAGCTGTTCACGGTGCGCGTATGGATGAGAGATGTAGGCGGCTGGTTGCCGTATCGGACCCCGCCTGCAGTATGCAAACCAGCAATCTGCAGCGAATTACTGAGAAGCCAACCAACCATCCTTGGCGATGACTCTAAACGTGGCTTGAGGAGCGCCATGAATGAAAAAACAGATCGGAATTGTGTTCGGTACTCGTCCCGATGCAATCAAGATGGCTCCAATCGTTTTTGAGCTTCGCAAACATGCGAGCGAATTTGAGCCTTTCGTCATTTCCACCGGCCAGCATCGTCAGATGCTGGACCAAGTACTCAACCTCTTCCACGTGAACTGTGACGTAGAGCTAGACCTTATGCGCCACAACCAGACGCTAAGCGAACTAACGTGTCGCATCCTTACTTCCATGAACGCGCTGCTGGATAAGACTTCTCTCGACGCTTTGTTAGTGCAGGGAGATACCACAACATCTTTTGCGGCCGCTTTAGCCGCGTTTTACAAGAAGGTTCCTGTGGCCCACGTGGAAGCAGGATTGCGCAGTCGTGATCTCTTCCAGCCCTGGCCAGAGGAGGCAAACCGGCGTCTGGCTGCTGTTGTCACGCGGTTGCACTTCGCTCCAACCCCGCTCTCCCGGGACAATCTGCTTTCAGAATGCATTCCGGTGGATGAGGTCGTGGTCACCGGCAACACCATCGTTGATTCTGTGGAAAAGCTCCTGCAGATGCGCGCTCTGGACCATCCTTTACCACAGGGCGTTCCCGAAGATGGCTCACGGATCGTGTTAGTTACTTCGCACCGGCGGGAATCCTGGGGAGTGGAGCTGGAGAACATCTGCCGCTCCCTTCTCGAGCTAGTCAGTGCTTTTCAAGATGTGCGCGTCATTTATCCCGTCCACCTCAACCCAAACGTTCGTACTACAGTAGAGTCCTTACTCGGAAATCGCGAGCGAATCCACCTGATCCCACCGGTGGATTACTTTGAGTTCCTCTCGCTTCTTCGGCGCTGCTATCTGGTGCTCACCGACTCCGGCGGTGTGCAGGAAGAAGCGCCCATTTTTCATAAGCCAGTGCTGGTACTGCGGAAAGTCACAGAGCGTCCGGAGGCGTCCCTTCTGGGCATGGCAAAAATAGTTGGTACATCGCGGCAAGCGATTGTGCGTGAGGGGTCGCGGCTGCTGGGCAGCGACTTTGCTTACCAACGCATGGCTTCGGGCGAGTGTCCTTACGGGGACGGCCACGCTGCCGAACGAATTGCTCTCGCGTTATCGCGTTGGCTCGAAAACGAAGTACCCGTCCTGCAGGATTCTGAGCAGTTCCAGGTAGCGGGGAGCAAGGAACCAGTCGCGGCTTAAACGTGACGGAACAAGCACAGCTAGCCCCCTAGCAAACGGGAAGAGAACTCGGCGACGGCTATGTTACTGGTCTTATTTCGGGCGGTCCTGGTACTGATCTGCATTTACACCCTGCGCCACTATTTTTTTACGCTCAATCGTCTCTTTGGCCGGCAGCGACATCCGTATGTGGATGTGGAAAGCGCGGACTGGCCTGCAGTAACGGTTCTGGTCGCGGCGCATAACGAGGAAGCCGTGGTGGCCGACATATTGAAAGCGCTGCTCACCGTGGATTATCCCGCGGATCGATTGATCATCATTCCCGTCAACGATCGCTCGACGGATCGAACCCGCGAGATTATCGACAGCTTTGTCGAAGAGTATCCGCAAATCGAGCCCTTCCATCGAGTGGGCGGAAAGCCGGGGAAGGCGGCGGCGCTGAAGGACGCGATGGAGCGGGTCAATACCGAGGTGGTCTTGATCTTTGACGCCGATTACGTTCCGGGGGAGGCGTTGATCCGCCAACTCGTCTCCCCATTCTTCGACCCGGAGATTGGTGCGGTAATGGGCCGCGTGGTTCCGCTGAACGTCGGGAAAAAACTGCTGACGCGTCTTCTGGATCTTGAGCGTTCCGGCGGATACCAAGTCGATCAACAGGCGAGGATGAATCTGCACATGGTTCCGCAGTATGGCGGAACTGTGGCCGGGATTCGCAAGAGCGCGTTGGACGAAATCGGCGGATGGAATGAGAACGCGCTCGCCGAAGACACCGACCTCACTTATCGTTTGCTGCTCGCGGGATGGAAGACTGCGTACGAAAACCGGGCGGAATGTTATGAGGAAGTGCCCGAACGCTGGCCGGTACGCGTGCGGCAGATCATGCGATGGGCCAAAGGGCACAACCAGGTGATGACCAAGTGCCTGCTCACAACCGCTCGCAATTCCGAACTGAGTTGGATCGAGCGAGTGGACGGTGTGTTGCTTCTGGGTGTGTATCTGATGGGGCCGGTTCTGCTGTTGGGATGGCTGCTCGCGGTGGTGCTCTTCTACACGGGCATTCAAATCGGCGGGGGATTGACGGTCCTGGCGTTAGGTGCGTTCACGACGCTGGGGAACTTCGCCGCATTCTTCGAAATTGCGGCGGCAGCGCGCCTCGATGGCTCACATCAACGCATCCGGTTACTGCCGCTGACGCTGTTTGGATTTACGGTGAGCCTGGTCAGCGTTACTCGTGCAGCTTGGCAGCAATGCCAAGAGGGAATCTTCGGAAAATCAGAGTTGGTCTGGCATAAAACGGAACGATCGCGCACCGCGCCGGTCCTGGCGTGCACCGCATCCGTGCTAGAAGACTCGGCCCTACCGGCGCTGAAAGAGGCGCCATGACGACCGAGATGGCGCCTTTTTTTCTGATGATGGTCACTCTTGGTCTGTTGGCTGTTCCTATTGCGCCAGCTCTGTTCGAACTGAAGAAAAGGAAAGACGCATCTCCGCTTCCGACGTCGCGGCATGATGGGCACATTGAAAATTTTGCTGAAGTGTTTCGTGGCCGAGTGGATCAGGTCCGTTACGCACTTCAACAGTGCCGCGATGAAGGGAAGATCGAAAAAGTCCAGATGGAAGGCGCGGACGTGTTGGTCGTCGGCTGCAAAGATTTCGAATTGGATCAGAAGCTAATGTATGGCGTTTCCGCGCTGATCTTCGCCCAGAGCGCCCAGATTCCAGCTGATTGTGCCGTCGAGGTCGATATATACGCAGAGGAGATGCTGAACGTGGGAGACGGTTCGATGCTTCGGGCCGCGCTCTCCGCTGGAAACGTGAGCCTTGGTGAAAACAGCAAAGTTCTTCGCTGGCTGCATGCCGATGGAGACATCCACCTGCAGAAGGGAAGCGTTGCGCTCGGTCGTCTCTCGGCTGGGCAATCGATTCGATTGCGGCCAGGAGTGATCTTCCAGCACATACATGCTCCATCAATTTCGACTGGGCATTCGCGCCATTCGCCGCATCTCCCCATGCACTGCGGGTGTGAGTCAGCGGAAGATCCGGGCCCATCGTCTGCATTCCGCTCACGCACATTCGCGTCGCGTCCGCGAATTCGAGTGAAGGGTGAGTTCGTTTTGCCCGCGGGAGAAACCCTGAATGCGAATGTGATTGCCGCCGGCGATGTGCGCCTCGAACGAGGTACGCGATTTTTTGGGAATCTCAAAAGCTACGGCGACGTAAGGATTGGGGAAGAGACCTGCACGCATGGAAGCATCGTGTGCGAAGGCACGATCCGAATCGGTTCACGATGTTTTGCCGCCGGACCGATCATGGCCGAAAGAGAAATCCAGATTGGCGCAGATAGCTGTGTTGGGAGATCCGATGCGCACACAACGATTTCATCGCGGACGGTGAAGATCTCGACCGGATGTGAGATCCACGGGTCTGTTTGGGCGCGGCTGCAGGGAAGTGTCGAGGACTAATGGGTAGAGGAACATTACGGTTGTTGGCCCTGGCCGCAGTGCTTTTCTGCGGATCAGGCTTCGTGTTCGCATCTGCGACCGCGTTTTCTCCTTCCACTTACCAGCAACCCGACGGCGCTCTTGAAGTGAACCCCGGCAGCAATTACGTCGATCCCTATTTCGCGACCAAGGCGTTGCTGGTAGCGCAGGATGGCGGCCTGGATGTGCGTGAGGCCGCATTGGCCTGGATTCGCTGGGTGCTGCCGCGGCAGCAGAGGAATGGATTGTTTCGCCGTTATTGCCGAAAGAATGGCAGATGGCAAAGCTGCGCTGCCGCCGATGCTGATGATTCCATGCTCGCGTTGTGGATGCAGTTGCTCTATCGCATGGCTCCTGATTCCGGCATGCCGGCAGACTGGAAACACAGCGTCGCATTAGCCGAGAAAAGGCTGGACAAGCTGAGAAATGGAAGGCTCGGTGTCTATCACGTTTCGGAGTGGAATCATGCTGCGCTGCTGATGGACAACATCGAAGTGTACGCTGCGCTCCGCGATGTGGCGGAAGGGCAACTTCGATTGCACGATCCGGAGGCATCGGCTACCAGCCATCGTGCCGATCAACTCGCTTCCGCGATCGATCATGTCTTCTGGGATCATCACGCGAAACGTTTTCGGCCGTCCCTCGAAAAAACTGTTCCGGCCTTCTATCCGGATGTTGTGGGCCAGGTTTATCCCTGGCTGGCGAATGTGAGCGGCCCTGGTCAGAATGCGCAAGATGCATGGGAGCAATGGAAGCGCAACTTTGGCGCAGCGTGGATTGAGCGCCGTTATGACTCTCATCCCTGGGGTTTGGTCGCCATGGCGGCGGAGAAGCTGGGCGATTCGGCCTCGGCAGAATGCTGGACGGCGCAATCCGACCCCTTGCGCGGCAGCAGTTCATGGAACGTTCTGGAAGAAGCGGCGTGGCAGTCGTTGCGGGCGCGTTTTGCCCAGCCGCAACTGCTAGACCCAAACGCCTGCTCGGCCATCTTATCCGAACCATGAAAAAGCGGGCGAAGTACGCGTGTGTCGCAGCCGCGGTGCCGTTGCTGTTGTTCGCGACTGTGGGCTACATGCAGCATTATGAAGGAGCCGCAGGACGACCCGGCGCCGACACCCTCCTTTTGCTTCTACCCGACGATCTGGACGCGAGAACACCTGCCGTACAAGAGTGGCTGGACGCGGCAAGTGAAGAGGGTTTGCACCTGCAACCCATTCATGATTCCGAATTTCTCAACCCGCTCTCGACGCTGCACTCCGCAGGCATCATTTTGCCGGATCAGCTTCACCGTTCCGCCAACGACGTTTTGATTGGCGAGCTGCACCGCTACGTCCGCGGCGGCGGGAACTTGATGGTGGTGTACGACGCTTGTACCTGGGATTTGAACGGACGGTTTCCTCCGGGAGCGTCGCGTCTTTCCGACCTCGTCGGAGTGCAATACGCGCTTTATGACCTGTACACGACAGAGACGATGCAACCCGCGCAGGTGACGGGAACCATGGCTGCGATGCGAGAGCTAGGAATCCCGCCAGGAAGTTTCTCCCCCATCGATAATCACGGCAGGCTCGGCCTATGGCATGCGGTGAGCGAAGCTGAGGGTGCGGATACCCGTTCGGCGTTCGCCACATATCTCTACGGTGCCGTGGATTATCCGGTGTTCCGCACAGTCGGCAACTTCGATGGAACGGTGCTGCTGAAATCAAAGTATGCGCTGGCCGCCGGATATCGGCATGAAGATCTCGGACAGGTTTTATTTGTGAACCTACCGCTGGGGTATCTTGCCTCGCGAACGGACGGCTTGCTGCTGCATTCCTTCCTGCATTTTTTCGCATTCCGCATGTTGCGATTGCCCTATCTCACCTCTGTGCCGGACGGAGTCGGAGGCCTGGTATTCAACTGGCATATTGATGCCAAGAATTCTTTGCGTCCGCTGGAAACTCTCGTCAACGAAGGCGTCTTCGATCGCGGCCGATTCTCAGTTCATTTCACGGCCGGCCCCGATGTGGATGCATTCGGAGATCACAAGGGGCTCGATGTGCTGCACGACCCTGAGGCCCAGAAACTGATTCACTATCTGCTGGCCAGAAAAGATGAAATCGGCAGCCATGGCGGATGGATCCACAATTACTTCGGCTACCACGTCAACGACAATGACGCGGCAGAATTTCAGAAATACCTCGAACTCAACAAGGATGCTCTGGAAAAGGTGACGGGTACCCATGTCACCGAATACTCGGCGCCGATCGGCAATCATCCGGCGTGGGTGACCCGCTGGTTGGAGCATCACGGCATTATCGCCTACTACTTCACCGGTGACGCCGGTCTTGGCCCCACCCGCGTCTATCGCGACGGGGAGCGAGACGCCGCTGATATCTGGGCCTTCCCGATTCTTCACATGGGCAAAGAAGCCAGCCTCGAGGAAATGAGCTTCGACGATGTTCCCATTGATGCTGTACGCGATTGGCTCCTGGCCGTAACTGAATATACGGCGCGCCGGCACACCGCACGCTTGGTCTATACGCACCCTTACGGAGCAGAAAAATTCTTCCCCACACTGCGCACGTGGCTCGATAACGCTGATGCTCTCGAAAAGGAAGGCCGATTCCGCTGGTACACCATGACCGACCTCGCGGAATTCATGACACAACGCGAGTTCATTCACTGGTCTTTGCTACGTGACTCGAGCGATGAGGTGACGTTGGTAGCGTCGCATCCAAAGACTCTGGCTCATCAAACCTGGGCTTTCTCTGTGGAACGGTACAGTCGGCCGCGTGTGATCAAGGGGCACGCAAGCTTTCAGGTTCAAGATGGCTTGATCCTCGTCACAGCAACGGATGGACGCGAACTAGAGGTTCAACTGCAACAAAAAAATGATCTCAGGGATACAAGGAGTGCGCCGATCGAGGCGAAACGATGAAGAAAACCTCTCCGCTCTTATTCATTTGCTTGCTTTTATGCGGTCTTATGTCGGCGCAGTCGACCAATGACACGACGGTGGCTCCTGGATCGAGTCTGCCCGGCATGGGAGGACTCGCCTTGGGTCTAAATGGCCCTGGTTACATCGAGGTTGGAGGAAGCCACAGCAATCTGAGCGGCGGTTATAGCAATTGGAACGATCAGTACCTTCGGGGCGTGCTCTCCGGTGGGAAGAACACGTTCAATTATGAATTCACCCACGAAGCCCGTTTCGGCGACAGCGGATATTTTGGGACGCTTGGCCTGACGCGTACATTTTCCAGCAATTGGTACGGGGAATTTTCGGCCGGAGCGAGCGTCGGCGGATTTTTCCTAAACAGATACAGTGTTGGCGCAATTCTCAATCGCAAGTTATTAAAAGAAAAAGAGTTGGTGGTCAACGGCGGTTTCGGGTTCGATCAGAGCAAGACGGTCAATTACGACGAACGATTTCAAGCCGGAGCCGCGTACTACTTCCACATTCCAGTTGTTCTGCAAGGAGGGTTCTTGTGGACTCACACGAGCCCGGGAAACATCTTTGCACGTACGCAATACATTGCAATTAACGAAGGCTACAACAAGGAACATTACTTTTCGCTACGTTATGAATATGGGCGCGAAGGCTACGAAGTGATCGGTCCTCCGGTAGATTCATCTCCTTCATACAACGTGGTCTTTGACTTTCCTGAACACACGATCACTGGGACGTGGCGGCAGTGGATTGGCCCGAACTGGGGAGTAAATCTCAACATCGAGCAGCATCAGGAAACGTCGTATCACCGCTGGGGAGGTACCTTGGGTGTATTCCTCGATTTTTAGGGCTGAGGAAGAAAAGAAATTCGGGGTGTCGGCGCCAGATCTTCGCCACCGAGGATGGCGTGGCGGGCTCATTCCGCCACATCGGGCCTTTGTGAAACTGAGGATCGGCCCGCGCCGAATCGCTGAGACCTTCCTTTTGTTCCTCCTTGGTTCGGGATTATGGTTAGCCGCGCTACCTCTCGTGGGGAAATTCTGGGAACGCATTTTTGCTTTTTGGGGATATCAACTAGACCTGAAAACCAAAGTGCTCATGGTTCCGCAAGGATGGTGGCACATCCGCTTTGCGCTGCCTTGCCTTCCGATATCGGCAGGACCGGCAACTGGAACAAGTTGGTGGATCACCGGCGGCATCACAGTCGTTGCGTTTTCTGCAACGTTCCTGCTAAGCGAAGAAGCTTTGCCGTGGTCCTATCTAATACGCGGGTTGTGCCTACTTCAAGCCACGGCGCTTGGATATTTTGCGATTGCCGCCGCGCGTTTTCCGCACGACCTTCCCGGCTATACCGTCAGCATGCTGGTGTTCAGTTGCATTCTCATCGGATTAGTCCCAGTGCTCTATGCATTTACATTCTATTTATTAAACTTTAGCTTGACACAAAAAGTGGCCCTGACCTTGGCTACGATGGGTCACCTCATCCTCTTCGTCCCCCATCAATACCTGCTTCAGGTATATCTGCTGCATGGATCGATCCTGTTCATGCCTGTCTTGTATTTCGTCTTCGGACCATTCCTCGATATCCTCGCCTTCATCGGCTTCTATTCGTGGGGCATGAGTTGGAAATCTCCTGATTCGCTCGACATCTAGACAACGGAAGTCGAGATTCGGGAAAGGATTAAGGCTCTGCCATTCGCGTGGCAGGAAAAGAAGTAAGCCTTGCGCCCTCGCAGTGCTAAAACCTCTGATTTTGCCCCCAGCCAGAAAGTTCTTGTAAGCTGCGACGGTTGTTTACGAGTCGTGTCGTGGCAAGTAGCTGCCGATTCAACCTGCTAGCGCTATAACCCTCCAGTTTTCAATCATTTCAGAGACGCACC
>Ga0335073_10015922_pt1 | contig 10509 bp, 9 predicted proteins | sample Lox_Sample_22_FD_207093 | JGI IMG/M metagenome (GOLD analysis project Ga0335073, IMG submission 207093) | Soil microbial communities from Loxahatchee National Wildlife Refuge, Florida, United States - Lox_Sample_2.2 | ecosystem: Environmental > Terrestrial > Soil > Wetlands | place: USA: Florida...
CAAAGCTGCCGCGCAGCCTTGCTTATACATAAATCGGATTCAGTCGTTACTCATTCCCCTTCCTCTCCTCGCCGAGCAGCGCCGCATCGTCGCCAAGGTCGACGCTCTAATGGCGCTCTGCGGCCGGCTGGAGGCGAGCCTTACGACCGCGGGCGCCACCCGCCGCCGCCTGCTCGGCGTCCTCCTGGCCGAAGCTCTCGCGCCGGGAGAAGCGCGCGAGATGGACGCGGCGGAATGAGGAAACGGGTAGTGTCTCAGTTTGAATTTTGAGGGGCTTGACGCTCGCTCGCGCCTGTCCAATGTGCCGTGCTATGCCTGACGGAAAGCAGGGGCGCGGATGCGGAAGGCATTTGTCGTTGGGGCGCTATAGCCCAGCGGAGTGCATCGGCGCGGATCACCGGCAACCCCGACAAGGCGCACGTTAGCACGTCCTACAGCGAGCGCGCGAACCTTACGATGCGTATGCACAACCGGCGCTTCACGCGGCTCACAAACGCCTTCTCGAAGAAATTCGAGAACCACGCGCACATGGTCGCGATCTATGCCGTCTGGTACAACTGGATTCGCATTCACAAGACGCATCGCGTCACGCCAGCGATGGCTTCCGGCTTGTCGCAAACCGTCATGGATTGGTCGGACATCCTCGCGCTCATGGATGCTGAGGCTCCGAGGCCCGGTCCGCGTGGCCCATACAAAAAGACCGCCCCTCAAAATTCAAACTGAGACACTATCAGGAAACGGAATGCTTTGCGATCCGAGTGTGTTTAGGTTAGACTAAACGAGATGAGAAGAGCATCGAAGCCAGCACCCGCCGATCCCGCCCGCAAGGAGGCGGTGCTCTATGCCCGCGCTTCCTCCAAAGAGCAGGAGAAGGAGGGCTTTTCGATCCCCGCCCAATTGAAGCTGCTCAAGGAATATTCGGCCGCGAACGGCTTCGCGATCGCGCAAGAATACGTCGACGTTGAAACCGCCAAGCAGACCGGCCGCGCCGCCTTCGGCGAAATGGTAGCCTATCTCAAGGCGCATCCGTCCGTCCGTGTGATGCTGATCGAGAAGACCGACCGGCTCTATCGGAACCTCAAGGATTGGGTGACGGTCGACGAATTGGACGTGGAAATGCACTTCCCTAAGGAGGGCGTGGTGCTATCCCGTGAGTCGCGATCGTCGGAAAAGTTCATGCACGGTATCAAGGTGCTGATGGCAAAGAATTATATCGACAATCTCTCGGAAGAAGCCCGCAAGGCCATGCAGGAAAAGGCCGAGCAAGGCATCTGGCCGACCAAAACGCCGCTCGGGTATCGCAACATCACAGGCCGGGACGGCAGAAAGATCATCACACCCGATCCGACGCTTTCGCCGATGGTGACGCGGCTGTTCGAATGGTATGCGCGCGGCGACATTTCGCTGAAGGAAGCGGCGCGCAAGGCGCACGCGGCGGGCCTCGTCTATCCCAAGAGCGGCGCCAAGGTGCCGGTGAGCACGGTTCACACCATCCTGCGCAACCGGCTCTATACGGGCCGGTTCGAATGGAACGGCAAGCTCATTGAGGGCAAGCACGAGGCGCTGGTGCCGCTCGAACTATGGGAGCGCGTGCAGGGCGTGCTCGACGGCCGTTTCGCCAGCAAGGCCAAGCGCGGCCGGCACGACTTCGCGTTCTCCGGCCTGATCGCCTGCCATGTGTGCGGCTGCGCCGTGGTCGGCGAGATCAAGAAGGAACGCTACGTGTACTACCATTGCACCGGCTACGCGGATAAGTGCCACCGCAATCCCGCATCGTGCCGTCGTAAATACGTTCGAGAGGAATCGCTTGAAGCCCAGTTCACCGAACTGCTCGGGCGGCTTCGATTCGACGACGAGGTTCTGGAATGGGTGCGCGACGCGCTGCACGCTAGCCACGCTGACGAGCGCCGCGAGCACGAGGAAGCCATCAAGCGCCACCAGGCCGAATACAAGCGGCTGAACGATCGCATTTCACGCGATGTATGTCGACAAGCTCGACGGGCTGGTCGACACTGCCTTCTTCGAGAAAATGTCGAACCAGTGGCGCGAGGAGCAGAATCGCTGCCAGCGCGAGATCGAACGGCGCCAGAACGCTGACAAGTCCTATCTGGACGAAGGCGTCGCGCTTCTCGACCTCGCCCGGAACGCCCAAAGGCTGTTCGCCAAGCAGGAACCGCGCGAAAAACGCCGCCTGCTGAACTTCGTGCTATCGAACTGCACCTGGGAGGATGGCGAAGTCGTCGCCACCTTCCGTCAACCTTTTGATATGCTTGCAGAAACCGTGACTGCCGCTGAACACGTTGGGGCGGGCGATAAAGCCAAATCGGCAAAAACTGAGATTTGGCTGGGGGACCTGGATTCGAACCAAGATTGACGGAGTCAGAGTCCGCTGTTCTACCGTTGAACTATCCCCCAACGGCCGCCCGACACGTCCTCGTGCGCGGGGCGTGGCGCGGTCAATAGCGAAGCAAAGCGCGCGGCGCAAGCGCTCTCAACACCCGGATTCGGCGCCACGCCCCACCTGAGAGGGGCCGGCGTTGCTGCTTAGGCCGCCGCGGCGGGGCTCTCGCAGTTCAGACCTGCTCGACCGCCACAACCCCAGGGGCGGCCTTGAGCGCCCCGGCGATTGCGGCGCTGACCGCATACCGGCCGGGCAAGCGGATTTCGACCTCGCCGTCCTGCGGCCCAAGGATCAGGACCAGCGACACTTCGCCCTCGCCGGGCGCGGTCAGGCGCCGCTCGATCGATTCAAGCGGCGCCTCGTCGCGCACGAACACGCGCAGGCCCTTCTGGACCTTGGCGGCGGCGTCGGTCAGCCGCTCGACGTTGACGATGCGCGCGCGCACGTCCTCGCCCTCGACCGCCGCCTGCAGCGTCACCAGGACGTCCGCACCCTTCTCCAGAAGGTCGCGGAACTGGCTCAGCCCCTCCTGAAACAGGATCGCCTCATAACTTCCAGAAGGGTCGGAGAGCTGTGCGATCCCGATCTTGCCGCCGTTCCTCGTCCGCCGCTCGTAACGGTCGAGCACGCTCGCGCCGAGCCGTGCGGTCGAGGCGCCGTTGCGCACCGCGCGCGCAAAGTCCGCCCAGCGCATTGCTCTCAGACGCTTGAGCGCTGCGGCATAGACTTCGAGCGGATGGCCGGAGAGGAAGAAGCCGACGGCGTCGAACTCGCGCCTCAGCCGTTCCGATTCCGGCCACGGCGCGGCGCGGGCTCTGATCGGCGCCGGCTCGGCTTCGCCGAACAGCCCGTTTTGGCCGGCCGCTTTCTCCATCACCTCTCGGTTGGCGATCGCCAGCATCGGCTCGATCGCCGCGAAGGCCGCGGCCCGGTTCGGCTCTAGGCAATCGAAGGCGCCCGCCGCAGCAAGACTTTCCAGCGCCTTCTTGTTGACCGCGCGCGGATCGAACCGCGCCGCCATCTCGCCGAGCGACGAAAATGCGCGATTTCGCCGCGTGCGGACCAGCGCCTCGGCCTGCGCTTCGCCGACCCCCTTGATCGCGCTCAGCGCGTAATGGATGCTCGGCGCGCCGACCTCGCCGCGCACGTCGAAATCGACCAGCGATTCGTTGACCGAGGGGGCCCCGACTTTGATGCCGAGGCGCTCAGCTTCTGCTCGGAACTCGGCGAGCTTGTCGGTGTTCCCCTTATCCAGTGTCATCGAGGCGGCGAGGAATTCGGCTGGATGGTTGGCCTTGAACCAGCCGGTCCAGTAGGCGATCAGCGCATAAGCCGCAGCGTGGCTCTTGTTGAAGCCGTAGTCCGCGAACTTGGCAAGCAGGTCGAAGATCTCATCGGCCTTGGCGCGCGTGAGGCCCCGCTTGACCGCCCCGTCGACGAAGCGGGCGCGCTGCGCGTCCATCTCCTTCTTGATCTTCTTGCCCATCGCGCGGCGCAGCATGTCGGCTTCGCCAAGCGAATAGCCCGATAGCGCCTGCGCGATCTGCATCACCTGTTCCTGGTAGATGATGACGCCGTAGGTCTCGCGCAGGATCGGCTCGATCATGGGGTGGATATAATCGGGCTTCTCGTGCCCCAATTTGCGGGCGCAATAGGTCGGAATGTTCGCCATCGGGCCGGGGCGATAGAGCGCGACCAGCGCGATCAGGTCCTCGAACCGGTCGGCGCGCATGTCGACCAGCGCCTTGCGCATGCCGCCGCTTTCCACCTGGAACACGCCGACCGTCTCACCGCGCCCAAGCGTCTCGTAGGTTTTTGCGTCGTCGAGCGGGATCTGGCCGAGGTCGATCGTGACGCCGCGCCGGGCGATCAGGTCGATCGCCCGCTTGAGCACGGTCAGTGTCTTCAAGCCGAGGAAATCGAACTTCACCAGCCCCGCCTGTTCGACCCATTTCATGTTGAACTGGGTCGCAGGCATCGCGGCCTTCGGATCGCGGTAAAGGGGCGCGAGCTCGACCAGCGGCCGATCGCCGATGACGATGCCGGCGGCATGGGTCGAGGCGTTGGAATACAGGCCCTCGAGCCCTTCGGCGATTGTCAGCATCCGGGCGACCTTCTCGTCCGCCTTCGCGGCCTCCTGCAGCCGTGGCTCGTCCATGACCGCCTGTTTGAGAGTGACCGGATGGGCCGGGTTCTGCGGCACGAGCTTGGCGAGCTTGTCGACCTGGCCGAGCGGCATTTCGAGCACCCGGCCGACGTTGCGCAGGACGCCGCGCGCCAGGAACGAGCCGAACGTGATGATCTGCGCGACGCGATCGGCGCCGTAGCGGTCGCGCACGTAAGCGATCACCTCGTCACGCCGCTCCTGGCAGAAGTCGATGTCAAAGTCGGGCATCGAGATGCGTTCGGGGTTGAGGAACCGCTCGAACAGGAGGCCAAACCGCAGCGGGTCGAGATCGGTGATGGTGAGCGCCCAGGCGACAACCGAGCCCGCGCCAGAGCCACGCCCCGGCCCCACGGGAATCCCTTGCGCCTTCGCCCATTGGATGAAGTCGGCGACGATGAGGAAATAGCCGGCGAACTTCATGTTGACGATGACGTCGAGTTCGAAGGCGAGGCGCTGGGCGTAATCCTCTTGCGTGCGTCCGGGCGTAAGCCCATGCGCGGCGAGGCGGGCGCTCAAGCCTTCGCTCGCCTGGCGCCTGAGCTCCTGCTCCTCGTCGAGATCGCCGGCGCGAGCGACCGAAAAGCGCGGCAGGATCGGCTTTCGCGTGAGCGGCCGATAGGCGCAGCGCACCGCGATCTCGACGCTGGCTTCCGTCGCCTCGGGGAGGTCGGCGAACAGCTCCATCATTTCCGCGCGCGTCTTGAACCGATGCTCGCGCGACAGCCGCCGGCGCTGGTGGGCGGAGATCACTGCGCCTTCGGCGACGCAGAGCAGGGCGTCATGCGCTTCGTAGTCAGAGGGTCCGGCGAAATAGGGCTCGTTGGCCGCAACCAAGGGCAAGCCAAGACGGTCGGCGAGAGCGATGAGGTCAGGCTCGATCGCACGCTCGGTTTCGAGCCCGTGCCGCTGGATCTCGACATAGAGCCGCGAGCCGAAGACTTTGGCGAGGCGTTTGAGCCGACTCTCGGCCAAGTCGCCAAGTCCCGCTCTTAAGCCGCGGTCGATGGGCCCGGCGGGGCCGCCGGTCAGCGCGATGAGGCCTTGGCTCTCATCGAGCGCGGCGAACGGAATGTGCGCCTCGTCGCCGTCCGTGGGATCGAGCCAAAGGGCGGAAACGAGGCGCATCAGGTTCCGGTAGCCGGTCTCGTTCTGCGCCAGCAGCACGATCGGCGCGCGCGCATTGTCCCGCTCGACCCCGCGCAGGAAGGAGGGCGCCGCGTCGCCGAAGTCGACCGTCGTCTGCGCGCCGATGATCGGCTGCACCCCGCTTTTGGCGAGTTTCTCCGAGAATTCGAGCGCGCCGAACAGGTTGTTGGTGTCGGTGATCGCCAAGGCCGGCATGCCGTCGGCCTTGGCGAGCTTGGCCAGAGTCTCGATCGCAAGCGCGCCCTCGCGCAGCGAATAGGCGCTGTGCACGTGCAGGTGCGCGAAGCCGACGGCTTTGAGAACAGACGGGTCCATGCGTTCCGTTGTCGCAAGAGCCGGCTCTCGGGTCGAGCAGGATCACCGTCACGGCTGTGGACAGCGCTCCCTTCCCCCCGATGCTGACCTGTCGAAGCATGCGACAAGGGTCGGGGATGAGGGCCAGGGGCAGGCGTGAGGTCGCCGGCGCAATTTACTCGATGGAGCGCCTCACGACCCGAGAGCGCGCGCGATCAGCGCGATCATGACCAGGAACGCCCCGAGCGCTGCGATCTCGGCGATGTCGCGCAGGGCGTAAGCAGCGATGGGGTGCATGTAAGCCTCCTTGATCTTGGTGTGATCATTGTATGTTCTCTTAATGTTCACGTCAAGATCAGCAAACGAGGCGCGCCTTCCGAACCGGGGCGCTTGGTTAACGCAACGGAATAACGTCAGCGCCTTGTCGATCGGGTCGAGCGCCGCGCGTCTGTTTATAGCGGTGTTGTTATGTTATTTATAGGGAAAGCGCGCGGCGTCGAGGACGAAACTAAAGGGGGTTGTAAGCACCTGAAAACGTTAGAGCCGCGAAACTAAAACGAAACTAGACGCTGCGCGCCCTCGCTGCGGCCTTTGATTGGCCCCCGATGCTCGAACGTCGCCCAAACCCGGTGACGGGATGGCGCCTTCAGCTCAGGGCTTCCGGCGCGGGGCCTTCGGAGGCGCCTGGTCGAGCTCGGGATAGGAGCGGAAGACGCCGGATTCATTGAAGGGGATGCGCCGGTCGGACGCCAGATAGGCAGCGACGTTCGGAAGCGCCGCGACCGCTTCCGCGAGCGCCGCCAGCGCCGGATAAAGCTTGTCGGCGCCGGCACGCGCGCGAGGGAACGCGTAACTCAAGCCCGCCCAGATCTGGAACAGCGAGAGGTCGACGGTGGTGAGGCCGCTCCCGATGGCGTGCGCCGGTCCCGCCGGGTTGTCGCTCAGCATACGCTCGAAATAGCCGAGATATTTCGGGACGCGATGCTGAAGGAAGGCCGTCGCGCGCGCCTTGGCCTCCTTCTTCTGGTCCTCGTAGAAGAGCTCCTGCGAGATCGGATGATGGGTGTCGTGAACCTCGGCCACGAGATCGGTTATCGTGAGCTGCAGCCCCAGGGCGAAGACCCGGCCCGCCTCGTCCTTCGGCGCAAGGCCGAGCTTGGGGCCAAGATAATGGAGGATGTTCGCCACATGCGAAACGACGACGGCGCCGTCCCGCACGAAGGGGGGCGCGAATGGAGTCTGCGGGGCTGCGGCGCCCTCGAGCATGGCCATCAGCGCCTTCACCCCGCGTCCGGCCCCGCGCTCGCGCGCGACGTCGACGTAAGGCGCGCCCGCCGCCTCGAGCGCCAGGCGCACAAACTCGCCGCGACCCTGGATGCCCGGCCAGTAAAACAGTTCATACGTCATTGCCGCCTCCCCCTCGTCCCGGCGCCTTATGTCAGCGGTCGCATGCGGTCGGCGGCTTTGACATAACGGCGCGCGTAATCGAGGAGCTCGCCGTCGGTCGGATGGTCCGCCTTCTCCACGCCCTCGACATGCGTCCTAATCGCCGGATGCTTGTCGGCGAGAAATTTGGCGAACAGGTCCTTCTCCTGCGCCGGGCCGGCGATGAGGATGGCCCCGGCGTCTGCAATAGCCTTGGCGACATCCTCGAAGAACGGCTTGTTCTCTTCAATACGATGGCCGGTGCGGGGCTCCCGGGAATGAAGGTCGCGAACGATATGATCGCGGATCACCGTCTTATCCGCCTCCTCGACGTTGAAGTGGAAGATGCGCGCCCGTTTGTGGTCGATCCAGACGACGGCGTGATAGTGATCGACCATGGCGGCCCCCTTGGAGTCCAACGCTTGGCCTCCGACCCTATCGCGCCCGCTTCGGCTGCGCTATGTCCCGCTTCATGCGGAAAACCGGCGAGACCGCGGCGATGGCCGCCGCTCCGCCCGACAAGGCGGCTCTTTACGAGGTCGGCGAGGACGAAGCGGGCATGCGGCTCGACCGCTGGCTCCACCGCCGGTTTCCGGACGTCGCGAATTCGCATCTGATGCGGATCGTGCGCAAGGGCGAGGTGCGCGTCTCGGGCAAACGGGCGGACGTTTCGACTCGGCTCGCGAGCGGCGAAAACGTGCGCGTGCCGCCGCTGCGGATCGCGGCAGGGCAGGCGCCGGCAGTCAGCCAAGCCGATCCCGGCGACCTCCAGGCGATCCGCGCGATGACGCTGTTCGAGGATCGCGACGTGCTGGTGCTTAATAAGCCCTACGGCCTCGCGGTGCAGGGCGGCTCTGGGACCAAGCGTCACATCGACGGCATGCTCGAGGCGCTCGCCGACAGGCAAGGCAATAGGCCCGTTCTCGTCCATCGGCTGGACCGCGACACGTCGGGCGTGCTGCTTGTCGCCAAGTCGCGCAGAATCGCGGCCGAGCTTGGCGAAATCTTCCGCTCGCGCCAGGCGAAGAAGATCTATTGGGCGCTGGTCGAGGGCGTGCCCAAGCCGGCGCGGGGGCGCATCTCGAGGTTTCTCGCCAAGGGCGAGGGCATGGGGGCGCGCGCCGCCAAACGGGAGGGCAGGGCGGATCTCGAACGGATGCGGGTCGCTAGCCATGGCGATCCCGACGCCCAGCATTCGCTGACCCTCTACGCCGTCGTCGACAAGGTCTCGCCGCGCCTCGCGTGGCTGTCGATGCGCCCGGTCACCGGCCGCACCCATCAATTGCGCGCGCATTGCGAGGCGATCGGCCATCCGATCGTCGGCGATCCGAAATACAACCGAAAGCCCCCGAACGATCCGGCCCGCAGCGATCCGTTGCGCGCAGTTCCGCCCGGGCTCGAGCCCAAGCTGCATCTTCTGGCTCGCCGCCTGATCCTGCCGCATCCCCGCGCCGGCGTCATCGACGTGACGGCGCCGCTTCCGCAGCACATGAAGAAAAGCTTCGCCATGTTCGGCTTCGACGAGACCGAGCGCGATCCGATCGAGGACGCGCCCGATGAGTGAGGCGAACGAAGCGCCACTCAACCCGATGCGCGCCGCGCAAGCGCACATGCGGCCTGAGCCGGTCCGCCGCTTCTACAAGACCGCCGAGGCGACGGAGGAAGACGGGCGCTTCGTTCTGAGCCTCGATGGCCGCCGAGCGCGGACGCCCGGCCGCAATCCGCTGGCCCACGCGAGCCGGGCGCTCATGGCTCGCGTGGCGGCCGAATGGGAGCGGCAGCACGAGACAATCGATCCGGCGGAAATGCCGCTGACGCGGCTCCTCAATTCGGCAATCGACGGCGTCGCCTATACGATGGCTGAGACCCGCGCCGATATTCTACGCTACGCCGGCTCCGACCTGCTCTGCTATCGCGCCGAGGAGCCGGATACGCTGGTCGCCCGCCAGGCGCACGCGTTCGATCCTGTTTTGCGCTGGGCTGCGGACGAGCTTGGGGCGCGTTTCAATCTGGCGGCTGGGGTCATGCATGTCGCGCAGCCGGCGGAGGCGGTAGCGGCGATCGGCGCCGCGCTCGAGGCGTACGACGATCCCGCTACGCTCGCGGTGCTGAGCTCAATGACGGCGCTGACCGGTTCCGCCGTGTTGGCGCTCGCGGTGGCGCGCGGCTTTCTCTCGCCGGAAGCCGCGTGGCGCGCCGCACATATCGACGAAGACTTTCAGGCCGAGCGCTGGGGCCTTGACTCGGAGGCGATGGCGCGCCGCGAGGGGCGCTGGCGCGAGTTCGAGGCCGCGGCGACCGTCTTTGCGGTCGGGCGCGCCATCTAGCCGGCGCATGCGGGCCAAGCGCTTCGCCCGACTTAGCGATTCCGGCTAGGAAGAGCGCGATGTGCAACGACTATCGCCTGCTGACCAATGCGGCTCAGCTCTTCGACGGCTTTTCCGAGACCAGGATCAAGATCCGCTTTTCAGAGGGCGCGCCCAACATCGAGGCGCGCGAGGACGTCAAGATCACGGACATGGGCCCGATCGTGCGTTCGATTGAAGGCGAGCCCGGGGCCGGCGACCTACTGCAACGGCGCTGGAGCTGGCCCGGACAGAGGGGCAAGCCGGTTTACAATTTCCGCTCGGAGGGCCGCGAATTCGCCTCCGGGCGCTGCCTGATCCCCGCCGATGGCTTTTACGAGTTCACCGGTCCGGAGGACAAAAAGAAGAAGCGAAAGGACAAATGGCTGTTCACCAAAGTTGGCGAGCCCTGGTTCTGCATCGCCGGAATCTGGCGGGCCGACAAAGCTGTCGGCGAGGCCTTCGCGATGCTGACCGTGCCGCCCGGCCCCGACATCGCGCCCTATCACGACCGGCAGATCGCAATTCTCGAGAGGAAGGATTGGGCTGGTTGGCTCGATCTCTCTGTTTCGGCGAAGACAATACTGAAGCCGCTCCCTGTCGGGAGCCTCGCGGTCAAACAGGTCGGCTAACTCCGCCGGTCGCGCGCCTTTGCATAGGCGCACATGAGCAAGAGAATAAGCCAGCCAGCGGCTCCTGCAGCTACGATAGTCACGACGCTTTCCTCACCA
>Ga0335073_10015923_pt1 | contig 10509 bp, 11 predicted proteins | sample Lox_Sample_22_FD_207093 | JGI IMG/M metagenome (GOLD analysis project Ga0335073, IMG submission 207093) | Soil microbial communities from Loxahatchee National Wildlife Refuge, Florida, United States - Lox_Sample_2.2 | ecosystem: Environmental > Terrestrial > Soil > Wetlands | place: USA...
CCCTGATCGGGGCGATGCGTACAAAGGCGCCTGCACCGATGCGCTGTCGAAGTGCGCCAGCTATCTCGGGATCGGCATGGACGTATACAAGGGGCTGTATGACCCCGGCGCCGGTCACAACGGCGCAAGCTCTGCGACACGGACGCCGGCGCCGACCGCGAGGTTCACGGACAACGGTTCGCAGAGTAGTGGCGCACCTCCAACTGGCCTGACGAGCCGGAACATGGCCGCGCGCTTCAGCAGCATGCGAACGGTACTGGGCGCGCGGGAATACAACGAGATTCTTGGTCGGCACGGCTTCCGAGAGGTGACAGGTATTCCCAGCCTGGAAAAGGCTCGCGAAGTCTATCGGCTACTGCTCGATGCGTTCCGAATCCGGTTTGGCGAGACAAGGAAAGCTTTGGGCGGTCCCGAGTACGCGAAAATCCTGCGGGAGCTGCGTTTGCATCCGAAGGCGAAGCTGAACCCTGACCAGGCGGTACGGGTCTTCAATCACATGGAGGAAACTCTCAATGCCAGACAGTAACGATGGAACGGGAGCGGCGGTCGCCGAAATCACCGCGCTAACGGAGCTCGCGAGAACATTCACTCTGTTTCAAATCGAAGAGAGCCTCGCGCTCCTGGCAGAATCAGCCGAAGAAGAAGGGCTGACGCCCGAGATCGAAGCGGCCCTGACCGCATATCTGCAGGGAGCTGTGGAGAAACGTGACCGTGTAGCCGAATTCATCCACTTCTGCGAAGCGATGGCAGAACTGGCAAAGGCGGAAGTGAAGCGCCTCCAAGCCCGCCAGAAGCACTTCGAGGCGACCGCCGAGCGCGTAAGCGGCATGGTCTTGCGTGTTCTCGATTGGCTTAGAGTGCCGAAACTGGAGGGCCGGACGAACACGTTGAAGAAGCGGAAGTGCCCGCCATCGGTGAACGTCATTGACGAACAGAAGATCCCGGCTGAATTCAAGCGCGTGACTGTTACGTTGCCGCTTCCTCAATGGCAGGAGCTCCTCGCGCGAACGCCGGACGAACTTCGGAATACGGTGATAGCAGGCGTTCGGAAACAGGAGATCACGCTGGAACTGGACGCGATCAAGCAGGCGCTGAACCTGGAGAAGGCAGTTGAGGGCGCGGATTTAACGCTCAACCGCTTCAAGTTGCAGGTCATCTGACGCATGCGAAATGCCGCAGTGTGCCGTGCCTCAGCAGTTCGGGATCAGTTCACCCCTTCCGGCTTTCTGGCATCGTGAGCTCATCCCAGTTCAGGGTGTATCGCTCGCCGAACCGCACCTCAGATTCGTATTTGTCGGGGTCCGAGCTCTTACAAAAGGAGAGCGTAGACGTTGTTCATGGCACTCCTCATGATCGCCTTCATCTCGGCATCGCTGATCCTGGAATAGCCCGCCTGGCCGGAACGCGTGGGACATGGCCTTTCCGCATGGGCATTTTCAATGGGTCCATTTCGGAATGCCAGAGCGACGATTGCTTTCGCCTCTCTGGCCATTTGCCTGCGGTGGGATTCGCTCTCCATAGGGTCGATTGTGACGCGCATCGGGCTACTAAGCCAGATGCTTTTCCAAATTCTTCTGACAACCCGCGTCAGCTTGAGGCGCACTTCTATGCCGAATCAGAAATCAAAATGCGCGGCGTGGCAACGCCGTCGTGAAGAATACCTACGGGCTGCAGGGCGCTATGACGACATAATCAAAGAGGGATATGTGCCGCCCGACGCTATAGAACGCTGGTCCGTTATTGCCGGCGGTCGCAGTGGCTACTTCCAGCGAGCGGGTCACGAACCCAGATCTTACGTGGTGATGCGCGCGGGCTCAACAACATCGCAGGCCACTCGCTCGTCGGCGGGGGATGCGATTGCTCAGCACACGGCCATCGGTGCTTCAGAGAAAATCTTGAAGATCGGGCAAGGAGACGAATTTTCGTCCCCCGGCATCTCCGTGTAATGAACCTCTGACACGGCGACCCTCCCACCGAAACGTCTGTAGGGCAGGATGACCTGAATTGTCAGCAGGGAGGAGTCGAGCATCAGGAAGATGGCCGTTTTCTCGGCTACAAGCTCCCGCTCGTCGTTCTCGAAGGGCCCCATTCGAACATCCAGCGTGATCATGGCCGCTTGGGGTGTCCGGAGCCCGACGAGGGTGCGCAGGTAGTCGAAGGTCCGCGCAGTCCGGATATCAAAGTTGTCCAGGACGGATGGATCCTCGAAGTGAACCTGCTCGATGTGGTCGTCGAAATACAGCGCCACCAGCGGCTCCACCGTTCCGGTCTGAAGGAGTTGCGTCTTAAGAATCTCAATGGCCTGGCGCGCTCGCGCGCGCATCGTGCCGGGATCTGCGTGGTTCATATCTGGCTGGATTATAGCCGTATACTTTGCCAACGGTTTTGTCCGCCGCAGAGATGAGTTCAACCGGGTTCCGCGACAGGAAGATCGCAATCGGAGAGAAGGAGAAATCAAGAAGTGTTTACAGAACTGATGCCGCTGCTCAAGCAACGGGTTGTCATGATCACCATTTCGGACATTGGCGAGGGATTACTGAGAGTGAATGTAATCCCGCGGAAGCTGGAGGGAAGTGCGGACGAAAACGGATCACTCACGGCGCCGCTTTCGATTACGGGCAAAGCCGACGAACTCGATCGTGAACTGCCGAGCCAACTGACGTCGTTCACCGAATCGGTCACGAAGACCGGGTCGAACCTCGACGAACTGAAGACTCAGCATGCGGCGGCGGTCAAAGCTGTCGAAGCTGAGAACAAGAAGAAGATGGAGGACAGGAAGAAGGGAAATGGATCGAAGGCGGCAACGACGCCTCCGCCCGCACCAGCTCCAACTGCGGAGTTCAAAGACGGCAAACCTGTGTTCGGGAGCAAGTCGCCCATCTCGCCAGCAGAAACCGGAAGCCTGTTTGATAATGCCACTTCGGCGACGGCAGCACCGGAGCGGTCCGATGCGGATTCGACAACGAAGGACTCAGCCGAATGAGACCCGTGCCGTCCTCATTGGTTGCCCTCTCTCGGCCGAAACCTTCACACTTGGATCGCGTCGAATTGCTGAATCTTCCCGATAACGCTTTCGATCGCATCTTGTACTTTAGCTCTAGCTGAGCGATTATCCTTGTACCACGCAGAGGAGATCTCTTGTCCCTGCCGGAGTCCTGCGATAAGGCTATTAGCGTCAAGTCCAGCCATTCTTGATGACTTTGCCGAAGAGTGTTCTATCTGACCAGCGAAGCCGAGAATGGTGATTAATTGACTGATAAACGGCAGTGCCCAATCCAGCAGGTCGGGAGACAGCACCAGGGATTCGATCAGTACTTTAGATGCGACCGGAATGTTTACGCCACCTCCGTCATTTGTCTGATAGGCCACGGCCCGGAGTTCCTTTTCGTGACGGAATCCTTCGGCGTGTTTTATGAACAGTGATCCAAAGTAGGCGTCGTCGATGTATCGTTCCTCTTCGTGGGGTTCGTAGTATGTGACCCCGGCCATATGGATATTTGTGTCGCAACAGCCGCGAAGAGACGAATGCAACCGACCGACAGTAGTTCGAATCGCAACACCATTTCTTGGCGCATATTCGTTCCACATGGCAATGTTGTCTAAGTCGTCCATATACCAACAGCTAATACAAGCGTCTCTCCGCCTATAGGCTATTAGCAGGTTGGTCATCATGTCTGCATCAATGGCTGCCCCGGCTGAAAGAAATGCTGTGGGTAGCATCGCTTTCGTTTGGTCGAACGCACGGTTGGGCAGTTGCCCCTCGCTTGTGTCGTTCATGAGGCACAGCGGAGAAAAGTGTAGCGTTCCAGTCGAGAGGAGGAAGAGCATTTGCTCCAATGGCATGTAGCGCCAAATCACTTGGTCGAGATCCTTGCGTAAGGCGGTTACAGTGCCTTCTCGCCAGATCGGGTCCACGAGTGGAGCCTCTCCCGGAACCGGCATGTCCTTAATCCGCAATAGTTGAATCAGAAGAGGTCTTTCGCCCCGTTCAAGACGGTTGACCATGGCATTCACGAATTGTTGGTCATCGGCGTCGAGCTTGTCCAGACAGTCCTTCAACCTGTAAAGCTTCGCTGTCAGGTTTATCGGTTGCGGAAGCTCCATTGACGCAATTATAACGTGTCATGCAACCCGGACCCTAAATTCCTAGCACTTCCATTTGTCCCCGTCGCCAAGCAAGAACGGCACGAGTCTTCAGCATTTCTGGCAACCTACAGCAACACCACCACGCAACGACAAAAAAGAACAAAAAAGGGGTTGATAAATCAATGACCATCGAAACCATGGCCCGGGAATTCCGCTATGACGGAGTTCGGTTACCGGACCCCAATCCGAAGCTCAGCATCGAGGAAGTGCGAACTGCATTCTCGGCGACATACCCTGAGATCACAACGGCCGCAGTCACAGGGCCCGAAGCGCTTGGGAACAAGCTGGTCTATCACTTCGCGAAGGCGATCGGCACCAAGGGATGACAAAGAAGCACGTCCTTGGCGAACTTCAGCGAGTAGTGGACGGGCAAACCCGGAAGACCAGCGAGATTGTTCGGGAGTTCAAGAAATGTCCACAGTTCCAGCAGTCCTGCCAGATCCTTGCACGAGCACTTCAGCACAACACTTACGGCCGGAAGGGTGCGGGCATGAAGGCGCCCGCCGGGCTCGCGCCCCCTGGCTGATCGCCCCTGGACCGAGCCTGGCGGTTCCGCGACTCGATCGCGTCGGTCTTCGCCATTCATCCTTTGGAAGCGATGCGGCAGCCGCCAGGTTCGCCACCATCCTGATCGAACTCGGGATCGGCAACCCTTCAGATTGGTCCCGGTGTGGCAGGGAGCCAGCCAACTTTCTGCGCCATACCTTGAATCGGTTCGTCGAACGGTCGACCGAGACCGCGGTCGATGGCGCCTTCGATCTGTCCGTGACGCTGTCCACCGATCCGCATGAATGGTGTGAAACCCAGGACGAGCCAGACGGCTCGCAGATGTTCCTCTACATGGAGGCAGGGTCTTGCGGTTTCACCAATCTCGGACCGGCGCTCGCCCTTTGCGAGCGGGAACACCCGCAGCTTCCCGTGACATTTGCGCGGCTGTTCCTCTACGGTTTGGGGCGCGTATTCCGCGTTTATGATGATCGCGATGCTGACGAACGCCTCTCAGTCCTCGAGGACGACTATGAGCCCGGGACGCGCCAGGATGATGCACCTCTGCCGGACCGAGATAAATTGCTGCCGCCATGCATGAAAAAGCGGCCACTGAGCCGTCGCGGGTTAAACGCCCTGATGGACCGCCTGGGGCCGAGTAAGCAGGTCTCACGTCTCCTCAAAGCCACGGTGGAGCTCGATCGAATATCCGGTCGCGTACGGCTGCCGGAGATCCCGGAACCGATCCGGGATGCGTTCTGCGACTGCAATCCACCGGTGCCAATCCTATTAGCGATCTTTCAGCAGGGCGATGCGATCGAAGCGTGCTTCGACGAAGAGAGCCAATTGATGCTGGAAGCGACTCCGGAACCGTGGCCGCTGATTCCTTTCGACGGTACCGACGCGATGAGCACCGAACGCGCCTTCGCTTGCTTGAAAGACGCCATCGACACGCTTTTGGCTGCTCGTCGCGTTCTCGATCTGGTGCCCGGATGGGAACCGATCCGCAGGGAGGAAAAGAAACCATGATGAAAACCGTACATTTCGGATCGAACCGGAGCTATGGGCTGTCGAGGGCGATCCTGGTGTACTCCGACGGCCAGGAATCATTTGCGACCATCCACGAACCGCAGGACTCGCCGGATGGCGGTCCGCCATACCTCGGTGCGGGCGAGCCGCTTACAGTTGAATTCCTGAGGCAGTTGGCGAAAGGACTCGGGCAGACCGTCGCGCGGGAGATTCTTCCCGCCAATGTCCTCGCACGCACGCCGGACATGATGGTCTGGTGGACGAGGCCGCAGCGCCGCGTGATGTTCTTCAGCAACTCAAGCGATGGGCGAACGCTGAGCGGGAAACTCTTTCCCCAACCGCCGCTGGTCTTCAGGGTATGCGGCTCGGAACTTGCGGTGCGCGCCTTAGCCGAGAATAAAAGGCCCAGATCCGACACCGCGATGATGTTCGCGCCGTATTGGAACTGCGATGGGGCGGGCCGCGTGTGCCAGGGCAGCATGCGCGCTCCGGGGAAGCTGTGCCTTGAGGCGATGAAGCCGTGGGAAAGGGCTTTCTTCGGCAGTGAGTTCACCCATGCCGCAATAGGCGCGCGCCTTACGGCGCATCCCGAGGGATTCCTCGGATTGTGGCGGGACCTGGCAGGCAGCGAGGCAGAATTCCCCGTGGAGTTTCTAGTCAAGAGCGGCGACACACTGGGAGCCTTCGTCCAGGGCCGGGAGGACTGAGTGCACACCATTCATCCTTACCTACTTCGGCGGACCATCAAGGTCGCGGTCGTTGGTTGCGGGGGAACGGGCAGCGCCCTTGTCGGCGGGCTCCCACATCTTCACCAGGCGTTGATCGCCGGCGGCCACCCGTCCGGCTTGGCAGTCAGCGTAATCGACGGGGACCGGATCTCGGCCGCAAACTGTGTCCGCCAGCCATTCTCCGCGAGCGAGATTGGGCTATTCAAATCCGTTGTCCTGATCAACCGCCTGAATCTGTTTTGGGGACTGGACTGGCAGGCCATCCCTCAGCATCTGGGAACGGGGCACGATCTGCAAAACGATCTCGACCTCGTGATCGGTTGCGTGGACAGCCGCGCCGCTCGGGCAAAGATACATGGGGCCGTCAGCGCCACATGGTGCGGCATTGGCTACTGGCTTGACATTGGAAACAATGCCGACACTGGGCAGTTCGTGCTGGGGCAGCCTCTCAATCGTGCCAACAAACATAAAGCTTGTCGGCTTCGGGCAGTTTCAGAACTCTTCCCGGAAATTATCGATCCGGCACTCGACGACGATCAGCAACCCAGCTGCAGCGCCGCCGAGGCGCTGGAGCGGCAGCATCCGTTCATTAACCAGGCGCTGGCAAACCATGCACTGGCGCTGCTCAGCCGTCTCTTTCGGTGCGAGCCGATGGCATATCACGGTGGCTTCCTCAATTTGACCAGCGGGGCCTTAGTCGCTCTCCGAGCGGAACCTAAGGTCTGGAAACGAATACGTCGCAGATTGCGGCGGGACTGACCGCATGAGCGGCTCCGCTCGGAGCACAAGCGTAGTCAATATCGATCCGTTTTAGGTGCCCCGCATTTGGCCTGGCACGTTAGGGCCAGCTTGGGGCACATCTTTTGAACCCAACAACTCAACACACAGGAGACAATATGTCAGAAACCAGTACCCTAATCGGGTACGCGGGCCGGACCATTAATCGCGATGAACTGGCCCTCGTTCCCACACCGCAGGCAACGGCAACCCACCAACCCGTACCCCATCACGAAATCGTCCAGGCTCTCGTGGAGACGCTTGGATTCCGTCACATCGGCGTGGTCCACGACGAATACGCAGTATCGCCGGATGGCATGAAGATGTTCGGTGTGCTCGATCTGGAGACCGAGATGCACGGGGCACGCTTCTCCATCGGGCTTCGCAATTCGCACGACAAGAGCATGCGCCTGGCGCTCACCTGTGGATACCGCTTATCGTGAGCTCACGATAAGCGATATTATGCGCACCAACAATTTATGCGCAGTACTCTCCGCATACCTGCCTGGTTCGCTGACTTGACCAGAATCTCCTGCACATAATTCGAAAGCGCCTGCGTCGGGGCGCCCACCACTGCTGGGTTTCCAGCCGTTGGTTCCTCCGACGCACAATCCCAACAATCCCAGAATGGAGGAAACATCCTATGAGCGAATCTGTGCTCATTGCGTCTACTGCAAAGTTGACTCGTCAAGAACTGGCCGAGGTGCGGACACCACCGGGCACGGCGACACACCGGCCCGTGCCTCATATTGAAGTCGTCGAGACGCTGGTCGAGACCTTGAGCTTCCGCCACATCGGCGTGGTGAAGGAGGAATATGCCGTCAGCAAAGACGGCATGAAGATGTTCGGTGTGGTTGATCTCGACACCGGAATGCCCGGGTGCCGGTTCTCGATCGGCATGCGCAACAGCCACGACCGCAGCATGCGCCTGGCCGCCGTAGTGGGCGTCAGGGTGCTGGTCTGCGAGAACATGGCGTTTTCCGGCGACTTTCAGCCCGTCCTCGCCAAACACTCGAAGAACTTCTCTCTACAAAATGCGCTCTCAATCGGCGTTGATCAGATGCAGCGGAACTTCGGCGGGATGCGCAAGCAGGTGGAAACATGGCGGCAATCGCAGCTTTCGGACCCAACCGCCAAGCTGATCATCTATCGTGCATTCATTGAATCCGACCTGGAGGTGCCAAAGCACCTCGCTCGGTCGGTTCATGACCTCTATTTCCATCCGCGCCATGAGGAGTTTCAATCACGTACGATGTGGAGCCTCTCAAACGCCTTCACTTCGGCGTTTAAGGAACTCGAAGCGATTCCTCAGTTTCGCGCCACCGCCAAGCTCGGGGCATTTCTGGAACGGCAGGAGGAATCCGGTTCAACTCAGCGAGCGTAATGGCAACCAGCCAGCCGTGGGGTATGGTGCGGCGCTCGTGCTGGGCTACGCCAGCTAACGAAGTCTCCCTAAATCTCAAAAAGACCTTCTTATCCCGATTCGCACCTGCAGCGGTTCGACGGGGTGGAAAACGTCTGTGAACGCGGCTTCGGCTGTTGGCGTCATTCGCGAGGTATAGGCGTAGTCAATGTCGTGATCCCTGCGGTTCAGCAAATTCAAACCTTCGACGACAAAGCTCCAGTTTCTTGTAATCCGATAGCGAACCTCCGCGTTGAGCAAGACAGTTGCGTTGGAGCGATAAATCCCGTCGGACGTCAGATCGCGCGGGCCAAAGGCCCGAACGCGCAAACTCGCCGAAAAGCGCTTGTAATCGTGCATGGTGGCGCCCGCCGACGCCACCAATCCCACCGCTTCGGGTACGCGCTTCCCGCCCGGGCTGCCAGGTGCAGCGTCGGCCGGATCGATTTCAGTGAAAAAGGCTCTGGAATCCGCAAAGTCGAAATCAAGAGCCCAATGTTCCAAAGGCGTGTAGTAGTTCGCCCATTCGATGCCATAGCGATTGCTCGGCGATAAGGAAGCAACAGTGCCTCCGGTGTCACCGTCCTGGAGCAACTCTGATTGACTGTGGAGATACCAGAGCGAAAGCGTGCTCTGCAGATGTGGAGCGGCTGTAGTGCGCACCCCGACTTCGGACCCCTTGGTTTGGATGAGCGCGGGGATTCTCGAGGTGGCCGTGGGAAATGGATTGTCCGGTGAAATCGGTTCCTCTCTTTGGGTTGCACCACGCGCGTCGTTGCTGTGAAAGCCGAATCCGCCCTGTACGTAGAACTCTGTCTTGCGCCACGGGCCGAAAATCAAACTAGCCTTTGGTTCGGGCATGAACTGGGTGACCGTGCCCGAATTGGCGGCCGCAAAGTTGACCACGGGGGCGCCGGGCAGTTCGGTCGCGATATAACTCGGTGTCAAGCTGGTGACGGCATCTCTTACCTCGTCGCCGCGGAAAGCCAGGACGGTGCGAAAGTGTTCCGCCCACTGGATTTTGTTTTCCACATAAAAGCCGAACATCGTCTCGGTGAATCTGTTCACATCCGTGTCCGCGGGCAACACCGCCACCAGGTTCGGATCGCTGTTACATGCGTCGATGGGCTCGTCGTTGCATGCGTTGATGTCGTTCTTGTCCGTGCGCATTCGATTTTCGGTCCTGTAAAGGCCGTTGTGCACCCAATCGTTGCGGACCTGCAGTCCGAACGTATTCTCCACTTTGCGGCCGAACCATTTGTTGAAAAGCGCGTGGCGCACGTCGATCCCAAGCACAAAGCGGCTGTCCTGCTGTTCGAACTGATCACCTTTGACAGGGTCGTCTAGGTAGTAAGTAAAGTCGGAAAAGAGATTGAGGTAGTAATAAAATCCGTAGGCCATGATCTGCGTTCTGGAGTGATCGTTCTGGCGATGCCATTCCGCCTGCAGGCTATGACGCTGCGAATTGCCGCCGTCGGTTGGGTTCAGAGCGCCGAAGAAGCCAACCAGGGGCACAGCGGTGATCGGAATCTGGTCGCTTGAATACCAGTTTCCGTGGTAGGCATGTGCCGTAATGCTGAATCCATTGGCTTCGTCGCCCTGGCTGTAGGTCAGAAGGCCGTTTAACTTGGAATAATTATCCGAATGCGTCCAGGGGCCGTCGTCGTGATAGAACTCTCCGCCAAAGAGCAGATTGCCAGAGCCAACCTTCTCGGATACGCCGAACACGGCCCGCTCATAGCCATACATGCCGCCTTCGACCTGGAAAAAGTTCTCGGGCAGCGTCTTATAGAATTCCAGATGGGCTGACCCGGCTGAGCCATAATCGCCGACATCCGCGTAATAGGGACCTTTCTCGTAATTCACCCGCTGCACAAGCTCCGGGATGACGATGTTCATGTCCGCGTAGCCTTCGCCGTGCGCATGCGACGGCAGGTTCAA
>Ga0335073_10015924_pt1 | contig 10509 bp, 8 predicted proteins | sample Lox_Sample_22_FD_207093 | JGI IMG/M metagenome (GOLD analysis project Ga0335073, IMG submission 207093) | Soil microbial communities from Loxahatchee National Wildlife Refuge, Florida, United States - Lox_Sample_2.2 | ecosystem: Environmental > Terrestrial > Soil > Wetlands | place: USA: Florida...
ACAGGCTCTCGCAGAAGGGAACGTGCATGTAGAGAGAGAGAGGCGTGGCTGCTTCGTCCGCGCGCGCGTAGAACTCTTCCAGGTCGTTGGGGCCGAAATCGTCCTTCCAGACGGGCGCCGTCGGATAGCTCGTGTACCGCGGCCCCGGCCGGTTGTATTTCTCGAGAATCGCGTCCGAGATCTGCCCGATCTCCAGCTTCGCGCAGTTTTTTGTGGTGTTTGCCATTGCCAAGAACCAAGATGCCGCGCTTAAGACCGCGGCGCTACATTTAGATCTAAACCGTCGCCCGCGATCCCACGAGCGCCGTCTGTCCCGCCTCGACGAACGCCTTCGCGTTCGCCACGGGCGTCGTCGGCAGAATCCCGTGGCCCAAATTCAAAATGTGCCCTGCTCCGCCGGTTTTCTCCATCGCTTCGCGGACCGCCCGCCGCACGCCCGCCTCGTTTCGCAGCAGGATCGACGGATCGACGTTCCCTTGCAGTGCCACCCGCGGCCCGAGCCTGCGCCGCGCATCGGCCAAATCCGTCATCCAGTCGACGCTCACTACGTCCGCGCCCGCTTGCGCCAGATTCTCCAGATGCCGCGACGAGCCCTTCGCGAAAAGAATCCTCGGCACGCCGGCCGCGCCGAGCGACTCGAGAATCCGCTGCGTCGCCGGCAATTCGAACTCCGCGTACTCCTCCGCGCTCAGCTCCGACGCCCACGTGTCGAAGAGCTGTACTACCGCCGCGCCCGCCGCAATTTGCGCCTTCAAATACCCGACGGTTGCCGCCGCGATTCGCTCCAGCAGCTCGCGCACTGCCGCCGGCTCCTCGCGCAACATCTGCTTCGCGCGCGAGACGTCACCCCGCGTCTTCCCCTCGATCATATAGCACGCGAGCGTCCACGGCGCGGCCGCAAAGCCGATCACCGGCACCTCCGGCCCTGCCTCGCGGCAGATCGCCCGGATCGCATCGCCGACGAACCGCGTCTCGCGCTCCGGATCGAACTCGCGCAGCCGCCGCACCGCCGGCAAATCCCGCAGCGGATTTCCGAGCACCGGCCCGGAATCGGGTACATCCAGCGGCAATCCCATCGCCTCCGCGACCACCAAAATATCTGAAAACACGATGATCGCATCGACCCCGAGCACTCGATACGGCTGCAGCGAAACCTCCGCCGCCAGCTCGGGCGTCTTACAGATCTCAAGAAACGAATGCCGCGCCCGCACCGCCTGGTATTCCGGCAGGTAGCGCCCCGCCTGCCGCATCAGCCACACCGGCACGCGTTCGGTAGGCTCGCACCGGCACGCGCGCAGAAATAACTCCCGTTTGTTTTCGCCGTTTGGCCGCATCGCAGTCTCAAAAGGTGTGCACTGCAATCATAGCAGAACCAGATAGGGCCCCGCCCGTCGTGCCCATTTGAAACCCATTCGGCGCTATAATTCCTTATTTGAGCGCGTTGGGGGCCTTTGCCGCGAGTTCGCCCTCCGGCCCAAGCAAATGCCGATCCATCTCTCCTATTTGAGTCTGGCGCTCTACGCCGCGAGCTTCGCGTGCTACGCCCGGATTCTCTACGTGCCGAATCTCTGGCTGGGGCGCTTCGCTACTCTGCTGCTGGCGGCGGCCCTTGGGGCGCACTACTACGCGCTGCTCGACCGCTCGGCGGGCACGCATACGATCCCCTACGACGACCTCTACGGCTCGATGTCGCTTTTCGCCTGGCTGCTGGGCATCACCTACCTGGGGCTCGAACTGCTCCACCGCCAGCGATCGGTAGGCGCCTGCGTAACCTTGTTTCTGGTAATCTGGCTCGCCGCTCTCGAGACTCTCGTCCCTAAGCCGCCGCTCGATGCGCCGGCGGCGCGGGGCGCCCTTTTTGCGTTTCATGTGACGCTCAACACATGGGCCTATTCGGCCTTTGCGCTATCATTCGTGCTCAGCTTGGTCTATATCGTCCAGGATCGCGTGCTTCGCTCGCGACACCCCAGTGCCGCGTTTTGGCGCTTTCCGGCACTCAACGTGCTCGACGGGATGTCGCGCAGCAGTGTGTACATCGGTTTGTCGGCGCTGGCCGTGGGGGTCGTCATCGGCATGATTTGGGCGCATCGCCTGACGGGCGCCTATCCCTTGGGCGACCCCAAGGTGATCATCACGGTGCTGATCCTCGCCGTCTACATCGCCTATCTGCGCCTCTCGCGCAGCGCAAACTGGCGCGGCGCGCGCGCGGCGATCCTCTGCGCCCTGAACTTCGCGATCGTGCTTTTCAGCTATACGATCGTGAATCTCTATCTCACGAACTTTCATCGCTTCTACTGATGGCCACGCCCGCAAAGTCGAAGACCACATCGTCCGCGCGCTCCGCCGCCGGCCACACTGCGGGCAGCGACCGTGGACGCGCCCACCTCGTCCTGATCGGCTGCAACCATCGCACCGCGCCGGTCGAGTTGCGCGAGCGCGTCGCCTTCACGCAGGAGCAGGCGCTGCACGCCGCCGCCGAGCTGCGTCGCCAGAGAATTCTCGACGAAGCCGTCGTCGTTTCGACCTGCAATCGCAGCGAGCTCTACGGCGTTGCCGACACAAGCGTTGCCCCGACGACCGAGGCGCTCGAGGAATTTCTCACTTCCTACCACGGCATCTCGCGCGCCGAAATCGACGGCCGCATCTACCACTGGACGGGCACCGACGCGCTGCGCCATCTCTTTCGCGTCGCCGCGGGCCTCGATTCCATGCTGCTCGGCGAAGCCGAAATCCTCGGCCAGCTCCGGGCCGCCTACGGCCAAGCGCTCGAAAACGGCTCCACCGGCCCGCTGCTGAATCGCGCCTTTCAGGGTGCGCTCGAGGTAGGGAAGCGCGTTCGCTCTGAAACCGAAGTCGGCGCGCGCCCGATGTCGGTCGCATTTGCGGGCGTAAAACTCGCGGAACGCGTCTTCGGCAATCTCAAAGGACGCGCCGCGCTCGTCGTCGGCGCGGGCGCGGTCGCCGAACAGGTCGTCGAGCATCTGCGCAATCGCGGCATCCGCTCGTTGCGTGTGGCGAACCGCTCGTTCGATCGCGCCGCCGAGCTCGCCGCCACCATGGGCGGCGAAGCGGTCGCCTGGGACGCGCTCGAAAGCGTCCTCGCCGCGCCCGATATCATCGTCAGCTCGGTTGGCAACGTCGGCCCCGTGCTCACGCGCGACACGCTCGAGCGCGCCATCGCCGCCCGCGGCGGCCGCCCGATCTTCCTGGTCGATCTCGGCATTCCGCGCAACGTCGCGCCCGACGCCGCCGGCCTCTACAATCTCTACCTCTACAACATCGACGACCTCGGCGAGATCGTCGAACAGAATAAGCGCGCCCGCGAAGCCGAAATCCCGCGCGCCGAGGCCATCATCTCCGAGCACGTCGAAAAATTCGAAGGCTGGCGCGCCGGCATGGAAGCGGCCTCGATCGTCGAGGATCTCCGCGGCCAGTTTCACCAGCAGCGCGAAGCCTTTCTCCGCGCGCGCCTCGCCGAAATGCAGGAGGCTTCGCCCGCCGAGCGCGAGCGCCTTGCCGCCCTCACACAGGATTTGATCGAACACCTGTTGCGCGAACCCGCCGACCGCCTCCGCAGCGGCCGTGGCCTGCGCGGACGCCTCGCCGCCATTGACGCGGTCCGCGATCTCTTCGGCCTCGACACCGCTTCTCGCGCGGCCCCGCCCGGCCCGAAATCCGAGGATCGCGAGTGACTCGTCTCCGCATCGGCACGCGCGGCAGCGCGCTCGCCCTCTGGCAGGCCAATCACATTGCCGCCTCCCTCAAGAAGATCCACGGCGTCGACGCCGAACTGGTCCGCATTCGCACCTCCGGCGACCGTCTGCAAACCGCCTCCGTCGCACAGGTCAACGAAGCCGTGAGCTCCGAGGGCGGAAAGGGAATCTTCATCAAGGAAATCGAGGACGCGCTGCTCACGGGCGCCGTCGATCTCGCCGTCCACAGCATGAAGGACGTGCCCGCCGAGACGCCTCCGCAGCTCATCTTCGCCGCCATCCCGAGCCGCGAAGATCCGCGTGACTGCCTGCTCTCGCGCGGCGGGCTCTCGTTCGAAAAACTGCCGCAGGGCGCGCGCATCGGCACCAGCAGCCTGCGTCGCCAGGTGCAGCTGCATCACCACCGCCCCGATCTCGAAGTTCTCGACATGCGCGGCAACGTCGACACGCGCATCCGCAAGCTTGAAAGCGGCGATTTCGACGCGATCGTCCTCGCGATCGCGGGCCTCATGCGCCTCGGCCTGCGCGACAAGGTCACCCAGATTTTCGATGAGGACTCGATGCTCCCGGCTGTCGGCCAAGGCGCTCTCGGAATCGAAACCCGCACCGAGGACAGGGCCATAACGCAGCTCGTCGCCGCTCTCGATCACGCCGATACGCGCGCCTGCGTCACCGCCGAGCGCGCGCTTCTGCGGGAACTGCAGGGCGGCTGCCAGGTTCCGCTCGGGGCCTGGGGACGTATTCGCGACGGCGAGCTCCATCTCGAAGCCGCGGTCTTTTCGACCGTCGGCTGCGAATGCGTTCGGCTCGATGAAGCCGGCGCGCCCGTCGAAGCCGAAGCCATCGGCGTGCGCCTCGCGCAATCGCTGCTCGATGCCGGCGCGGACAAAATCCTTCGCCTCAGCGGTCGCTCCGTGGGCTCGTCCTGAGACCGGCGCCAAGAGATCGCCCGGAATGCGTCGCGCTCCGGCATCCTGGTAGGGCGCTGCTTGCTACGGCGCATGTGGAGTTTGGCAGCTTGCAGCCACTGTCTGCCGCCGGGGCTTGCCACGGCGTGCTCCCCGCGGCCGCCGGGAGCTATGCTCGGACATCGCCGAGACGACCTTTCGCAGCGCCTTCCCGGTGCCCTGCGTCGGGAAGGCTGGCACTGTTTTCCTGATCCATGGCCAACACTCAACCACTCACCGGCAGACGCATCGTCCTCACTCGCGCAGCCGACGATTCCGCGGGACTCGCCCGCGCCCTCGAATCCCTCGGTGCGGAAGTCATCCTTCTGCCCACGGTCGCCTTCGCCCCCCCCGACGACTGGCGTCAACTCGACCAGCAGCTTCGCCGCCTCGACTTTTTCGATGCCATTCTCTTTCTCAGCAGGAACGCCGCCCGCTATGTCTTTGACCGCTGCGCCCAACTCGGCATACAGTGTGAAAGGATCGGCGCGTCGAATCGGTTCATCGCCGCCGTCGGGCCGGCCACTGCCGGCGCGCTCGAGGAAAAAGGACTTCGCGTGGACTACGTTGCGAAACATCACACCGGCGAGTCGCTCGTCCGCGAGCTTCGCGAAACGCTCGCCCATCGCCGCGTGCTCCTCCCGCGCAGCGATCGCGGTGATGATCGCGTTCCCGCCGCGCTGCGCGAAATCGGTGCCGACGCCACGGGGGTGATCGCCTACCGCACGGTGCCAGCGGCCATCGATCCCGCGCTTCTCGCTCGCGTGCGGGGAGGGGAAGTCGACGCCATCGTTTTCGCGAGCCCCTCGGCGTTTCACAACCTCCGCGACGCCATCGACGCATCCGAAATCGCCGCACTCTCGGCGCGCGTTCCGTTCGCCGCCATCGGCCCGACCACTTCCCGCGTGATCCGCGATTCCGCAGCGCGCGTTGCCGTGGAAGCCGTTGATCCTTCCGCCGCCTCCATAGCGGCCGCTCTCGCGAAATATTTCCAGACGGAATCTCCCGCCGCGAGGCCCATGTGACGTTTCCCGTCCATCGCCCGCGCCGCCTGCGCCGCTCCGAAGCCCTTCGCGGCTTCGTGCGTGAGACACGCCTTTCGACCGAGGGCCTTGTCTATCCTATGTTCGCGTGCCCCGGCAGCAAGGTCCGCAATGAGATCAACTCGATGCCCGGCATCTACCAGCAATCGCCGGATCGGATTGTCGAGGAGTGCAGGGAAGTGGCCGATCTCGGCATTCCGGCCGTGATTCTCTTCGGCCTGCCCGAGCGCAAGGACGAAACAGGCTCCGAGGCCGCCGATCCCAGCGCCGCCGTGCAGCGCTCGATTGACGCGATCCGCAAGGCCAAGCTCGATCTTCTCGTCATCACCGACGTCTGCCTCTGCGAATACACGTCGCACGGACATTGCGGCGTGATCGAGGGCGGGGAAGTCGCCAACGACCCGAGCATCGCCCTGCTCGCAGCCGCCGCCCTCTCCCACGCGCGCGCCGGCGCCGATATCGTCGCCCCGTCGGACATGATGGACGGCCGCGTCGCCGCCATCCGCACCAGGCTCGACGCCAACAGCTTTCAGGATGTCGCGATCCTCTCCTACGCGGCGAAATATTGCTCCGCGTTCTACGGACCGTTTCGCGAGGCCGCGCAGTCCGCGCCGCAGTTCGGCGACCGCCGCAGCTACCAGATGGATCCTGCCAACGCCCGCGAAGCCCTGCGCGAGGTCGCGCTCGATCTCGACGAAGGCGCCGACATCATCATGGTCAAGCCCGCGCTGCCGTATCTCGATATTATCCAGCGCGTGCGCGAGCGCTTCGATGTTCCCGTCGCCGCCTACAACGTGAGCGCCGAATTTTCGATGGTAAAAGCCGCCGCGCAAAAGGGCTGGATCGACGAGCAGCGCATCGTCCTCGAAATTCTCACCGGCATCCAGCGCGCCGGCGCCTCGATCGTCCTCACGTACCACGCGAAAGACGTCGCCCGCTGGCTCAAACGCTGCTAGCCAATCCTTGGCCCTGCCTGATGCCTGCGCTTTGGACAGCGCCGACCTTGGAGTATCCTTCCCCGCGCATCAGATTCCCTAGAAGCGGGCAATCCTTACGCCATCCAGGTGGGTGCCATTGCGCAATGCGATCCTAGGCCCTCGCGAGTCTCTCGAATCCATCGCTTCGCTCCGCACATTCGTCTGCGCACTTCTGCTCGCGATCTTCGGTGTCTTTCCGTTCGTTGCGCGTGGACGTGGGCAGAACGGCGCGCTGCCTCTTCGGTCTGAGTCAAGGAACGTTGTGGTCCCGGTCCTGGTGCTCGACAAGAAGCGCGTGGACCATCTTCGGGATATGCGCGGAGCGTCGAAGCTGACCGAAGCTGGGAATCCGCTGCTCAGTGCCGCGGGTGTGAGTGATTTGACCATTCAGGATTTCCACATTCTCGATGACGGCAAAGAACAGAAGATCGAGAGTCTGACGACGCAGCCCGATTCCGGATGGGCCGTCTCGGCCGGCATCGGCAAGTGGGTTTGGACCGATCCGGTGAACTCCGTTTCGCGGGGCGTTATTGGACCGCCGCGTTGGCTGGCCTATTTGCTCACCTACGAGCAGCCGGCCTCGCCGCCGGGTAGCTGCCACCAAATCACGGTGACGGTCGACCGCCCCGATTCGTTGATCTACACCCGTGGGGGCTACTGCAACCTGGGAAACTCGGCGGCCGATCCGTTGGGTGGCACGAAACTCGGCGAGCAGATGGAATCCGATTTGAAGTCCCGGAAGCAGGGCCCGATGACTTTGTCCGTCACATCGTTCAGCTCCTTTGGGCGCACTCAGGAGCCTCTTACGAACTTTGTGATCGAGTATCCTGAAAATCCCCCGAAAGTCTACGAGTGTGACGATCCTCCAACGATCGAAATCCTGGGCATTCTCGATGCGAGCAATGGGATCGAAACCGAGGCACTGCGTTTCAGCGATCTCGTCAACCTGGGCTTTTGGAGCTTTCTCGGCCAGACGATCCGAGCCTTTCCGGAGCAACCCCCTCCCGGCTCTGCGGGCGTTGGTTGCGCCGCTCTCACCATCCCTTATCAATACGAGACGCAGGTTCAACTGGCCCCCGGCGACTACATTCTTCGAGTTGCTGTCAAGGACGGCAAGAAGTTTGGCGAAGCGGAAACGCCGATCAGCGTCGGGCCCCCCACCAGCGAGCCCTTGGCGATCGGCGACGTCGTCCTTTCGAGGCGCTACCGTCAGGTCCCGGACCAGCCGCAAGTCGATACCAAGATGCTTCCGGGAGTCTATGTTCCACTGGTGAGCAAAGGAGTCGAAATCGTTCCTACGGCGGACCCGCGTTTTAAGAGAAGTGATTTATTCGCCTTCTACTTCGAGATCTACGCGCCGGAGGAGGAAAGCGTCGGCCCCGTCCAGATCCAGGCGCATTTGCGCATTCGAGATGCGAAGACCGGTCAGGTTTTGAAGGAACTTATGCCCCTGGACGCGGCGCCCTACGTCACGCCCGGCAACCCGGTGATTCCCATCGGCCGCGCCATGAATATCAGCGCTCTGCCGAGCGGTTTCTACCGGCTCGAAGTCCAGGCCACTGACTCGGCAGGCAACTCCACCGTCTGGCGCCCCGTCGATTTCTCGATCGAATGATGGCCCTGCGCCTTGGGTTGGCGCCTGCCTCGGAGTATCCTTCTGCCGTCAACGATTTGCCCGACGCCTTGCCGTCCTCTTTGTCGCCTCAGTATGTTTTTGGCGGTCTCGTCGGGGCGTCACTGAAACTTCCAGCCGGTTTGGACCAGCGTGTCTCTGGCGCGTGCAGCATCCATCCATTTCTGCTGTTGCTCCCGGGCTTCCGACGCAGATTCCAGGGTTCTGCAATTGACCAGACCCACGGGCCCATACTTCTTCGCCAGGAAATCCCGATACTCCTTCACCCACGCCTCCCGGTCGGCCTGTGCGGGCATCTCGAATGGAACGCCGAAATAGGCGGTTCTGCGCGCCGGGCTTTCCGCCCAGCAGACGACGTAGCGCTGGCTCTCCGGCCCGGCAGTGATCGGCGCGGCAGCAGCGGCGGACGACGAAGCGCCGTATGACCATCCCGTCTCGACGATCGTGCGGTTGCTGTATCGTCCCTTCCACGTTTGCGCGTTCTGCTCGGCCTCCGCCAGTGAGTTCGATACGTTGCAGAAAGCGCTGCCCGCGGACTCTCGCCCGTACTTCTCGCCGAGAAACATTTTGAATGCCGCCGACCACACCTGCCCGTCGCGCCTAGTGACCGCAAACGGAACGCCGAAATACACCTTGGGGTTGTTCATCCCAGCGGCCTGTTCCCAGCAGACCGCATAAAGCGTACCTTTCGGCGCGGGCGCGACCGCCGCCGCGGCGGGGGCGGGCGCAGGAGGCGGGTTTAGCGCCGCAGCGGCCGGCGCGGCGGCGACCGGCACGGCCGGTGCCGAGGCATACGTCCAGCCGGTCTCGACCACTCGCTTGCCATTGGCTCGCAAACCGATGACGCGGTTTTTCAGATAGGTTTGGGCACTTGCCAAGCTTATGTCGGCGCAACCTACGCCGCCGCCCTCGTAGGAATATTCCCCTGCCAGAAACTGCGAAAAAGCGTTGGCCCAAGTCGCAGCGTCCAAAGCAGTCACCGCGAAGGTTGCGCTGACGTATGCCGTCGCCGATGAATCGCTCGCGGAGCAGACTACGTAGCTAACTTTAGGCGCTCCGCATCCGGGGCGCCGGATGGTCAGGTCGTGGTTCACCACGGTGTCGTCACAAGAGTCGGCTTGTCCCGCACCGGCTGGCGCGGGTGTTGCACTGACGTCGGCCCCACCCTGAGCCACGGTCCGCGGCCCCGCGTAGGTCCAATCGGCCTCGACGACCTGGAAGCCATGGGAACGCAGCGCCTCGATGCGCTGTTTCCTGTAGCTCTCGATCCACGACTCCGAATTCTGCGTGGTGCACGAAATGGTCCCCGCGTATCCATAGTGCATCGCGAGGAAACCGCCGAACGACTTCTTGAGATCTGCTTCGATGCTGACGATGTATTCGCCCCGCGCTCCAATGTCTTGCAGCACGATCGGGCTGATATAGGTCGGTGCGTTCGACCTGCTTTCCGATACGCAGAAATAATAAGACTGCGACGTGGTCTGGTGGCTTGTGGAGGCGTGGCTGGTCTGCGCCGCGGCCGCCGGCACGGCGAGGAGCATGCAAGTCAGTCCCCAAAAGGGAAGAGCGATAGAAATACGTCTGCGCATCGTGTTGCCTCCATTAGGATCCCACGACGAGGGGGGAAAGTGTGTGCGACCAGGCTGTCGGACGGGCGACTTTAGCTGTTCTCTCGTCCGCCCGGGATAGCGGGCCTGACGATAAATTGCGAGAGTCGCGGAATCATACGCGCCTCTTTGGGTGCATGTCTACAAGCCATCTCCTAAACGTCTCTAGGGGGTCGGAGCTTCAGCTCCGACATCCCGCGCGAAAAAAAGGCGGGCGTTTGTCCCTGAAAGAAACTCTTGGCTTCTGGCGCGCCCATTTATGAGACAGCCTCCAGCCACCGCTTCGCGCGAATCGCTCGGCGGCACCGATGCTTTTCTTAGGGCGCACCGACGCTGAGAGGTGTTTGGGCGACGAGAACGCGGCGGTCGCCCGGGTTCTTGCAGTGGAAGGGCGGGGTTTCGACCCCGCCAATAAGGTGCGTGCGAAGCGCGCTCCCCTGCGCCGGTTTTGTCGCAGCATGTTTTCGATTGTCGCCTCGGCGTCGCACGTCGCCACCCACGAGCCAACTCCTCGCACGCGCTTTTCCTCGCCTCTGCATCGGTCATCACATAAAATGATCCACCGTGACCACATCATCCGACCTCTTTG
>Ga0335073_10015925_pt1 | contig 10509 bp, 12 predicted proteins | sample Lox_Sample_22_FD_207093 | JGI IMG/M metagenome (GOLD analysis project Ga0335073, IMG submission 207093) | Soil microbial communities from Loxahatchee National Wildlife Refuge, Florida, United States - Lox_Sample_2.2 | ecosystem: Environmental > Terrestrial > Soil > Wetlands | place: USA...
CTCGAAGTTCCCTGCCGTCGAACGCGACTTCTCGTTCGTCTTCGACGACACCGTCACCTGGGAGAAGACACGGTCTGCCATCGAAGAGCTGCATATCGGCGAACTCAGCACACTTCAGGCCGCCGAAATCTATCGCGGCGAGAACGTCGGCAGGGGCAAGTACTCGGTTCTGATTCGTGCCGGGTTCCAGTCCCAGGAGCGCACCTTGCGCGACGACGAAGTGGCGCACTGGTCGGCGCAAATCATCGGCAAGCTGGAAGGGCTCGGCGGCACGCTGCGGGCGTAAGAAGCCGCGAGCTTCGAGCCCCGAGCTGTGAGCCGAGCCTGACCGACTTTCTTTACTCGTTGATCCAGAGCTCTCCATTCCCCGCGTCGGGCCGTTGATGCTGGATCGTTGCTTGTGGCTCCAAGCTCGCGGCTCGAAGCTCGCGGCTCCTCTTTTGGTTATCAAGCTGGTTCCCCGGCCCGCCAATGAGTCCGCAATCGCACTCGGCACGCTTTTGCACATGATCTTCTGCGATATACTGCGCTCGGAATATCAATCAGTTTGGAAGGTCACGCGTCACTATGCCGGCAAATGCAGTTGAGATCGCTCCCATCGCTCCCTCCACCGCCGACTTCAAGTCCCTGGAAGAAAAAGTTCTGCGCACGATCGAGTTGCTGAAATCGGCCCGCGAAGCCAAGGCGGTTGCGGAACGCGATGTGGCGCGCCTGCGCGAACAGCTCAATGAGCGCGAAGAGGAAGTCGATACCATGCGCCAGGAACTGGTCGCCTTGCGGCGCGAGCGCGAGGAGGTTCGCGGCCGCGTGGAGAAGATGCTGGAGCAGATCGACGCGTTGGCAGGGGAAGAATGAAGCAGTGGCCAGTGGACAGTGATCAGTGGCCAGAAGAAGCCGACTCCAGATTTTCTGGCCACCGACCACCGTCCACTGGCACTTGATGGAGGTTGCAGTTGAGTTCATCCAGCGGTAACGGCAACGGCGGCGGCAACGTTCGCGTGGAGATTTATGACCAGACCTATCATCTGCGCGGCTCGGATGCGGACTACATTGGGCAACTGGCAGACTACGTCGATACCAAGATGCGGCTGATTTCCCAGCAGGCAGCGACGGTGGATTCGCTGCGCCTGGCGGTGCTGGCTGCGCTGAATATCGCCGACGAGTTGCACGTGCTCAAGCGTAAGTACGATTCCATCGCTAACGACTACAACCAGCGCGCCGAGCACCTGGCCGGAGCGCTGGACGAAGTGCTCGAGGACGCGCGGCGAACCGGCTAGCAGGCTCGCACCTTCGATTACCCCACCCCCGGCCGCGTTACAAATCGTTACACGATCGATACGACGAATGCGGCCACGCGCTCGTATACATCATTGCGAGCCATTGCGCCCGCCGCCCGTATGCCGGCATCGAATCCAGTAACCATGACCTCATCGCTCGCTTCTCTGGCGGTTCAAACCGAGAACGTGTGCCGGCACTACAGGATGGGCAGCAGCGTCATCCGCGCCGTCGATGGCATCTCGGTGAGCGTCGAGCCCGGCGAATTCGTTGCGCTGCTCGGGCAGTCCGGCTCGGGCAAATCGACGCTGCTGAATCTGATGGCCGGCCTCGACCGCCCGACTTCCGGCGCGGTGCTGGTCGAGGGCCGCGATCTGGCCAAACTGTCCTCCGAAGAGCTGGCGCGCTATCGCCGCAATGATGTTGGCATGGTCTTTCAGGCCTTTCACCTCATTCCGAGCATGACCATCGCCGAAAATATCGAGCTGCCGATGCGCTTCGCGGAGGTCGATCGGGCCGAGCGGGAACAGCGTGTGCGCGAAGCGCTGGAGCGCGTGGGCCTGGGCCATCGCCGGGAGCACCGGCCCTCGGAGCTCTCCGGCGGTGAGCAGCAACGCGTCTCGATTGCGCGCGCGCTGGTGAACCGGCCGTCGCTGCTGTTGGCCGACGAGCCTACCGGCAACCTCGACAGCCGAACCGGCGAGGACATTCTGGGGCTCATTCGCGATCTGAGCGTTGCCATGCAGATGACGGTGGTGATGGTCACGCATGAACGCGCGCTGGCCGAGCGCTTCGCGCAACGGCTGATCTTCCTGGCCGACGGAAAGGTGACCTCGTCGACAACGGTAAATTTGAGCGGGCAGCGCGCACCCAGTCTCGGAGGCTCTACCCCGGCGGCGCCAAACATGTCGGGATCCGAGGAGGCGCGGGCATGAAGGGCTACGACCTGCTCGAGCTCGCCGTGCGCAACTTGCGGCAGTCGAAGCTGCGTAATGGCCTGACGACCGTCGGCATCTCCGTGGGCGTGGCCTCGCTGGTGGCGATGTTGTCCCTCGGTGTGGGACTTCAGCAGCTCGCCACCAAGCGCCTCGCCGGCTCGGGAATGTTCGACACCGTCTTCGTTGCGTCCAAAGTGGACGCTCGCGGCTGGAACCGCGACGAAGATCGCAAGGAACAGGACCTCGACAAAGCTCCGGCGCTGGACGAAGCTGCGCGCGACAAGATGGCGCACCTGCAGTACGTGACCGAGGTCGAGCCCGAGATCCGCGTGATGGCCGAAATCCTGTACGGCGGACAGACGCACTTCGGATTCGTCACCGGGCTGCCCATGTCGGCGCGCGAAAACGAAGCTTTCGACAGCCTGCAAGGCAAGTTCTTCTCGCGCTCTGATGCCGATGAGGTCATCCTGCTGAACGACTTCGCCAAGGAGCTTGAGCCGAAGGATCCGAAATCCCTCATCGGCAAAGAGGTCACGCTGCGCTACGGCGAGCATCAGCCGCTGGCGGCCGATTCGGAGAACTCCGGGCGTTTGGGTGTGACCGGCGAGCACGCCGACAACTCGAACGCCGGCGACGACTACGGCTTCTCCGTAGTGCGAAAAATGCAGCCGTTGAAGGTCGTCGGCATCATCGATGAAGAGCCCTACGGCGGCATGCGCACGGTCTCGCGCGGCCGCATCTTCCTGCCCGTCGATCTTACCGAACGGCTGAACATGGCGCAATTCAGCGACATGCGCAGCTCGCTGCGCGGCAACGGCAAAACGTTTATGACGCTCACCGTGCGCGTGAAAGACCCCGCGAAGGTTGCGCAGGTGCAGGACGCGATCAAGCAGATGGGCTTCCGCACCTTCTCCGTGCTCGATGCGACGAAAAGCCTGCGCCGCTTCTTCACCGTGCTCGACCTCTTCCTCGGCATCTTTGGCTCGCTGGCGTTGGCGGTGGCGACGCTGGCGATCATCAATACGCTGGTGATGGCGGTGCTGGAGCGGCGGCGCGAGATCGGCGTCATGAAGGCCATCGGCGCGAGCGACGCCGACGTGAAGCGCCTCTTCTTCGCCGAAGCCGGCGCGATGGGCTTCTTCGGCGGCGTACTGGGTATCGCGCTCGGCTTCGCTATCGGCAAGGCGATCAACCTGGGCACGGGCATTTATCTGCACAATCATCAACTGCCGGCCGAGCCGGTGTGGATCCTGCCGCCGTGGCTGATTGGTGCGGCCATCGTGTTTTCGATCGTGGTGAGCTTGCTGGCAGGCCTCTATCCCGCCAGCCGCGCCGCGCGCCTCGATCCCGTGCAGACGCTGAAATATGAATGAACGGTGCTACAACTTGCCAAAGGATTTGTGGCATAATGTAGCAGGACAAAAGCGATGGCTTCCCTCCACCAACAGATCGGCGAGTGGCTTGGAGTATCGGTGCCCAAGTCAGACCAGCAAGTGCTGGACATTGTCGAGAACCAACTTCCCACTTCCTCCATCCAGCGCCTGCTCGCGCTGGGCCTCACTCGCTCGGAAATCGATGGGACGGTGATCCCGCTGCGCACCCTGCAACATCGCCGCTCCCGCCGCGAAAAGCTGACGGTGGAGGAGTCCGATCGGGTGATGCGCATCGCGCGTTTGCTATCGCAGGCCGAATCGGTCTACGGTTCGCGCGAGCGCGCTCTCGCCTGGCTTCGCCGCCCTCATCCCCGGTTGAAACATCGCAGTCCCCTCGCAATGGCAAAAACCGACACTGGCAGCCGCATCGTGGAAGAGCTGCTGGTGCAGATCGACGAGGGCATGTTCATCTGAGAATTCTCTGGCGCGTAAGCCGGCACCGCGATCTCCAAGGCGCGGGCGGTCTGCGCGCTCCAGGCCGTTGGCATCAGCAGGGCGAGCGTATCGTTTATCTGGCGGAGAGCCCCGCTGGAGCTTTGCTCGAAGCCTGTGTGCACACCAGCGCGAACGATGTCCCGCCAGAGTACACGCTGCTCGCGGTTGAGGTGCGGGATGACGTCTCCTTAGAGGAGTGGGACGTAAAGACGTTATCGTCCGACTGGCGGGAGCGTACGGACATCACGCAGGAGATCGGGTCCGCCTGGTTGCACTCCGGACGCGCTGCGCTGTTGCGTGTGCCGAGCGCGCTGGTGCCCGCCACTTTCAACGTTCTGCTGAATCCGCTGCATGTCGAGGCCGCGCATATTCGCATCCAATCGGCTATCAACTATCCCTTCGATTCGAGAATCAAAAGATGAGGATGATGTCTGCATCGTGGCCGCGACGCCGGCTGCGGACGGCAGCTTGCGTGCTGGCACTCGTCAGCGCCTTTGTTTTCGTTCCGAGCCTTCACGCCCAAGGCCGCGCCGAGTGTTCGGTCATCCACTCGCAAATTCTCGCGCGTCAGGTGCGCTACTGCGCGTTCCTGCCGGCGAGCTTCGATCAGGACAAGACGCGGCGCTATCCCGTGCTTTACTACCTGCACGGGCTGGGCGACAACGAGCAGTCGCTACTCAACTCCGGCGGCTGGGACCTGGTTGCGGAGCTGCGCAGCAAGGGCAAGGTCGGCGACTTCATCATCCTCGCGCCCAGCGCCGGCCACACCTTCTACGTCAACTCGGAAGACGGCAAGGTGCGCTACAAAGACTTCTTCATGAAGGAGTTTATGCCGCAGATGGAGAAGAAGTATCGCGCGATCGGCACGCGCGCCACGCGCGGCATCACCGGCGTCTCGATGGGCGGCTACGGCGCGCTGCGCTTTGCCTTCAAGTATCCGAACGACTTCGCCGCGGTCAGCGCGCAGATGCCGGCGCTCATCGCCGGTCTGCCCAAGGACATCGGCGCCAGCGCACCCGGCTCCCCCGGCAGCCTGATGGGCGATGTCTTCGGTTCGCCCTTCGACCGCGCGTACTTCGAGCGCAACAACGTCTTCACTTTCGCTCGCAGCGACAGCGCGGCCGCGCTCAAGCAAATGAAGATCTACTTCGATGTCGGCAACAACGACGACTACGGCTTCGACCAGGGCGCGCAGGAACTGGACCGCCTGCTGACGTCACGCGGCATCCCGCACGAGTTTCACATCTATCCCGGGCGCCACAGCATTGAGTTCGTGGTGCAGCATTTCCCGCAGGTAATCGAGTTTCAGTGGGACGCCATCGGAAAGTAGCAGATAGTCAGGGGCTATCTCGTCAGGGCGAGCTCGAAACCGGAAGGACGGGTAGAGCGGTGCTTTAGCGTCGCGTCACCGCGAGCTTGATTTGCGACGGAGCTCGCTTCAGCGGGCGGCACCTGTCGTCGGCTGAAGCCGACTCGACTCCGAGAAGGCGACCAAGACGCGGGCCTGAAGGCCCGCTCTACCGTATAAGCAAAAACACAAATTGCTCCCCCCTTTCTCCGTCTGACTTCTATTCCCCCAAAAAAAACTGCCCCGCCCTAGCCAAAAGACGGCTAGAACGGGGCACCCACGGTTTTCTATACAACGTCCGACGGTTTCCGCGCGGCGGCGTCCTGCGGCGTCAGAACTACCGCGCGGCGTCGATCTTGCGCGCTCAAAACTACCGCGCGGCCGCGGCCTCCGGCACTTCGTAATAGCTATGCCACGATGTGGCAGCCTTTAGCGCGTCATTCACGTGCTCGATATTCTTCACGCCTTCGTCCTGTAGCCATGCCTCGAAGGCCTTCGCGCCCTGCTGCGAGTACACCTTGATTCCGTCAGCCCAGGTCGCGCGTCCGCAGAGCACGCCGTTGAACTTCACGCCCGACTCGCCAGCGTACTCCAAGTCCTCGATGAACTCGGCGTTGCTCACGCCCGCCGACAGATAGATGAAAGGCTTGTCGGTCGCGGTTGCCGTCGCCTTGAAGTGATCGATGGCTTCCTTCTTGCTGTACGCCTTCGTTCCCTTGAACGACCGCGAACCCTCGACGTACTGCATGTTGATGGGGATCTCCAGCTTCAGCACGTCCACGCCGTACTGGTCCTTGGTGAACTCCTTCATGTAGCGGGTGACGATGCTCGGCTTCAGCTTCGCGTACTCGGGGCCTTTCTCGTCCATGCCCTCTTTGTAGCCGACGATCTCCAGGAAGAACGGGATGTCGTTGGCGCGGCACTCGTCGCCGATGCGCTCCACCCACGCGTGCTTCAGGTCGTTGATCTTCTCGTTGTCGTCGGGCGAGTAGTAAAGCAGGATCTTCAGGCAGTCAGCGCCCGCCGCCTTCAACCGCTTCACGGACCAGTGATCGAGCAGGTCGGGCAGACGGCCCGGCGTCTGCTTGTCGTAGCCGGTCTTCTCGTACGCCAGCAACAGGCCTGAGCCCTTGTGGCGCGCCTTGGCCGCGGGCAGGCCCCACTCGGGATCGAGCAGGATGGCGCTGGCATGCTGCGTCAGGACTTCGGCGACCAGCACCTTGAACTCTTCCAGTTCATGATCGCCGGCGTTGGGGCCGATGGCCTTCTTCAGCGAGCCGCGCTGGTCCATGGCGGCGGCGGCGATCACGCCGCGAGGGTTGGAAACCGCCTTCATGCCCGCGAGTTTTCCAGGAGTCAGCTTCATGTCGAAACCTCCACGGGCGCGATGGCCCGGATTCAGCAAAGGGATGGGTACTTGCAGCCCGGCAGCATACGCCACGCCGCCCGGAAGCACAAGCCAAAAGATTCTAAACGAAGCGGCGTCCGCTTGCGAGAAGCTCGCCGGCCGCTTAGCCGGGGAATTCACACCTTATATACTTCCGGACGAGTATTCGCTATGTTCTCCTTTTCGTCCAACTCCTTTGCCGGATTGACTGCGAAATGCTTCGGGTAGCGCTTACTGGAGGGATCGCCTGCGGCAAGTCCGTGGTGGCCGAGATGCTCACGCGCCGCGGCGCGCACTTCCTTTCCGCCGACAGCCTTGCGCACCAGCTCTATGCGCCTGGTTCGGCAATTCACGGCGAAATTGTTCGCGCTTTCGGCAACCAGATCCTCGACGCGGACGGAAACATCATCCGCGCGAAACTCGCCCAAGCTGTCTTCCCCGATCGCGTTCACGAACTGAACGCCATTGTGCATCCCGCCGTAATCGGAGCGCAGAACGGCTGGATGGACGAGATCGGACGCGACCATCCTCATGGAGTTGCCGTGGTCGAGGCGGCATTGATTTTCGAGGCGGGCGTGGAAAAAGACTTCGACAAGGTGATTGTCGTAACCTGCGGCCAGGAGCAGAAGGCCGAGCGCTTTGCCCGCCGGACAGGGCTGCGGCCGGATGAAGCGCGCGCGGAAGTCGAGCGGCGCAGCGCAGCACAACTGAGCGATGAAGAGAAGGCGCACCGCGCCGACTACGTCATCGAGAATTCCGGATCGATCGAAGCCTTGGAGGAGAAGGTGGAAACGGTGTGGCAGGAACTGCGGCAACTGGCGGCATAATGATTGGGCTGCTTTGAACTTCTCATGAGCATCGCCGATAATCTCGCCGCAATTCACCAGCGCATTTCGCGCGCGGCGCAGCGCGCCGGCAGAAATCCAAAAGACGTTCGGCTGATGGCCGTCAGCAAGACAATGCCCGCCGAGCGAATCATCGAGGCCTACGAAGCCGGCCAACGACTGTTTGGCGAAAATCGCGTGCAGGAGTTCGAACAGAAATGGAGCGCGCTGCGCCAATTAGGCGATGCCGAGTTTCACATGATCGGACATGTGCAGTCCAACAAGGCCGGCAAAGCCGCTGAAATTTTCTGCGCGGTCGATTCGCTGGACTCGGCCAAGCTGGGCGAGCGTCTGAATGCAGCCGCCGAAAAGCTGGGCAAGACACTCGAAGTTCTCATCGAAATCAACATTGGCGGCGAAGAGGTGAAGACCGGCGTCGCCCCGGATGAGGCCGAACTGGAGCGCATCCTCACGACCGCTCCCGAGTGGTCACGCCTGCGCATTCGCGGGCTGATGACTGTGCCGCCATTCACTGACGATCCCGAAGGCGCGCGTCCGTTCTTTCGCAAGCTGCGGGAGTTGCGCGAGCGGCTCGCTGAGCGAAAACTGCCTTCCATCAAGCTCGATAAGCTCTCGATGGGCATGTCGCACGATTTCGAGATCGCCATCGAAGAAGGCTCAACCTGCGTGCGCATCGGCACGGCAATCTTCGGCGAGCGCCGAAAGCCATGATCGTTCGCGACACGCCGGCGGGCGCGACCTTCCAGGTGAAGGTGCAGCCGCGCGCAAAGAAAAACGCGATCACCGGCGAGCTCGGCGATGCGCTGAAGCTGGCGCTCACCGCGCCGCCCATCGAGGGCCGCGCCAATGAGGCGTGTATCGCATTCTTTGCCGAGCTTTTGAATGTGCCGCGCTCGTCGGTTACGATAGCCGCCGGGCTCAGTAGCCGGAACAAGGTGATTCGCGTGGCGGGAATTTCGGCGGCGGAAGTGCAAAAGCGAGTGGACGAAGTGGCTTAGGTTTTGGCTGCAGCCCCAGTCGGGCCGTTATTCTGGAGCGCTTTGTATCAGGGCACGGCTTCAGCCGTGCCGAAAAGCTACCAATATCGCTTGGGCCTTGGCCCCTGCTGGTTGCGAACAGGGGCTAAAGCCCGGCCTCTGATGAATAGCTTTCCCGGCACGATTAAAATCGTGCCCTGATACAAACCTCGGAAGGGTTCCTGGCCACGCGAACAGCTTTCACCGGAAGCTGACAACTGACAACCGACAACCGCTTCATGGCACTGACAACCGACAACCCGCAACCGACCACCGCGCCGACCTTCGCGCAGCGCCTGCACGACATCCGCACCGGCTTCGAGCCGCCCTTCTGGGTCGCCAACCTCAGCGAGCTGTTCGAGCGGCTCTCCTACTACGCCGCCTTCGCGTCGCTGGCGCGCTACCTGCACGAGTCGCTGACGCTCCCCACCGAGCAGGCCACCACCCTCACCGGCTTCTTCGGCGGCCTGGTCTGGTTTCTGGCGGTCTTCGGCGGAGCCGTCGCCGATCGCATGGGCTTTCGCCGCGCGCTGTCGCTCGCATACCTCATCCTGAGCTGCGCCTATTTTTTGCTGGGCTCGCTGGGGGCGCCGTGGCTGGCGCCTATTCGACAGAGCGTTCCCCTGCTAGCTCTCGCCACCTTCGTCCTCGCGTTGCCGGCGCTGGGAATCGCCCTGGTTAAGCCAAGCGTGGTGGGCACGACGGCACGCGCCTCGAAGGAAAACGTGCGCTCTATCGGCTACGCCATCTACTACACGCTGGTGAACATCGGCGGCTTCTTCGGACCGTTGGTGGCGTCGTACGTGCATCAGCACATGCGCGTCGAGAACGTCTTCCGTGTGGCCGCGCTCAGCGTCATGCTGATGTTCATCGCCGTGCTCCTGTTTTTCCGCGAACCGCGCCGCCACGATGAAGTGGAGACCGCCAGCCTGGCGCAGGCCGGACGCAACTTCCGGACGGTCATCGCCAACCCGCGTTTCATGCTGTTCCTCGCGATCTTCACCGGCTACTGGATCGTCTATTGGCAGATGTTCATCACCCTGCCGCTGTACGTGCACGATTACATCAACCCGCGCGCGGACACCGAACTGCTGCTGGTCACCGCGCCCCTGGTGGTGATCTCGCTGACCCTCGCCATCAACCTGCTGACGCAGAAAATTCACGCCTTCACCGCGATCATTCTCGGCACCCTGATGACGGCCGTCGCCTGGATCATTCTGATCGTGCGGCCCACCGTGACCGGCGTCATACTTACTCTGATCGCCGTGGCCCTCGGCGAGATCACCCAGTCGCCGCGCTATTACGAATACATCTCGCGGCTCGCGCCGCCGGGCCAGCAGGGGACGTATATGGGCTTCGCGTTCCTGCCGCTGGGCATCGGCTCGCTCATCGCCGGCCCGATCGGCGGCTTCCTGCTGCACTACTTCGGCGAGGTGAAGCACCAGCCGGGACTGATGTGGTGGGTAGTCGTGGGAGTCGGCGTGCTGACGGCCTTGCTGCTGTGGGCCTATGACAAGCTGGTGAGGAAGGAAGCAATTAGCAATTAGCAATTAGCAATTAGCAATTAGCAATTAGCTTCGAGCCACGAGCTTCGAGCCGCGCGCTCGCGCTGCTTCGCCATTTCATGTTAGGCATGACTGTCCGCAGCCGCTGCGGCCGAGCGCCGTAGGCGCGGAAGAGCTTAGCCCAGCGCTTCAGCGCTGGGATGGACGCTATTACAAAAGCGAGTCCCGTAGGGACGGCCCGGACAGCGCAGGCCTTCCAGGCCTGCGCTCAACCTTGAGGAATATGCCCAAATCCCCCGCCTACATCGCCAAACACATTCGCCGCGT
>Ga0335073_10015926_pt1 | contig 10509 bp, 11 predicted proteins | sample Lox_Sample_22_FD_207093 | JGI IMG/M metagenome (GOLD analysis project Ga0335073, IMG submission 207093) | Soil microbial communities from Loxahatchee National Wildlife Refuge, Florida, United States - Lox_Sample_2.2 | ecosystem: Environmental > Terrestrial > Soil > Wetlands | place: USA...
CACGGCGGACGCTTCAGGTCGTGTCCATGAGCCGCTGCCGGCAGGGCGGGCAGAAGCGCCGCAGCTCCGAGGGCGTGCCGTCGGGAAGCCGGTCGGCGAGGTTGGCTCGATCCTTCCCGAGTTCGCCGTCACGGTCTTCGAGCTCTTTCTCGGGGAGCTCGCTGCCACACGCCGGGCATTTCCGCGAACCCATACCGCCAGTGTACCAAAGGCGACAGCCGGAGTCAGCGAGGACCACCCCTCCCATCCCCTTCTCAGCTGTTACAATGTGAGAGAATCCGAGGTGGCACCATGAAATGGCTCACCCTCGCTGCCGTTCCCACCCTCGTGCTGGTCCCGGGACTGTCCAGGGCCGACGACGTCCGCGTCTTCACCGACCCGCAGGGTGTGCAGACGTACACCAACGTGCCAGCATCCCAAGCGGACGCTCTGCCGCCTCCGAAGAACGATCACGGCGTGGAGGTCTACTACAACGTGCCGCCGCCTCCGCCGCGGAAGGATCAGACGAGCGCCCAGCACGAGCCGGACGCCCCGGCGCCCGAGGAGGAGGCCGCGCTGTCCACCCAGGGTCCTCCACCGCCCGACGTGGGGGCCGACATCCAGCCACCGCCGGCGACCGCCAACGGACAGTGGGTCGACACCGATCAGTACGGCTGGCTCTGGATGCCCTACGGCTCCCAGTACGTCAGCGAAGGTTCCGCCGACGAGGAGGACCCGTACGCGTACGTCTACGACCCCAGCGAGGGCTGGACCTGGCTCGCGGCGCCTTGGATCTGGGGCTGGGGGCCATATCCCTACTTCGGCGCGCTCGGCCCCGGGCGCTTTGGCTGGTACCGCGGCTTGATCCGCTCGGGCTACGGCTGGGGCGGCTACCGCGGCGGGGGCCCCGGCCGCGCCGGCGTCTCGCGGGGACTGGCGGGCGGCCATCGCGGCGGAGGCCAGACGTTCCGCGGAGGCAACGCCTTCCACGGCGCTCATTATGGTCGCGGATATGGATACGGCGCTGGCCACGGCGCCGCGTTCCGTTCCGCCCGCCCGGGCAGCGGGTTCCACGGCCCTTCAGGCGTTCCTCGACGGTACTCCGGGAGCGGAGGGTTCTCCGGTGGCCATGCCGGCGGCGGATTCCGGGGCGGCGGCTTTCGCGGCGGCGGCCGACGCTAGCCGAAGCGGCGCTCGAGGTCGCCGCCGGGCGGCAGAGCGTCACGGGGTGGAGCGCTTGGTTCGAACGCGCACCCTGCTCTCCGGGAGCCAGCCAAGCCTCGGCCACCGGACCACACGGAAACGCCGCAGTCCTCCGAGCCCTGAGCTCCCAATCCGTTGATCCGGCAGCCCTTTCGTGGCACGACCGTCGGGGCGGGTGAACATGCGGCCGCGTGTCGATCCGGCCGGGCCTCGTTCGTCGCCTGGGTGAACCCGAAGCTGGAGGAGCCATGAGATACCTGTCGTTCATTCGCCATTCCGAGTCCTATCGCCAGACCCCGCCGCCCCCCGCGCTCATGGAAGCGATGGGCAGCTTCATCGAGCGCTCGCTGAAGGAAGGCACCCTCGTGGATACGGGGGGCTTGTTGCCGAGCAAGGACGGCGTCCGCGTGCGCCTCGCGCGCGGCAAGATCACCGTCACGGACGGGCCGTTCGCGGAGAGCAAGGAGGTCATCGGCGGCTGGGCCATCCTCGAGGCGAAGTCCAAGGCCGAGGCCATCCGCATCGCCACGGAGTTCATGGAGTTGCACCGGAAGCACTGGCCCGAGTTCGACGGCGAGTCCGAGGTGCGACCCATGTTCGAGCCCGGCAAGGGCCCGTGACCGAGACCCAATCGAAAGGTGCATGACATGCGCGTGATGGTGCTGGTTCCGGGCGACGAGAACTCCGAGGCGGGAAAGATACCGAGCCAGGAGCTCGTCGGAAGGATGATGAAGTTCAACGAAGAGCTGGTGAAGGCCGGCGTCATGCTGGCCGCCGACGGCCTCACTCCGACGTCGAAAGCCAAGCGGGTGCGCTTCGCCGGCTCTCAGCGGACCGTGATCGACGGGCCGTTCGCGGAGACGAAGGAGCTCGTGGCCGGCTACTGGATCTGGCAAGTCAAGTCGATGGACGAGGCGGTCGAGTGGCTCAAGCGCGCCCCGTTCGATGGCGGCGTCGAGGTGACCCTCCGGCCCGTGTTCGATGCCGCGGACTTCGGCAAGGAGCTCACGCCCGAGCTGCGCGAAAAGGACGAGCGGCTGCGTGCCGAGCTAGAGCGCCAGCGACGGTCCTGAGCGAGAAGGATGGCGACGGCGGCCACCAGGACGGCCATCGAGGCCGTGTGGCGCATCGAGTCCGCGCGGCTCATCGGCGGCCTCGTCCGGGTGGTCCGCGACGTCGGCCTCGCCGAGGACCTCGCACAGGAGGCGCTGGTGCTAGCTCTCGAGCGCTGGCCCGCGAGCGGGGTCCCGAACAACCCGGGCGCCTGGCTCATGACGACCGCGAGGCACCGCGCCATCGATTCGCTCCGACGGCGCCAGCTCGAGGAAGGCAAGTGCGGGGCCCTCGAGGCGGAGGCCGCGCCGTCGATGCCCGACCTCGAGGGCGCCCTCGACGACGCCGTGGGGGACGACCTGCTGCGCCTCGTCCTCATCGCCTGCCACCCGGTGCTCTCCACCGAAGGCCGCGTAGCGCTCACGCTCCGGTTGCTCGGGGGATTGACGACCGAGGAGATCGCGCGAGCGTTCCTCCTGCCCGAGCCCACCATCGCGCAGCGTATCGTCCGCGCCAAGCGCACGCTCGCCGAGGCGCGCGCCCCCTTCCAGGTCCCGCGGGGCGAAGCACTGGCGGAGCGGCTGCCCTCGGTGCTCGAGGTCGTCTACCTGATCTTCAACGAGGGATACGCCGCCACGCGCGGCGACGAATGGATGCGCGTGGATCTCTGCGAGGACGCGCTGCGGCTCGGGCGCATCCTCGTCGGCCTCGTCCCCGACCAGGCAGAGGTCCACGGCCTCGTCGCGCTCATGGAGCTGCAGGCCTCGCGAACGCGCGCGCGCGTCGACGCAACTGGCCAGCCCATCCTGCTGCTCGATCAGGACCGCTCCCGCTGGGACCAGCTCCTCGTACACCGAGGCCTCGAGGCCCTCGCACGCGCCGAGGCCCTGGCCCGCCCCCTCGGCTTGTACGCGCTGCAGGCGGCCATCGCCGCCTGCCACGCGCGCGCACGCGCCGCCGAGGAGACCGACTGGAAGAAAATCGTCGCGCTCTACGATGCGCTCGTCGAGCTGACCCGCTCTCCGGTGGTCGAGCTGAACCGCGCCGTCGCGGTGGCCATGGCCTTCGGCCCCGCCGCCGGCCTCGAGCTCGTCGACGCGCTGGCCGACGAGCCCGCGCTGAGCTCGTACCACCTGCTCCCCAGCGTGCGCGGCGATCTCCTGGTGAAGCTCGGCCGTCCCGACGACGCGCGGCGCGAGTTCGAGCACGCTGCCGCCCTCGCACAGAACACCCGTGAGCGCGAGTTGCTCCTCGCGCGCGCCAAGGCCTGCGAGACGCGCGAGCGATCGTGAGCATGGAAGCTCTTGAGCCCACCGCTCAGGAATCGAGGACGGACCGGACCTTTGCGGCGAGCAGATCCGGGCTGATCGGCTTCGGGAGGAAGTGGATGCCGGCCTCGGGCACGCCGTGGTGGACGATCGTGTTCTCGGTGTACCCGGACGTGTAGAGCACCTTCAGAGACGGACGCCCCTGGCGCAGCCGATCCGCCAGTTGGCGCCCATTCATCTCTGGCATCACGACGTCCGTCAGCAGGAGGTGAATGTGGTCCGTCGAGCGTTCACAGAGCGCAATGGCCTCGCTCGGGAGCGCGGCCTCCAGGACGCGATAGCCCAGTTCCCGGAGCACCCTGAGCGCCGCCGCCCGGAGGGACGCTTCGTCCTCGACGACGAGAATCGTCTCGTTCCCGGAGACGCGGGGCGCCACCGGGACGGGCGCCTTCTCCTCACGCGCCGCTTCCGTGCGTGGCAAGTAGATCTTGAACGCCGTCCCGAGCCCCGGTTCGCTGTAGACCCAGACGTTGCCGCGGTTCTGCTTCACGATGCCGAAGACCGTGGACAGCCCGAGGCCGGTGCCTTTGCCCGGACCCTTGGTGGTGAAGAACGGCTCGAAGATCCTCGAGCGCGTGACCGCGTCCATGCCGGTGCCCGTGTCGATGACCGCCAGCATCACGTGGGGACCGGTGCCGGCGCCCGGGTGCTGGGCCTGGTAGTCTTCGTCGAGCACGACGTTGGCGGTCTCGATCGTGAGCTTGCCACCATCGGGCATCGCGTCTCGCGCGTTCACCACCAGGTTCATCAGGACCTGCTCGATCTGCCCGGGGTCGGCCTCGACGTCCCAGAGGTCGGGAGAACGCACGATCGACAGCTCGATGTCCTCGCCGATCAGCCGATCGAGCATCGTCCGGATACCCTGCAACGGGTCGTTGAGGCACAAGACCCTGGGCTCGATCACCTGCTGGCGGCTGAACATCAGGAGCTGCCGTGTCAGATCCCGCGCCCGCTCCCCGGCTTTCTTGATCTCGGAGAGGTCCTCGCGCATCGGACTGTCCGACGGCAGAGCTCGCATCAGCAGGTCGCTGTACGTGAGGATGATCGAGAGGAGGTTGTTGAAGTCGTGGGCGACGCCGCCGGCCAGGCTGCCGATGGCTTCGAGCTTCTGTGCCTGGCGCAGCTGCTCTTCGAGGCGCCGTCTGGCCCGCCGCGCCTCCCGCTCCTGGAGCGCCCGCTCCACTGCCGGCAGCAGTCGAACGAGCGCGCCCTTGAGCACGTAATCCGCGGCGCCGGCCTGGATGGCCGTCACCGCGGTCTCCTCCCCCACGGTGCCCGACACGATGATGAACGGGATGTCCACGGCCAGGGCCTTCAGCACCGCCAGGGCATCCAGGCCGCTGAAATGAGGCAGTGTCCAGTCGGACAGCACGATGTCCCAGCTGGAGGCGGCGATCGCCTCCTTCATGGCGCCCGCGTCCTCCACGCGGTGCGCCTCGATACCGCGGTTCATCCGCCGCAATTGCCGGAGGACCAGCGCGGCATCGCGCTCCGAATCCTCCACCATCAGAACCCGGAGCAGCTGACCCTTGGGTCCTCCGGCGTCCGATCGCGCGCGGTCGCTCAAGCCGCCCCCGGGGCAGGTGGGCCCTCGTTGAGAACGACCCAGAAGAGCCCGAGCGTCTTGACGGCCTCGGCGAACTCCGCGAAGGCGATGGGCTTGCGGACGAAGGCATTGACTCCCAGCGCGTAACCCCGCGCGCGGTCCTCTTCCTCGCGCGAAGCCGTCAGGATGACGACCGGGAGCAGCTTCGTGCGGGCGTCGGCCCGGATCTCGCGCAGCACGTCGAGCCCGTCGATCTTCGGCAGCTTCAGGTCGAGGAGCACCACCGCCGGAGAGGCCGCCGGGTCCCGCCCTTGGTACTGCCCGCGGCCGAAAAGGTAGTCGAGCGCCTCGGCGCCGTCCCTCGCGACCACGATCTGGTTGGCGATGTTCGCCTGGTTGAAGGCACGGATCGTCAACTTCTCGTCGCGCGGGTTGTCCTCCACCAGCAGGATGCTTGCTTTCAAGCCGTGCTCCTTTCGCTGATCCGATCGAAGGTGAAGAAGAAGGTCGCTCCCTTGCCCACGGCTCCCTCGGCCCAGATCCGCCCGCCGTGCCGGTGGACGATCCGCTGCACCGTGGCCAGGCCGATGCCGGTCCCCGGGAACTCGGCGGCCGTATGAAGCCGCTGGAAGGGAGCGAAGAGCTTGGCGGCATAGGCCGGATCGAACCCGGCGCCGTTGTCCTTCACGAAGAAGGTGCGCCCAGAACCGACCGGGTCCGCGCCGACCTCGATGCGCGGACGCGAAACCTTGGCGGTGAACTTCCAGGCGTTTCCGAGCAAGTTCTCCAGCACGGCCCGCGCCAGGCGGGGATCGGCTTCGGTTCGCAGGTCAGAGCCCACCACCAGCTCGTAGCCGTCGTGAGGTTGTGCAGTCGCCAGCTCTTCGACGACCGCCCGGGTCAGCGGGGCCAGGTCGACGGGCTCCGTGTGGAGCGCGGCACGCGTCACCCGGGAGAGCGACAGCAGGGCATCAATGAGCTCTCCCATCTCCTTGGCGCTCCCGAGGATCTCGCGCAGGCAATCGCGGCCGTCGTCGTCGAGCCGGTCGTCGTAGTCCGCGAGCAGGACCTCTGCAAACCCGCTCACGCCCCGCAGCGGTGCGCGGAGATCGTGGGCGACCGAGTAGCTGAAGGCTTCGAGCTCGCGGTTGGCCACCTCGAGCTGTGCCGTTCGCCGAGCGAGGTTCTCGGCCATTTGGTTCGCCCCTCGCGCCACCTCCGCGAGCTCGTCCTCGCCGGTCTCGGGCATGGGGCGAAAGTCTCCCTCGCCGAAGCGCCGGAACCCCTCCGTCAGCGCACCGAGGGATCGCAGCAGACCGCGGCTCACCTGGAGCGACACGACGAGGACGACGGCGAGGCAAGCCAGGCTGAGCCAGACGCGATAGGCATCGCCCTGGGCCGAAGCCCGCGAAGCCGCGTCGAAGGCCGCCGAGAGCGCGCGCCGATCGAGGCCCGCCACCGTCGACAGGAGCGCTTCGACCTTCCCGAGCTTCTGCTGCATGGAGGTCACGCTGTCGATCAGCTCCTGTCCGGTCTCCCGGGCCATGAGGCGTCGGGTCACGTCGAGAGCCGCCGCGTAGTAGGCGTCCAGCGCGGCCCGCAGCTCGGCCGCCGCCGCCGGATCCACGGCGCCCCCGGCCGCCTGTAGATCCCGCAGGAAGGCCTGCTTCTGTTGCGCGGCGGCGTCGAGGAAGCTCGTGTCCCTGGCGTCCGCCGCGTCCTGGAAGTCTCGTGCCAGCCGGTCGAGCTGGCCCTTCAGCCGCGGCTCCAGGTCGAGCTTCGGGACGTAGCGCCCACGGATGGTCTCGATCTGCTGGTCGACCCGGTTCGCGATGAGCCGGCTCGCGGCAATGACGAGACCGAGGGCCAGCGCGGCCAGCCCCGCCATCCCCAGCATCTTGTCGCGGAAGCGGAGCCGCATGGCGCACGCTCAGCGCACGTCGACGATCTTCGCTTGCTTCAGGTCCGTACCGCTGGAGACGTAACCGACCGCCCCCGGGTGGGACGCGACGTAGGCAACCACCTGCTGGTCGTCGTCCAGCTGTGGGGGTGGCACGTCGCGCCCAGAAAATATCCGCTGGTCCCAGTATGTCCGGACCTCTTCGACGGACCGCTCCAGCACGTCCTCCGAGAACAGCCGTCGCGTGGGCAATGACGGCGCCAGATCGACCGGCTGGATCTCGCCGTCCTCCGGCCAGTGCGTCACCTTCTTGAGGAAGGCGTCCTCCAGAAACTGCCGGTCGACGCTCGTCCGGGGGTTGTCCGGATTGACGATCACCAGGTATCCGCCGCGCGGAACCGCTCCGGAGGTCAGGAGCAAGGCGAGGGTCCAGCTGATCGAGAGCGCGCGCATCGGGGTCTAGAAATACGCGGTGGTCGTGGCGAAGAACGCTCCCCAGTACGGCGGATTGGCGCTCACGTCCGGGCCGTCCACGTCGAGCGCCGAGATCAGCCCCGCGGTGCCCGCCATGAAGTGCCCCTCGAGCTTCACGAGCCAGAACCGGTTGATGTCGAAGCGGAGGGTCGCGGCGAAGTCGTTCTGCTGGTCTGCGCGCCCGTTGGTCTGAAAGACGTTGGGAAACGACAGCGCGTAGTACACCCCCGGCTGGAACCAGCGCGCCACCCGATACGTCGCCATGACGTACCCGGCCTCGCTCACCTGGCTCAGGTAGGGGGAGAGGGCGGGCGTGTCGCTGCTCTGCTGCACGTAGCCGCGGCCGAGCTCGGCGGTGAGCGTGAGATCGCGGATGGAATACTCGACCGAGGCGAGCCAGACCTCGTCCTGGCCCTGGATGTGAACCGCGGCCGTCGGCAGGAACGCGGTCGTATCGATGTGCAGGGTCTCGGCGCTCACGGCCACCCGGAGACCGCGGAGCGGCGTCTCCCAGATGACGCGCCCCCCGGCGACATAGGGGACGGTGAATTGAAGCTGGATCGGATCGCCGGCGGGGATGAGGGCGCCTGGATCGAGGAAGATCGTCCCGGCAAAGAGGCGGTAGTCGAGCGCGCCGGCCCCGCCGAAGCGATGGAAGCCGTAGACCTCGAAGCCCGTCTGCGCGAACAGGAAGGTGCTGCTCTGCAGCGGATAGACCGACTGCGGCAGCAGCACGGGATTTCGCGCCGCGTCGACGTCCTGGATCTCGTTGTAGAAGCCGTAGGGAATCTGGACCCGGCCCGCGCGGACGGCCAGCCAGTCGCGCCAGTGGTAGTCGAGGTAGAACCAGTTCACGGTGGCGTCGTAGTTGCCGCTCGGGCCGAGGTCGTAGCCGAAGAACTCGATCCCGAGGGTCAGGCGATCGACGAGCGTCTTCGTGAAATTGATGCCGACCTCGGAGTACTGAAAGCTCCCCTTCGTCGTGTTCAGATCGATGTAGTCGTTCCCCGTGGTGAGGATGAAGCCCTGCGTCACGAAGCCGTGGACGTCGACCGACAGGAGGTCGTCCGGCGAGCCCAGCTCCAGTGCCGAGGCCCGCGCGCACCAGGAAACGGCCCAGAGCGCGAGCAGGATCCCCGGGAAAGAAACCCGCGACTTCGAACGGCCCGAGTAGCGCTGGGCGTCGAGCATCCCACTCCCTCGACCACCGTTGGATACGACGAGGCGACGACGACCTCGAGAAATCAAATATCACTCGGCGCAGACTCAGGTCAAGAAGGAGATGCTGGAAAAACAAAATGAAGCCCGTCAGAGCAGCGCTCGCAGAATGTTCTCCTCTGAACCTCTGCCAATGGGCGACGGGAATCGGCTGAACCGCCATGGACCACTGCTAGCGGCAGCGCTCCCCTGGTCGGTTGCCGCCCTGGGAATGGTTGCCCGCTCGCGTTTCGGGGGTGCGGCGCTCGAAAGCAGCTCTTATGAGTCACCATGGACTCCTGCCAGTTCGAAGTGTCCGCCGGAAAGCTCTGTGGCCGCCGTGGCAAGCTCCTGCGGCTGTCGCCGATGGGAAGCGCCACCACGACCTACCAATCTCGTTGCCTGGAGCACTCCAAGGCCGAGCGCGCGGAAGCAGACAGGCAGGAGAGGGCCCAGGACTCCGCGCGTCGAGCGAAGCGCTGACGCCAGGGGTCCCCCCCGAGCCGGGGCGGAGCGCAGCAATGATCCCGTGACCGGCGGAGCCGACGCCCCGCGCTTGGTCGTGGATCTCCGCTCTCGTACGCCCCGCGCGGTATTCCACCCGCGAGCTGCAGCTGGGACAATGCGGCATGCCCCTCGCGTGGCTTCCCATGGTCGTCCAGCTCGCGTGGGCGGGCGGCCAGTGCAGCGCGTTCCCCAGCCCCTACGAAGTCGTCCTGCCCGCCAGCCAGCCCAACGACATCGTCCTGGCCGGTGGCTTCGGCCTCTTCGTGTCGAGCGATGACGGGGTCACGTGGTGGTACCAGTGCCTCGGAGTCCAGCAGTGCCCGCGGAGTGGCTACGCCTACGGGGCCGACGGCACCCTGTTCGCCGACCTCCTCGGCTATCCCGACGGGGGCCCGGAAACGGTTCCCGCGATCTCCACCGACCTCGCCTGCGGCTGGACCGCGTCCGCAGGCCTCTCGTCCAGCGACGTCTGGGCCGCCGCCTTCGACCCGACGGCCGAGGGCCACCTGCTGGTCCTTTCCTCGCTCGATGGCGGCTCCGGGACCAGCGCAGCCTTTCCCTCGGTGGACGACGGCGCGACGTTCGGCCGCCCGGTGTACGCGACCCACGACTCGCTCTCCAGCCTGGCCTACTGCGCGTCGGAACCTGGCTCGCTCTACCTGGCAGGCAACGGGTGGACGGATGGGGGAGCCACCGGCGTGCCCTTTCTGGTGCAGGGCCTCGACGGAGGCGCCACGTGGTCTCCCGAGCTCGAGCATCCGGAGCTTGCCCAGGCTCTCGGCTCTCTGCTGGGGGACGCGGGGCCGGGAGCGGACGGTGCTTCCAACCCGCGCATCTCGCTCGTCGCTGTCGACCCTGCGGATTGCGGCACCGTGTACCTTCGGCTGACCACGCCGGCAGGTGAAGGGCTGGCCGTGAGCCACGACCGAGGCGCCACCCTGCAGCTCGTTTTCACGCTGCAAGGAGGAGCGTCCATTTCCGGCGTCGCGGTGGGGGCCGACGGCACCACGTTCGTCGCAACCGGTTGTTCACCGGCACGAGACTGTCCCGACCACGGCCTCTGGGCGGCGTCGCCTGGAAACTCGTCCTTTCAGCGCGTGTCCCCGATCGATGCGACGTGCCTCGGCGTCCGCGGCGACCGGCTCTACGCTTGCGGAGACGACGGGACGGACGGCTTCGCCCTCGGGGTGAGCACTGATGACGGCAAGACGTTCATGCCAGTGGTCCGCTTCTCGGGCATCGACGGGATCGCAACCTGCCCTGGGAGCCCGCTGGGCGAGGCTTGCGAACAGGCCTGGTGCGGCCCGGCCGGCCTCGCCGAA
>Ga0335073_10015928_pt1 | contig 10508 bp, 8 predicted proteins | sample Lox_Sample_22_FD_207093 | JGI IMG/M metagenome (GOLD analysis project Ga0335073, IMG submission 207093) | Soil microbial communities from Loxahatchee National Wildlife Refuge, Florida, United States - Lox_Sample_2.2 | ecosystem: Environmental > Terrestrial > Soil > Wetlands | place: USA: Florida...
GCGTAAAATAAAGGTCCCATGGCGCGAATCAGAGGCTTGCGGTGGTGGATGATCGGCCTGATCATGTTGGGATCGGTGCTGAATTACCTCACGCGGCTTTCGCTGGCGGTGGCGGCTCCGACGCTGCTGCACGACCTGCACATCACCGAGAAACAATATTCCTGGATCGTGGGCGTATTCCAGGGAACCATCATGCTCCAGCCGGTGTGCGGATACGCCCTGGACGTGCTGGGATTGAAGATCGGGTTCGCGATCTTCGCGCTGGCGTGGTCGTTGGTGAATATGGCGCACGCGCTGGCGGGAAGCTGGCAGGCGCTGGCGTTTCTGCGCGGGCTGATGGGGTTCAGCGAGGGGTCGGCCAACCCGGCCGGCATGAAGGCAACGGCGGAATGGTTTCCCGCCAGGGAGCGCGGGCTGGCGGGGGGAGTTTACAATATCGGCGCGTCGATGGGGTCGATGCTGGCGCCTCCGCTGGTCGCGTGGGCGATTCTGGCGTACAACTGGCGCGCGGCCTTTGTAATTACCGGCGCGCTGGGGCTGGTTTGGGTAACGCTCTGGCTGATTTTCTATCAGTCGCCGGCGAAGCACCCGGCGCTGTCGGCGGAGGAGCGGGAATACATCGCAGCCGGGCAGGAGAAGCACCTGGCAAGCGACGGCAAGCGGCCTTCGCTGGGAAAGATTCTGCGCCGGCGCAATTTCTGGGGAATCGCCATCCCGCGATTTCTGGCCGACCCGACGTGGGGCACGCTCAGCTTCTGGCTGCCGCTGTACCTGAGCAGCGTCCGGCACATGGATTTGAAACAGATCGCGCTGTTTGCGTGGATTCCGTTTTTCGCCGCCGATTTGGGCTGCCTTTTCGGCGGCGCGGTGGCGATGACGCTGCAAAGGAAGGCGGGAATGAGCGTGATCAACGCCCGGCGATCGGCGTTTACGTTGGGCGCGGTGATGATGCTGGGAGTGGGGTTCGTGGGGGTTGTTCGGAGTCCATACGCGGCCATCGCGCTGTTGGGCCTGGCGGGGTTCGCTCACCAGACGCTATCGGTCACTGTGATCACCATGGCGTCGGATCTGTTCCGTAAGAACGAAGTGGCGACGGCGGCGGGAATGGCTGGAACCTTGGGCAATGGCGGTTTGCTGATTTTTTCGCTGCTCATCGGCGGATTAGTGGCCACCATCGGGTACGCGCCATTTTTTGTTTGCCTGGGCATTCTGGACTTGATCGGCGCGGCGGTGTTGTGGAGCGTGGTTCGGGAGCTTAATTAGTGGCTGAGAAAATTTACAATCCGATCTTGCCGGGATTCAATCCCGATCCTTCGATCGTGCGGGTGGGCGACGATTATTACATCGCCACATCGACGTTCGAATGGTTTCCGGGAGTCCAGATTCACCATTCGCGCGACCTGATGCATTGGCGCCTGCTGGCGCGGCCTTTGACGCGCGCGAGCCAGTTGAACCTGCTCGGCGATCCCGATTCCTGCGGGATCTGGGCGCCGTGCCTGAGCCATGCGGACGGCCTCTTCTATCTGGTTTATACCGATGTCAAGCGCTATGGCCGGACCTCGCAGCCGGGTGCGGCGGGCGCATCGCTCCGCGATACGCACAATTACCTGGTGACCTGTCCCACGATCGAGGGCGAATGGCCGGACCCGATTTACTTGAACAGCAGCGGGTTCGACCCTTCGCTTTTCCACGATGACGATGGCCGGAAATACCTGGTCAATATGCAGTGGGACCACCGGCCGGGGCACAATCGCTTCTCGGGAATCGTCTTGCAGGAGTACTCTCCTGGAGACCGGAAACTGGTGGGCGATCCGCATCTGATTTTCCAAGGCACGGCCATCGGATTTACCGAAGGTCCGCACTTATATAAGCGCGGCGGGTATTATTACCTGCTCACGGCGGAGGGCGGAACGGGATGGGGCCACGCGGTGACCCTGGCCCGCTCGCGGGAGTTGCGCGGGCCGTACCAACTGCATCCCGATCTCTATATTCTGACTTCGCGGAACCGGCCGGATGTCGAATTGCAGCGGGCGGGGCACGCCGATCTGGTGGAGACGCAGGGCGGCGAGACGTACATGGTGCATCTGTGCGGCCGGCCGATCCGCAATCGCGGGCGGTGCACGCTCGGGCGCGAGACGGCGATCCAGAGAATGGTATGGGGCGACGACGGGTGGCTGCGGACGGCGGATGGCGAAGGCGTGCCGCGCATCGATGTAGAAGCGCCAATGCTTCCAGCCCACCGGTTCGCGGCCGCGCCCGCGCGGCAGGATTTCGACCAGCCGCGGCTGCCCGTCGATTTTCAATGGCTGCGCTCGCCATGGCCCGAAGAGTTGTTCAGCTTGACGGACCGGCCGGGATATTTACGTTTATACGGCCGGGAGACGATCGGCAGCCACTTCCGGCAGGCGCTGGTGGCGCGCCGCCAGCAGGCGCATTGTTTTAGCGCGAGCACGTCGATGGAATTCGAGCCGGACCGGTTCCCACAGATGGCGGGGCTGGTCTGTTATTACAACGGCAGCAAATTCCACTACCTGTACGTTTCGCACGATGAGGAGATGGGCAAGCACATTCGCGTGATGTCGTGCCTGCCGGACCAGGTGCAGCCGGATGCCTTTTCGGCTCCGGTAGCGATTGCGGCGGGATTGCCGGTGGAACTGCGAGTCGAGGTGGATTACGAGAGGCTGTACTTCGCGTATCGCATGGGCGGCGAGGATTGGCGCCGGATGCCGGGACCTCTCGATGCCAGCATTCTGTCGGATGAAGCGGCGGCGCCGGGTACGCCCAATTTCACGGGAGCATTCGTGGGGATGTGCTGCCAGGATCTGGCCGGCACGCGGCGGGCGGCGGATTTCGACTGGTTCGAATATCGCGAGCGGGAGTTTCGGGCCGACCCGTTCTCCGTTACAGTTGAAACATGAGGCACGCCTCGATTTTGGCCGCCATTGCGCTCGCTGCCACGCTGGCGCCGGCCCAGGAAACGAAGATCCTGGTGTACACCCGGAATTACACGCCCGATGGCAAGGGCTATGTGCACGACAATATCGCAGCCAGTGTCGCGGCCATCCGCAAGATGGGCACGGAACACGGATTTGCCGCCGATGCCTCCGACGATCCGAAGGTATTTACCGCCGCGAATTTGAAGCAGTACCGCGTGCTGGTGTTCGCGAACAGCAATAATGAGGCGTTCGAGAACGACAGCCAGCGCGCGGCGTTCCAGGCGTTCATCCGCTCGGGCGGCGGGTTCGTCGGGATTCATTCGGCAAGCGGGTCGGAGCGCGATTGGGACTACTACCAGAAGGTGCTCGGCGCCAAATTCAAGCGGCACCCCAAGCTGCAGCCGTTTACCGTGCAGGTGGTGGATGCCAGATTTCCGGCCGCGAAAGGACTACCCGCCAGCTTCCCCTGGGAAGACGAGTGCTATTACGTGGAGAAACTCCAGCCGGGAGTGAAGCCGGTGCTGGTGACCGACCCGCGCAAGATCGCCGATCCCGATTTCGGCAAGGATCCCGGCGATTTGATCGACGGCATGCGGCCGCTGGCGTGGTACCAGACCTTCGACGGCGGCCGCGAGTTCTACCTGGCGCTCGGTCACAAAAAAGAGGATTACGAGAACCCCATTCTGGTGCGGCTGATTCTGGGCGGAATCGAGTGGACGATGGGGAAGGCGAAGTAGCGGGACGATCAGCGCGGGTTTCGTTGGCGAGCCTGGTAGAGTTGCTCTTGCTGGAGAGCGTGCTGAACGGCCTGATCGGATAACTGCCCGCCGTGGAACTTGTCGGCGCGGGCTTCCGCCTGGGCGAGCGGCCCCATTTCCCGGAACTCCCGAGGTACGGCAAAGAGCGAAGGATCGGGTTCGCCCAACACGAGCGATGTGGCGTTGAGCTCGCTAAGTACTTCGTCACCCTTCCCGCGCGTTACCGTGCGGACAGCGACGCAAGCGAGATCCAGCGCGATCCACTCATCGACCACGCGATCCGCCGTCTGCGAACGAAAGTGCGCTACCGGATAATTGAGGATTTTCTCGCTGCCGACCAGTTGGTTTGGAGCTTGCGAGCCTTTCTTTAGCGCGCAGGAACCATCGGGATAGTCGTAAGAAAGACGGGTCCAGCGATGTTCCCCCGGAGTCCAGTGCGTGGTTTCGATGGCGTCGATATCGGAAAGCACGCGGACAGTCGTCTTTTGCGGCGGGAACTCCATCCGCCGAACCAGATATTCATTGCCATCAGGCGCACGTTCATAGACCCCGATAACAAACGACCCGTCGGAGCGGAGTGCCACGAAACTCGGTTGTCGATCCCCTTTATTCGTGGCAGTGGCATTTAGAGTGAATGGTTTTGCCGGAGCCTGCGCCCGGGCAACGGGATGGCACGCAGCCACCGCGAACAGCATAAAAAGGGCTCTGCGCATTACCTGCTCCTGGCTAACCGTTTTCCACGCGGTCCCTGATATCCAAGTATGCCACCTCGATCAGCCTGCTCAGGGCAGCATCGTTTACCGCCGTTCGGGGTCTGAGTTTCACATGGCGCATGTGTTTGCCGGTGCCTTGCAGGAGATGGGCCGGATCCGGCAGCGCCGCGCCGTGAAAAAAACCGACGTTCACGTGCGCGGTGAACACACCGACGTACCCGAAAGGCGCATCTCCGAGGCAAGCAGTTGCCAGGCCGTCATGCATAAGCTCGCGCACTTCATCCCCGCACCCGCGCATCCGTTCGAACCATCGCTGTGCGATGGCTCGCAATTCTCCCGGGTGTTTTACCATCCACGCGTCGATGGCGCGGTCACGTTCGACGGCGCCATCGAATCGCAGCAAGGTAGCGTTCATCGCGTTACTGTTCGCCGCCGCCGGTCGATCGGCCCCTGCCGCCCCGCGCGCCGGCCTGGATGCCTGCGCCCAGGTGATCGTAATTCAACATGGCGTTGAAGAGCAGGAAATAACTGCCCTGCGTTTCATTCCTCCACATAGGATTGTTGGCGAACATCACCACGTGGCCCTTGCCGCGCGGCACGTCAACAACTGCCGCTTGATTGGCCAACTCCGACCCGCCGGCGAGCATGCCGGAAACCAGCAGATCGTCGTCCGGAGCGAATCGCACCACGACACGCGGGCGCAATTCGAGAGGCAACTGGCCGCCGCGTCCGCCGAAGCCGCCGCCTCCTCCGCCGTTGAGGTCGCCCGTGGGAGGTTCTTCGCCGGACCGTGTCGCGGCCATTGTGGTGGATGGCGTATTCATGGAGAGCGGACGGGCTTGCGGGGTATCCTGATCGGTGGCAGTGCCGCGGCCGGAGGGCCGTGCCGCGCCTTCGGTAGAGCCGCGGCCAGGCGCGCCCCCGCGGCCGCCGCGTCCGCCTCCACGTCCGCCAAACCCGCCCCCTCCGCCGACCGAGAGCACCGGCGCCTGGTTGAAATAAATGGCGAGACGGTCGCCATAGCCATAGGCGATCGGGCTGTGCTTATCGGCTATGGTGGAGTTCAAGACGCTGCCGCGAACGCGCAGTTCGGGAGCGTTCACGATGTTCACACCTTCGGTCAAACCGTAATCGATGGGGATCGAAGCGTTGCCGGTGATGGTGACGAACAGCCCGCCGGCGTCGATGAACTTGCCGATGTTGTCGATGCCCTGGAGGCCCATGCCGCCGCGCATGTCGTCGGTGGTATCGGGGGCGCCGCCGAGGTTGGGCGTGATGTCGGTCTTCATGAACGGCACGGGATCGCCGGTTTTCGGCGTGCCGTTGACGATGCGCTGCGCGGTGCCGCCGACGGGGCCGAAGACGATCACGTCATACTTTGCGCGCAGATCGGCGATCTGGCCGAGCTTGATGTCGGAGATGTAATCGTAGGGGATTTGCAGGCGGTCGAAGGCAACGCGGAACCAGCCTTCGTTCTGGGTGTTGGTCCAGGTGTGGACGAACGCGATGCGCGGAGCGGCGAGCTCATGCATCGGCACGTCGGGCGCGCTGGCGGCGGCGTAAGCCTCGACTCCAAGGGCCTCGCCGGCGCTCTGCAGGCGATCGCGCAGGTCTGCGGGATTGCCTTCGGCGCGGATCACCCACGAACCGGCATTAAAGTCGTGGCCCTCGGCCTTGAAACCCTCCTCGGCGGCGGACATTTTGACGTCTTTCAGTTTGAAACGCAGCGTGGCCAGGGTGTTGTCGGCATTGTGATTGATGAGGTAGACCGCGGTAGCAGTGCCGTCGATGCCGCCGGCCGGTTTGGCATCGGCGGTGAGCAGCGTCATGGGAGCTTTCAGGATGGCGGTATCCGTTATCCGGATGGTAGAGACGTTGTGGAGCGGGCCGAGCGTCCAGCCGGTATCGTCATAGGGCGCGGGATCGTTGACGTTGTAATACTGCGTGTCGAGCAGCATGTCGGCGCAGCGGCTGTAGGGCTGATCCATGCGGATCACATAGCTTCCGGCCGGGAATTTCTCGAAGGCGCTGCTGAGGCGGTGGACCTCCACGCCCTGCATGCGCAGCTCATTGACGAGCTCGGCGGCCGCGTCCGGGCGCGGGTCGCCGGCGGGAAGCACCCACGCCGCGGGTCCTTCGGCGGTAGCTTTGGCGATGCTGCGCGCGCTCTTCAGATAGAAGTTTTCCAGGAACTGTTTGCGATTGTTGGCCACGTTGTTCATGGAAAACAGCAGGCCGCTCTGCTGCAGATTGATGTTGTTGCGGATGGACCAGTTGACGCGCGGCAGCGGCGGATTGGGCCGGTACCAGGCGCGGCTGGTGGCATTGGCCGGAACGGTGCGGACGCCGGTATCGGCGCCGTTGCCGCCGAAGGTCTCGTAAAAACGGCCGATGGAGTTGTGGCCGTTGGCGACGTAGAACATGTAATTGGGCGCCCAGCCGTCGTAATAATTGTGCGTCCACACGCCGGGAACGCCGCGCTTGGTGAACTCCTCGATATCCACGTAGGCCATTTTCTGCCACTCGTCGATCACCAGCGGGTCGAGCCACGCGTTGTAGGGGCCCATGCCGGTGGAGACATAGAGGAACGGCTGCGATTCGTGCAGGTCGTGCAGGACGGTCGGATGGTATTCGAGGAACGTCTTCATCATGGTCTTGCTGAGCTGGAGCGCCATGCCGATGCCGTCGCGGTTGTTGTCGTGCGCTACGTAGTGGCCCCAGTAGACCAGGTTGGGCGCGGGCTTGTGGGGGAAAGCCTTGCGGTAGTTATAGACATCGACTTCGCGGTCGCGCCCGTCCACCTCGGTGGTGGGAGTGATGAGCACGATCAGGTTCTTGCGGATGTTCTGGATGTAGGGCGACTCTTCCACTGCGAGGCGGTAGGCCAGTTCCATGAGCATTTCCGGCGAGCCGGTTTCGGTGGAATGAATGCTGCCCGACGCCCAGTACAGGGGCAGCGCTTCCGATTCGATTTTTTCGGCCTCGGCGGGCGTGGTCTTGCGGGGATCGGCGAGGCGGGCGGTGAGGTCCTTATAGTGGTCGAGTTTGGCGATGTTGGCCTCGTCGGAAACAGCCACCAGCAGGATTTCGCGGCCTTCTTCGGAATGGCCGATCACGAAAACCTTGACGCGCCTGGTCGCTTGCTCGAGCGCGCGCATGTAGCGATCGATGTCTTTGGTGTAGGTGAGCTTGTCGGGCGTGCCGATGGGGTAGCCGAGAATTTTCTCGGGAGTCGGTACGGTGTCGGAGGCGGGCAGGTGATCCACCAGCTCCGTGAGGAAATATTTCTCGGTGGTGTACTGGAGGATTTTGGCGGTGTACTCTTCGTCGTTTTTCTGTGCGGGCGGGGCGGCCCAAAGGCAGCCGGCGAGGAGCAGGTAAGCAGCGGTTTTGCGCATGACCCCGACATCATATCGGATTTCCAGAGCTGCCTGGCCCGGCTGGTAAGATCAGAAAATGCCGACCATCCTGGAGCAGGTGAACGAGGCGCGCCGCCACATCGCTAGCATCGCGCTGCGCACTCCGCTGGTGGCCGGACCGGGCGAGGGCGCGGTGGATCTGTTCCTCAAGCTGGAGAATCTTCAGCCCATCGGCTCGTTCAAAATTCGCGGCGCGGCAAACGTAGTGGCGCACACGCCGCGCGAGCGGCTGGAGCGCGGCCTGCTCACGGCATCGGCCGGCAACATGGCGCAGGGCGTGGCGTATTGCGCCCGGCGGCTAGGCGTGCCGGCCACCATCGTGGCGCCGGAAACCGCCCCCGCCACGAAAATCCGCGCGGTGGAACGGCTGGGCGGGCGGCCAATCCTGGTGCCGTTTGCCGATTGGTGGCGCACTTTTGAGACCCGTACCTTCGCCGGCGTGGATGCCACCTTCATCCACGCTTTCGACGACCCTGACGTGATGGCCGGCAATGGCACCATCGCCATGGAACTGCTCGAGGATCTCCGCGAGTTCGACGCCGTGGTGATTCCGTGGGGCGGCGGCGGGCTTTCCTGCGGCATCGCGGCGGTATTGCGCGAGCTTGCGCCGCGCGTGCGGATTTACGCCGCGGAGGTCGACACGGGCGCGCCGCTGGCCGCATCGTGGGCCGCCGGCGAGCCGCGCACCGTCGAGCACCGGCCTTCGTTCGTGGACGGCATCAGCGCCAAGGTGGTGTTTCCGGCGATGTTCGAGCGCGCGCGCAAACTGCTGGATGGCTCCATCGTGGTCACGCTGGACGATGCCGCCCGGGCCATGAAACTGGTGGCGGAGCGCAATCGCGTGATCATGGAAGGCGCGGCGGCCTGCGCGGTGGCGGCGGCGCTTTCCGGCCGCGCGGGCAGCGGAAAAGTGGTGGCCATCGTCTCCGGTGGGAATATCGATCTCGATCAGTTCGCCCGATTGGTCGGGTAGGGCAGGGCGCGCCCGCCCGAAATGGAACTATGCCGGGTGCGGCAGCCCCATCACGCAGCGCACCGTGTCGCGCGCAATGAGAAGCTCTTCGTCAGTCGGAATCACCCATACCGGCAGCTTCGAACCTTCCACGCTGATCTCCGCCGGTTTGCCCCTGGTCTGCTGATTGCGGTCCGCATCCAGTTGAATGCCCGCCCATTCCAATCCCTGGCAGATGCGCGCCCGGATGTCGGGCGAATTCTCGCCTATCCCGCCGGTGAAAATAACCGCGTCGGAGCCGCCCGTCGAGGCCAGCATCGCGCCGATGTATTTCCGCGCCCGGAAGCAGAATATCTCGATCGCCAGGCGCACTCGCCTGTCGTCGTGATCTTTCAGCTCCTCCTGAAGAACCCGCATATCGTTCGTCAGGCCGGAAACTCCCAGCAATCCCGATTGCGTCAGCAGCATGGTCTCCACGCCGTGCAGCGACATGCCTTCCTTGGCGGCGATCAGGCTCAGGATGGCGGGATCGAGATCGCCCGACCGCGTCCCCATCACCAGTCCTTCGAGCGGCGTCATGCCCATCGAAGTGTCCATCGATTTGCCGCCGCGCACCGCCGTGCAGGAACAGCCATTGCCCAAGTGCATGGTGATCACGTTGGTTTGATCGCGTTCCAGATTCTTCAGGCGGCGGTAGCGATACGCCACGTAGCGGTGCGACGTGCCATGGAATCCGTAACGGCGGATCTTGTGGCGGCGATACAGGTGATACGGCAACGCGTACAGATACGCGTGCTCGGGAATGGTGGTGTGGAAGGCGGTATCGAAGACCGCCACTTGCGGGGTCTCGCGCCCGATGAGATCGCGCACCGCCTTGATCCCGCGCAGGTTTACGGGATTGTGCAGGGGCGCCAAATCGATGCACTCCTCGATTCCCGCCAGCACCTTCTCGTCGATCAATACCGATTCCTGGAACACCTCGCCGCCGTGCACTACGCGGTGGCCCACCGCCTGGATGTCGGCCAGCGTCCGGATCTCGGCAATCCCCGACTGATCCGATACCAGCCAGCGGAGCAGGTAATCCAATCCTCCGGAAATATCTTTGATCGGGGCCGTGAGTTTCTGCCGGTGCCCGTTCCCGGTCTCTACCGTTACGATGGCCTCGCCACCGATCCGCTCCATCGCGCCGCGGCACAGCCGTTCGTCGGTATCCTGCCGAATTCGATCGGGGTCCGTCGCGATCACCTGAAACTTCAAGCTGGAGCTTCCAGCATTCAGTACTAAAACATTCATTTCCCTCTTATTCTCTCAAATCGCAGAAGAAAAGTGTCGCGTCTCACGGCGCCGCCTGGACGGAAACCGTCCGGAAACGGAGGGTCTTTTATTGCAGTGAAAGCACTTAGACGGAATTGCTGGACGGAAACCGTCCCGCGCCCCACGCCCCGCGACGCGTGCGCTGTGTTATAAGGGGCGTGAAATGGGATCTCGTTCGATGCGAATTCTTTTCGGCGCGATCGCCGGTTGCGGCCTCGCGCTGGCCCAGGGGATGGTGGATCTCTCCTCGCCGGATGGCAATATTCGGCTGACTTTTTCCGCGCCGGGTGGGCGCCTTCGCTACTCCGTCAACTACCGCGGCAAGCCGGTCCTCACGCCGTCCGCCATGGGGCTTGAAATTCAAGACCAGCCCGGATTGGGCTCCAACGTGACAATTGGATCGGCCCACACCGGAA
>Ga0335073_10015929_pt1 | contig 10508 bp, 5 predicted proteins | sample Lox_Sample_22_FD_207093 | JGI IMG/M metagenome (GOLD analysis project Ga0335073, IMG submission 207093) | Soil microbial communities from Loxahatchee National Wildlife Refuge, Florida, United States - Lox_Sample_2.2 | ecosystem: Environmental > Terrestrial > Soil > Wetlands | place: USA: Florida...
CGCGAACACGATTGCGGTGGTGGACGGGATCAAGCAGGCGGTGGCGCATCTGTTGGACGTGCCCAAACAACTGGTCACCAACGTCGTCTTCGACCAGTCCATCTTCGTGCGCAATGCCATTGATAACCTGATTCACGAAGGCTTGATTGGTTTGGTGCTGACCGGCCTGATGATTCTGATTTTTTTGGGCAGCCTGCGGGCCACGGTTGCGGTTTTCCTTTCCATACCCCTTTCGGCTCTGGCAGCGTTCATCGCCCTCGCGTTCGGTCACAGCACGGTCAATGCGATGATTCTGGGCGGGCTGGCGCTGGCGTTTTCGCGTTTGATTGATAACTCAGTGGTGGTACTGGAAAACATTTTTCGCCACATGGAGTTGGGCGAGTCGCCGGAAGTCGCCGCCGAGCGCGGCGGGCGCGAGGTCGCCCTGCCGGTACTGGCAGCGACGCTGACGACGGTCATCGTTTTTTTTCCAGTAACGTTTCTTTACGGCGTCAGCAAGTTTCTGTTCACGGCGCTGGCGCTGGCCGTGATTCTGTCGTTGTTCGCTTCATATCTGGTGGCCATGACCGTGGTGCCATTGTTCTGTGCCAAACTGATCAAACTCCAGCATGGCCACGATGACGCCAAAACCGCAGCCGGGAATTGGGGCGCGCGTTTCAATCGCTGGTTCAACCGCCGATTCCGGCAAATGCTCGACCGTTACGAAAGCTATCTGAAACTGGCGCTGCTTCGACCTATGGCGACCGTACTCGGGATCACCGGCATTTTCATTTTGAGCCTCGGCCTTTATCCGTTTGTTGGTGAAGCCTATTTTCCACGGACCGATCCCGGCCAGTTCGTCGTCAACCTCAAAGCCCCTACCGGCACGCGGATTGAAGACACCGATGCACTGGTGGAAAAGGTCGAGCAAATTGTCCGCGAAGTGGTGCCGGCGAAGGATTTGAAGATCATCGTGTCGAACATCGGGGTGACACCAGGCTTTTCCTCGATCTACACGCCTAACTCCGGGCCGCACACGGCGTTTGTACAGGTGGGATTAAACGCGGGTCATCGGTTGAGCAGTTTTCAGTACATGGATTTGGTGCGGGCGCGGCTGAAGCAGGAGTTGCCGGAAATGGCGGCGTATTTTCAAACGGGTGGATTGGTGGATGCGATTTTGAACTTGGGTTTGCCGGCGCCGCTGGACATCCAGGTGAGCGGGATGGATTTGGAGGCGATGCACCGGACGGCGGTGGGGATTGCGCAGCGGGCGCGAGAGTTGCGTGGGGTGAGCGACGTGCTGGTGCCGCAGGACGTGGATTATCCGGCCTTGCAACTGAACATTAACCGCGTGCGCGCCAGTGAACTGGGGTTAGACGAAAGGGAGGTAGTGGACAACGTTATCACGGCGCTGACCTCGGACATGATGATCGCGCCCAGCTATTGGGTGGACCCCAAAAGCGGCAACGACTATTTCCTCACCGTCCAATATCCGGAAAACCGGGTGAAAAATCTGCCCGACTTGACTTCCGTCCTGCTGCGCGCGGCGCACTCTGCCAAACCCACGCGGCTGGATGCCGTAAGTGAAGTAACACACATCGAGTCGCCGACTGAGGTGGACCACTACCAACTCCGCCGCGTGGTGGACGTGTATGTTTCGCCTTCGGGCGAGGACTTGGGTGGGGTATTGGGTGGCATTCAGAAAGTCATCCGCGCCACGAAGCTGCCGGAAAACGTGCGTGTGACGGTGCGTGGCTCGGCGCGGGCGATGCAGGTGTCGTTCCGCAGTTTCGGATTGGGACTGATCCTCGCGACGCTGTTGGTCTATTTGATTCTGGTGGCGCAGTTCAAATCGTTCCTGCATCCCCTGTTGATTCTATTGGCCGTGCCGACGGGGCTGGTAGGCGTGCTGCTGATCCTGTTTCTGACCGGCACGACACTCAACGTCATGTCGCTGATGGGCGTGGTGATGATGGTGGGGATCGTGGTTTCCAACAGCATTCTCATCGTGGAATTCACCAACCGTCTGCGTGAGGAAGGCCGGCCGCTGCGCGAAGCCGTTTCCCTGGCCTGCCGCGTGCGGTTGCGGCCAGTCCTGATGACTTCGCTGGCGACCCTGATTGGCTTGATTCCGATGGCGACCAAGCTGGGTACGGGCAGCGAGGCGTACGCGCCGCTGGCGAGGGCAATCATCGGCGGGCTGGCGGTATCGGTGGTGCTCACCGTCTTCATTGTCCCGGCGGCGTATTACCTCATTTACCGGAAAACCGAAAAACCGGCTGAAAGCTCCACCATCGCGTCTGGCGGTCTACCGCCAACACACCACCCATCATAACTTATGAAATACATTTTTCCCATTTTCCTGTGCGTTCAGCTTGGCGGCGGCGTTATCAAAGCCGGGCCAACAAATGCCATGCAGACTTTGACACTGCCGGAGGCGCAGCAACTTGCGCTGCAAAATCATCCGCAAATCGCCGCCGCCAATTATCGCGCGCTGGCGGCGCAGGAAGCAGTGGTGGAAAGTCGCGCCGGTTTTTTCCCGAGTGTCAATCTGTATGGCACCGCCGTGGGAGTCAACGAGGAAGGCACGCGCATCATGGCCGGCGGTTTGAACAATCCGAGCGTATATGACCGGGCTGCCGGTGGTCTCCAAGTGAGCCAGTTGCTCACCGATTTCGGTCGCACGGCCAATCTCACCGCCAGTTCCAAATTCCAGGCGCGGGCGGAAAGTCAAAATCTTGCCCTCACCCGTGAGCAGGTTTTATTGGGGGTGGATACCGCCTATTTCGGAACGTTGGCGGCGCAGGCCGTGTTGCGCGTGGCCCGGCAGACCTTCGACACGCGCCAGTTGTTACTGGATCAGGTCACCGCGCTCGCCACCAATAAGTTGCGGTCCGAACTGGACGTGAGTTTTGCGCAGGTGGAATTACAACAGGCCCGTTTGCTGGTGGAAAAATCCCAGAACAACGCCGATGCGGCGATGGCCGTGCTCTCAACGGCGTTGGGTTACCAGGAATTCCATCAGTTTCAACTGGTCGAACAAGCGCCGCCGGCCAAGGCCGTGACCAACGACATTTCCGATTTGGTGCAAACGGCATTGTCGCGCCGGCCGGAATTATTGAGCCTGCGCGATGAGCGTGATGCGGCGCTCCGGTTCGCCAAAGCCGAGCGTGATTCCCGACTGCCGGCCGTCGCCGCTCTCGGCGTGGCCGGTGACGCGCCGACGCACGACAGTCATTTGCCGGACGATTACGCCGCGGGCGGAGTGCAATTGAGTCTGCCGCTGTTTGCGGGCGGGTTTTATGTGGCGCGGCAGCATGAGGCCGAATTGAAGGCGCAGTCGGAGGGCGAGTTGTTGCGTTCCGCCGAAGACAACGTGATTCGCGACGTTCGCGTTGCCTGGTTGAATTTCAACAACGCACTGGAACAGTTGCACACCACCGGAGAACTGGTGCGCAACGCGGCCGAGGCTTACGATCTGGCCCAGGCGCGCTACCAAACCGGCATCAGTTCCATCGTCGAATTGAGTGAAGCGCAATTGAATCTGACCTCGGCGCAAATTGCGAACGTCGACGCGCGTTACAATGTGCTGACTCAACGTGCCAATCTGAATTATCAAACGGGCGTCATCCATTAGACGCCAGCGTTTGAGGCCCCGCTCGGGGGACATTCCGGAAGAATTTTATGGGCTATTCAAGATATATTAACAGGTGGCGGACAGATTGTTTGGCATGAAAGCAAACGCCATTGCCATCATTAGTACGATCTTGCCACCGCTTTGGATCGGTGGCGCGGCGCAACCGCTTGCGCTCATCACGGTCGGACCGGCTCTCCTCAAGATTGCGGCGACCCAAGCGACCGGTTATCGGCGGGTCTGTCCTGGCACGGAGGCACACGAAGTGGGCGAAGACACTTTTACCACTATCCGCAGACGGGTTACGGAATCCACACCGCATCCGGTAAGTTGTGGAAGGATATACCCAACCGTAGAGTCGTGGAAGACGAGACGCCCGCATGGGTTGCAATTCCGGCGGGCAATTGCACCATCAAATCGCGATCAGATCTTTACCCGCTGTTGACCATGCTGGAAGTAATCGAGGCAGGCAGAAGCACAGAGATTCACCTGGACTCCGGCTGGAAGCCGCCGTTGGACACTGCCACCAACCAGATCGTTTATTTGCCGAACAGTGGAGCCGCGGGCCGGGGGAGTTCGTCTGAAAATTAAACCGTCTTCAATTACCTCAAAATCTGAAGGTCAAATCCACTTGGTAGATATCAAACTCGTGGATAGGATTGATTTGAGGGATGTCTCCGGTATCGCTGCCGCCTGTGCCCAGCAGGCTGTTGATCCGGTTGGCGTGGCCATAGCGGAAGGTCCCGATGAGGTTTTCAGTAAAACCGTAGGCCAGCGCTACATAAACACCTTCCAGGTTCTGGGCACCTTCAAAAAAGTCCGTGTCCGGCAGATTGGGATCCAGCGCGTATTGTTCGACGTGCTGCCAGTAGGTTCTGACTTCCCAGGCATGCCTTTGGGAAGTGGTGCCATAGACCAGTCCACGACCGCCCTCGCTCGCCAGATCAAGGCCGATCTGATAGGCCTTCACGTCATCCGTTTGCGCTGGGAACGAGTGGAGTGCGGCGGTACCGTTAGGTGGAACATTTGCAGCCAAAATCTGTGAATAAGCGTTGGCGGCATCCTCGGCCCGCTGCCTGCCCTCCAGGTTATAAGCCCCGTCGCCAAACACCTGTACATCCAGTTTGCTGACTTTGAAATTGAATTCGAAGGGAACTTCCAGCACCAACAGATGGTTGAGGCCGACTTGATTAAAGGGGTAATCCACGTTCAGGTAGGCTGGCTGGCTCTGATTGAACACCGCTCCAGGCTGGTAGCCACTGGCGCCGGGGGGGTAACCGGGGTTCAACGATGTGTTGGTGCCGCCATAATAGTAATAGGCGCCTTCGCCGACATAAGTATTGCCGAAATAGGGGGACACGGCGCCACTTCCGGAACTCGACTGAACTCCTCTATAACTGTACAAAGTGCCGGCAATCTTCGCGGAGACGTTGGTGGTAATGTGGTAATTAAAGCCGCCCTGCCAGGCGAACATGAAAATATTGTCCGTATTCTGTCCGGTTCCTATCCCCAATGAACTGCCCGGCTCGAATCCAATCCCCAAACCGGCGCTGGCGGAATCCGGGTTGAAGTCGGCATAAAGGAATTGTCCAAAGGTGGCAAAGAAGTCCACCGTACCCACCGTGTATTTGAAACGCTCCGCAAAACCCTCCGGACTGATGGTCGGGCTCCAAACCATGGGGGTGGTGTAGAGCGGATTAGGCATCTTGCCCACCGTCAGATCCACCCAATCCCAAGGCCGCCAGCCCAAGTAAACCTGGCCGATGCTGATGCCTGAATTGGATCTGCCAAACGGACCCTGATAAACTCCATTATTCGGTTGGTTCGCCCCAAAACCCGAAGAGGTGGCCAGCGTGACAAACGTGGAACGCGGGCTGGTGCCGGTATCCAGCCTGAAGCCGTAGTTAAAGTGGTCAAACAGGTCGCCCCGCAAACCCACCCGCACCGAGTAACGAAAACGCTGCAGGTCAATACTGTTACCCACCGGGTCTTCCGCTGAGCGGTCCTCATAGCGCAGCTTGATATCGCCAAACAACTCCACGCTTTTGATGCCTTCGCTGATTTTCCACTTGGACGGCAGCGCCGGGGGCATTTGCATTTCGTTGCTGCGGAGCGCCTGCGCCTCGGCCTCGACCTGTTCCGCCTCCTGTTGCGTCACAAAGCCTTTTTTGATGAACAAATCCAGCAACGGGTCGGTGGTGTTGGTGTTGGAGGAATCCGCGCACCAGCCCGAAATCGCCGTGCCTGCAATTGCCATCAGAAGGATTCCCGCCACCCAAGTTGACCGGCGCCCTGCTTTGATTAATCGCATGAGGCGGGAATACTGCCGGTTCAATGCGGCGAATTCGTGGCGCGCCGGTTACAAATCGGTTACGAACCATAGCCGCGCGCGGTTCCAACGGGTTGAAAAGGACCTGAGCAACAGTCGCCTTGGCAAGCTGATTCAGTCCGAATGCAGGACAGGAGTGGAAACCTGTGGCGCATCCGCCTTAGGTTTTCTTCATTCCTTTCATTCGGCGGATTTTCAGCAGATGTCCTCATCGGGAAACAAAATTGCCGAAATCAAGGACGCGGTATCCCGATTCAGAGTGGGCTCCCGCTAATTCATGCGCCAGGCCAAACCAAGGGATTCAAATTCTAGTGCAGCAACTCAAAGTTACCTTTTGGCGACACAGTTCGCCAAACAGCGCTTCCCCAGCCCGCGGCCATTTTAATGCCCAGTCCGATAGCAAGTTATGATTTCGGCGTTCAGGTCTTAAAACGTGCAAACCATGTCCTCTAACATGCAGCGGAAGAGAGTTGACTCGTGATAAAGTCGCTACCGTCATACCACTTTTGGGTGGGAGGCCAAAGCACTGACGCAAAAACTCAAAGCAAGAAAACAAAGCAACAAGCGCAAATTTATGAAAAAACTGACTAGAGCGGCATTAGTGGTTGGTGGAGCCATTCTGACTTTCCAGTCCGCATTCGCCCAGCCCTCGTTCGTACAAAACGACCTGTATTTGGGGTTTCAAAACTCGGGCGGCGGCGGTTCGGCCGATTACATCATCAACCTTGGCCCGGTGTCCGGCATCGTCGGCCAGTCGTCGGTGGTTGATCTGAGCAGTGACTTTTCATCGAGCCTTTTTAACAGCGCGTCGCTCCAGGGCACCGCGTCCCAGATTTTCGGCGGCGTGGTTGGGGCCGCCAACAGCGCCTTTAATGGCGGGACGGCGGTGGTTTATGGGACGGCGTTGCGCACCAGCAACCTTGGCAATCCGGCACTGGCCGGTTCTTCCGCGCCCGCGGGGTTGACAAAACAATCGGTGGATAACGGCACAGAGTCGGCGCTCTCACAACTGGTCGGGCCGACGGCCGGGACTGGATTGCTGGATAGCAGCAAGTCGTGGGAGGCTTATGTTGAGCCAACTTTCACGACGGCCAGTTTCTATGGCAATGCGGGTTTTAATCCGGACTCAGCGGTCAGCCCGAGCACGGTTCTTTATGAGGATCTTTGGGAGACGAGCGATGCGGGTGATCCCCGGGGCAGCAGTGGTCAGCCTTACGACTATATCGGCTACTTCACATTGGACCTTACCGGCAGCAGCCCCAGCCTGACCTTCACGCCTCAGGCTGTGCCTGAACCAACGGTCCTGGGTCTGCTCGGGGGCGCAGGTCTTCTGCTGCTTTCGTTCCGTCGTCGGTTCAACCTCAAAAATTCGTAAGTCAGTTTCGTTACCAACAATGCACAAAACCAAACAATAAAGAGCAAAAACAACCAGACTAACTAAGATTATGAAAATCAGCACTCCAATAATGGCCGCACTGGTCGCTATGGGCATTGTTTCCCAGGCGTCGGCGACGGACCCTGTGGTCTATCTGACCGGTTCAACGGCCTTCCGTTCGACCGTATTCGCCGCGTTGTCCGACAATACGGGCACCAGTAATTCCGTGTTCCAGGCCGGCACGATTACTTATGGGACATGGGGCAACTCGAGCGCCGGGAGCGCCAATTACATGGTTTTCCATGGCACCCTCACCAATGGCCAGCCCGTTTATATTAACTGCGCCTGGAGCGGTTCCGAAGCAGGCATCGCCTCGGCGTGCAATACCTCGTTGTTAAACGTGCGCCGCGACGGAACGACCACTCCCTTGGCCGGCTCGCCGGAAACCTGGGTTGATTACACCACCGCCACGTTGTCCTCCAGCGGCAACGTGCAGTCGGGCAATCCTGGACCCAATGGCTCTCCTGCCAATGGCGCCCAGTTGGAAGCTTCCAGCCACGGCGCGGACCTGGCCCAGGCGGACACGTCTCAGGCCGTTTCCTGGACGCCCGCAACCAATAACACCGTGACGGCGTTGCAGGATTTCGGTTCGGAAGGCGTGGTCACCTTTACGTTGAGCCGGAATGTGAATCCGAATCCCTCGCAGGATTGGATTGACTGCAGCAACATCACCCTTCCTCAGATCATCACAATGACGCAAAACGGTTATGCGCCGGCCTGGTTCATCTCCGGCAATCCGAACGACCTGATGGACGTCTATCTGGTCGGCCGCAACCTCGGGTCCGGCACGCGGATGAACTTTTTGTCTGACAGCGGCTACGGCAGCCATCGGAGCGTGATCCAAAACTCCATCGGTTACGGTGTTGACAACCGCGACCCGGCGCAGACGAACAGCCTCATCCTCCAGAATGAGGGCAACAACGGTTATGAAAGCGGTGGCGGTGTGGCCAAGGCGCTGGCGGACACGGGCCGCAGCAGCACTTCGGGCAGTTGCCAGCAATTGGACCCGGTCCACAACACCGGCACCAACTGGTTTGCCATCGGTTATGTTGCGCCGAGCGATGCCCTGAGCACCGGCAATAACGGCGGCCAAACTCCCCCGCTTTATTGCAATACCAACAACTGGATTACCGTGGACGGCGTGTTCTCGGACAATAACAACATTGAGAACGGCCAGTGGTGGCTCTGGGGCCATGAACATCTCTATGGCAAATTCCAAATCAGCGGCATTCAGTCCACGGTGGGCGGCGTCCTCTTCAATGCGATTTCAAGCAAAATTATTTCGCAGGGTTTTGGAGTGGCTCCGGGCGGACACGATCCCGCGATTCCGTACGGCCTGATGTTCGTTACCAAGAGCAGCGACGTGGTTTTCCCGTCGTACTAATCGGTTGAAAATGGGTTAAGAAATTGGGTTTTGGCATGGCCAGCGCGGATCGGTATCCGCGCTGGCCTTTGGATTTTCCATGGCAGCGGGCCTGAGCCCGTTCATTTGGATGCAAAACGTGTACGAATTGACATTGGGCGGAAGAACAGAAATGAAAATGGCCTTGAAGATTTCGATCGGGATGAACCTGTGCCTGTTCGGCAGCGTGATTTTTCTGCTGGTGAATCCGCGAAAGGGAGGAATCGCTTTGACAACGCCGAGACTCTCCAAACCCGAACCGGCGTCGCAACCAACCGCCACGCCTGCCCGTTCAACATCGTCGGACCAGACGCCGGAGACATTCCGTTGGGACCAGCTTGTGTCAGCCGGGGATTATCGGGTTTACATTGCCAACCTGCGCGCCATCGGCTGTCCGGAACCGACCATTGAGGACATTGTCCGGGGCGACGCGGCCCGGGCGTTTTCCTGGGAGCGCAAAGAGTTGAGACTGGACGGATCCGGTGACGGACCGTGGTCGCGGCCGCAGGAGATGCAACTGGTTGCCAGCCTCCTGGGCGCACACCCGCCGGCCGGAACCACGGCCGTGGCACAAACTGCGGGCAATGAGGTGGGGCGGGACAACGGCAGCGGCGAAGTTGCAGAATCCGCCGCTCCGGTGCAAGCGGTGAATCGCAGACGGGGAGGTGGCATTGGTGTGGTGGCCGAAGCTTCGATGCCGTTTTCGAGTGCAGGAGCGGAATCACCTTCCTACCCGTTGTTCCTCCAAAACCCGGATTGGAGTGCGCTCGGTTTCACCGCCGAACAGCAGGCGGCGATTGCCCAGGTGCGCCAGCAATTCCAAAACGAGATCAGCGGTCTGAATCAAAATCCCGGCAACGCGGTGGACCAGAACGGGGTTGCAACCGGCGCCGGTGGCAGCCCGCCCGCCCCCGATCCCGGCGACCCGGGTGCCCTGACCCAATGGCAGAAGGCCCTGCAAAATGCCGACGAACAGTTGCAAGGTTTGCTCGGTGCTCAAGCCTACATGGGCTACGAACAACAGCAATATTATGCATGGTATCAACCTCAAGTGGCGGCGGCGGCGGCCAGCGGGGAGCAATTGACCATCAATCCAGCCGCCTTTCATTGAAATGACGGATGACTGAATCGCAAGGGACATTGCGGTACGGTGTGGCCAAAGTTAACTTTCGATGACAAAATTCACCGGACTTCCTGTTTGGTTGGGGCGTCAGTTTTAAATCTCATGTCCATAGGAAGTTATGGCTCAAATTCCCAAGTCCTAAAACAGGCAGGCCATGTCCTCCGCCTTGCAGAAAAGTAATTCCGGCCCTGATAGGGTGTTCGCCGTCAACCGCGATCCGGAAGCCAGGTGGGAAACGAAAAACTCGGGTAATGCCAGTTGGAAGTTAACCTTTCGGGGTTGAATCATGACACGCTTGGAGGGGGGCGGGTCAGCGCATTTTGCTTACGGAAAATGCAAAGGCTTAAAATCAATGGCGGTAATAAAACAAACACGAAACATGAAATATTTGACAATCGCAGCACTGGTGGTTGGTGGAGCCATTCTGGCTTCCTCAATGGCATTCGCTCAGAACACATTCGTACAAAACGACCTGTATCTGGGGTTTCAAAACTCGGGCGGCGGCGGTTCGGCCGATTACATCATCAACCTTGGCCCGGTGTCCGGCATCGTCGGCCAGTCGTCGGTGGTTGATCTGAGCAGTGACTTTTCATCGAGCCTTTTTAA
>Ga0335073_10015930_pt1 | contig 10508 bp, 13 predicted proteins | sample Lox_Sample_22_FD_207093 | JGI IMG/M metagenome (GOLD analysis project Ga0335073, IMG submission 207093) | Soil microbial communities from Loxahatchee National Wildlife Refuge, Florida, United States - Lox_Sample_2.2 | ecosystem: Environmental > Terrestrial > Soil > Wetlands | place: USA...
TCGTCCGCATCCCCCGAGACGCAAAGTCTTGCGACTCGGTCACTCTCACTCGGGAAGTGTATGTGACAGTGCGTCCGTCACCGCGAGCGATGTCAGTGAGGGGGACTACTTTTCCGAACCGGGTGGGTATCAAAGCGGGTATCAACCTGAGTATGAATCCAAGTGGAGTGGGAATCGACCTGTGATTTGGAATAGGAGTAGTACGTTTCCCAAGTCTTGGGATGGGAGAGCGAATATCCCGGAAAAGGCGGCGGCGGAGGCGTGGGTTGATGATCAACGGTACAGGGAGTTGTCCATCTCTTAGGACTGTTTTGAGTATTTTGGGGGCGTGTAGCATTTGCGCGTTCCCCTTCCATTCTATACATCTGTACATATTATAGATACCTAGAGCGCAGGTCAGATCTGTTTGAGTCAATCCAGCACTACGCAGACAATGGAGGTCCACATCTATTTGCTTACCATTGGAGTTGATGGCCCCATACCTGTTTCGGTTAACTAGCAAATGCCTCACCAATTGCACCCCCTGAGGGCCTACACCTACAAATTTGCGTGGTGATCCGCGTCCCCGAAAGGGTCTGGCCCCTTGGGACGGTATGACAGTAGTTAAGGATGTTGATAGACAGCGTTGGAATACAGAAGACTATGTTGAAAGTTGCAGACTTATAAATATATCTTCAGCAGCTAGTACATACTAGACTACGAGAGCATTAGATAGCAACTTAATACATATATGTCAACGTTCAGGATCCGTCGGATCAGTATCGGACGGAGCACTGACGTCCGATCCACCATTGCCCAGCACACCATAGTCGCCACTCTGAGAGTCAGGGTCAACCGGCGGCAGATTAGCCCCTCCTCCGGCCCCCCCTCCGCCCCCCCCTCCGGGCGCGGCTTCGGAGCCTGGAATTGGACAACACCCACCTGGCTCATTACAACAAAAGTAACCAACCGCACACGAGAGCCCAGTAACAGGATTGCAGCATTGAAAGCCTTGGGGCATGCAATAGTCCGCACCACAACAAACGAAATCAGGTAGACAATATCTGTCCTCGGTACACTGACATCCGCCGTCGTAACGTAGACAACCTCCACCGAGGCAGCATCGAACCCCGTTCGGACAACACCAATCGGTTTCTGAAGTTTATCCCGGAGCGGAAAATAGGCTATATACCTGAGCAGAGGAAGGCTCCTGAGAGACAAGTTTGTGATCTCGCGGTGAGGCGCCTACTTGGATCGGAGGCTCCATTTGCGGAGACTGGAAGTGAGCGAATACCGACCGCATCGAAGACGAGGTTGCAGAGTACGGGGCTCAAGAGTGTGAGGAAAACAAGCAGGATGCTCATTTTTGGGAGATTTGCGGATGTATCTTAAGAGGTGGGCCCTGCCCGATTTATATCCAAAACATAATCGATCGCATTAGGTACATCCTTTCTTGGCAAAGAGTATTGCGAGATATGACCCATGAGGTTCGGTGGCACTGTTTTGTCGGAGACTATTCCAGCGGAGTAAGGCACGTGTTTCTCAGACTTTTTCAAGTCGGTTATGCAAATTAAGGGCCATAAACACCACAAGAAGGATCGATTATTAAAAGGAACGCAAGCGAGGCATCCAATGGTAATGTCGGATCCTCATGCGTGTTCGTGCATAATTGTTCTGTGAAAAGCTTATTTGAACGTTAAAAGGTCATGCGGTTGTTGCGGAACGGAAGGACTCTCACGTGGCCACGTTTGACTGGATATTGAGAATCGGAAAACTCATTACCGATACTGTTTTCCCGGTCACGCATTCGATAGCGAATTTAGAATTGGGGATTACTCTCAGTTTCAACCGAAGCTGGATTTGCCCCGGGTGCAGTGAAAATAGAGAGGTTGATGTGGGGTTCAGTTAATGGAGCATGTCATCAGGATTTAATTGATTTGAATTTCTTCCTTACAACTAACCGAAGAGATCCAATCCCATATCATCGTCACTCTCCTCCTCCTCTTCAGCTGGAGCAGCAGCTTCTTCCGCAGCAGCAGCAGGGGCATCCGAAGCCACTGGAGCAGCAGCAGCAAACGCAGAAGGATCAGCAAGAAAGGCTTTAATCTACACAATATTAGCATCAAACATATTTAGGACATTCGGAAAATACCTTCTCGGACCCCTCGAAATCGTAGTCAGTTTCCACAGAGATGGCAAGTAGATTCTTGTATGAATTGACAAGACTGTGAACGACGGAGACAATCGTCGGATAATTCGCCGCCAAACTCACACATGCAACATTCGCGATCGCAGTCGTGAAATACGCCAACAAACTCGATTCCTCGATATCCAAAATAGAGGGTTGAAACACATTGCCTGAATCGTAGACTTGTTGAACGACCATCCCATAGGTAAAGGGAGAAATGTTCAACATGTTGAGGAGTGTGGCTTCCGAGGCACCGACTTTCATGTTTTTGTGTACAAGATGGACCTCATTCACGATTTCAATGGTACCACGAGCAATCTTTGTGGGAACACCAAGAGCTACACAATGTCAGACTGCAACGTAGAGAGGCCGTGGCAGGACCTTGAAAGAAAGAGGTCTTTGAGGGATCGAGACCAGTATTGATGGCCGGAATGAAGACGTCCAAGGGAGCAATGGCTCCTGCACGAGCTGGAGCAGCAACTCGGTTGGCAGTAATCTTCTCTCTCACTTCCTTCAACTCCTTATTCGTAAACACAAACCCAACATTCCCCTTGACATATGGCAACAATCGTTCGTAGTCCGGAAACTCGTTCAAGAATCCTCGAATAGCACGACGGATCATGGTATTCTTGCCAAGCAAGATGACTCCATCGCCACGGAGGGCCTGACGGATCTGATGCATTTGGTTCGAGCCGACATTGTCCACACTGGAATTAGACTTTGGAAGAGTAGAAGAGCCGTACCCGACAATGAAGAGGGATTTGTATTCTGTGAGGAGACCTCTGAGTTTCTCAAAGTAGTCTGCTTTTTGAGCGCGAGATCCACCCATCTTTGAGTTTTGTTTGAGGTAAACAAGATCGATTTAACCCGACTTTATGGGAGAAATTGCTATGGCCTCAGAAGAGTTTGGATGTTGAGCTTGGAGACGCAGCACTGATCTCCCCCTCTCACAGTCACAACGAAGCCCTACCCTGGAAAGTCCGACTCGGAGGTGTCTCCAGAATTTGTGTAGACAACTCAATTCGACTCTCAGGATGACGAGAACTGCAGTGTTGAATAGAGATACGAACGAGACCAAGGTCCAGGTATGTCTTGTCAGCCTACTACTAGTTAATCAGAAAGGTGTCTTTGAGTCTTGATGGTGGTGCTCTTCCAACTTCTTCAAAAACAGACTCCCAACTCAACGGCACGGAATCCGGCCATGCCACTCAATCCACAGCCTCCCAAACCATCGAAGTAAACACCGGCATCGGCTTTCTAGATCATGTATCTTTGCCATCTCTAACTATCTGACTGAAGATGTTTCACGCTCTCGCAAAGCATTCAGGCTGGTCACTCCGATTACACTGTCAGGGAGATCTTCGTATAGACGACCATCACACAGCTGAAGATTGTGCATTGGCTCTTGGCTCTGCTTTCAAGTCTGCTCTTGGCGTAATTAAAGGCGTAAAACGATTTGGATCTGGCTTCGCTCCTCTCGATGAGGTATCGACTTCTTACCTTGCCAGAGCTGATTTAGGCTCTTTCGCGGGCGGTTGTAGATTTATCGAATCGTCCATATGCAGTGATTGACTTGGGCTTGAAGAGGGAGAAAATCGGGGATTTATCATGTGAAATGATCCCACATCTTCTGCAGTCATTTGCACAGAACGCGGGTATAACCATGCATGTCGATTGTCTTCGAGGGGCGAATGATCATCACAGGTACTCCCAGTATTGGTTCACACTAATCGGTAGAGCGGAGAGTGCGTTCAAGGCACTGGCTATCGCGATTCGCGAGGCAACGAGCTATACTGGACGTGATGATATTCCAAGTACGAAAGGTGTCTTGTCATAGAAGGATCGAGGAGAATTTTGTGTGAGCGTGAGCGAGAATTCTATTATGGGTATTCCAATAGCTAATCGACATATCTGCGTATCGGACCTGGTCTACTCGAGCAAACTCGTGTTCATGATTTCTAGACTCGAGTTTTTACACTGAAGCTTGCCGATTGTTCACTTCAGGAATGCCAGATTTGACGACCAATTCCAATGTCCGGCGTCGCATACGTATCTCTAGGCCAAGCCAAACCTTTCTTTGGCCCTTAATGTCTTTTTGCTGGGAGCAAAGAAATCCCTCACGAGAAATCCTTGTGCCGACATATCTGAAAAGGTTGATTTCGTGACAATGCTTACCAACGTGGAAAACGAACTACGACGAGGAAATTGACGCAAAAGCAATTGTGGAGAACGCGGGGTGAAACTTAGTTTGCTTGATTAGAGTTCGTCACCACAATGGTGGGGTACATCACAATGGTGTAACAGCGGGGGTTTATCGAACTTTGATAATCAAGAAGCTTGGTGACGAATTCCGTCATTGCGTAGCTCCAGACCACCTACACGTGTTCAACCCCACAATTTCCCTGGATGTCCTAGACGCATCCATGGTACCATATCTGTCATGTGCCCATTTTCCATCTAAACCTTTTTTTAAACTTTTTGAGTTTGCGTGGGGTGTGGTGTTCAGATGCGACTTAGTTGCGGAAATTTGCGTATCTCATGGTTCGTTGCGGCGTGGAGCCGCTAACGCGTGTTGGGGCCGAGCGACCCAATTTCTGTGAGTCACAATCAGATTTTCCCGAAAATTTCCCGGGACCAGCCGGATAAGGGTCAAAAAGATCAAAAAGTTCGCAAAAGGGTCGATCAACCAAATTTCGATAACCTTGCATCGACCATAACAACCCCCACGCAAGTTCCAAGACACTGCTTGGGTAATAAGGGTAAGTGAGAAAGCAACTATAAAAGATAGTCCCCACGGTCTTTCTTTGAGGCGGATTCTGCGTGTGCGAAAATGTGTGGAATCTTTGCCTGTCACAAATGTTTCAAACCAGTCACCGAATTCAAGGCCACGGCTCTCCAACTGTCAAAGGGGATAAGACACCGTGGGCCAGATTGGTCGGGCAATGTCATCAAGAATAACACTATTCTCTGTCATGAACGATTGGCTATTGTCGGTGTCGGTAAGCACTCTCCTGTTACCGTTCGAATTCATATGGTAACATGGGGTGCAGATTCAGGCGCTCAGCCTATCGTCAATGACGATGCGACTCTCATTTTGGCCGTCAATGGCGAGATTTACAACCATCGAGCACTCAGAAAAGGACTGAAGAAACCGCACAACTTCAAGACCCATTCAGATTGTGAAGTCATTCTACCTCTTGTATCACTCACTCTTTTGCCCACCGTTCTGATGGTAGTATGTCGAAAGGGATATCGATTGTGCATCTCAGTTGGACGGGTTCTTCAGCTTTGTATTGCACGACGTGCGCGACGGACGAGATAGGATTATCGCGGCCAGAGATCCGATTGGCGTAACGACACTTTATCAAGGTTGGACTTCGTCTTCTCCAGATACAGTCTTCTTCGCCTCCGAAGCCAAATGTCTCCAAGACGTATGCGACAAGATCATCTCATTTCCACCCGGACATATATACGACTCTGAAACCGGGGAAACGATACGGTACTACCAACCGTCTTGGTGGGATGGCACGAAGACCCCCTCCACCCCACTCGATTTGAAACTCCTTCGTGAAACACTGGAACGAGCGGTCCGAAAACGTCTCATGTCTGAAGTCCCGTATGGCGTATTGTTATCCGGTGGTCTCGATTCATCGTTGATCGCATCGATTGCGGCGAGGGAAACGGAGCGAGTATTGAGCGCCCAAAAGGCCAAAGGTCTTGATGGTGCAGATGTATTCCACGATCTATCCAACGGAGAGGGTGCCGGAATTGGAACCGATGACGACGATAATGCAGGATTGGCGGCATGGCCTCGATTACACTCGTTCTCGATCGGGTTGTCCAACTCGCCTGATTTATTGGCAGCACGGGAAGTCGCTGCATTTCTCGGGACCGTCCACCATGAGCATACCTTCACCATCGAGGAAGGAATGGATGCGTTGCAGGACGTTATTTTCCATCTTGAGACGTTTGATGTCACTACAATTCGAGCAAGTACTCCGATGTACCTCCTCAGTCGAAAAATCAAAGCGCAGGGTGTGAAGATGGTCCTCTCCGGTGAAGGATCCGATGAGATCTTTGCTGGTACTCCCTTTCTGTTCTTGTGTGTTGAGATAAGGTTATTTGTACTTCCACGTGGCTCCTTCTCCGGCTGCTTTGCACGAGGAATGTGTCGCTCGAGTTAAAAACTTGAACGTGTCCGACTGTCTTCGAGCCAACAAGTCTACTATGGCATGGGGTCTAGAGGCTCGCGTTCCTTTCCTCGACAAAGCCTTCCTTGACGTCGCTATGACACTCGATCCAAAGGAGAAGATGATCACCAAAGAGCGCATTGAGAAATATGTTCTTCGCAAGGCGTTTGATACATCTGATGACCCCACGGCCCGTCCATATCTCCCTCATAAGATTCTCTGGCGTCAGAAAGAACAGTTCAGTGATGGTGTCGGTAATATTCTCCTCCGTCTACTCGCTAAACCAAAGGTTACGGATGGATTGATGCTTTGAAAGATGAAGCGGATGCCCTCATTTCGGATGAGATGTTGAGATCTCCAAAGCCTGAATGGGGCAAGGATATTCCTGACACGAAGGAAGCGTACTGGTATAGGTTGATGTTTGACAATGTCTTCAGACCCACTGTCGGTGATACGGTGAAACGATGGATTCCTAGTTGGGGAGCACCCAGCGATCCGTATATCCCGTTACAAATATCTCTAACGAATAGTTCTGGACGAGCACAGAGCAACCACGCCGCGCACAAGCAGTCATAGGCATTCATAGGCTGAAGTATGTAGGAGTATTTAATACGACATATACGGTATTTCATTAACATTTTTCCAAAACCAGATCAATCTGCGAAAGGGAGCTAAAGGCTGCACCGTCGAATTGGATAATTATATTGTTTCATTGGACTATATCGAGGCACTAACCTACCAACTGATTACCTTCCAGCTTGCAGAAATATGTCTGAGCTTCTTTCCATAATACCAAAGAGGGATAGCGAAAAGCATAACACCGCATTGAATCGCAATCATTTCACAAAATGCACCTTGATATCCTGAACGAGTGATCCATGGAACGACTCCGTACGAAAATCCAAATGCAAAACAGTTTTTCAAGCCGTTAACGAGGAGCAATGCTTCAAATGCCACCGGGTGATAACAATCAATGACTTCAGTTAGTCGAATTCAGGTGATGGAGACGTGTACCATAAGTCATGCAAATGGGTGGGACGGTAGCCAAGCCGAAACACAAGAACCCATATCCGATGAACCCCACCGACCAGTTGTCCAATTTCTGTGTCCCAACTCCGTACCTACTAGTCAATTGAGAAAGCCAAAAGCCGTACATAATAAGTCCAATTGGTTCGAGGAAGAATGGAATAGCCAACGCTAGGAGACGAGATTCCGGTTCGAAGACACCGTTATTCCTCCTCGCAGCTTTTTCCGCGATATAATCGGTGAATGCACCGCCGAGATACCCGCCAATGCAAATTCCAATGATAGCAGGGATGTTGTACAATCCGCTTACTCCAACGCTCATAAGATAAGGTGGAGCTTGGTAGACAGAGGCAGCGGTATCGACGTAACAGACAATCCAGGCAAGAGTCGTGGCGAACGCGAGGAATCCGAAGAAGACAGCGGGATAAACGATAAGGGGCCAGGGTCGGAGAAGCAAGTGGATAAAGCTTGCATCTGGGTTGATTGTGGACCAAGGTTTGAGTTCCTCGAGGTACGATTTCTTTGGAATTGCACTTGCTTCGCTGGGCGGGCTGATTATCTCCTTGTTTTCAGCAGGTGAATCCGGAACCTCTTCGTCGAGGTACGATTTCTTCGGAATTGCACTTGCTTCCTTGTTTTCAGCAGGTGAACTCGGAACCTCTTCTACTGAGACTACTGTCGGAATCTTTGTATCTTCAGAGTCGTTTTTAAGGTTAAATTTCCGATAATATTGAGTTTCAGCGGTAAAGAAGAAAATTGCGAGAAAATTGACACCAGCGAAAATAGCAGTGACCTTCAGTTAGCCATGAGAGGGAAAAGCATGGTACCCAAAGATGCCAGCGCCAGCCGAGATTTTGAACGATGAAGCCAGATATAAGACTTCCAAGCACAGGACCCAAGTCCAACCCGATAATGTAATAGCCCATCCATTTGCCACGTTCATGGAGGAAGAACAGATCCGCATTAACAGCGGCAGCCAGTCCCTCGGAGGCTGAAGCAGCAAATGCCTGAATAATGCGAGCGCCGAGCAAACTGTGGAAAGTGGTTGCTTTTGCGCCCCAGATAACAGCGCCAAAGAAAAGGGCAGAAGCGATGAGGAAGGCAGGACGTTTCCCGATATAAAGAGCCAATGGAATCCAAAAGAAATTCTATGTAAGCAAAAGACGCGAAAAGAGAGAATACTCCAGCACCGAGAGCCAAAACGGGCATTCCAATAATGTCCTGGGCTGTTGTGTTGAGGTCGCGGTGGAACTCGTCGATCAAAAGGAGAAGAGCAACACCCAATCCGGCAACGACCCAATCGCCCAAAAATGCGAAGCTGATAATTGGGCCAAAAGCAAGTCCCTTTTTGAACGTCGACCAATTCAACGGGTCATTGGGGTCGTCCGAAGGTTGGGGAACCAAAACAATGTCGTCTCTAGTTTTGAGTACATGGGCAGCTATTTACAAGAACAATGTCAGTAAGCGAAGAGGTCGGGAAATACAATCGACGAGTGTTACTGTCCCTTCTCCCTTGTCAAACTCGTTGAGCGATCGAAACGTCCACATTTTTCAGTAACTACAGCCAGGAGGGGAAGGGAGGGAGCGGGGGAGGCGGAGGGGGTTTTGAACTTTTCCTTAGTCTCGTTTTTAGTCCATTTTGGGGAGGAGCCGAAGCGAAAAGTGGGGGTTGCGTGCATGTTCCTATTGTCAGGGCGCCGTAAACAGGGTGCGTGCGTGCGCTTGTTAGTTAAGCTCGCAGCCTCCCGAAGCGTGCACATTTCATCCCCTCCTCCCGAATCCAATTTTAAAAAAGAGATTATCCATTGAACTTTAAATGATGTGAGCCAATCATTACCCCGCACTTAGTATATTGTGTGCGCCAAGCCCACCTGCGTTTTCTCCGAACCGAGAAGGCGCCTGCGGGTATTAGTCCGCCACCACCATTTTGAGTTTCGGTTTTGTGTCGACCCGGGTGTGCATGTTCTCGTTAAAGAATTTGAATTTTGAAACTCGAACGAAAACACCCATCCCGCGCAGATCATCCAGCCACCAGCCTGCAGGTCGGAACAAATTGATAAGCCTTCCGATTGTTTTGCAGACAGTCCCGCCGCCTCGTCTATTTGATTTGGAAGTATCGATAGCAGACGGCTCGTTATATTGTCAAAATTAGCTTTGTGCATCCGTATCGTCGGGCATGGACATACCTCTGAAAGACTTTAAGCTTTCCGGCCGTCTGGCAAACACTTACAGTTACAGCCACGTCCGTCAACAACCTCGGTTAGACGAATGCTATCTGAGTCTGTGGATGCTTTTGCATCTTCCTTGTACTCGGTCACCCGTTGCGACATAGTCCTGAATCCGGAGATGATTTGCTGTTTTCGACAGCCTCTGCAGACCGGATTTGCAATGAGAATCCGCCGACCGCAAATCGTATCGGACTGAGGTACAAAATGAGATATCAAATAAAGTTACCCTTCACACCATTTCGGCTCCCAAAAGCTATCGGATATGGACGCCGAAGGTCTTCCTCCATTGCGCCAAGTTAAGCTCAACGAAACCACGACTCGAATCTCAAAGTTCTTGACGACTTTCGAGGAAAAGACCAAAGAATTAGTATGGGGTGACGAAGACTCCCCGTTCAGGTCGACTGAACAGATCCTTGATGAACTGGATTATGAGACCAAGTTCATTGACGATATGTTGGAACAGCGCACCATCAGAGGAAAGTATCTATATACTCTGCGAACGGATTTGAAAGAACTACGTGAAGTGGAGTTGCGAAGGATGGATCTCATGTACGAGTTTTTATCCTGGGCTAAGAACGAAATCACAGACCTGATGAAGACTGCGAAAGGAGATGACATCGAAATATGGAGAAAGGTCATGCAAATAATCAAGAACGTCTCTTACCCGAAAAGTAGCACTCTATCGGAGAAACCGCGAACAGATGGAAAGGATGGAGCGACTGTCACTCCAGAAGGACATTCAGATGGGAACATCGAAACACCGACAACTGCATAAATAGAGTTCTGAGATAAGTAGAGGCATAGCCGTCAAAAATAGCCTTCATTGATTTTTCCAAGATACATACCAACGCCTCTTCTCAAGCTTACACACAATCATCAAATACATCATTATCTCTC
>Ga0335073_10015931_pt1 | contig 10508 bp, 6 predicted proteins | sample Lox_Sample_22_FD_207093 | JGI IMG/M metagenome (GOLD analysis project Ga0335073, IMG submission 207093) | Soil microbial communities from Loxahatchee National Wildlife Refuge, Florida, United States - Lox_Sample_2.2 | ecosystem: Environmental > Terrestrial > Soil > Wetlands | place: USA: Florida...
GTCCGGGCTCCACCAGTGGCTGTCATTGGAGTAGTAGGGCGTCTGCCGCGCCAGCAGCCGCAGCGGCCGCATGCGCGCGCCGACTCCGGGGAGAATCTCAATCGCCGAGAGGGTCGCGTTGGCGCCATTTTCGCCTGCGAATTCCAGATGCAGCTTGCCGTCGCTGGCCGGCGAGAGGCCAGGAAAGACGCGGTCGTCGGCGATGCGCGCGCCGCCCGCGTCGGCCATCACGTCAAAGTGGGTCAGCAGAGGCTTGCCGTTGGCGCGGACCGTCATGAGGCGGCTTCCTTCTCCGCCCACGCCTGAATTTTCCGGACCATATTCGGTCTCGGCGAAATAGAGGTGCACCTCGTAGACGCCGCGCTTCAGGGGGATGTCGTAGCTGAACTGGCCTTCGCGGCTGGCCCGGTAGAAGCTGGGTTCGAGGGTGCGCGCGACGAAGCGCACGTCGTTCTTCACGGCCGTTCCGCCGGTGAAAAATGCATCGGCGCTCCACAGCTTGTCTGCGTGATCGGCATAGCTGCGCGTCGATCCGGCGAGGATGCGGATCTCATCGCCAGGGGGCGGCCCCACCAGGGGCTCGGGCACGGTCTGCGCCTGGGGTTGCGCGCCGGGCGCCTGAGGCGAGGCCGCCGGACGGGGATGCGTTGCGAACCAAACCGAGCCTATGGCCACTGCGATCACGACCAGTGCGATCCCCGCCGCGCCGGCTCCCCAGACCCATGGGCGCCGCCACCAGAGTATTACTGGCGCCGGCGGCTCAGGTTTCGCCTCGGGCAGCTTCGGCTCCGGCTCGGGCAGCGGCACGGGCTCCGGCTCGGGCTGTTTCGCGATGCTTACGAAGCTGGGGACATACTGCCCGACGGGAATGATGATCTGGAGGTTGTGGGACGATCCCTCGCCTGCGTAGTAGTCGGCCAGCCGCTTGCGCAGGCGGTTGACCTCGACCCGCACGATGGAGTCGGTCTCCTGGTCGAACTCCGCCCCGCGGCGGAACAGCTCGACCCCGATCGAGTATTCCTTGATCTGGGCGCTCTCTCCGGCGAAGAGCTTTTCGCAGAGATACTGGAGCAGGTGGGCGAGGGTCGGCGCCTGGCGAAATGAACGCGACTCCAGGACCGTGCGCAGCTCTTCGCGCCACGCCTCCAGTTCCATTGGCCTCGCGTGTCCGATTGCCGCCATCTCCGTACTCGCCTGTTGTGGCTTTCGACGCCTTCTTTATACCCTTGTAACAGGCCGGCCGTGCAGCTTAACGGTCACAACGGGCCCGGTACTCTCGATGTAACGGGATTTAACCCCCCTCCCCTGGCCGCCAAAACCTGCGTTGAGGCCCTGTCGTCTCGGGCTGTAAACCCCATCTTTTCTTTAACACGTCCTCCAGGCTCCTGAGTTAACGGCCAGATTCTCGATCAGGTAGCCGGTATAGCGTTGTGCGTGGTTCCCCGGCAGGTGTGTACTCACACTCGACATGCGGAAGTGCTCCCCCGAACCTGCCCACACAAGAGCCTCCGCGGGAGGTAGTTGTATGAAAGCGATTGTCCTTATGCTGGCCGCCGCGTCCACCCTGACGGTGCCTGCCATGGCCGCCCGCACCGACGCTGCGCAGTCCCTGCTGTCCGACTCGGTTGTGGCCCAGACCCGGCAGCAGATTGCCAAAGACTATGAGATGAAGGGCGACATTGCCCGCGCCCGGGAACAGTACGGCTCCGCGGTCAACTGGTACCTGGTCGCCGTTCGCTACAACACTCACGACGCATCGCTCTATAACAAGCTGGGCATCGCGGAGCTGAAAGTCGGCGATCTGGACCAGGCCCGGCGTACCTTCAGCCAGGCTGTGAAGGTTGAACCCTCCAATGTCGACTCCCTGAATAACCTTGGCGCTGTCTACTGCCTCGAGCACAAATACAAGCCGGCGGTCCGCTACCTGAAGCAGGCGCTTGCCCTTGAGGAAGCCAAGGCGGTGACCCACCTGAATCTCGCTGAGGCGTGGATGGGGCAGAAGCAGATCGACCGCGCCATGACCGAGTATGCGCGCGCCCTCGAACTGGATGCCGATATTCTGACCAGCACCGATAAGGAAGGTGTGTTCGCGCAGATCCAGACGCCGGAACAGAGGGCGATGGTCGACTTCATGATCGCCAAGGCTTACGTGAAGCGCGGCAACCTCGAAGGGGCGCTCGACTACCTGGGCCGCGCCAGGAAAGACAACTTCAAGAACCTCGCAACCGTGTGGGAGGATCCCGCGTTCGCCCCGCTGTGGAAGGATCCCCGGCTGGTCGAGATCGTAAAGCCGCCCAAGGCATCGTGAGCTGAGTTTGGCGCGAGGGAACGAGCCTAACCGGCACGCCCCTCAGCGGCCAGGAATCCCGGCGAATCGTCGCACTCTCAATCGTGGGATGAGCGTGCAGCCGGTTCGCCGGGTTCTCCAGAGCGAGAGCCTGCGGTTTTGGTTTTGTGAGAATTGCTACCGGCCACGGGCTGGCGGCACAGGTTTGGATTTGCCTCACTACGCCGGGGAAGCGGCCTTTTCCCCCTCACTCCCCCAGGCCGCTTCCCTACTTTTTTCTTTGGCCTTGCATGGAGCTGACCGGTTTTTAGCTGACCGGTTCTCAGCTGACCGGTTCTCAGCTCGCCCCCACCTCATCGAAAAACTCGATGATGCTCTCAATGCCGCGATGAAAGTTGGCGATGTGGAACTTCTCGTTCGGCGCGTGGAGCCCGTCGTCGGGCAGACCGAAGCCCATCATCACCGACGGGATCTTCAGAAACCTCTCGAAGTCGCCCACAATCGGAATCGACCCGCCCGAGCGGATGAACACCGTGTCCTTGCCCCACACTTTTTTGAGCGCCTTCGTGGCCGCCTTCACATAAGGATTGTCGGTCCCGATCACGATCGGCTCGCCCTGGTGGATCAGTCGCACCTCCACCGATACGCCCTCGGGCCTGATCTTCTCCACATACGCCTTGTACTGCGCGAACGCCTTATCCGGCGTCATGTCGGGCACCAGTCGCATCGATACCTTCGCCGTTGCCCTGGCTGGGATCACCGTCTTTGCCCCCGCACCGATGAAGCCGCCGACGATGCCGTGCACGTCGAGGGTCGGCCGCGCCCAGGTTCGCTCCAGCGCCGAGTAGCCCTTTTCGCCGACCAGCTTCGTCGCGCCGACTTCCTTCTCGCGATACTCTTCCTCATCGAATGGGAGCGCCTTCCACGCCTTTAGCTCGTCGGCGCTCGGCTTCGCCACGTCGTCATAGAAGCCGTCAATCAGAATCTTTCCGTCGCGATCCTTCAGGCCCGCGATGATCTGCGCCAGCGCCACAAACGGATTCGGCGCCGCCCCACCGTACATGCCAGAGTGCAGATCGGTCTTCGCGCCGCGCACCTCGAGCTCGGTGTAGATCATCCCGCGCAGTCCCACACACAGCGTGGGCAGCTCGGGCGCAAACAGCTCCGTGTCGGAGATCAGCGCGAAGTCCGCTTTGAGCCGCTCAGGATGTTCTCTGACGAAGCTTGCAATCCGCTCCCCGCCGACTTCTTCCTCACCCTCGTAGATCACGCGCACATTGATGGGCAGCTTGCCGTCCTTTTTCATGAGGCTTTCGAGGGCTTTTAGCTGCGACACCAGCTGACCTTTGTCATCGACCGCGCCGCGCGCGTAGAGGTTGCCATTGCGCTCGGTCGGCTCGAACGGCGGCGATACCCACTCGTCCAGCGGATCGGGCGGCTGCACATCGAAGTGCGCGTAACACAGGACAGTCGGCTTGCCCGGCGCGTGCAGCCAGTCGGCATAGACCAGTGGATGCCCGCCCGTCTTCGACAGGGGCCCGTCGCCGATCGTTTGCACGTTCTCCATGCCGATGCGCTTCAGCTCGGCTGCTACCCACTGCGCAGCCTTCTCCACATCGCCCTTGTGCTCCGGCGTCGTCGACACCGAGGGAATCCGCAGCAGCGTCTTCAGCTCATCGAGAAACCGCCCGGCATTTTCTTTCGCGTAACCAACCGCACCAGCGCTCATCCCTTCACCTCGCTACAGCAAACTGAAAAGTATACGTCCCGCTGGCGAATCCCCTCGCTCCGCATTCGAATCGAACTGATAGTTCCTGGCTCATCAACCGTTTGGAAAATCGCGCATGTCTCTCGACACTTCTCTCAGCCCCCTCAGCCGCGCACAAGCCTTCGCGAAACAACTCGGCATCCAGCTCCCGGTTCTGCTCGCGCCCATGGCCGGAGCCAGTCCCCCCTCGCTCTCCGTCGCCGTCGCCAACGCCGGGGGCATGGGGGCCTGCGGTGCGCTTCTGATGCAGCCGGACGCCATCCGTGCCTGGGCCGACGAGTTCCGCCAGCAATCACGCGGAGCCTTTCAGCTCAACCTCTGGATTCCCGGCCCATCTCCCCTGCGCGACGCCGCCGCCGAGCAGCGCCACCGAGACTTCCTCGCGGACTTCGGCCCGCCCGTTCCTCCTGACGCCGGCGATTCCGTCCTTCCCGACTTCCACGCGCAGTGCCAGGCTCTGCTCGACGTGCAGCCGCGCGCTATCTCGTCGATCATGGGCCTCTACGACTCCGCTTTCGTCGCAGAAATGAAGTCCCGCAACATACTCTGGTTCGCCACCGCGACCACCGTCGATGAAGCGCGCGCGGCCGAGGCCGCCGGAGCTGACGCGATCATCGCCCAGGGCGCGGAGGCCGGCGGTCATCGTGGCTCCTTCAATCCGGATGACGCCGAACGACAAACGGTCGGCCTTCTCGCGCTCGTTCCTCCAATCGCCGATGCCGTGTCGCTCCCGGTGATTGCCACCGGCGGCATCGCCGATGCACGCCAGATCGCTGCAACTCTCACGCTGGGCGCCAGCGCGGTCATGATCGGCACGGCTTTCCTTCGCTCACCCGAAGCGAAGATTCATCCCGCGTACGCGGCGCGCCTCGGCGAGACCGAAGCCCACCACACGACTCTCACGCGCGCCTTCACCGGCCGCGCCGGACGTGCGATTGTCACGCGATACGCTGAAGCCGCCGCAGCTCCCGGCGCACCGCGGCCAGCGCCCTATCCTGTCCAGCGCGGATTCACCCGCGCGATGCGCGAACAAGCAGCAACCACCAACGATTGCGAGCGCATGCAGATGTGGGCGGGGCAGTCGGCACGCTTCGCCCGGGCGGAATCCGCTGCGAGGATCACACGCGAATTGTGGGAGGGGGCGGTGCGACTACTTTCGTGATCCGTTTACCTGAGCCGATCAAGATTTGCGTTTGATCCGCGCGCAATATGCTCGCCGAAAGCACCCCTCCGCGTGATCGTTCACGATTCCCGCCGCCTGCATCCACGCGTACACGATCACCGGGCCGACAAATTTGAATCCCTTCTTCTTCAGCTCCTTCGAAAACGTCTCCGCCAGCGGCGTGCTCGCGACCAGCGGTCCCTTGCTTTGGATCGGCTGTCCGCCGGCCATCTCCCAGGCCCAATCCGCAAAACTCTGCGCCTGCTTTTCCATCTCCAGGAACACGCGAGCGCCGCCTATGGTCGCCTCGATCTTCGCGCGCGAGCGGATGATCCCCGGGTTCTCCAGCATCTTCTCCACGTCCTTCGAGCCGAACCGCGCCACCTTCTTCGGATCGAACCCCCGGAACGCCTTGCGAAACGCCTCACGCTTGCGCAGGACGGTGATCCACGCGAGACCGGCCTGAAAGCCCTCAAGCATCAGGATCTCCCACAGCGCGCGGCTGTCGAACTCCGGCACGCCCCACTCCTCGTCGTGATACTGCCGCAGCAGCGCATCGCTCTCTGCCCACGCACACCGCACTTTTGATCCGCTCGCCATCCGATCAGTCCTTTGCTCGTCCCGTCTGCGCCATTTTCTCCAGCTCCGTCCGCACTCGTTCCAGCACAGACGCCCAGTCTCCCGGCCGCGGCTGCCGGAACAGGCGCGCCGTTGGATACCACGGGCTGTCCTCGCGCTCGAGCAGCCAGCGCCAGTCCGGGGCAAAGGGCAGCAGCACCCACACGGGCCGCCCCAGCGCTCCGGCCAGATGCGCCACGGCCGTATCCACCGTAATCACCACATCCAGCCGCTCCACCAGCGCCGCCGTATCCGCCATGTCCACAATCGTCGGCCGCAAATCCCGCACCGGCGCCCCTAGCTCCGCAAGGTGCTCCGCCGCTGCTCCCAGCTGCAGCGAGAACCACCGCACTCCCTCGATCGCGAACAACGGCGCCATCATCGCCAACGGCACCGACCGCGCCCGGTCGTCGCTGTAGGTCGGATTCCCGCTCCATACCAGGCCCACGCGCAGCCTGTCCTCGCCCCAGGGCAGGGCCGCAGCCGCGCCCCGCGCCTGCTCCGGCACATGCAGATATGGCACACCGGCCGGAATTGTATCCATCACAGTTGCAAATGCCAACGGCAGGCTCATCAGCGGGCATTGCCAGGCAAACTCGCCCACCTGCTCGCCCGCCACCGTCACCCCCTCCAGTCCCGGCAACTCCGCGGCCAGCCTCCGCAGCGGCGCCTGCACATCGAGCAAAACCCTCCCACCTCGCGCCTGCACCATCGGCACGTAACGCAGGAACTGCAGCGTGTCTCCCAAACCCTGTTCAGCATGCAGCAGAATCCTCGCCCCTTCGAGCGGCTCTCCCCGCCACAGCGGCGCATCGAAGACACGCGGCGCATTGCGCTTCCGTTTTGTCCGCACCTGGTATTCGCGCCAGCCGCGCTCGAAATCCCCGCTGAGCAGATCCACCAGACAGCGGTTCCAGGCCGCATCCACCAGATCCGGCTTCAGTGCCAGGGCGCGCTCATAGCAGGCTCGCGCCTCTGCAAGCCGGCCCTGATAGCGGCGCACGTTGCCCAGATTGCTCTCGGCCTCGGCATACCCCGGCTTCAGCGCCAGCGCCCGCTCATGGCATGCCGCCGCTTCCTCCAGCCGGCCCATATCCCGATACACCACGCCCAGGTTGTTGTGGGCCTCCGCATAGTTCGGCTCGAGCGTCGTCGCTCGGGCATGGCATGCCTCCGCCGTCTCCAACTGGCCGAGCTCACGCCACACCACGCCCAGGTTATTCCACGCGCTGGCGTCCCGGGGATTCAGCTCTACCGCTCGCGCATGCGCCGCCGCTGCCTCCTCCATACGACCCAGCCCCTGCAATCCCGCGCCGCGATTGTTCCACGCGTTGCCATAATCGGGCTTCAGGGCCAGAGCACGATCCCACGACGCGACGGCGTCTTCGATTCGGCCCAGCTCACGCAAGGCGTTCCCCAGATTGTTGTGCGCTTCGGCGCGGTTCGGATCGAGCGCCACTGCGCGCGCATAATGCTCGGCAGCCTCGTCCGGGTGACCCTGCTTCAGATACACGTTGCCAAGATTCGTCTCTGCCTCGACAAACTGCGGACGCAGCGCCAGCGCCCGCTCATAGCAGCTTCGCGCCTCTTCCAGTTCCCCCTGCTCCAGATGCACATTTCCCAGGTTGCTGTGCGTATCCGCGCGATCCGGCTTCAGTCGCAGCGCCTCTGCATAGTGGGCACGCGCCTCGGTTAGCTTCCTCTGCTCCAGACGAACATTGCCCAGCGCAAAGTGGGCGTCCTCGTTCTTCGGATCCAGCGCGAGCGCACGCTCATAAGCAGCCGCCGACGCGTCAAGCTGGTGCAGCATCTGGAGCGCTGCGCCCAGGCTTGAGTGATACACCGCCACCCGATCGTCCACCGCAATCGCGCGCTCCAGCATCCGCGCCGCAATCTCGTAGCGACCCAGCTGATACTCCACCAGCCCCAGGCCAAAGAGACTCTTCGCGTGCTTCACATCCAGAGCCAGCACTTCGAGGTACAGCCGCTTCGCCTCGTCCAGATGTCCGGCCTGATGCTCGCGGATCGCACCTGCCGCCAGCCGCTGCACGGCCGACGCTGGCCCCGGCGTTGCAGGCGGTCTCGGGAACGAACCTCCTCGCCGGCTCATCGCGCTCCAACCGCCTCACACTTCTCTTTCATTCGCGCTCCGTTGACAGAAAAGTATACGGTCCGGGTGTTCCTTCTCTCTGCCTGCCCGCGTGCACTCACAGCACCTCGCCCAGCAGCCGGATGCCCTCGCGAATCTCGCGCTCCGTCAAACGCGCGTAGCCCAGCAGGAATCCAGGCCGCGACGGTTTCTTCAGATAGCAATGAGCAATCCCGTAAATCCCCACGCCCTTTTTCGCGGCTTCTGCTGACACCGTCTCCTCCGACAGCTTCTCGCGCGGCCAGAGCATCACCTGTGCGCCGGCTCCTTCCCCCGTTACCGTCACGCGATCGCCCAGATACTTCTCTACTGCCTCGAGCAATGCCGCCCGCCGCGCCGCATTTCTCTTTCGCAGCCTCCGCAGATGCCGCTCGTACATGCCGCTGGTGATGAACTCGGCCAGCGTTTGCTGCTCCAGCGTGGCAGAGTGCAGATCGCTCAGCCACTTCGCCGCCGTGAACGCCCCTACCAGCGATGGCGGCGCGATCAGATAGCCGATCCGCAAAGCCGGAAACACCGTTCGCGAAAACGTCCCGATGTAGACAATTCGCCCCTCGCGATCCAGCCCCTGCAGCGATTCCAGCGGCCGCCCGCCGTAATGAAACTCGCCGTCGTAATCGTCCTCGACAATCACGGCGTTCCGCCGCCGCGCCCACTGCAGCAGCGCCAGCCGCCGCTCCAGCGGCAGAATTGCGCCGGTGGGGAACTGATGCGACGGCGTCACGAACACCATTCGTGCATCGTCCGGCAATCGCGCCGGATCGATCCCCTCCCGATCCACCGGCACCGCTCGCAGCCGCGCACCCGCTACACGCAGCGCCTCGCGAATGCCGTCGTAGTGCGGGTTCTCGATGGCCACCGGATCGCCGCGCTCCACCAGCACACGCATCACCAGGTCCAGACCCTGCTGCGATCCGTTCACCACAATCACCTCCGACGGATCGCACACCACCGCGCGCGCCCTGCGCAGATGTGCGCAGATTGCGGCTCGCAACTCTGCATTGCCGAGCGCCGATCCGTAGTCGAATTGCCGCGTCGATCCCTTGCGCGCCTGGCGCAGCAGCAACCGCCGCCACAGCGCGAAAGGAAACGTCTCCAGATCGCTGCGGCCGTAGATGAAGTTGTAGCGAGGCGCTACGGGTCTGGGCAGTGGAGTATTGACCGTCGCCATCGATCCGCTGGCCGCGTTGCCGAACCGCGACAGGCGCACCTTCGCCTGCCTGCGTGGGCCCTGGGCCGCATTGCGCGCCAGCCCCTCCGACACGTAGGTCCCCGAGCCGCCGCGGCCTGCGATGAATCCTTCCGCCAGCAGCTGTTCATAGGCCAGCAGCACCACGGTGCGCGAGATTCCCAGCTGCTCGGCCAGGTCGCGCGTCGAGGGCAGCCTCTCGCCCGCGTGCAGCGTTCCGTTCAGAATTGCCTGCCGCATGCCGCGGTAAACCTGCCGGAAAAACGGCTCGCCGTTGCGCTTAAGAGGGATCACCCACTGCATACATAAGTGGTATCACCAATTGCGCAAAAAGTGGCTCTGCTGGAACGCCATTTGCCGCGTCAATCTGGACATACGCGCACGGTTCCGGTTCGAGCGGTGCGCGACTTGCATTGCCGGAGATGTTTCATGCTCTTCCGACAGCAGCTTTCATCCCTCGCGGTTGTTGTCGCAACCACGCTCGCGCTGCCCTGGGCACAGTCGAATCCACCCGCCATCGCAGCGCCCGCGCTCCACGACGGCCAGCACGATTTCGACTCCCTCCTCGGCAATTTCACCTTCCAGCTCCACTACATGCTCCATCCGCTCACCAGCACACCGGACTGGACCGACATGAGCGGCACCGGCGCCTGTTACAAGGTCTGGGACGGCCGCGCCAACCTCGACACAGTCGAACTCGACAGCGCCGCGGGCGGCCACATCGAGGGCCTGACCCTTCGCCTGTATGACCGCGAGGCGCGCCAATGGCGGCTCTACTGGGCCAACAACCGCATCGGGCGCCTCGACCCGCCCCAGGTCGGCGATTTCCGCGACGGCCACGGCGATTTCTACACCACCGACACCATCAACGGCAAAGTCGTCCTCATCCGCTTCGACTGGACGCGCATGAGCTCCGGCACGCCGCACTTCGAGCAGGCCTTCTCGCCGGACGGTGGCAAAACCTGGGAGACGAACTGGATCACCAACCAGACGCGTACCGGCGATGCCGAGTGGGGACAACCGCAGCCAGGCCGCCCCAGCACACAGCCTCCCGGCTCGCCCGCTTCGCCTGCCTCCACTGCGCGCGACGCGCGGCACGATTTCGACTTCGACTTCGGCACGTGGAAGATGCACATCCGCCGCCGCCTCCATCCGCTCACCGGCTCCGATGAATGGACCGAGATGGAAGGCACCACGGTCACAAACAAAATCTGGGACGGTCGCGCCAACCTCGCTACCGTCGAAGCCGACGGCCCCACCGGCCACCTCGAACTCCTCGCGCTCCGCCTCTACGATCCTCGGGCGAACCAGTGGAGCATCAGCTTCGCCACCAGC
>Ga0335073_10015932_pt1 | contig 10508 bp, 9 predicted proteins | sample Lox_Sample_22_FD_207093 | JGI IMG/M metagenome (GOLD analysis project Ga0335073, IMG submission 207093) | Soil microbial communities from Loxahatchee National Wildlife Refuge, Florida, United States - Lox_Sample_2.2 | ecosystem: Environmental > Terrestrial > Soil > Wetlands | place: USA: Florida...
TCTTCGTCCTCCGGAATCACAACCCGCCCCTCGGTCGCTGGGACATCCGTCTCCGGCACAAGCATCTTCGCAATCAGAATCGTCCCCGGCGAAGTCATGATTACCGCGGACAGTAAATGCCGTGCCTCGATGCCCTGTGAGATGTACATGGCCATGATGCCACCCGACACGTGCGCCATGCCGCTGGTCATGATGGTCATCAACTCGCTGCGCGTCGCCCGGCCAAGAAAAGGCCGGATCGTCAGCGGCGCTTCGGTCTGCCCCATAAAGATCGACGCCGCCACGTTCATGCTTTCGGCGCCCGAGATGCGCATGGTCTTCAGCATCACCCAGGCTAGTCCGCGAATGATGATCTGCATCAGTCCGATGTGATACATTACGGCGAAAAATGCCGAGATGAAGATGATTGTCGGCAGTACCTGAAACGCGAAGATTGAACCAAGGGAAGTATCGGGCGTGCCCAGCGGACCGAAAAGCACCTTTGTACCCGCTTGGGTGCAGGCCAGCATACTGTTTACGACGTTTCCGGCCCAGGTCATGGCCGCTTGGCCAAAACTGAAACGCAGCACAAAGTAAGCGAAGATCAGTTGCAGGCTCAGACCCCAGGCCACCGTGCGCCAGCGGATATGCCGCCGATCGGTTGAGCCCAACCACGCCGCCAGCAGCACGGCAAGAATGCCCAGCACCCCTGTAAATCGAGCCAATCGTCTCTCCTCAAAGAGCAGAGAACAGGGAGGAGGGGCGGGGACGAGAGACCGCGGAAAACAACTGAATACACCTCCGCGAAGAAAGTGAGGATCGATCCTACCCTACGCGCCGATATTGTTTCCTGATCCCTATTCCCTTTTTCCCTGTTTCTCCCTACCTTAACAGCATTCGCCTTGCACGCTCCCTCTTTCCCCGGAGTTCTTATGGACAAAGCTGCCCTCCACTCCTTCATGACTCGCGCCCTCTACGGCGTTGTCTCTTCGCTAGCCGTCGATGGAACGCCGCAGTCTGCGCTCGTTGGCGTGGCCATCACCCCGGAACTCGAGATCGTCTTCGACACCCTGAAGACGACTCGCAAATACGCCAATCTTGCCGCGCGCCCCGCCTGCTCGGTAGCGCTCTGGTGGGGCGGAGAACAGACCGTGCAACTCGATGGTGTGGTGTTGGAGCCAACCGGCGCAGAACTCGATCGCTACCGCGAGGCTTATTTCACCGTATGGCCCGATGGCCGCGACCGACTTGCCTGGGCCGGCATCACGCACCTGGTTGTGCGTCCGCGGTGGATTCGTGCCACCGATTACGACCAGGTTCCCCCGTTGATCGAAGAGACACGATACCCGTGATCGCTGAAATGTCGAAAGGCGCTTCAGATGCGCGCGCTCGTTGCCAGAAACTCCTCTGCGGAGTCCTTGGTAAACACGCGGTCGACCAGATCGACCGGAGCTGGAGCGGTCTCGGCAATTGTCACCGCCCGTCGGATCAACTCTGCGGGTTCCTCAAGCATCGCTTCGTTCGTCGCGTAGAGGGTCGCCAGGGGCTGCCCTTTTTCGATCTTCTCCCCGCGCCTGGCGTGAAACAGGATGCCTGCATGCGGATCGACGGGTTCACCGGCTTTTTCTCGGCCTGCCCCAGTCCGTTGCACAGCCCAACCCAGCAGCATCGTGTCCATCTCGAAGACATATCCGGTCTGCCATGCTTCGAGCACCTGCGTTGCGCCCGGTTTGTGAAACGCGTTCGGGTCGTCAAAGACCCCCGCATCGCCGCCCTGCGCCTCCACCATCTTCAAGAAGCGCGCAAGTGCGGTTCCATCGACCAGGGCGGCCTCCGCCAGCTTGTAACCGATCTCGGCCGTGAGCGCTTTGCCGCCCAGATGCACCATCCATCCCGCCAACTGCAACGACAATTCGCGCACATCCTCGCTCTCCACGGGCCGCTTACCGCGCAGCAGGCCGATACACTCGGCAATCTCGATCCAGTTGCCGGCCGCACTCCCTAAGGGCTGGCTCATGTCGGTCATCAGCGCAGCAGTGCGCGTTCCCGCAGCTTCTGCCGTGGTCACCATCAGCGCCGCAAGATACTCCGCTTCCTCGCGATTCCGCAGGAACGCGCCCGACCCAGTCTTCACATCCAGCACCAGCGCGTTCAAGCCTGCAGCCAGCTTCTTGCTCAGAATCGACGCGCAGATCAGCCCGGGGTTCTCGACAGTCCCCGTCCGGTCACGCAGCGCATAGAGCACGCGGTCTGCCGGAACCAGTTTGGGCGTCTGCCCGACAATCGAGGCTCCACAATGCGCGATCACTGATTCGAACTCGGCCAGCGAAAGCGCTGTTCGATAGCCCGGTATCGATTCCAGCTTGTCCAGCGTTCCGCCGGTGTGCCCGAGTGCGCGGCCGCTGATCATCGGCACCGCCAACCCGCACGCTGCGGCGATTGGAGCAACCAGGAAACTTGTCTTGTCGCCCACACCGCCGGTCGAGTGCTTATCCACCGCGACCCTGCCTAGCCGGCCCGTGTCGAACTTCTCCCCCGAATCGCGCATCGCCAGCGCCAGAGCCCGCGTTTCCTCCATCGAGAGCCCCCGCAGCCACGCCGCCATCAGCCACGCCGCCAGCTGTTCGATGGGAACGGACCCCTCTGCCGCGCCGCGCGCGATGTGGGTGAGCTCCCGTGCGTCCAGTGCTCTGCCGTCGCGCTTTTTAAGGATCAGGTCGATCATGTGCATCGAACCTGAAGACGGGGTCTCCGACTTGCTCATGGCAGGCTCACTTCAGCTTCATTTCGGTCGCCAGCGGCATCAACACCGCAAAAGCCATCACCCGCATGCCATCGGCCGCAGGAAATATGACCGGTGCGTCCGGTTCGGTGAATTCGGCCAGCATCTGACGGCAAGCGCCGCAGGGCGGGCTGGCTGCCCGGTTGAGATTGGCGACGGCTACGGCTTGAATTCGGATCCCAGGCCCAAACCGGGAAACCGCTTCCACCAACGCGGCACGCTCGGCGCAAATGGTCGCACCATAACTCACGTTTTCCACGTTCGTGCCGGTCACAATCTCACCATTGGAAAGCAGCAGGGCAGCTCCCACCTTAAAGCAGGAGTAGGGTGAGTAGGAGTTCTGGGCCACAGCGCTCGCCCGCTTCAGCAGATTGTCGAGTGCCTGCGAAGTCAAGTTGACCCTCTCTGTCCCGCCCTGTAGCCGCCACAGGCGCGAATCTTGAGGCTAATCGATTCCCTCGTGGGCTGTATACCGACGCGACCCCATCTCTATCTCAAGTTCGGCCCCTTCGCTCCGATAAAGCCAATGGGAAACTTCCGCACACCGATGGCGGAGAACGCGGAGACACGTGCGCGATGGATGATTTGACGAGAGAGTTCCTGATTGAGAGTCAGGAAGGGCTGGACCGTATGGAGCGGTGTCTGACCGATCTGGAAGAGCGTCCGGACGATGCTGCACTGATCGCTGATGTCTTCCGTTCGGTGCACACCATCAAGGGAACCACGGGCTTTCTCGGCTTCCAGAGACTCGAAAGACTGGCGCATGCGGGCGAAAACCTCCTTGGCCTGCTGCGAGACGGCAAGTTGGCCGCAAACGCGCCGATCATCACCGGCCTTCTGCAATTGCTCGATGCGCTTCGTTCGATCCTCAAGACGATTGAGACCGATGGACATGAAGGCCAAGGCTCCAGCACCGAGGCCGAGATTATCGCGAACCTCGAACTGTTGCAGGCCCCGGCAATTGAAACGACTGCCAAACAAACGGCGTGCGCGCAAACTCTCCCCGTCAAAGGACGTGGCTCTCCGAAATCGACGGCTCCCGCAGAACCGCCTCCCGCAACGGAATTGGCGTCAGCGCAGGCTGTTGCAGAGCCCTTTCCGTCCGCCACGGAGCAGACCGCCGAAACGGCCAATGCAGACTCCGCGCGCCCGCGCTCTGCGTCCTCCGCCTCGGCTGCTTCTGCTGCCGAGAGCACACTCCGCGTCGATGTTACGCTGCTCAACCGCATGATGAATCTAGTGGGCGAGTTGGTGCTCACCCGCAATCAGGTTCTGCAGGCTACCGCGTTCGATCCAAAGATGACTCTGCTGTCACGTCGCCTCGATATGGTTACCGCCGATTTGCGCGAGTCGGTGATGAAAGCACGTATGCAGCCGGTCTCCAACGTCTTCTCCAAGATGCCTCGCATGGTCCGCGATCTGTCGCAGTCTCTCGATCGACGCGTGCGCCTGCAGATGGATGGCCAAGAGACCGAACTGGACAAGAGCCTGCTCGAGGCCATCAAGGATCCGCTCACGCACGCGGTTCGCAACTCGCTCGATCATGGCATCGAGCCGCCTGCAGTTCGCGAATCCGTTGGCAAGGACCCGGAAGGCACACTGCGTCTGCGCGCCATGCAGGAGGGCAGCCACGTCATCATCGAGGTGGCAGACGACGGAGCAGGCATTGCCGTCGACCAGGTACGCCAGAAAGCCATCGAGCGCGGCCTCATCTCAGCCGAGCGCGCGGCGCTGCTCCCCGAGCGTGAACTACTGCAGCTGATCTTTCTACCCGGTTTCTCCACCGCCAAGGAAGTCACCAAGGTGAGCGGCCGTGGCGTGGGAATGGACGTCGTGCGCACCAACGTGGAGAAGATCGGTGGCAAGGTAGAGATTGATTCCCGTGCCGGCAAGGGCACAACCCTTCGGCTTCGTATTCCTCTCACGCTGGCCATCATCCCGGCGCTGATCGTACGCAGCGTCCAGCAGAGCTTCGCTCTTCCCCAGGGGGCCCTGTCCGAGTTGGTCCACATTCCCGCCGAAGAGGCCGCCACCACGATCGAGTGGATCGAGGACGCGCCGCTCTACCGGCTTCGCGGCAAGCTCCTCCCGCTGGTCTTCCTCGATCGTTTGCTGACCCCCTCCGGTGCGCCGTCCAACATGCGAGATCGCGACAGCTTCATTGCCATTCTCGACGCCGACGGCCGTCGTTTCGGTCTGGTTGTCGACGGATTGGCGGACCCCGAAGAGATCGTCGTTAAGCCGCTTTCTTCGGCTCTGAAAGGGATCGGCCTCTACTCCGGCGCCACGGTGCTCGGCAATGGCGATCTGGCCCTGATCCTCGATCCCGGCGCGATAGCCATGAAGGCTGGTGTGGCCATGAGCGGCGAAGAGGAAGCAGCCCGCGCCGCGGAGGAGGACAGAACAGACTTGACCAAGGCTGCGGAGTTCCTCTTGGTCGAGGCAGCGGGCCGAAAAGCAGCGGTGGCCCTCGGCGATGTACTGCGCATCGAGCAAATGCCGGTCAAGCGCATCGAGTTCGTCGGTTTGCGCCCGGTGATCAACTTCGACAGTCAACTTCTGCCCGTCGACGATACTGCGGGCGTACTGGCGGCCGCGCAGGGCGATCCGGAAGCCCCCATTGTGGTCGTCGTCTGCCGCGACGGCAACCGGCATGTCGGTATCGCCGTCTCGCACGTGCTCGACGTAGCCACCGGCGCCGATCTCTTTGAAGCCGGCACCAGCGTGCGGACCGGAGGCGTCACGTTGCTGAAAGAAAGCGTGACCGGGATCGTAAACCTGGGCGGAGTCTCCGATCTGGCCGCCGATCCGGGCGCTGCGAAAGAGTGGAATTCGATGGCGGAGGTAATGCGATGAGCAATCGGGCAGCGGGTAAGCGCCGCGGCGAGAAATCGAGCACCACACTGATGGAGATCTGTTCGGTGCGCGTCAGCCAGGCACTCTACGGTGTGCCGATCAGCCACATTCTCGAAATTGTCGGCCAGGCACGGCCCCAACCCGTGCCCTTGGCTCCCGGTTTCGTTGGCGGACTGGTCCACTATCGCGGGGATGTGCTCACCGTGGTGAGCCTTCGCCACCTGCTGCGCCTTCCCCCTTTCGATGGGCCGCAGGACATCCTGGTTATCGAAAGCCCGAGTGGATGCTACGGCCTCTTGGTGGACTCAGTGGGCGAAGTCCTGACCGTGCCCGCAGCTGACTTTGAAGCCAATCCTTCCACCCTCGACGACGCTCGCCGCGATCTGATCGCTGGGGCGTACAAGCTCCAGAACGCCCTCATGATCATGCTCGATCCGGAGCGGCTCGATCCCGTTCGGCTCGGCGTAGCCGAAGCTGCCTAGAACGACGGAGGAGGTATGCGAGCACTCATTGTCGACGACTCGCGTTTTGTGCGTGGCTACGTGCGCGGTCTTCTCGAAGAGAAGGGATTCGAGTGCGAAGAAGCCGCCGACGGCCGGGCTGCCCTTGACCTGTTGCACGGCGAAAAGGACTTCGATATCGCCTTGGTCGACTGGAATATGCCCGTCATGAATGGTTTGGACATGCTCAAGCGCCTGCGTGCGGAAGGATTCAGCGGGATCAAAGTCATGATGGTCACCACCGAGGCGGAGAACGACTTCATCGTAGGTGCGCTCGAAGCCGGCGCCGACGAGTATCTGATGAAACCCTTTGACGGAGAAGCCATGCAGGAAAAGCTGGCCATGCTGGGTCTGACGGAGGACTGACGGATGCCGCCTGCCGCCCCCAAGCGTGTTCTCATCGTCGACGACTCCGCCGTTATGCGCAGCCTGCTGCGCTCGGTCCTTCGCTCCGCCCGTGGATTCGAAGTGGCCGGAGCAGCTGGCGACGGTGAGTCCGCACTGCGACTCATCGCGGAACTTCGTCCCGACCTCGTGTTGCTCGACGTCGAGATGCCGGTGATGGACGGCCTGGCCACGCTGCGCAAGCTGCGCGCGCAGGGCCACAAGACTCCGGTCATCATGTGCAGTGCGCTCACTCAGCGGGGCGGCCGCGTCACGATCGAAGCTCTCGCCAGCGGGGCTTCGGACTATGTTGCCAAGCCGAAGGGACAGGTCGGTCCCGCAGAAGCGATACAAACCCTCTCGCGCGAACTGTTGCCCAAGATTACGGCTCTGACGACAGTCGAACCCGTAATTCCTGTGAATCCCCTGGCACCGCGTTTCCCCCTCGCGTCAGAGGTCCCGGGCGCAACGCAAGCTCTTTCCGTCTGCGCGGCTCCCTCCGTGCTCGTGGTCGGCGTGTCCACCGGAGGTCCAGCCGCACTCGACATCGTTCTACCTGCGCTGCCGCCGACCTTTCCTTTGCCCGTGCTCATCGTGCAGCACATGCCCGAGCTTTTCACCAAATTACTGGCCGAACGCCTTGCGCAGCGCTGTTCGCTGCGCGTCGGTGAAGCTGCGGAGGGAGATCCCGTGCGAGCCGGGCAGATCGTTATCGCGCGCGGCAACTGGCATCTTGAAGTTCTTGCACCATCCCGATCCGGCCAGGCCAAGACCCTCCACCTCAATCAGGCGCCGCCCGAGAATCACTGCCGTCCCTCGGCCGACGTGCTCTTCCGTACCGCCGCTGCGCACTATGGCTCCGCGGTGCTCGCGGTTGTCCTCACTGGGATGGGCTCCGACGGTCTTGCCGGAGCTCGCATCGTCCGCGCCAAAGGCGGAACGGTGTTGGCCCAGGATCAGGCAACGAGCGCCATCTGGGGCATGCCCGGAGCCGTCGCCCGCGCCGGGTTGGCTCAGCGCATTCTCCCTATTCAGGAGATCGCCTCCGAACTCATTCGCCTGGCAAGCCGCGTGCCCAGCAAGCAGAATGACGGCCGCGAGGGGGTTGCATAAATGGCTGCGGCATCGGCACTCGTCGACTTCGCCTATCTCCGTGAGATCGTCTTTCGGCTCTCGCAGAACGTGCTCGACCCGTCGCGCGACTACCTGTTCGAAACGCGCCTGTCGAAGCTGCTGCGCAATGAAGGCATGGCGCACCTGGGGGAACTCGTCGGCCACCTCCGCCTGCACCGGAATCCCGCACTGGAACGCGCGGTCGCCGAGGCAATGACGATCAACGAGACCAGCTTCTTTCGCGATGGCCGCCCGTTTGAGCTTCTGCGCACCGAACTGCTGCCCGCCTTGATCGAAGCCCGCCGCCATCAACGCCGGCTTCGCTTCTGGAGCGCGGCTTGCTCTACCGGCCAGGAGGGCTACTCGGTCGCCATGCTTCTGCGCGAGCACTTCCCCATGCTTGTCGGATGGAACATCCGAATTGAAGGTACCGACATCTCCCACGAAGTTGTGGAACGCGCACAGCGCGGTCTCTATCACCGCATCGAGATGAACCGCGGTCTGCCCGCACGCCATGTCGTCCGTTATTTCGATCACGTGGGCGAGGATTGGGTCGCCAAGGCCGAGATTCGGGATCTCTGCAACTTTCGCCAAGCCAATCTCTGTCAGGCGGCCCTGCCGTTTCAAGAGCGCTTCGACGTCATCTTTCTTCGCAATGTGATGCTCTACTTCTCGCCGGAGACACGACGCGGCCTTCTCGCCGGAATCCATCGCCTCCTCGCCCCCGATGGGGTTCTCTTTCTGGGTTCGGCCGAGCAGCCGGTCGACCCGACCATCTGGAATGCGGTTCTGGCAGGGGGAACCTGTCACTTCCGCCCGCGACCCACTTAACGCCATGGAAATATGCCCAAAGTAATGGGCATATGGCCCGAATTGGGAGGCGATTCTGCTACAAAAGTGGGATTCACAGGAGTAGAATCCTCAAATGATCAGGCTGGCTTTTGACCCTGTCACCCCTCCCGGCAGAGTGGTCTCAAGCTAGAGGGCGAGCTGTGGGCCTGGTCGTTCGCAGTTTTGCAGCCGGAGTTGCCATGAGTTCTGCCAGTGTTTCGTCTCTCAGACATTCGCCTCCGGACCGGCGCCGCAACGAGCGGAGAACTTCCCCGGAACTTGCCGCCTATCTTTGGATCGGTACGCTCCCCAAACAGGCTGGAGTCCGCGATATCAGCTCCAGTGGCGTCTATCTCTTGACCCGTGAACGCTGGGCGCCCGGCGATGTGGTCTCGATGACACTCCAGCGCCGTGGGCCTCTTGAGGGCAGTTTCGACCGCCGTGTGGCCGTGCAGGCAAGAGCCGTCCGTTGGGGCGACGATGGCATCGGCTTATCTTTCGTTCTGCCCACGGGAATGGATTTACACCTCTGGGAGAGTCCGCTCAAGAGCGCCTCGGAGCAGACTGAACCGGAAGATATTCTGCGCGAATTCCGCCTCGCCAGCGCCTTGGCGTTCCTCTACCGCATCTCGCCGGCCGCCAGCGATGACGCTGGTCGCCTGCTGCGCGAAGGGCTCAGCAATTTCCGCGTAGCCAGTGCTTTAGAGATCATCCTCAATGCCGAGCGCATGATCTCGTTCGCGCCCAACGCCGACCGCCTTCGCGCCCCAGCGAACATCGTACTGCGCATTCTTGAAGACGGCTCCTGGGCTGACGCAGAATCGACTCAGCATCTGTGGGCCGGGTTGCTCACAACCTCGTGCTCGCTCAACGGCCGCGACGAATCCAATCTGGCCTTCGTCAACCTGCTGTGCCAGCTCACTTCCTCGCACGTCCGCATCCTCGGTGTAGCCTGCACCAAGGCTACTAAGTTCATGGCCGGACTTGAGCGGATCACTTCGCGTCCGATTACTCTGAGCTCGAAACAAATGACCGAGATCACGGGATCGCGCGATTTGATCCGTATCCAGCGCGATCTCGAATACCTCTCCGACCTGGGATTGCTGACCACCAACACCCAATCACGGTCCTTGACGCCCATCGAGGGTACGGAGATTGCCCCAACCGGTCTTGGCCTTCAGCTCTTCGCTCGATGCAGCGGCCACCGCGGTGCGGCGCAGGATTTCTATGGAGTTTCTCAGACCCGCCGACTGCCCGGTGAACCCGAGCTGTTAACTCCAGACAGAACACAGCGATAGAACGGCGTCGAGATGCGGTGTTCGCGCAACTTGAGTCTCCGCTAATCCCCAGGGAGAGAATCCCTCGGTGGCTCGCCCAGCAGCAGCTGCTGCACCTCCCGATGCAGAATGGCAGTAATCTCTGCCTCAGTTTCACCCGCTCCAAATCGCATCGGTCCGCCTACGTGTACTTCGATCGCTCCGGAGCGAAACCAGTTGCGTTCGCGTGCCTTGACCGAGCCCAGGCCGCGAATCGCTACGGGCAGCACGGCGGTCTCCGCTTGCTTCACGAGCAGGCCGATGCCGGGGCGAAAGTTTGCCAGCTCACCCTCGGCAGAGCGCGTACCCTCAGGAAACACCATCACATGCATCCCGCGATCCAGTGCTTCGCCTGCGTGCGCGAAGCTGCGTTGAAAATCCCGGCGCCGCGGCAGAGGAAACACGTTGTAGAGAGCGGTTACCAGAACGTACGCTATCGGTCCGAACAGCATGAAGCGCTGATATCGCGGACCTCGCTCCGGGTTGCGGAAGTGTCGGTAGTCCTCGAGCATCTCTCCCGACATCGCAACCGCCATGTGTCGCCGCATCGCACCCGGCAGCGCATATTCGATCAGCGGGCCGTCATAGGCGGTGACATGGTTTCCAATCACCAGCAGGGGTTCTTTGACGGAGAGAACGCTGTGCCGAACCACACACGGTTTGGCTAGGAACCAGATCAGGGGTCGTGCAATCAACTCCAGAAACGCGGCTCGCATCCAGGCGATCGGCAGCCACCATGGCCAACGC
>Ga0335073_10015933_pt1 | contig 10508 bp, 7 predicted proteins | sample Lox_Sample_22_FD_207093 | JGI IMG/M metagenome (GOLD analysis project Ga0335073, IMG submission 207093) | Soil microbial communities from Loxahatchee National Wildlife Refuge, Florida, United States - Lox_Sample_2.2 | ecosystem: Environmental > Terrestrial > Soil > Wetlands | place: USA: Florida...
GGACCCGAAGTTCGATCCCGTGATGGTGACCGATGCGCCTACGGCTCCCGAAGTCGGGGACAGGCTTGTGATGCTCGGTGCGGGTGTGGTTACGGTGAAGTTCACCCCGTTGCTGGCCTGTCCGCCCACCGTGACCACGACATTGCCTGTCGTTGCGCCGCTGGGCACGGTAACGGTGATGCTGGTGGCGCTCCAGGCGCTGGCCGCAGCGGCCGCGGTGCCATTGAAGGTGACGGTGCTCGTTCCCTGGCTCGATCCAAAGTTTGATCCCGCAATGGTGACGGCGGCACCGATGGCGCCTGAAGTTGGGCTCAGGCTTGTGATGGACGGGGCGGTGGATCCGCCTGTTTTGCTGCCTCCACCTCCGCTGCAGCCCACAAAAACGGATGCGGAGCAAAGAACTATGATGACCGGCAGAGAGCGCAGGGACAGAGGCCGGTTTTCGCGGCGCGCAAGCAAGCGGGACAGCGAAGAGAGTGATATCGGTATACCGCCGGAAACTGACATCGTTTTTCCCTCCAAAGGAACCCGCAATAGCTGCTGACGGTCGGGACATGTTCTGGATTTGCCGGAGTGCATAGCGGGAGCAGCGCCACGACTGTGAATGGTACGGCCCATACCTTTCGCCCTTAGATTTCCCCTCAGGACGCACATCCGAGCCGTTGCCGATCGTCAATCGACTTATGCATCAACCATCCCGGACGGTCAATTCTCTCGAAATGAATTTCAGCTAAATTCTGGAATTCATACGGATCTAATTAAGAATCAATGAATTACTGCACTGTGGAACCGGGCCTGGTTCTCCGCTAAACTTGTTCAAGCCGCCTGAAACTGGCGAAAGCGGCCCCTTTCCCCCCTCACGCAACTGCACACACGCATAATGAGCAAGATCTATAGGTTTGCCGGATTCGAACTGAGGCCAGCCGAGAGCGAGCTGTCCACAGCGGAGTCACGCCTCCGCTTGCAGGAAAAGCCGCTCCTGCTGCTCACGGCATTGCTCGACAATCCGCAGACTTTGGTCACGCGCGATCAACTGCGTGAGCGTATGTGGGACAGCGATACCTACGTGGACTATGAGCAAGGCATCAACGTCGCTGTCAAGAAGGTGAGAGACGCGCTCGGCGACTCCGCGGAACAGCCTAAGTTCATCCAAACCGTCGCGAAGAAGGGCTATCGCATGATTCCGCCTGTTGAGGTGATCGCAGCTGAGGATGAACTACCGGAAGTTCAGTTACCTCCCTCTATTTCACCTGTTTCGCCGGCCGTCCCCACTCGGCAGCCGCTGCTTTTCCTTAGCTGGGGGTTGGCGGCATTTGCGGTCGCAATCGCCGCAGTGTTTGCGGTCCGGTATTTCTATACACGCGAAGAAAGCCGCCGCCCGGAACCGGTCAGTTCCCTCGCGGTGTTACCCCTGAGAAACTTGTCTCCAGAATCTGGGCAGGACTATTTTGCGGATGGAATTACGGAAGAACTAATCACGGACCTCGCACAATCGCTTCCTTTTCGCGTGATCTCGCGAACCTCCGTGATGCGCTACAAGGAAACCAACGAACCGGTGAACCGGATTGCGCGGGACCTGGGAGTGCAGTTGATTGTCGAGGGAGCGGTGGCGAAGTCCGGGGACCGCGTCACCGTCACTGTTCAGCTCATCAATGCCACTGAGGACCGTCATCTATGGGCGAGAAAATTCGACCAGAAAGTGGAAGACATTCTTACAGTCGAAGGGGAATTGTCGCAGGAGATCGCTGACCAGGTCGGCGTTGCGCTCGATGCCGATCACCGCTCGAAATTGGCAAATTCACGTCCCGTCGACTCGGACGTGTACGAACTCTGCTTGCTGGGGCGCTATTTTTGGAATAAACGGACTCCGGCTGGTCTAGCTAAATCCATCGAATACTTTCAGCAAGCTATCCGGCGCGACCCCAGGTACGCGCCGGCCTATGCGGGACTGGCTGACAGCTACGAGATCCTGCCGATGTACGACAGCGTCGATGACTTCGAGTACTTTGCGAAAGCTAGAGAAGCGGCCCAACGCGCGATCGAGTTGGATGAGTCGCTAGCCGACGCTCATTTGGCCATGGCGTTTGTTGCTCTGCAGTATTGGCGCACGCAATCGAAGCTGGCGGAACGAGAATTCAATCGTTCGCTCGAACTGAATCCGAACGATGCCAATGCGCACCACTGGTTCGGTTATTTTCTGGTTTTTTCGGGCAATCTGGACGGGGCCGTTGCAGAAATGGAGCGCGCGCGCCAGCTCGATCCGCTTTCAGCCATCATCAATGCCGATGATGGACATCTGCTTTACGCTGCTGGGCGTAACGACGAGGCCGCCGTCCGGCTGCGGCAGGCAATTGAGTTGGCGCCGGACCTCGGCCAACCTCATGAGACGATGGCATTGATCGATGTAGCAGAAGGCCGCGGTTCCGAAGCCCTCGGTGAAGCTCGCAGAGGATTGGAACTCGACTCGAACAATCCTCGAACCATCGGAGAAGCGGGATACGTGCTTGCGCAAACGGGCCAAGTTATGGAAGCGCGGAGTCTCCTTGCGCACCTGGATGAGCTCGTTCGCCGCGGCTCAAGCCCCCAGAGTTACCCGGCTCTTATTCTCATCGGCCTGGGGGAGCGAAGCAAAGCCATGGATCTCTTGGCGGATGCCGAGAGAACAAGCACGTACGGAGCGTTACAAGGCTTAAGCCAGTGGCCCGCCTTCGATCAACTCAAAAGCGATCCGCGCTATCAGAAACTCTTATCAGAATCGCATCAATAAGGTAATTGCGATCCTCCATGCAATTGCCTTCGCCACTATCATGCGGCCGCTCAAGCTCAATTGGATAACTTGATGCCGGCAACACATCCCAATGGGACATCGACGGCGCATTAGCACTGATGACCGAAGACGTGAGCTGGCCGAAGGCTTCCGAGGGCGGCAGGGTTATCGGAAAAAAAGAGATCCGCGCCTATTGGACTCGACAATGGGGTGAGTTCGATGGCCATGTCGAACCGCTGGCAATCACCGAGGAAGACGGAGGCAAGGTCCGCGTCAGGGTGCGCCAACTGGTCAGGAACCTCCAAGGCGATGTTCTTTCGGACAGCGAAGTTCTCCACATATTTACCGTGAACAACGGCCTTATAGCAGCCATGGATCTTGGGAATGAAACCGATACAACTGGTCCGACTGCCGCATTCGCACATCGGCCCTGACTCCCCGGTAGTCGATTGCAATAACCCCCGGAACCAGCTTTAGCAACCAGCGGCATCGTGTCAACAGCCTTTGCTGCCTCTGAAACCGGATTGATGCTCATAACCGCAACTTCTTTGTTATTGAATACGCATCAGCATAGTTTTCCTGATGCGACATACATTCAATGTTCGGGGGGGAGTCCTGCGGAGCGCTCTGCGGGCGTTTTCGCTTTTGGCGATTGCGCATCGGCTGCAGAACTGCTGACGACATGCGTAATCTGCGTGGGGAGGGCGAGCGCGGCGCCGGCGGACTCCACAATGCTCAGAATGTGCAGGAGGAGATCCTCCTGGATTGCGAGGAACTCGTTGTAATCCTGCGCGAAGACGTAGGCGTAGATTTCCACGTCCTGCGAATTGCTACCGATGCTGATGAAGCGCACTCGCGCCGTCTTTGTCTCAACACTGGCATGATTGTTCAACAGGTCGCGAAGTTGTGACAGAACAGCCTTCATCTGAGCGGCAGTGGTCTGCTGGTCGAGTGTGATCAGGGGATGGAACCAAAACTTGTCGCGCAGCGTGAAGTTCTCGATATTCATTGTGGCCAACTGCCCGTTGGGGATAGTCACGATGGTGCGGTCCTGGGTGCGGATGCGCGTGGAACGCAGGCCAATGTCCACGACGGTCCCGTTGACGTCGCCAACCTTGCAGGCATCGCCTATCCGCACGGGTCGATCGGAGATGATCATGATGCCGCCGAAGAGATTCTCCAGCGTTTTTTGCGCCGCAAAGGCCACGGCCAGGCCGCCGATGCCGAGGCCAGTGAGGGCCGCGGTCAGGTTCACGCCAGCAAGGTGAAGAACTATCAGGACGCCGATGATGAAGACGCCGATTTGCGCCAGCCGTCCCAACAGATTTGTCAAAGCGATCTTGTCCGACGCCCGATTGCGCTTGAGGCGCGTGACGGCGAGACTGCTGGTGACGCCGACGATCCTCATCAGCATCCAGGTGACGCCATAGACGATCAGAACATTTCCGGCGTCGCGCCAGAAGTTCCGGCTCAGCAGCGAGTAGGAGTAGTTTCCGTTAACGATCGACAAAATGCCGAACAGGATCAGACGCAACGGGGCGACGAGATTTTCGGCATTGCCGACCTGCGCGCCGTAGAGTACAGGAGCTGCGATCATGTTCAGGAGCCGGACGAGAATACGGGCAATCAATGAGCCAAGCGGCAAGATCAGCGGAATGGCGATTAAAAGGATGCAGAGTCTCCACAGCGGCAGCGCCAGGATTTTGATCCTGAGCCAGCCGGGCAGATAACGCTCGATTTCTGGGACGCTGCTCGCGTCCTGATACAGTTCGGGCACCTGCTGCAGTGTGGACCGGGCAAATAGCCAGATGGGGGGATTGTCTCGGCTGGTGACGCGATCCAGCCATATATCCACGTCACCGGATGGGCCTTTGACGACGCCGACAAGTTCACGGTTTGCATTCGGGCCGGCCGGCGTGCTCCCTTCGGGACGCCGGCTAAGCTTACTGAGGTCGATGGAGGTTTTGCGGTCGAGAATGACCTGTAATTGCCGGGCGAGCTCGCGGGCATTCTCGCCGCGCTGGCTTGTCTCGAGGTAATCGGCGGCCTGATCGTAATCTTCGCGGTCAGCCGCCCGGATAAAGCCGACAACCGTGCCGCGCGGCGTGCTGCGTCCAAGCGGGTCATCGGCTGATTCCTGACTTGACGAAGCGGGAGCAGCCTGTTGCGGTGCAGATGGGAGCGGAACCTGCGCATTGAGCGCCGGAGCCAACAGTGCTGCGAGCAAAATCAACTGCTTCAGGCCACGCATCTGTTGAGCGATTATAGCCGGGAGTAATACTGACCCGGCTACCTGGCAAGCGGTTTGGCAGGCAAACTGGCCGGATCCGGTTTTACAGCATACTCGTCAAGCAGGACGGTGATCAGCACGGCAGTCGGGACGGAGACCATGGCTCCCACGATCCCGGCCAGTGCCGAGCCCAGCAGCAGAGCGATGAGCACAGCGAGACTGGCCAGATCCACGCTGGTTTTCATGATGCGAGGAGTGAGGTAGGAAGTTTCGATCTGTGCATAGATGGCATAGAAGATGAGCACTCCGACAACGTGTCCCCAGGAGTCGATGGCGGCGACCAGCACGACCAGCGTCACCGAGATGAGCGCGCCGACAACGGGGATGATGTTGAAAAGTCCCATGAGCACGCCGAGAGCATATGCGTACCGAATATGCAGGGCAAGAAAAACGATGGTGCTCAACACGCCCAGAATCAACATGAGCGCTCCCTGCCCCAGCAGCCACTTGCCCATGCGGACCTCGGCGCGGGCCATGGTTGAGCGTCCGCGCCCAGTCGCTGATGGAGTAGAAGACATAGGTCACGAAGTTCGAGGCCATGTCCTGCAGTTTGGAGTTGAGAGCGTTGACATCGATACGGTCGGAAAATGGCAGCCTGCGAATGCGGGCAAGAAGCTGCGGGCCGCGCGTGGGCATCTCTTTTGCAAATTCGTGCAGGTCATAGACGACAGGCGGCAATGCTATTGAAACGAACAGAATGATGCCGACAGAAATTACAAGAAATAAGATGAAGATCGCGGAGCCGCGACCGGGACTCCATCTGCCGATGTGGAGCTTCATAATGCCTTGCAGAACCGGCATAAGCACCACGGCAAAGAGCGCACTTACATAAATAAGGACCAGCTCACGGCGCACCTGCCAGGCTATATACAGGGCAAGCAGCAGGCCGATGGTGAAAAGAATGTCGCCGCGGTGGCTCGAACGGTTGCAGGTTACGGATTGCGCGGGAGAAGCCGGAACAGGGCTGTTGCTCATCGTGTTGGAACACCCTCCGCCGCTTCGGCCGCGCAACGCTGTTCGAGGACCCGGAGAATGGTTGCCACAACTGCGTGCGGGGTAAGCCCGGCGGTCATGATGGTCAGATGCGCCTCACGGTAATAAGGCAGTCGAGCGTTGTAGCGGCGCAGAAGGCCCTCCCGATCGGCGAGAACGGGCCGCTCAGCCGCCGCGGGCTGCGCGAGGCAGCGTGTGACGAGGACATCCAGCGGCGCATCAAGAAAGAGCACGCAGCCGCAGTCGAGACCGGCGAGAAGCCTGCGCGTCGATTCCGTTTCGATGGCGCCTCCGCCAAGAGCAAGCACCAGGTTTTCCCGCAGAACGTTCCGCCCGATGGCTTCTGCTTCAAGAGCGCGAAAAGCTGCCTCGCCCTGGCGCGCGAAGATTTCAGCAACGGTCACGCCGGTGCGGGCTTCAACTGCCACGTCTGAATCAAGGAAATTCCAGCTGAGGCGCTGCGCCAGCAGCGGGCCCACGGTAGACTTCCCTGCTCCCATGAAGCCGGTAAGGACGATTCGCCGGATTTTGACCGGAAGTGGCACTATTTCCCTGCATTATAAGGATCGTACGCGGGCAAGGCTGAATTTTTTGGCCGTCCGGATGCCGACCGCAGACTTTTGGTCCACAATAAATGAGGTGCAGGAAGCTTATCTGGAAGTTTGTCATCCAACCAAACGAGAGAGACAAATTTATGGACCGTTCCACTCAAATCCCTCAGAGCGCGCTTCCGGTGGCGGCTCTACACGCGAATGCCCTCAGCAATTGCCGCATTCAGGTAGACGGATTTGGCGTTGACGCCGTTGAAGGCGAGCACCTGATCGACGCCATCAATCGCAGCGGCAGAAAGCTTTCTCAGGTTTGTTACAACCCGCATCTCGGGCCGATCCAAACATGCGACACATGCCTGGTCGAGATCGATGGAAAGCTGGCACGCGCCTGTAGCACAAAGGTTGCCGCGGGTATGAATGTGGCAACCGAATCCGTCTCCGCGCGGGCAGCGCAGCACGAGGCCTTTGACCGCATTCTGGGGAACCATCTGCTGTATTGCACGGTATGCGACAACAACAACGGAAACTGCACGGTGCATAACACGACCAGGCTGCTGAATGTGGAGCACCAGGAGATTCCGTACAAGGAAAAACCTTACGAAAAGGACATGTCGAATCCGTTCTATCGCTATGATCCCGACCAGTGCATTCTTTGCGGGCGCTGCGTAGAGGCATGCCAGAACGTGCAGGTGAACGAGACGTTGTCGATTCGATGGGAGGACGAGCATCCGCGCGTATTGTGGGATGGCGGCGAACAGATCGCCGGATCGAGCTGCGTCTCCTGCGGACACTGCATTACAGTTTGTCCCTGCAATGCGCTGATGGAGAAGTCGATGCTGGGGAAGGCCGGCTACTTTACGGGCCTTCCGGAAAAAGCGCTCAGCGACATGATCACTGTTGTAAAGGCGGTCGAGCCGGAGGTCGGCTACGGGCCGATCATGACGCTTTCGGAGACAGAATCTGCCATGCGTGAGGTGCGCGTGAAGCGCACAAAGACGGTCTGTACGTACTGCGGCGTGGGCTGCAGCTACGATATCTGGACGAAGGACCGTGAAATTCTGAAGGTTGAGCCGGGCGAGGGGCCGACCAACAACATCTCAACATGCGTGAAAGGCAAGTTTGGATGGGACTATGTGAATAGCCCCGACCGGCTGACGAAGCCTCTGATCCGCGACGGGGCGTCCTTCCGCGAGGCGAGCTGGGATGAGGCTCTTGACCTGGTTGCGCGACGGCTGGGCGAAATTAAAGCGGCACATGGACCGGACGCGCTGGGATTCATCTCGTCATCGAAGTGCACGAATGAAGAGAGCTACCTGATGCAGAAGCTGGCGCGGGCAGTCATCGGCACAAATAACATCGACAACTGCTCGCGCTATTGCCAGAGCCCGGCGACGGCGGGGCTGTGGCGCACAGTGGGCTATGGCGGCGACTCAGGCTCGATCAGCGACATTGCCCAGGCGAAACTGGTGATGATCGTCGGCAGCAACACGGCTGAGGCGCATCCGGTGCTGGCGACGCGGGTGAAGCGGGCGCACAAGCTCCACGGGCAACGGCTGATTGTGGCCGACATTCGCGAGCACGAGATGGCGCGTCGCGCAGATATCTTTTTCCAGCCGGCGCCGGGTACGGACATGGTATGGCTGAGCGCAATGAGCCGCTATCTGCTGGACAATGGACTGGCGAAGACGGAGTTTCTGGCGCAGTGGGTGAATGGTCTGGACGAATATAGAAAGAGTCTGGACCCTTTCACGATGGAATTTGCGGCAAAGACATGCGAGGTTCCGCTGGAGACGCTGCAACGCGTGGCCCACGAAATTGCCGCTGCGGAAAGCACCTGCATTCTGTGGGCGATGGGCGTGACCCAACATTGCGGAGGGACGGACACATCGACGGCGATTTCGAACCTGCTGCTCATTTCAGGAAACTATATGAGGCCGGGAACGGGCGCGTATCCGCTGCGCGGGCACAACAACGTGCAGGGCGCGAGCGACTTCGGATCGATGCCGAAGTATTTTCCGGGCTATGACAAAGTCGATGACGATGAGGCGCGGGCACGCTACGAACAGGGCTGGAAGGCGAAGCTGCCAACGACTTCCGGCCTGGACAACCACCAGATGGTGGAGCAGATTTACGCGGGTAAGCTGAAAGGTATGTACCTGATCGGCGAAGACATGCTCAGCGCAGACTCAAACTCAAATTTTACCGGTGGTGGTTTTGAGAGGCTTGAATTTTTCGTCGTGGAGGACTGCTTCTTTTCGCTGACCTGCCGCTTTGCCGATGTTGTTCTGCCGGCCAGTCCTGCACTGGAGAAAGAAGGAACATTTACCAGCACCGAGCGGCGCATCCAGCGGCTTTACCAGGCGATGGAACCGCTGGGCGAGAGCAAGCCCGACTGGGAGATTATTCAGGAGATCGCCCGGCGGCTGGGCGCAGACTGGAATTACACACATCCGGCGGACGTGATGCATGAAAGCGCTTCGCTCGCTCCCATGTTTGCCGGCGTGACATATGACCGGCTTGCGGGATTCAAATCGCTGCAATGGCCGGTGGCGGTGGATGGGACGGATACGCCGCTTCTGTATACCGAGCGATTCGCTTTTCCCGACGGCAAAGCGAGGCTGTTTCCGCTGAAATGGATCGAGCCATGCGAGCCAAGAGGCGAGGGATATGATCTGCATCTGAACAGCGGACGCTTACTCGAACACTTCCATGAAGGCAATATGACATACCGCGTGCCGGGGATTCACGAGGAGACACCGAACCATTTTCTGGAGGTTTCTCCCGATCTGGCAAAAGAGCGGGACCTCTCGACCGGGCAGTGGGTGGATGTGTCATCGCGGCAAGGCGAGCTGCGCACGCAGGTTCTGGTGACGGAGCGCGTGAAGGGCAATCAGCTTTATGCGCCGCTGAATTCGGCACTACATCCTGTGAATAATTTGACGAGCAGCAATGTGGACCGCGAAACAGATACTCCCGCATATAAGGACACTGCGGTAAAGATCAAGGCGCTGCCGTGGAAGGGCGCAAATCCGCTGCCGCCGATCAATTTCAGGTACGGGCATCCCACGCCGCAACGCGGAGTGGAGGTTGAGCGCAAATGGAAGCGCCCGGACTATACTCTTCCGGGCAGCGGGCTGGTACAGATCAGGACGAATAGCATCGGGACGGCAAGCGATGGCAAAACCAATTGAGCTGATACCAACTCCACGCGATCCGCGTGAGGAAATAACGCGGCGGCTGGAGAATGCTCCGGTGGAACACGCGGAAGCAGTTCTGTCTGCGTACGAGCTTCTGCAGGAATTGCATGCGAGCGGGACGCTTGACCTTCTGCGCGGCGCTGCCGGCGCTCAAGGCGAGATTGTGCAACACGCGGCGGGACTTGCGGCCCAACCGGAGGCGGTACGCGCTCTGCGGAACCTTCTGGTGCTGGGAAAACTGCTGGGCAGCATCGATCCGGATGCTCTGCACCGCCTTACCGCAGGATTGCCTGGTGCAGTGGACCAGGCCCCGAATGAGGAAACGCCTTCATTCGTTGGAATTTTTCGCAGGCTGTCTTCGAAGGACAGCCGGCGGGCGCTCGCTGCGGCTGCCAACATATTAGAGAGCGTCGGCAAAGGGATGGCCAGCGGGAAGCAGTAAGGTCTGCGCCTATTTCCTGTGCCCTTTTGCAACCGCAGTCGATTCGCGGATGATCAGCTCCGGCTGCATGACGGTTTCGCCGAGAGCTTCCATATCGGGATTCCGGATCATATCGAGAAGCATCTGCGCGCCCTTATTGCCCATTTCGCGCAGTGGCTGACGGACAGTGGTCAGGCTGGGCCGCTGGTAGGCCGCGCTGAGAATGTCGTCGAAGCCGACGACGGAGATGTCTTCGGGGACGCGCAGTCCGGCGTCGTAGATGGCGCGG
>Ga0335073_10015934_pt1 | contig 10507 bp, 9 predicted proteins | sample Lox_Sample_22_FD_207093 | JGI IMG/M metagenome (GOLD analysis project Ga0335073, IMG submission 207093) | Soil microbial communities from Loxahatchee National Wildlife Refuge, Florida, United States - Lox_Sample_2.2 | ecosystem: Environmental > Terrestrial > Soil > Wetlands | place: USA: Florida...
CCATTCGCACTTCCATCATATGGGACTACTCATTTCGAACCACTAATCCTTTGCTTGCAAGATACTTCTTGACATCTCCAATCGGCACTAAATGATGAGTATTCATTATGAAACAGTGGATAAACCTTCTCTGCGGTGGAAAATTCCGGCCGCAAGGGCAGCGTCCGCTTTGGCGTCGACAAAAGCCTCATAAAAATGCTCCACCTTGCCCGCTCCAGAACTAGCAATAACAGGAATCCCCACGGCGTCTTTGACATCCTTGATCAACTCCAAATCATATCCCTCATTCGTCCCATCCTGATCCATACAGTTCAACAGAATTTCTCCCGCACCCATATGTTCCACCGCCATCACCAACTGTCTCACGTCGATGTCTCTGCCCTCTCGTCCGCCGCGAATCGTACACTGATACCAAGCGAACTGTTCCCCCTTCGGGCCCGGACGAGAGACTTTTATGGCGTGGTGGGTTGTGTCGTGCGGGGAACTGACGTATACTCTACGTGGGTCGACAGAGACGACGACGGCTTGGTTTCCGTAGGCAGCGGCGATGGTTTCGATGGAGGTAGTCCCTGTGAGTGTCTTGCCTCGGGCCAGGTACTCTTCCACCGCGAGCACAGCATCACTTCCAATGGACACTTTATCCGCTCCCGATTGAAAGTATTTTGTCGTGACATCCAGGGCCGAATGTTTTGTCCCGTCCGGGTCGACGAGATCGCGAATGCCTCCGCCGATAGTCAATGGGACAAACACTCGTTCGGCGGTTCGACGCAGGACTTCCAGCATCGGGAGATCAACGAGAGGACAGTTGCGGAAAGAAGTGATGTTGAGGAAGGTGATTTCATCGGCTCCTTCTTCATAGTATCGTTTTGCGAGGTCGACGGGTTTACCGAGATTGCGAACTTCTTTCGCGTCCGTCTTTTCGCGTACATCGTATTGATCGCCCTTGGTGACGACCAAGTCTCCTGCATCGTTGGTACGAACGTCTAAACATGCGATGACCCGTTTCGTTAGTCCCCCGCTTGCTGTCTCGGCGACTTTAGCGTCTGTAGCGCTGATTTCCTCCTCCAGGGGTAAATCCTCCAAAAATGCTTTCAGCACTCGTTGGCCCGCTTTGCCAGACTTTTCAGGATGGAATTGCGTTGCGAGTTGCTTATACTTTCGATGTGCAATCGCTCCGATAAACTCCTCGTCCCCGTAACGACCTGTAGCCACGTGCCAATCGTCGAGTAAAGTCGTCATCTCTGCGGAAAATGGCGTGGCATATGAATGAACGTAATAGTACTTGCTCGATCCTCGTAACCCGTAAATTTCGCGCGACGAGTCTTCTGAATCCCGGAACGCAGCATTGTTCCAGCCGATATGAGGAACAGCTTTATCGGCACTCGAGAATCGCTGCACGGTTCCTCGTAGCACACCCAGACCAGGTTTATCGGGAGACTCCGTTGATCCCGCAAAGAGAGCTTGTAAGCCGACACAAATTCCCATGTACGGTTTTCCGGCCAGGATGTATGCTTTCAAGGCCGGGACAACATTTTTGTCTTGGAGTGCAGACATGCAGTGTCCAAAATTGCCTACCCCACAGAAGAGCACTTTCTACGGATTAGCGAGGGGGGAGTCTAAGAATTGGAGGGGGGGATCGGACTGTCGCTGATTCGAGTTGGTCGGCAGAGGTGATGCGGTTTACTTTGAAGCCGAGCTGTTTGCAGGCATTGACGAGAGAGTGGACATTGCCAAAGGTGTCGAGCATCCACACCTCGCCTCTGCTCCCCTCGGGCACATCTTGTTCCGCCATTGAATCACAGCAAAGTCGTGAACTGGTGAGAGTTCGGGGAATGTTTTTTGTTTGAGTCACCAGCCGATCGCCGCACCAGAAACCAAACCAAAAAAGATTGGAATCTTTCCCATTTGGGACAACATCCGCGTCGCGATGCTCCAACAACAAAGACAAGAATAGAGACGAGGGTCCTCATGTTCATCGGCATCGCGGGTCCCATCTGTTCCGGTAAACGGACGATAGCAGACTATCTCATCTCAAACCACCAATTCACACGTCTGAGGCTCCGCCAAGTCGACCACTGCTCCTCCTCCAACGACGACTTCACCGGCGTGTGTACGCCTGCTCCTCTCGACGACCGAGTTCGCCATCTCAGCAATGGAATCAAAGACGTGCATGTCAGTGACGGGGATGTCTGGTTCACATCCATGACTGAAATGGCAGACTTTGTTACAAAACGATGGCGCGAGAATTTCGTGACGGTGGATATTTGGACAGAACACGATTTGGAGATTATTGTCAAACGACCCTTCTTCATGTTGATCAGCGTCGATGCTCCCATCACGGTACGATGGAGCCGATTCAACGAGAGGTGCTCATAAAATGAGGATATAGTTGACTTTATAGGTGTCTCAAGTTTGGGAAGAAGACTCCCTCGCTCGACGACTTTGTCAAGAACTCGGACGCGAATATTTACTCCCCACAGGGGATAATGCCACTTCTTCAACGGGCAACAGTCCGTATCATCAACCCGCATACCACCGTCTCTGACCTCCACACAACACTGAAACACGCAAACCTGCTTGACGCGTCGCGTCTTCGACCAAGTTGGGACAGCTACTTTATGCATCTCGCAGACTTGGCAGCCCGACGGAGTAACTGTATGAAACGACGGGTCGGGTGTGTTCTTGTCCGTGGTGGACGGGTCATTAGTACGGGATATAACGGCACACCACGGGGTGTGCAAAACTGTAATGAGGGAGGATGTCCGAGATGTAATATCGGAGAAGGGAGTGGGCAGTCGCTGTCCAGTTGTTTGTGCATGCATGCAGAGGTTTTCCCGGTAAAACCTATTCTAACAAAGTAGGAAAATGCATTGTTAGAGGCAGGCAGGGAACGTGTGGGAATGGAAGCGATACTTTATTGTAATACGTATGTCCCTTCTTTTGAGCGATCATCCTAATTCTAGCTGTCCTTGTTTGACATGCAGTGTCAAGATTGTCCAGGTCGGAGTCAAGGAAGTCGTTTACAATGTTTCGTATAGCATGGATACCCAGGCTGAGGATGTCATGCGTGCGGGTGGTGTCAAAGTACGCCAGTTTAGTCCCCCGCTGGAGGGATTGATCACTTGAGTGGGATACGGAATGGCTCTCTAGGACCTGACAATTGAATTATATTTTAATCAAAGCAGCATTATTCTACTGGATCCCGTACAGTTGAGGATTGTTATTATAACTGTTCGGAGAGATTTAATGTTCTGATATTTTATACTACGAGTGCCTTTAAAGCTCCGGAGACCCCATGAACTTATCGAAAGGAAAGTCTGACAACAGCCTTTCCTACACTTTAATCTCAATCGCTTGAAGAGACGGACAATATCGAAACCATTCCTTCGAAATCTTGCGGAACTCTTCAATTCCAATCTAAATAGAGTCTGATATATCCCTCGCAACCGAAACCCACGTCTCCTCCCCTTCGGAATATGTCACCGTCGTCCATCTGAGCCGACCATATCGTTTGAACAAAAGGGCATTCGAGAAGAACAGATTACTCTTGCTAAAGTCGACCAGTTGTATGGAAAAGTCGATGAGCTTGGCGGAGGGCAAGGGCCTGAGATGGGTATGTGCGATCTTTGCTGTCAAATTGCACGAAAGGTATGCCAATCCACCATATGAGGAAGCACTTCTGAGAAGAATGGCAAATCGACCGGTTCATGAAGAAAAACGTGTAGCCGGACCATCCGCGGAGGCAGTATTGGAAGTAACCATGGCGCAAAACTCTCTTTCCAAAGACTGAGGCTCATCTCGATTGCGCCGGACAAAGGTACGTACTTGTTTGAGTATTTTGAGAACTAGGTCTCTGGAAGTGGCGTCAAAGTGCCTGAGATCGAAGAAGTACGAGCTTTTCTTGAGCAGATCAGACCAAAAGTATTGTGCTCCCTGAAGGAGCCAGTCTGACACCTGTTGTTCCGCCACGTTCTGAGATCCAAATCGTACGGCGGTTTCCAAAAACAGAAATGTGTCCACTTCGTCCCTCTCTCCAAGATCCACAACTCGTATGTGTATTTTCTGCTTCATGAATGTTTGAAGAGAGGTCCATGATTCGGGTTCTGCCATTTGTTCCAGCAGTGATTTGTGGCATCTCCAACTCTTGGAACTAACTGCGAATCTGATATACTTTGCACCTGAGGTAAATGGTCTCCTACCCGCACATGTTGCCAGTGTCGTAGGTTGCATCCCAGGACAATATTCTTCAGTTGTGGACAATTCAAACTGTCTAGGATTCTCTGCGAATCCGATAACCAAGCTTTGTTTATCCTCAAGGAGACCAGGCCATGGAAGATGTCCAGTCTTGGGGAAATGTATGCGAGGACATGAAAGTTCCCGCGGTCCCCTGTCAAAACCTGAACCTCTTCAATGACAGTCGCAGGGTTGACGACTTCGGGATGTACCCAGAACTGAGGATCAGCCTCCAACTCAAGACGGTGGAGTCGCAGAGGAACGCATCGCAACAAAAGGTTGAGTCCCTTTGAGTCCTTGGCCGAATAGTATCTGATATTCTGTGTATACGCCGAGGTTCATAACGAAAATCGGGTTTTTCTATATCGAGTATACTGAGAATCCAATATTCGGGTAAAGGTGACTATCGGGTATATTGGCCTGACCATAGCAACATATTACTCTGGATACAACTGGCGATGATATGGAGACTGTCAGGATAGCCAATACAACATTTCCTAAGATGTTTATCGGATCGAAAGGCTTCAGATGTCGATTTAATACCTCCTGACCTTTTCTGGTGGGTATTGGGTTATTAACTTATTGTCAGGACAAACAATTGTATAATTGAAGGTTAACAAGACAATTAAATTATATTGCAGTCGAACCCAAACCGCCTCCGTTCTGTCTCCTTTTCCGTGATCATTATACGCGCTACCTTCTTCATTCTTCCCGCCTGTATTTTTTCCAGCCACTACTAATGCGAATCATCATGATTATCTCCATCGCTGTCAGGCTCTTCACTAGAAGTAGTATTAGGCATCCACATCGTTTGCTCGATTCCCGGATGACGAAACAGTGAGCAAGTTGGATAGACTCGCTCCATCACACATCGATGTATATATATCCTTGGAATCAGAGGAAGCATTTGTGGTCTCTAAGAATTTGGGAAGGGTTTCAAACTTCCGTACATAAAACTTTTGGTGCAAACGGTACAAACTGAAAACAGAAGTCAAAAGGCCCTGCACTTTAGAAATGATCAATTTTTGGCTGTTCTCGATAGGCACAGGTTACTTATATGAATGCGATACCTGTATAGGTACATAAGCAGTAAATGGGAAAAGGCTAGATGGAGTTTCAAATAATCACATTCCGCTGGCATGTTACCACCCCTGGTAAACCATTGAACTCCTCAGACCCCAACAGCGTTAGATATCATCGAAAATCCGTTGATTGTAGCCTATAAGTTTGTTAGCAATCACACCTGCTAGGATAGATACATTCTTCCCGTCATTCGGTTACATTTGTAAAGAGTGCTTCCCCACCTGTTCATTGTGTAAACATCGTGAGATAGAGGTGAACAATCCACAACGTCCAAGAAATTGGATAGAGTATGATGCTTATGCCGATAATATCTTTGATGCGAAGGGCGGCGGACGACAACTGAAGCCAACAAACGTTGATTTTCACCCATGATGAACTTCCGTGCTACGATGGTAAGTTAGCGTTGACGGAATTCGTACCTGACGGGCATGTCCTACTTGTGAGGCAGATCCCAGTCCAAAACAGTGGATGATACAGAGCCCAATCCCGATCATCAGTTTTACCGACATTTTTGGCGAGTCGTAGAAGGGCAATAGAAGCGTGGATGGAGAATGGACCAGACATTGACGAGTCAAGGGCATTTTCCAAGATCTTTGACCAGAAAAACAAATAGGCTGGCTTGATGTCTGCATAAATCGTCGCAGGGGGTAGGACAATGTCGCGATAGTCTTCGAAATTTTTGTCGGGGGATACACCCCTTGAAGCTTGGGTGATTATGGAGACGCTCGCGGGATGTTGAAGCGAAAATGTGTGTATTAGCTGCACGATATCTCGAATACAGCTCTCCATGCCCGACTTCGAGGGCATGGTTGAGGATTTTGAACTTACACCAGGAGTTCCGGATCGGATTGCGAGGTGATATTCCCAATAAAACGCCAAGTAAACCTCGAGGGCTTCCAGCCGCCTACGCCCATTCGTTTGGGTAATATCTCCATATAGCAAGAACGACGTGCCCTGAAGGGCATCACAGACGTCACTCAATAGCTCTAAATCCTGCGCAGATGGGTGCGTTGTTGCGGTCTGACTGGCCCAAAAAGCGCGACGTAGAGCCGGTAAGGAGAACAGCCAAATTTTTTCTAGCCCTCCACGATTCTGTAATGACAGCGCCTCAAATTGGCGAGAGGTAAGGCCTTCGCAAATACCTTTGAAGTGGATTAACACTTGTCGGAAAGGCGCGCGGCTTCTGAATGCGTAAAGAAGGATTGGGTATGACGCAGCAACAACTTCGACCAGCGAAGAGCTGTCAATCGATTTTTGTGCATGCTCGTAAAATTTAGCGAGATATTTCAATGTGCAACCGTCGTTTCCTTCAGAATACGATGCAAATGTTAACGCAGCATATCGAAAAGTCGAAGACGAGAGCGGAAACATTGGCCATGGATACACTGTGATTGCGGGGTGAGGGTTTTCATCGTAATTCCAGGTGATATCGCGGACCACGATAACAGAACGTGAGTCGTCGCCCAGATGATCGGCCAGGTCGGCTTGCAATAGCTTTTGCAGATATATCCAATCTTGCGGAGTCGTGATTTCGTCGAAGAGTGCCAGCATTTGTGGAATTGTCACTTCGTGATCTGTGAGTCTGGCTGCGAGTACCAGTGCAGGTGACTGAGACTGGGGAGTCAGAGACCCGCCGCTTGCGGCAAATTCGACCGTTGAGGCGCTGAAGAAGGAATTGGTTATTACATCCTCTTGGGCCAATGGTTGACGAGGTTTTCCGTCTACAGCGAGCAGATTTGACAGCCGTTGAAGTCTTTTCGAACCAAATATTTTATCTTTCTCGCAACATTCCAGACCTCTTGATGCACAACTTGTGCATGGCGAACTCAGGTCAGAATACTGGCACTTCCGTCAACACTATGTTCAAATTCTGAAGATACTTTTATCCTCCATTTCCGACACTGATAGCACTTGCGTGTGCCTTTTCTCCCAAATCTGTTATTTCCGATTTCAATGGGTTTCAGATTTATTCTCCTCCTGGTATGCTATGTGAGCACTCTTGTACCGTAAAGTTGGATGAGACGTCTTGACCTTGGGGGCCTCGGAGGCATCATTCACACAACAAACAGTTTGATCTCGAAGGGGTTTGTGACGTGTCCTTTAACAACCAAGTGTTGGGCGCCTGTATCGGTGAGGCCGGGCCCTTATAAGATTACCACAAAGAGTTCTGGCCGCTATTTCGGGGATTCGCGATAGTCTGGTCACGAGGCTCTCGCATAGCGCCAATCGCGACGCTCTTCAATTTTGCGTCAATTTTGCGGAGCGCATGGAGTCCCCGCTTTCACCAACCAATCCGCGTCCTGTAGATCTAATCATTCCGAATGTCGTTACGCATGTCAGTGTGTTAGTCCCAGATAAGGACAATGGCGACAACGGCTTTCCACGTTTATTACGTTTATTCAACTAAGAAACTTGTGACTTTATTTAATTCGAAGTCCCTGTTCTAGAACTCTAAACGACCAAATATGCCGAAATTCTCGTGCGTGAGTGCGTCAAAGGGAAATCAAATCAAATGCCTTCGTGAGATACTTTTATATTATCAACACTTTATTGGCGTATATGAACGACATTTAATTCAGATGTCTCCGCATTATCTGTGTGCCACACTAGCACAAAGTGGCAAACGAGATGCTGGCCCATGCTCAACGATATAATTCGAAAAGTTAAGGGCCGATTCGTACTTTCCCAGTTGATTCCACTTAAAAAGAGCCGCTTAGTCGCCTGTCAACTTTTGTATATCACGGGATCGGACAAAGCATTCATTGTCTATAAGAATTTTGGAAGAGTTGTAGACTTTCGTGATATATACTTTTGTGGACTTGCACTTTGGAAATAACTTTTAGCTGTTCGCAATTAGCTTAATTTGCGGGAAATCTAATCGACATCTACATAGTATTCATTAGGCTGATGCCAGCCCAAAAACTTAATGGGTTCTTGAAGGGTCCGGAGCCAGCCATTATAAGATTGGCGCCATTTCGGGGGGCATGATTCGCGATTATCGCGATCAGTATTATTTAGCGGCACGTGCATCGCCATAGATTTCGCCACGGCCGCCACGGTCTTCACGGAATCGCAACTCCAAATCACCTCGCGATCCACCGTCAGAAAGGTTTGGTGCTCCAAAAGGATGAGAGCTGTAAATGAGGGGACTTATTGGAGCGACCAACTAAGCGATTGGAGCTTTCTATTTTGGGATTCCCCGTTGCACCGGCCTCATGGTCCGACGGTGTCGACAGCCTCATGTGACACATTTCCCCTCCACTTTAAACTTTTGCGCAAAGAGACACCCGGCATTTTTGGATGCGGTCGCGGCACTTGCACCTCTGATTGCGGGATTCATCTGACTTAAACCGATCTTGAGCCGAAATTCCAGTTGCTAATCGGGATGAAGCTTCTGACCATATGCGATGTCTTGAATGACGAGAAATTTCTCGTCGAGTTGCTGGACGAACATTTGACCTTGGGCGCTCTTTACAAGGTAGTTCAAGACCGGGGTACAACCTTGAATCTGCGTGCTTATTGAAGTTGAATTTTCGCCTCAGCGGCAGTGCCTTGCGTACAATAATGCGCGATTGGCGGATGGATTGCTTCCTCCCGAATGTTTCCGGGATCCCGACGAATCAGTTGTACATATTGTCCCTGGCGATGTCGATCCGTCTGCTGCATTCAGCGTTGTCATTAACGTTATTTCTCTCCTTCCTACTGAGCTCATTCAAGGTGAAAGGGCAGGAGATGAAACAAATTGAAGTCAATGGACTTCGTTATTCAACCACGCTTGAGGAATTAAAGGTGAAGCTGTTTGGAATAGCGAAGGCCCGACCATCCCGCACAATGATACATAAAAATGGAAGGATGCTACTGAATGACCGCTGTTCGCTATTATATTATAATATCGCGCAAGGGACACTGCTCGATGCAGTACAAGTTCGACCGGTCAGAGACGATTTGCGGAGCCGGCTGAGGGTTTTTGTGCGTCCCAATTATGGGTATTCTAGCTTTATATACGATTCTGAACCCAGGAAAACACAAGTGCATTGGGTGGATCCATATGAACCGATTAAAGTGCTGAAGGAGATGATGTACGAATGGACGGGGATCTCAATTCAACATCAACGACTCGTGTTCGCTGGCCGTCATCTTGACGATAATAAGACATTGTCGGACTACAAAGTTTACGAGGATTGCACAATTGGTGTGGTGCGAGTACGAGGAGCAGGGGAAAATCAAGTGAGAACGAATGATGGGTGGAGCAAAGTGATGAGCGTCCTTGAATTGGACCATTTCGGGTATCTTCTCGGGAAGCTGATGCAGGAATTTCGAGAGGACAAGCAACCTCCACAGGAGGTAAAGCCTTGTAAATTTGGTCTCACTGATTTTGCAGCTCATACGATACGCATTTGAACGATGGCGGGATCATTTGGTGGCATGCAAAGATATCGACAGAGATGAGATGAAGGTTTTCCCCGAGGGAAAAGGGATTGACGGCAGACGCATAAACTGGATATTCTCTCCACACAGATATTCTCCGAGATCCGATTGCACTTTGAAGAGAAATGGCAAGAGTACACAAGGGATATGCACACAATGTTCCTCGCAATTCTCTGGGTCGCTCAGGAAATACTCAAATCACTCATCTACAATCCCCCGTGGGACCGCATCGTCGATCGTCCACAAGTCCGAGAGTTGAGATGGGACGACCAACGAACTTTGCTGATGGAGACAGCTCAGAATACAAGATCTCTTTTAGCCCAAATCCAACCGAATAATCGAAGAGAGAGAGGTTTATCGAGGCAAATGAGAAGGAGACAAGAGTCGATTAGACAGGCACCACCGAGTTACACTCAGGAACATAGCCCCCCGCAAGAGGTGTCCGATATCCCAGCGAAGCCGAAGGTGGTGCGAACATTGGTCAACAAAGTACGGAAGTTGTTTCAAACGAGGAAGTAGTGAGGACAAGAAATTTAGTTTGTTGGCTCGGGCATTACCGTGAGATTCGATCCAAATTTCTCCCCAATTTACACAAACTGCGGCCATATGTTTCATGCTTATCTTTTTTTCCAATGCGTCCCCTCCGCAACCTCTGTTCAAAGAAATTATAATCAATGACCATTTGATACATTCCATACTGACCCCGTCACAAAACTGCATCCTTCCCTTGTCCACTCCCAAATAGAACAAGTAGCTTCCCTCG
>Ga0335073_10015935_pt1 | contig 10507 bp, 7 predicted proteins | sample Lox_Sample_22_FD_207093 | JGI IMG/M metagenome (GOLD analysis project Ga0335073, IMG submission 207093) | Soil microbial communities from Loxahatchee National Wildlife Refuge, Florida, United States - Lox_Sample_2.2 | ecosystem: Environmental > Terrestrial > Soil > Wetlands | place: USA: Florida...
CGCCGCCCGCCTTAGTTGGCATCACTCCGATCGGCTTCATGCTTTATCCGACCTATCGGCTGGCGCTGCTCGGCATCGTCGCGGTGGCATTGGTCGCGCTTTATATCGTGCTCTATCGCACCCGCGTCGGCCTGATCGTGCGCGCCGGTATCGAGGATTCGGTCATGGTCGATTCGCTCGGCATCGACGTCGGCAAGGTGTTCATGCTGGTGTTCGGCATCGGTGCCATGGCTGCAGGCTTCGCCGGCATCGTCAATGCACCGGTAGTTTCGATCGCGCCGGACGTCGGCGAAGCGATTTTGGTGCAGACCTTCGTGGTCGTCGTCATCGGCGGTGTCGGGTCATTTCCCGGCGCCGTCCTGGGCGGCTTTATCGCCGGCGAGATTATCAGCATAACGTCTATGTTCAATCCTGGCTATTCTTACGTCATGCTTTTCGTGGCGATGACGCTGGTGCTGGTGCTTCGCCCCTACGGCTTGCTCGGCGCGGCGGGCCGCGAATGAACGCGATCGCTTGATGCCAAGGCAAAGCCCCTTTGTGATCGAAGTTCTGACGGCGATCGGGCTTATCGCGGCGCCGTTCCTGCTGCCCTATCTCGGCTTCGCCCCGACGACCATGAGCCGCATCATGGTGTGGGGCTTATTCGGCATCGGCTTCGACATTCTTTTCGGGTTTACCGGCCTGTTGTCGTTCGGCCAGTCGGCGTTCTACGGCACCGGCGGCATGATCGCCGCCTATCTGCTCTCGGTCATCGGCTTTCCGCACGTTGTGATCTCAGTAATCGTCGGCACGATCGTGGCAGCGATCGTCGGCTATCTGGTCGGGCTGATCGCGCTGCGGCGCACCGGGATCTATTTCGCGATGATCACCGTAGCGATCGCCGAGGTCTTCTATTTCGTCGAGTTCAATCCGCTCTCGGCCTATACCGGCGGCGAGAACGGCCTGCCCGGCGTACCGACCCCAACGCTTCCGCTCGGCTTTACCACCATTCAGTTCAACACCGATTGGTCGATCTATACCTTTCTGGCGTTCTGGTATTTCATCGGCATTGTCATCGCACTGCGCATCGTGCGCTCGCCGGTCGGCGCGGTGCTCAGCGCAATCCGCGACAACCCCTTACGAGCGGCCGCTGTCGGCCACAACGTCCACGGCTACAAGCTCACGGCATTCGTCATCGCCGCGGCCTATGCCGGCTTCGCCGGCGGCCTGCTCGGCGTGATGCAGGGATTCATGCCGCCCGACGCGTTCACGTTCGACACGTCGGGCCAATTGGTGATCCAGACCGCAATCGGCGGCGGCGGCATGCTGTTCGGACCGCTCGTCGGTGCAACCGTATGGCTCTATCTGAGCGACTTCTTCCAAAATACGCTTCACCTCGGCGCCACCTGGAAGCTAGTGCTCGGCCTCGTCTTTGTGTTGCTGGTCTGTTTCCTGCGCCGCGGCCTGATCGGCGGCATCAAGGATCTGTACGAGCTTTTGACCCGGCGGGACGCGGCGAAACTTAAACCCGAGGACGCGCACCCGTTCCCCAGCGCTACCTTGGAGGACGAGCGCGAGACCGTGCAATTCGAGAGCGTCAAGGAATTGGTACCCCCGCCTACACTCTCAGGCCGCCGAGCGGTTGATAATTTTGCCGGTCCGATCCTGGAGGCGACCGGCCTGACCAAACGCTTCGGCGGTCTCCTCGCCAACAGCGACGTCAATTTCACCGTGAAGCACGGTGAAATGCGCGGCATCATCGGGCCCAATGGCGCCGGAAAGACGACTTTCTTCAGGATGCTGACCTGCGAAATGGCGCCCACCGCCGGCAAAATCGTGTTCGAGGGCCGCGACATCACCGGCATGAACGTGACAGACGTTTGCCAACTCGGCTTGACCAAGAGCTATCAGGTCAATCAGCTTTTCAACCGGCTCACCGTTGGCGAAAACCTGACCATTTCCGCGTTGGCGCAACTGCGCGGCAAGTTTCGGTTCGACATGCTGCGGCGGCTACCCAAGATTGCCGGACTGGCCGAGCAGGTCGAGCACACGCTCGCCCTCGTCGATCTCACCGCTCGCGCCAACATGCCGGTCTCGGCACTCGCCTACGGCGAGAAACGGCGGCTCGAGGTCGGGCTGGCGCTCGCGAGTTCTCCGAGCTTATTGCTCCTTGACGAACCCCTTGCGGGCATGAGTCCGCACGAACGCGTCGAAATGGTCAAATTGCTCAAATCGATCGGCGCGGGCCGCACCATGATCATCATTGATCACGATATGGATTCTTTGTTCGAACTGGTAGAGCGCGTCACCGTGTTGCAGGAGGGGCGCGTGCTGGTCGAAGGCACCCCGCAAGAAATCAAAAGCAACACGGCGGTGCAGGAAGCCTATCTCGGCGGCGTGGTGGCGGCATGAGCCTGCTCGAAGTCAACGGGCTGAACACTTACTATGGAGATTCTCATATCCTGTTCGACGTCGCGCTCGAGGTGGAACGCAACGAAGTGGTGGCGTTGCTCGGCCGCAACGGCGCCGGCAAAAGCACCACCCTGAAAAGCTTGATGGGCGTTGTTGCGCCGCGCGCCGGTTCGATCATGTTCGACGGAGTCGAAATCGCCGGGAAAAAAAGTCATGCCATCGCCCAAGCCGGCATGCAGCTCGTCCATGAGGACCGCCGTATTTTCGGCAGCCTCGATGTCGAGGAAAATCTCATTCTCGCAGGACTGACGGCAACGAACCGATGGCCGCTCGAGCGCGTCTACGCAATGTTCCCGCGGCTCAAGGAGCGGCGTGGCAGCCGTGGCACCGATCTGTCCGGCGGCGAACAGCAGATGCTGGCGATCGCGCGTGCGCTGGTGCGCGAGCCGAAAATCCTGTTGCTCGACGAGCCGTTTGAGGGTCTCGCTCCGATCATTGTGCGCGATCTCCTGGCCACTTGCCGCACACTGGCCGACGCGGGCCAGACCATCCTCATTGTCGAGCAGAACATTACTGCGGCAATGACCCTCGCCGATCGCGTCTACATCCTCAACAACGGCCACATTGTCGATAGCTTGGCCGCACAGGCGGTGCGCGACCGGCCCGAAGCTCTGCATCGCCATCTGGGCGTCTGAGCTGGCTGCGGCCGGCAAGGCACGCGGAAATTGACAAACCGCCCTCATAAGGCGGACCCTCAGGCGGCTCGGACGCGCTTCAGCGCTGTCGCCGGGAGATCGCATCATGGCGCTCAGTGACGCTTACCGCACCGCAGCAACCTCGCCGCCCGATAAACTCCAGGACATTTCAGCGCGCGAGATCGTCGACCTCATCGCGGCCCGCGAACTCTCGGCCGCCGAGGTGGTGGACCACTTCATCAGCCGGCTCAATGCTGTCAACGAAAAACTCAATGCCGTGACCGTCGACTTATCCGCGAGCGCGCGAACGACCGCCGCGCATATCGACAAGGCGCTGTCGCGCGACGAGACGTTGGGCCCGCTTGCCGGCCTGCCGGTGACAATCAAGGAATGCTTCGATCTTGCCGGCACCGCATCGACCTTCGGTCTGCCGTCGCGCCGCGGTGAAATCGAAAGCAAGGACGATCCCTATGTCGCGGCGCTGCGCAGCGCTGGTGCGATCCCGATCGCCAAGACCAATCTGCCACAGCTCATGATCTACACGGAGACCGACAATCCGCTCTATGGACGCACGAATAACCCTTGGGATTTGCAACGATCCTGCGGCGGCTCCAGCGGCGGCGAAGCGGCTGTGATCGCTGCCGGCGCCTCGCCGCTCGGCCTTGGCAATGACATTGGCGGGTCGTTGCGCATTCCTGCGGCCTTTTGCGGGATCGTCTCGATCCGGCCGACCGCGGGTCGCACGCCCGATCAATGCGCTCACGGTCTGCCGGTCGGCCAGACCGCGATTGTCAGCCAAGTCGGCCCGATGGCGCGGCACGTCGAAGACCTGACAGCGGCGCTCCGGATTCTCGATCGCGCCCGCGACCAATCGATCGATCCGCGGCCGCAATTGGGCGACCCGCATGCCGTTGACCTCGGCCGCTTGCGCTTTGCGACATTCCCCGACGACGGTGAATTTCCGGTCGCGCCGGCGGTGCGGCGTGCCGTTGCCGAAGCCGCCCGGATGCTGACGGCGGCCGGAGCACAGCTGGCCGCATGGAAAACGCCTCAGCTCAGCCAGGCAACCGATCTTTTCTTTGCCATCCTGTCGGCGGATTCGGGTCAAGCGGACCGACGGCTGTTGCGCGGCAATAAAGTCGACCGGCGGCTGCGTCCGCTGCTGCTGGTCACCGCGATGCCGCCGTGGCTGCGCAGCGTCGCCGGCATGGCCCTCGACACTCTCGGCCAGCGACGCGCCGCCAGGAATCTCCGCCGCTTTTCTCCCGGCACCGGCGATGCGTATTGGTTGGCGGTTGAGGCGTTAGCGGATTTCCGGCGCGAGCTTCTTCGCTCGCTGGAAGACGCCGACGGCGGCCCGATCGACCTTATCCTTTGCCCTGCTTACCCGGTGCCGGCAGTGCGGCATGGCGCCACCGAGATAATGCCGATGCCGGGCGCCTACATCCCACTCGCCAATGTCAGCGGCTTTCCCGCCGGAATCGTGCCGGTGACGCGCGTGCGGCCGGGTGAGGAAAGCGATCGTCCGCCGAGTCGCGATCTTATGGATCGCGTCGCCCGGGAGACCGAAAGAGGGAGTGCCGGCTTGCCAATCGGCGTGCAAGTCATCGCGCGGCCCTGGCGCGATCACCTTGCACTCGCCGCCATGGCAGCGATCGAAGCAGCGGCTAGGAAGCAGCCGGACTATCCGGCTCGACCGCCGTTATGAACGAGGCGCCTGCCAGGGCGTCCAAACTCCCGGCCGAGATGCGCGCAATCCTGGATTCGCAGCGCGCTGCTTTCATGCGTGCCGGTGCGCCGTCGCTGCAAGAACGGCGCGCCGACTTGACCAAGCTCAACGACGCCATCAGTCGCAACGTCGGTCGCATCGCCGCGGTGATCGCGGCGGATTTCGGCAATCGCTCGCGCCACGAAACCGAGCTCGCCGAACTCTATCCTGCGCAATCGGCAATCCGGTACGCGCTGAGCCATCTTCGTCGTTGGATGCGGCCGCAGCGAGCACCGGTCGGCTTCGACTTGATGCCGGCAGGCGGACGCATCCTTTATCAGCCGGTCGGCGTGGTCGGCATCATCAGTCCGTGGAATTATCCGTTCAATCTCGCCATCGTGCCGCTTATCGCGGCGCTGGCGGCCGGTAACCGGGTGATGCTTAAGCCGTCGGAACTGACGCCCCGCACCGCGGATTTTCTGGCTGAGCTTCTTGCCGGACTATTTCCGCCGGAGAAAGTCGCGACTACGGTCGGCGGCCCGGAAGTCGGCCAAGCGTTCGCACGGCTTTCCTTCGATCACCTGCTCTATACCGGTTCGACGGCGGTCGGTCGGCTGGTGATGCAAGCCGCCGCCGAGAATTTAACGCCGGTGACGCTCGAACTCGGCGGCAAGTCGCCGTGCATCGTCGGAGAAGATGCGAGGCTGCCGCGTGCGGTCGAGAGTATCGTCTACGGCAAGCTTCTCAATGCCGGCCAGACTTGCATCGCCCCGGACTACGTGCTCGTGCCCGAGACGCAGCTTGATGAATTCATCAACTTGACCATCGCGACCGTGCAGAAGTTCTACCCAACGCTCGCCGGCAATCCCGATTACACCTCGATCGTCAACGACCGGCACTACCAGCGCATCGCCCATTACGTCGCCGAGGCCAAGGCCAACGGTGCGCGCGTTGTCGCGATCGACCCGGCGCTCGAACCGCTGCCGGCACAAACGCGCAAGCTGCCGCCGACACTGGTGATCGAGCCCAGCGAGAGCCTCGCCATCATGCGCGAGGAAATTTTTGGGCCGGTGCTGCCGGTCAAAACCTATCGCGGGCTTGACCAGGCGATCGATTACGTCAACGGCCATCCACGCCCGCTCGCGCTCTATTATTTCGGCGCCGATCCCGCCAAGCGCGACCAGGTTTTGCGCAAGACCGTATCAGGCGGGGCTTCGATCAACGCGACGCTCTTTCACTTCGTCACGGAAACTCTTCCGTTCGGCGGCGTCGGCGCCTCCGGCATCGGCGCTTATCACGGCAGGTTCGGTTTTGAGACCTTCTCGCATCGCAAAGGGGTCTTCTTACAAAGCCGTCTCAATGCGACGCGCTTACTTTATCCGCCATTCGGCCGCGTCACCGAACTGATCTTGAAAGTTCTCAGGCGCGGCTGAACGAGACCGTCGCGAACTCGCCATAACCAGAGCAGGATGACTTATCTTCGAATCGTCATCCTGCTCTGGGTGTTTGCTTTGTCGCGTATCCGAACGCAAAACTGGTTTCCACTTTCGCTGACACGCTCTAGACAACGAGCAAATCAAGGAAACGCTCGTCGGAGCCGACGGTGGCCGAGGGGCCGGCGGCGACGACTTCGCCGCGCTGCATTACCATCACGCGCTCGCAGATGCGCATGGCAAGCTCGGGGTTCTGATCGACCAAGATAAGCGCAAGCCCGGCGTCGCGCGTGGCGGCGGTGAGCGACGCGGTCAGATCCTGCACGATCGAGGGCTGCAAGCCTTGCGACAATTCGTCGATGATGAGAAGCCGCGGCCCGGTGGAAAGCGCGCGTGCGATGGCGAGCTGCTGCTGCTGGCCGCCGGAGAGCGTGCCGGCGGGCTGCTCGGCGCGAGCCTTCAGGACCGGAAACAGCTCATAGACGTCGAGCTTGCTCGGCGCATAAGCGCACAGCCGCGCCAGCCCGATATTCTCGCCGATGGTCAGGCGCGGAAACACCCCGCGGTCATCGGGGACGAAAGTGATGCCGAGCCGCGCAAACGCCCGCGGATTGCGCGGGGGCACTGGCAGGCCGTCGATCAGCACGTCGCCGGCGAAACGGTCGGCGAGGCCGACGAGCGTGCGCAACAACGTGGTCTTGCCCATGCCGTTGCGGCCCAGGACGGCCAGCGTTTCGCCAGCGTCGAGATCGAAGGAAATACCCTTGACGATATGGATCGCCCCGTAGCCGCCGCCGACATCTTGCGCGGAAAGAAGCATGGCTCACGCCATCCCAAGGTAAGCGCGGCGGACTTCATCGTTGGCGGAAACTTCATCCATGGTCCCTTCGCTGATCACTCGGCCGCGATGAAGGCAGACGACGCGGTCGGCGAGGTCGCGAACGATCTCCATGTCATGCTCGACGCAGACGATGGCACAGCCGACGTCTTCGCGCAGCGCACGCAGCGTGCGCGCGAGCGCGCCGGCATCGTTGCGCGCCAGTCCAGCGGCCGGCTCGTCGAGCAAGAGCACGTCAGGCCGCGAGCATAATGCCATGGCGATTTCGAGCGAGCGGCGGTCGGACAGCGACAGCATCTCGACGCGCTGGCCGGCATGATTGCGTTCGAGCTGCGCATAGGATGCCGGCAGCGGCACTATCAGTCCGGCTTCCTGGCGGGCGAGGATGAAGTGCTCGGCCACGGTGAGGCCGGGAAACAGGCTCGGGATCTGGAAGGTGCGCGCCAAGCCGCTGGCAACGCGCAGATGCGGCGGCGCCGCTTCGACGTGCTGGCCGCGCAAAAGCACGCTGCCGGCATCGCAGTCGATGGCGCCGGAGAGGATATTGAGAAGTGTGGTCTTGCCGGCGCCGTTCGGGCCGATCAGGCAGACGATCTCGTGCGGCTTGACCCGCAGGCTCACTCCATCGAGCACCATGTTGCCGGAGAAGCGCTTGACGACGTTCTCGGCGGCGAGCACCTCGCCGTTCGCTTGCGGCCGCGGCAAAGCCGCTTCGGCCGCGCCGATGGACACCACCGCAGAGGTCGCCGCAGGCGTCTTCTTCGGCGTGGTGTCGACCAGTTCCCGTCCGCTGCGCAACAGACCAATCAGGCCGGACGGCACCAGCAGCACCGAGAAGATGAATAAAAAGCCGAGGATGAGCAGATAGAAGTTGCCGAGGCTCGCGGCGAGCACGTCCTGGCCATAGGTGATGGCGACGGCGCCGATGAAGGGACCGAGGATCGAATTTTTGCCACCGATGGCGACCCACACCAGCACCTGCGTCGACGTCAGGATGCCGACGCGTTCTGGACTGACGCTGGTCATCCACGGCGCCCCGAGCCCGCCGGCGATCGCCGAGACAACGGCGCTAAGCGTAAATGCGACCACCCGCTCGCGAAACACCGGAACGCCCATATGCTCGGCGCGACGGTCGTTGAGCCGGATGGCGCTCAGCCGATTGCCCAGCGGCCGGTTCAGCACGCCAAACCAGAGCGCGGCGACGACGGCGACGGTGGCGAAAAAGCAGATCCAGTAATAAGAGTTCGTCGACGTCATCACCGGCACGAAAATACCGGTGCTGCCGCCGGTCAACGACCACCAGTCGCGCGCCACCTTCTCGGCCAACAGCGTGACCGCGAGCGTCAACACCGCCATGGTCGACGGATTGGTCGAGCGACGCATACCGACGACTGCGATACCGACGCCCAGCAAGGCCGCCAGCACGGTGCCGATCAGCCCCCCGATCAGCGCGGAACCTTCATTCTGCAGCGCGATCGCCACCCCGTAGGCGCCCAAGCCGAAGAACACGGCGTGGCCGATCGAGATCATTCCCGCCCGTCCCCAAGCGAGATCGAGGCCGACGCCGAACAGTCCGTAAGCAATCCCGAGTGCGATCAGCCCGACCTTGAACTCGCTCAGATAGAGCGGACAAAGTGCGGCGGCGAGAAACAGCACAAGCCCAAGGACCCGGCGGGACATCGCGCTTGCGGGCGCGCCCGCCACGCCGGGCGGCAGCGCCGCCCGCATGGCGTTCCAGCGCGCCTCGGCAGCTACGACCGACGCCGACGTCCGTAGGGCCCGCCAACGCGCAAACACGCGCTCGATCGGAAGTGCAGCAACAATGGCCTGCCAGCAGGCATGGACGCCCTCGATCGGCATCGACTCGCGAACAGCTTGCCACCCGGCCTCAACGGTGTCGCCCAACGCCGACGCCCGAAGAAAACTCCGGCGGGAACGGACGATTTCGAGCGACACCGCCGCCCGCAGGGCACGCCAACGGGCATTGACCATGTCGGAACTCTACAACATCGCGTCCCAAACAGTCAGCACTTCAACCCACCGTGGATGATGCCGGCATCCTTGACGACCTTGAACAATCCGCCCGGCTGGATCTGGGCGATGTACATAGGATATCTGGCCGCCAGCGTGGTCGGGTCAATTCTGATCGGCGTGCTTGACACCACCGTCTGGGCTTGGAGACCCTTAAACGCCGCGAACACCTGCTTCGGATCGTAGGTGCCGGCTTTCTCCACCGCCGCCTTAACGAAGCGCAGCGAGTAGTAGGCCGTGCTCGCCACCAGCGAAATCGCGCCCGGCCCGTACTTCTTATGAAATGCTGTCTTGAACTGCTCGTTGTCCGGATTGTCGAGCCCTTCGCTGTAGCGCACGCAGGCATATTGCCCGTCGACCGATCCGCCCATGGCCGGATAGAAGTCGGGCTGCAGCATGACGCCGGTGACGTGCGCCTTCGGCAGCAAGCCGAGGCTGAGCGCCTGCTTGCAGAAGGCGATGGCCTCGCCGCCGACGATACCGGAAAGGATCACGTCCGGATTCGCCGACTTGACCTTGGCGATCATGCTCGAATAGTCCGGCGTGCCGAACGGCGCGTAGAGTTCGCCGATGACGGTGCAGCCTTCCTGCTTCAGATATTCCTTGGCGACCTTCAGATACTGGTGCGGAAATTCGAAGTCGGTGCCGAGCAGCATGAATTTCTTGCCGAACTTCTTCGCCATGAAGGGGACGAGCGGGGCGAGCAGATCGTAGGAGGATTCGCCCATCAGCACGCAGGGCGAAGTGCAGAACGGCACCCAGAAGCCGGCTTCGATGAACACCACCGGGACGTGGAAGCTCTTGGCCAAATTGGCGGCGACCGTTTCCTCGTCCGAAGTGATGGTGCCCAGGATGAGGTCGACCTTCTCTTCCTGTACGAACTTTTTGATCACGGTTCCGGTCACCGGCGGAGCCGCCTGGTCGTCCTGGGTGACCACCTCGATCGGATGACCGGCGACGCCGCCCGCCGCATTGATCGCCTCGATGCCGAGGTCGAAGCCTTTCTTCATGCCGGTTCCCTCGGGAGCGACGGGGCCGGTCAAGGGCGCCACGAAGCCGATCTTGTACGGCCGCGGGCCCTTGAACTCGGCGGCGTGAGCGCACGTGCTGGTCAATCCAGCGACGCCGCCGATGCCGCCCAAGCCGGCAACGCCCGCGGCCATGCCGCCGGCGACGCGGACCAGATCACGGCGCGACAGGCGCGCCGAGTCCGGTGATTTCCACTCGTTCATGACGCTTTCTCCCTTGCTGTTTTCCAGGACCAAGAAATTCCCTGGGGTTTTAAAACAATGAACAGCGCCAAGAGTCCGAACAGGATGCTCTCGGCGACCGTGATATTGAGGTACGCCTGCAACAACGTGAAGACGAGTTCCACCGCGATCGCGCCCACCACCGGTCCGGCGAGCGACCC
>Ga0335073_10015936_pt1 | contig 10506 bp, 10 predicted proteins | sample Lox_Sample_22_FD_207093 | JGI IMG/M metagenome (GOLD analysis project Ga0335073, IMG submission 207093) | Soil microbial communities from Loxahatchee National Wildlife Refuge, Florida, United States - Lox_Sample_2.2 | ecosystem: Environmental > Terrestrial > Soil > Wetlands | place: USA...
TCCCGGCCAGGTTGTTCACCCGGTACAGCGAGGACCTGGCTGCCTGGATCAGGCCTGAAGGCGAGTACACCGTGCACATCGGCAGGTCCTCACGCGACCTGCGGCTATCCGCCGGCGTAGAGGTCACCGCTTGATAGCCGAGTGGCTCGGTCCTAGGCAGGTCCATCGCTGAGCGCCGCGGGGGATCGCCGCAGATTGTCTATCGCCGGATTATCTTGTGACTTCCTATCCGGATATCCTGGGCCTGTGACAAGACGCGCGCCGGAACGCACGGCACCGGACCTGAGCTTCATGCTGGCGCATACCTCGCATGTCCTGGCGACTCGGATGACCGCCGCGTTCGCCGAGATTGGCATCACGCCCAGGGACTACTGCGTCCTTCAGCATGCCGCCTCTGGCGAACTGACTCAGATCGAGCTGGCCCGTCTGTCGGACCTCGACAAGACCACGATGGTGGTGACTCTGGACGAGCTGGAGGAGGCGGGCTACGCGGAGCGCCGTCCGTCCAGAGCCGACCGGCGGGCTCGCGTCGTCGTAGTCACCGATGAGGGTAGGCGGCTAGTCACTGCCGGACGCGAGATTGCCGATCGGGTACACGCCGAGGTGCTGGCGGATCTCCCGGCCGCCAGCCGCGGCACGTTCATTGACTCGCTGACTCGGCTTGTCGGCGGGCTCCTGGCCGAGCCAGTTGCCTGCGAGCGGCCAGTGCGGCGCGCGCGGCAGACCGCAAACTGACCCGCCTTCTCCAACAGCTTTCTGGGCATCCCTCGCGTTTCTGGCCACCCTGGCGCGCAGACTCCCGATCCCAGGCCTGCCTCCCGCGCAAACTCCCGATCCCAGGCCGCCCTCCCGCGCAAACGCCCGATCCCAGGCCGACCTCGCGCGACTCGATCCGAAAAAGATTGTCTATTAATAGATCATCTGTTACGGTCGCTCCATGATCCCCACTCATGGCAATCCCGCATCCGCCAGCGTCGCCGCAACAGGCCGCAGGAGGCGCCAGGCCGCAATGTGGCTGCTGTGCGGCGCCAACCTGATGATCATCCTCGACGGGACGATCGTCACCGTGGCCTTGCCGTCGATCCAGCGGGACCTCGGATTCTCCGCGGCCAACCTGAGCTGGGTCCTGGACGCCTACCTGATCGCATTCGGCAGTCTGCTGTTGCTCGCCGGCCGTCTCGGCGACCTGAGCGGCCGCAGGCGCACTTTCGGCTGCGGGCTAGCCGTCTTTACCGCGGCGTCGCTGATGTGCGGTCTTTCCACCAGTCCGGCGATGCTGATCGCGGCACGGTTTGCGCAGGGAATCGGCGGTGCGCTGGTCTCGGCAGTGAGCCTGGGCATGATCGTTACCCTGTTTCCGGAGCCGCTCGAGCAGGCCAAAGCTATCGGCGCGTTCAGCTTCGTTGGCGCCGCTGGCGCTTCCATCGGCCTCGTGCTCGGCGGGGTCCTGACCCAGACGGTCGGCTGGCACTGGATCTTCTTCGTCAACGTGCCGATCGGCATCATCGCCATCCTCCTTGCCGTGAAGACCCTCGACGCCGAGCGCGGGAACGGATTGCGCGGCAATGCCGACTGGCTCGGCGCGAGCCTGGCCACTGGGTGCCTGATGCTCGGCGTTTACGCAATCAGCGGAACAACTCGAGACGGCTGGGGGTCCACTCGCACGCTTGTCTCAGCAGCGTTGGCCGTCGGCCTTCTCGCGGTGTTTATCACCCGCCAGGCAACGGCCCGCGTACCACTCCTGCCGCTGCGCATCTTCTCGGTGCGCAGCGTGACCGGCGCAAACATCGCACAACTCCTGGTGATAGCCGCTGCATTCGGATTTCAGGTCATCGTCACGCTTTACATGCAGCGCGTCCTCGGCGACAGCGCGGCCGCATCTGGTCTCGGCCTGCTTCCGACAGCGGCAGTTATCGGCGCGGTCTCGCTCGGCTTCTCAGCCCGCATCGCTGCCCGCTTCGGGCAGCGCGTGATGCTGCTCACCGGTCTACTGCTCATCGCCGTCTCGCTGACGTTGCTGGTGCGCGTGCCGGTGCAGGGAAGCTACCTGGTGCACCTGCTCGGGCCGCTGGTGCTGTTCGGCGCTGGCGGCGGCCTCACCTTGCCCGCACTCGCCTCGCTCGGCATGTCGGGTGCCACGCAGAGCGACGCCGGGCTGGCCTCCGGCCTGTTCAACACCACCCAGCAGGTCGGCGCGGCACTCGGCGTAGCCGTGCTTTCAACCCTGGCCGCCGCGCGGACAACCGGCCTCCGGCTGGGTGGCCTTGACAGCGGTGCTGCACTTACATCCGGTTACCGGCTCGCGTTCGCCACCGGAGCCGGACTTGCCGTGGCGGCGGCCATAGTGGCAGCCGTGCTGCTACGGGGCGGCCGTTCCGCTCCGCATCGGTCGACCACCGACGGCCCAGTGACGCGCACGCCTGCGGCTAAGCGCTGACCGTAGATACCACATGCTCCGCGATGGCCAGGCTGGCGGTGGCGGCCGGTGATGGCGCGTTCCGGACGAGAAGCACCCGCCCGTCGGCCTGGAGCACGAAGTCGTCCTCGAGGCTGCCATCGCGGCGCACCGCCTGGGCGCGGACGCCAGACTTGGACCTGACCAGGTCGGCCAGCTGCAGATCCGGCAGGTAAGCGCGCACGCTGGCCAGGTAACGGCGCTTCGACAACGAGCCGCCGACCTCCGCGACCCCGCTGCGCCAATGTTTCCGAGCAAGCTGCCAGGTACCCGGCCAGCGTGCGATCTGAGCCAGGTCACGGAGGCTGACGTTCCTCCACTGGTAGCCCTCGAGCGCGAGGGCGAGCACCGCGTTAGGCCCGACGTGCACGGTGTCGTCGACGTGCCGGGTTAGGTGCACGCCGAGGAACGGGTAACGCGGGTCGGGAACCGGGTAGACCATGCCGCGGACGCGGTCTCGCGCCCGTGGTCGGAGCTCGTAGTACTCGCCCCGGAACGGGATGATGCGCAGATCACTGGACCGGCCCAGGCTGGCCGCGAAGTAGTCGCTGCTGAGGCCGGCGCAGACGATCAGGTAGTCGAAATCCCAGCCGGCCGCGGCCGAAATCACCCGCACCGCGGAAGCAGTCTCTCGGACTCCGATGACCTGCGTACTGAGCAGGACCTCGCCGCCCGACGACTTGACCTCGCGCACGAGTTCCTCGCACATCGCGACGTAGTCGGCCGCCGCGGTCGACGGCGAGTGCAAGGCCGCCACGCCATGGATATGCGGCTCTATCTCGGCGATCTGCGCCTGGGTGAGGCGACGGATGCCGGGCACCTGGTTCAGCGTGGAGCGGCGCTCGATCTCGGCGAGGCCAGGGAGCTCTTGCTCGGAGACGGCCACGATCAGCTTGCCGAGCTCACGGAACGCTACCCCGTGCTGCTGGCAGAACTCCCGCGTCATGGCAGCGCCGCGCCGGCACAAGGACGCCTTCAGGCTGCCCGGCGGGTAGTAGACGCCGGCGTGCACGACCCCGCTGTTGTGGCCACTCTGATGGGCAGCGACCTGGCCTTCCTTCTCGAAGACGGTGACTGAGATGCCGGGAAAGCGGACCGTCAGCTCCCGCGCGATCGCTAGCCCGAGTATGCCGGCGCCGACGACGCCGACCGATTTCAGTGACCTCACCCCGCGAGCCTGCTGGATCCAAGGCGCGCCGCGCAACCCCATCCGGCTGGGCGGCACCCTTGCGGTCGCCGAGATCCCCGAGGCCGCGGGTGCCGAGTCGGTGCCGTACGCGCTCATGCGGTCGTCGGCGCAAGCCCGCCCAGGCACAGAACTAAGCCCGGCGGCCGCGACCAGAGCCAGTGCTGCGCCCTGCGCCCGGTCGGTGCCTGCTAGCCGGCCCGCGCCCGTTACCTGCGCGACGCCCGATACGCGACAGTCGGCCAACAGCAGCGGTGCCGCGGCTCGCGTGCCCGGCCGGCCTCAGGCGGCCGGCCAGCCTGGCAGCGCGGGCGTCACGCAGCCGCGGGAAGCGAGTACGCCGCACCACGCTTGGCGCCTCGCCGGGCCGCGGCAGCAATCCGACCGCGGCGGCCGGGCCGGCGCTGACGGCGCTCACCGTGCTTCCGGCGGCCGGCTTGGCCCGGCGGAGGCGCTCGGCGCGCACCACCTGCAAGGTGCTCAGCCCGATGCCGGTCACGATGGCGGCGCCCCCGGCAACCTGGATCGGTCCGAGCGGATCCGCGAACAGCGCCATGCCGAGCAGTGCGCCGACCAGGGGCTCGATGTTGAGGAAGGCGCCGGCCACGTCGGCTGCGACCCGGCTCTGGCCGTAGGCGAACAACGTCGTCGGGCCCACCGTGCCCCCAATCACCAGGCCGATAGTCGCCAGCAGAGCCGACGCGCTCACCGGCCCCGTCATGCGGGGCTCGGTCGCGATCGCGATCGGCAGCACCATGACGGCCGCCGCCATCAACTGCAGGGCGGTGACCGCGATCGGGTCGCGACCCCTCAGCAGCCTGGCCTGAGACACCGTAAACCCGGCTGAGACCAGCTGCGCTGCCAGCACCAGGCCGTCGCCGCCGAGCGTTGATCCCGAGCCCTGACCGCTCGCGATGAAGCCGACGCCTGCCAGCGACATTGCGAAACCGGCCCAGGCCAGCGGCCTCGCCACGCTGTGCCGCAGCGTGGCGGCAATGATCGCGACAAGCACGGGGGTTGCACCAATCAGGAGCGCAGCGTGTGTGACGCTGGTGCGCTGAATGCCGAGGTTCTGCAGCAGCACCGACCCGCCGTACCCGATACCCCCGGTGACAAGGATCGCCGGGCTGGCAGCCGCGCGAAGCCTTCGTCGGCTCACCACCATCAGCACCGCGGCGGCGAGCGCGAACCTGGCAAAGGCCAGCCAGCCAGGTGCCATCCAGGCAAGGGCTAGCTTGGACAGGGGCACGGTGGTGCCCCACAGGATGCCTGCGCCGATGAGGGCCGGGAAGATGAGGCGGCGGCTGTTGGTCATGCTCCAGTTTCGCGAGCCGATGCTACGCAATTCGGGCATCGAGCCAGCGAACAAGATATTATTTGGAAACGTGGCCGTCGAACTTGATGAAATTGATTTGTTGCTCCTTGCCGAGCTGCAGGCAGATGCAGACCGGACGAACGTGGAGCTGGCTCGGCTGGTGGGCTTGTCGCCTGCCGCGACTCTGAACCGCGTTCGCCGGCTGAAGTCGTCCGGAGTGATCAAGGTCATCGCGGCCAGGCTTGATCCTGCAGCTGTCGGATTCCCGTTGCAGATGTACGTCGGCGCGACCCTCGGACGTCATGATCCGCGGGCGGCGCGCCAGTTCGAGGACCTGGTCCGGGCGCTACCCCAGATCATCGCGGCCGACAATGTCACCGGGGAGATGGACTACCTGCTTACCGTGGTGGCCAGGGACGTCGCCGAGCTCCAGCGAGTGCTGGCATCGCTCGCTGCGCGCGGGGGCCAGCGGCTCGTCACCTATCTGCGCCTGGAGGAGATCAAGCCCCCCTCACGGCTGCCGCTCGTTCCTGAGGCCTGATTAGTCCGGAAGCGGCGTCGGGCCGGGGGCCAGCGGACCTGGTTCCGTCAAGCCCGGCTGATTTGCACCCAACGGACTCCCGCCCCGCTGACCTTCGCCTGGCTCGGCTCCGTCGGCCGGTGCCCCGCTGGGATCATCTGCGGGCGTGGTTGACTGCCAGACCGACTTCACGATCACCTGGATCGCGCCGGCTGCGGGAATCGCCAGCAGGGCGGCCACGAACCCGCCGAAGAATCCGCCGATCCAGCTGCCAAGCGAGGCGCCGACGAGGATCGAGACCAGCACGAGAAGCGGGTTTATCCGCACGGTCCGGCTCATGATGATCGGGTTCAGCACGTGGTTTTCGACCTGCGTGTAGATCAGGAACACCACAAGGGTGATCACGCCCGCAGTCACCGAGTGCGCCAGCGCGAACAGCACTACCGGGATCCCGGCCAGCGCCCCGCCGATCATGGGCAGGAAGTCCACCAGTGCGACCCACAACGCCCACAGCATCGGGAACGCCACGCCCAGAGGTGCCAGAGTTGCAAATACGACGAGCCCGGCGACCAGCGAGGTTGCGAAGTTGCCGAGCATGAAGCCGACGACCGACTGGTTGACCTCGCGCGCCACCTGGGTGTAGCGCTCGGCCCGGCTTGGCTCCATCAGGCCGAGCAGCCCTTCGCGCAGTTTCGGTCCTTCGAGGAGCAGCAGAACCACCAGCACGAAGATCGTGAAGAGCGAGAAAACCAGCGACAGCGCACCCTTGCCCAGGCTCAGGGCCGGATGGGCAAGGTCACGTGCGTAGCCAGCCAACTTGGGCGCGTTCTTCACGACCCACGCCTCAACGTGGTACTTAGTCGCCAGCCGCCCGAGCCAGCCTTTGCCCTGCTCCACCTTGCTGGCGTAGCTGGGCAGGACATCGGCTAGGTGGCTGATGCCGTTGACGAGCGGGTAGCCAAAGGCAGCAGCCAGTCCGGCGAACGCGCACACGGCCAGCAGCGTCACCACCGCCACCGCGGTACCGCGGCGCCCGAGCCAGCGTTGCAGGATAACAACGAGCGGATTCAGCAGCAGTGCCACAAAACCCGCCACCACTAGCAGCAGGATCACCTCGCGCAGCCGGTCGATGATCTTGCCAGCCAGGTAGGTCAGGACCACGATCGCGACCGTCACCAGGATGGCGCGAAGGGGCACGTGCCTGACGTCGGCCGCGCGCCACAAGCGGGCGCGGCGGGTCTGCGCGGGCGGCAGCTCGGAGCTCACCCGGCAAGCATGCCAGGCCTGCGGCCTGTTTATGGGCAGCGATCGCGAACGGCAGGCGCAGAGCACGCCTGATCCGGATCTGACGTCGGCTAATGCACCGGTGGCGGATTGCTGTGCGCGCTGGCGGCCAGCGCCGGGTCCCATCGGCACACATCGCAAGCGCGCGTGAAGGCGGACCGCACGAATGCCAGCCCGGCTGCATGCGGGTCCGGGCTGGCCCGGACGTCGTCCCAGTTGAGTATGTACTCACCGATCCCGGCATCCCAGTGAGCAGCAGCTGGCTCGAGGGTGCTGCCGGCATAATCCGGCGGCGCAGGGTGAGCGTACGCGTAGAACGCCGCAGCGGGGTGCCTGGCATCTCCTGGCCACCATCCGACGGCTACCTCCTGCGCGTCCATCGCATTGCGCATGATGAAGTCGCCCGACGGCGGATCGGCCGGCTGTCCGGAGAAGAGACTCACCGCCAGGTCAAACGAGCCCCACCAGGCATTAACCGGCGTGGATCGGCCTCGGTAGGGCGCGCGGTACTCGGCCAGAATCAGGGCAGCGCGCCCCGCCGCTTCAAAGTAGGCCGCGACCTGCTTGGGATCATAGGTGGCGTGCTCGGAGTCGGCGTCAAGCGGAACGCTCCACGGCACTTCCTGTGGCGTCGGATCTATCTGCACATCCCCCGCCATCCGGCGAACGGCACCGAGCAACTCGTTCGTGACCTGCCCGACGGGCCGGTCTGGTGCCAGAGGAACGCGCTCGACCATGCCATTGCTGTGCTCGGCGACGGCCTCATGCGTGCGCAGGTCGAGCAGCGCGACAAAGCGGCCAGACCCGTCGGGGGCTGGCAGCGGCGCTGTCTCCCAGCCGCGCGCGCTCAGCCGCAGCGCGGCGTGCTGCAACTGCGGCTCCGGTGGCGCCAGCGCAACGGCAAGCTTCCCGAGTACCTGCGCGTGCGCGTGCAGCGTGTCGCACGTAGCGCTCCACTGCTCATATGAGACGGCGGGCCAGGCGCTAGTCATAGCTGAACGCTAGTTCTCGCAGCAGCGGCGGCTCAACGCGCCCCGCCGCAAGGCAAACGCTGATTGACATGTGACTAATTGGTCACCTATTCTCGTGCCGTGGACGAGGTGTTCAGGGCTCTGGCCGACCCCACCAGGCGCGGGTTGCTCGACGAGCTCTTCCGAGCCGACGGGCAGACGCTCAGCGCACTCGAGGAGCACTTCCCGATGACGCGCTTCGGCGTCATGAAGCACCTGCGACAACTCGAGGAGGCCGGGCTCATCGTGACCAGGAAGCGTGGGCGGGAGAAGCTCCACTTCCTCAATCCCGTCCCGATCCGCCTGATCCATGACCGTTGGGTCACCAAGTACGCCGAACCCTGGGTCGCCGGGCTCAGCGAAATCAAGCAGAAACTGGAGAAGCCGATGGAAAAGGTCTTCGAGATCTATATCCGCACCACCCCCGAGCGCCTCTGGCAGGCGATTATCGATCCCGAGATCAGGAGCAAGTACAACTTCGGCGCCGGCGTCAGGTCTGACTGGACGCCGGGCGCCCGGCTCGAGTTCGGGCATCCGGGCGCGCCGGGCCTCCTCGGTGAGGGCGAGGTACTCGAGGTCGATCCACCCCGCAAGCTTGTCCACACGATGACTGCGCTCTGGAGCGATGAGGCCAAGAGCGAGGGCGCCAGCCGGGTGACCTGGGAGATCGAGCAGGTGGCCGATTCGTGCCGACTGATCCTGACCCACGATCAGCTGCGCGACGGCGCGAGTGACGAGCTGTACGGCGGCTGGCCGATGATCCTGTCCGGCCTGAAGACCTGGCTGGAGAAAGGTGAGCTGCTGACCACGCCAGGATCGCTCATGTACAGCGGCCAGAGCTGACCTGCGTACTTTAACTTGGAGGAGAGCTCGATGGCAGAGGGTAGTACCAGGATGGCGATCCGCGATATCCGCACAATTGGCGTCCCGGTTCGCGACCAGGACATTGCGCTGAGGTTCTACACCACGGTTCTGGGCTTCGAGACCCGGATGGACATCAGCATGGCCGCAGGAGCGCGCTGGATCGAGGTAGCCCCGCCAGGCGCGGGCACCTCGATCGCTCTGGTCCTCGAGCACGACGGCGTCCCGGCTGGCGTCGAGACCGGTATCAGGCTCACCACTGCTGACGCTGAGGCAGACCATGCCACATTGCTGGCCCGCGGCGTTGACGTCGGCGAGGTGCTGCGGTGGCCAGGCGTGCCCCCCATGTTCGCCTTCCGTGACCTAGACGGTAACGGCGTGGAGCTCGTTCAGGACTAGGCCGGAAGCTTGGACCACGGCAGCGCCGAGTATCCGATTGATTAGCGGGCAGGCTCACCGAAGAAACGTGAGCCTGCCCGAGGACCACGACAGGAACAGCGTCCGGGTGCGCGGGGTGCCACAGACCCGCGGGCCGTTGGCGCCCGAGATCGCGACCACGGCCTGGTTTGACACATTGCGTGAGGTCCCAAAGTTCGCGGCCATAACTACCGCTTGACATGCTGCGCCGCCCGATCGCGGCTATCGCCGTCGCCTGGAATGCTGCGGCTATAGCCCTCGCCTGGATTGCTGCGCCCGCCGGTCGCGGGCATGACCGCTGCTTGACAGTTTGCGCGCGGCCCAAGGTAGGGGATGCTAGCTTTCGCTAGCCGTCGCTTGACATAGTGCGCAGATTGCTTGGTATAGTTTGCAGAGAGACCTTAAGAGGGAGGGACCCCATGATCGAGACGCGCGCACTGGCGCAGGAAGTTCAGGACCAGCTGCTCGCGGCAATGCACCGCGGGCAGGACCAGTTCCGCAAGAGCCAGAAGCAGATCCGGAGAAGCCAGTACCACCTGCGCAAGAGCCGCGAGGCCATGGCCGAGGCCATTCGCAACGGCAACCAGGTGGCAAAGGCGATCCGGCCGCTGGCCGATCCGGCTGACCGCGCCAAGCTGCGCGCCGACGCCCTGGAGCTTGCTGACCAGGTTGTCGCCACCCAGCGTCGGCTCGCCGACAGGGCCCTGGAGGCAACAGGGCCGCTGGCGGAGCAAGTTATCGCCACCCAACGTCATCTCGCTAGCAGGGCTCTGCAGGTCACCGGCCCGCTGGCGGAGCAGGTCGTCGAGACTCAGCGCCAGCTCGCAGGCAGAGCGCTGCAAGCCGCTAGCCCGGCAGTCGCGGACCGCGTCGCCAAGTTGACCCACGCAGTAGGCACGCTTCCTGGCATGCGCCGGCTCGGCCTTGCGGACGGTGTTGCCGCTGGAGGCGTCGCCGCCGACGACGAGGCGAGCCGCGTGGAGGTCATCGCCGAGATCAGGGAGATACGGCCGACCACCACAGCCGCCGCGACGGCTCCGGCACGCAAGGAGGCGAGCAAGCCGCGCACGCCGAGAGCCGGCACCACCAGGGCCGCAGGCAAGTCACGCGCTAGCGCAGCAGGCGCTACCAAGACCGGTGGCACCAAGAGCGCCCGTACCACCAAGAGCGCCCGCGCCACCCGGAGCACCGGCACCACCAAGAGCGCCGGCACTACCCGCAGCGCCGGCACGAGCAAGCCGCGCAGCACCAAGGCCGCCGGGACACCTCGCACGAGCAAGCCGCGGAGCACGAAGAGTTAACAACGCCAGCGTGCTGGAGCGGCGGCCTGGCAGGCGGCCGCTCCAGCGCAGGCGTCCGGGCGCGAACGGAAACAACAATGGCCGAACCCTGGGACTCCCAGATGCAGGCTCTCGGCGCATTCATCCGGGACAAGCGCAAGATGGCCAACTTGTCCCT
>Ga0335073_10015938_pt1 | contig 10506 bp, 11 predicted proteins | sample Lox_Sample_22_FD_207093 | JGI IMG/M metagenome (GOLD analysis project Ga0335073, IMG submission 207093) | Soil microbial communities from Loxahatchee National Wildlife Refuge, Florida, United States - Lox_Sample_2.2 | ecosystem: Environmental > Terrestrial > Soil > Wetlands | place: USA...
GAAGTCCTGAAATATAGGAGCAACAGCCGAACGGATATTTTCGCCCTCGGCTGCATTATTTTCGAAATTATCACCACTGAACGACTCTTCTCTGGTGACTGGGAAGTGGCCGAATATGCTCAAAAAGGGAATCCAATTTTCCCTGACCGATGGCCTGTCGCCACCCAAGGCTCCCGTCTCTATGATCTCGGGCAACTCACTTCGACGTTGCTCTCCGTGGAACCGAGAGAAAGACCAGGTGCCGCAGAAGCTCTGCAACAACTCCTCCGGCTGCAAACGCGCTCTGATTTCTCTGAAGCAAATCCCGATCCGACTGCCGAGGACGACTTTTTTGACGTAGAAAACTCCGATATGAATGCACCTTCGATCACGGGCAACCCCAGCATTCAATTAGGCCTTCGATTTCTTGGCGAGACTAGGGCAAGACGAGGTTGGTCCCCTTGTCGTTTTTATGATACTTTGTGTTCACGCTAACTTCTCTTTGTGTATAGCTTCTGCAATAGAACAAAGTATGAACAGCCAGCAACCGCCTGCTCACATTCCACCACGTGCGCCGACTTTGTCCCTTTTGGATCAAGACTTTGATTCTACGCCTGCAGATTATAAACGTCAAGGTGAAGATTGGTTTGCGATCTTTAACAAAAACGTCCCTCGTCAACTCGATGTCTCCCTCCTCCACACCTTTGAACACAACAGCTTCGTCCCTTGTGTCCGGTTCTCCGCCGACGGGAAATACATTGCTACCGGATGTAACAAGTCGGCACAAATCTTTGACGTCAAAACGGGCGCAAGAGTTGTTACTCTATTCCACGAGAATGTCGCAATGGTCGGCACTGTATGTTTCAGTCCCGATGGTCGATATCTCGCGACGGGTGGGAACGATAAAATCATTCGAATATGGGATGTCCAACGAAAGAAAATCAAACAGGAATTCATTGGACATGAATCTAGCATATCTTCCCTCGATTTCTCTCGTGATGGAACTCGTCTTGCCTCCGGCTCCGGAGACCGAACAGCCAGATTATGGGATATGGAAACAGGTCAAATCCTACTGACATTGCTTATCGACGACGTAGTTACCAACGTCACTATCTCACCCGACGGGAAATTCGTGGCTGCAGGCTCGCTTGATCGATGCGTACGAGTATGGGAAACGGAAAGCGGATCACTTGTGGAACGACTTGAGGGTCATACAAGTAGAGTTTATTCAGTTGCATTTTCACCGTCGGGAATGGAGTTACTTTCGGCATCTCTCGACAAGACCGTAAAGTTGTGGGAGTTGACGGCGCCGAGAATGCCGAGATCGATGCTTCTTGCTAGGCCGACGGCAGGGATTTGCAAAACGACGTATGTTGGGCACAAGGATTTCGTGTTCACTACGGCATGGAGTCCGGATGGCAAGTGGGTCGTGTCTGGGAGTGCAGATCGAAGCGTCCGGTTCTGGAATACTGTGGATGGACAACCACAGTTTATACTTCAAGGGCACAGTACTTCAGGTACATCTCATCCCATATGCTTCAATCATTGACTGATGACAGTGAGGTCGGTTGCAGTTAGTCCTCTTCCCGGAGAGAAGCTGTTTGCGACTGGAGATGCAGATCGCAGAGCACGCATCTGGAGTTACAAGTTGAACCAATGATCTTTGTCGTCGTTACTAGTATCGATTTATACTCAAAGGACTGTGAGTAGGAGATTATATATATATAGGAAAACAACACTCCAGTATATAAACTTGACTGGAGAATTATAAATAGGTAAAATATTCATGCTCAATATCAGAATCGCAAATGATGGATGTCACGGCGCAGAACTGTAATTATGTTATTCCTTTCCTGCAATTTTTCCCTCAGACGACAGTGAACGGAATTTTGACTCGGGCGAATTCGAATATTCGAATATTCGACGTCGAATCGGTGATGCATACCTCAAATATTCGAATATTTGGCACATTCGTCGAACCCGAATCCTGCTTCTGGGACTCGAATATTCGAAATTCCGTTCACTGACTAGTAAATTCCTACACTAGATTATATCCGTGCCAATACGAAATGCGAGATCCACGGTGCTCGCGTCCCAGCGTCCAGTCCTCCAGAAATCGCATAACCATCATGGAACGATGCTAACGATGTGCAACAATGACTCGAAGGCGAATGAGCCACTGCGGACCGCCGGTTTTTGGTGGTAGGTAAGGCGGGTACGAACCGAGACAGTTGGGGATGCGAGACAGGGAAATTAAGCGGCATCATGAATTCCTACTAAACCTACCGATCTAAGTCTCCGCTACAATAATGCAATCCAAAATCTCGTTTTCATCATTATCAGAATCCAAATCAGTCAAATAGAGCGACGGATCAATGTTTTCAGGAGGTGGAGTTGATGAATGAGTGACTTTTTGCCGTTTGGGCTTCTGAGTAGCGGCTTCAGCTTCTTCAATTTGACAAAGCATTTCTGGTGTCGCAATAATTGTTTCGCCTTTCAAAATCTTGTGTTTGCCAGACTGTCGTTGTTTACGAGTGGATACAATCCGTTTCAGCTCTGCAAGTTCAGTTGCTTGGATACGATTTCTAGCGAAACTTCGATTGAGTGCAGTTGTCATTCGACGGACATGTTTTCGTGAGGCAGGAGAATTGAGAGTAGCTTCAAGGTTTTCTGCTTTCCGTTTGATATGGATATTAGCTGCATTCATTGCTGGTGATTCGATAGGAGATGAAGTTAAGGTAGGGTTATGAAGTGGAGTAGGATATTCGAGACTTGGTTGTTGAGGAGAAGATTGAATCGGGAGGAGAATTTCTGGAACACGACGGAGAACTTTATGAGGATAGAATGGGAATAAACCAGTACCAGACCAGCCACTTAAAATATTTTGAACTGTAAATGCTTGCTTGCGTGCTTTGATAAATGCATCCGTCCATTCAACTTTTTGAATTCGAGGAATTCCAGTACGAATATATCGATCGAGTTGCGGTGTTAAATGTGCTTTCAGAGAGCTGAAAACTCCGATATCGAGAGGTTGAGTTAAATGTGATGAATGCGGTGGTAACAATGCGAGCTTGATCTTATTGAGAATACAATGTCGAATTACATCGGAAGTTGTATGGCTTCCATGTCCATCGAAAATAAGTAATCGCATTTGTCCATTGGCTTTGTCTCTAGTATTCGGTTCAAAATCTTCAACTAACCACTTTTTCATATGTTCATTGCTTGTCCAACCTTCGGTATTGCAAGAGAAAAACCAATTACGAGGAGTATTGGAAGGTATCCAGCGGCTTGACAAAGTTTTGCCTTTGAAAATTATGAGCGGAGGAAGTGAAGTCCCGTCCATCGAAATACATTCAATTACTGAAACCCATTCTTGACGTCCAGGATATGCTGAATATCGTATATTTTTGGTTCGATCGATAATGACGCGTGTAGCTTTAATAGATCCGATTGAACAACCTGTTTCATCCATATTGTGAATATTTTTTGGATCGATGTTGAATTCATCAATAATTGATTTTACCGCCGCAAACCATTTCTCTAAAACAGGACGTGAAGTATCTGTAATACGAGTTGCTTCAATTTGTTCTGCAATGAGACATTGTAGTTCAGGATGACGAGTAAGAAAACGTCCAACCCATTGATCGCCGATTGCATCGTAGGAAACGTGAATGATTGAAGGATTGTTGATTTCGATGACGCGTCGTGTTTGAATTGCTTCTGCCATTTCTTTGACTGCATATGGTTTTGGCGGATAACCAAACACTGTAAGATCACGAATCCATCTTGACAACTCCTTTTCTTCTTCTTCAGACAATATTTGCTGGTCTTCATGCGACTCCACACGCGTCTTCCGTCCTTTCATGCGATGAGAAATTGTAGCATGTGGCACATTCAATTCCCTTCCTGCCTCTCGAACAGACTTATACTTCCCAGACTGCACCCCTTCGATTGCTTCCTTTATCCTTTCCTCTTTTTGATGCGCTTCTCTGTTGATTGGCCTCGTCATTGCCTTGTGTTGGTCAAAGAAGTGGAAATTTTTACGCGTTGGGAAAATTGCTGTCTCGCATCCCCAACTGTCTCGGTTCGTACCCGCCTTACCTAAAGCCCCAATTCCCGCCATAAGGTTCCGACACTGACCTGGTTGAGCTGCGCTGGGGCTGTGCTTGCCATTAACGCTTGATAAGAAACTAATCCAATCAATCGCCGTCCTCCGAGTCCCACACTAGATAAATAAGCTTTTTGTCCCATATTTCGGAGTAAATCAAAATAGATATTCGAGGCTGTGCATCTGCATGTAATGCCTTTTGAACAATCATCTTTGCGGCTGTGCATGGAAGTGCCAACTCAAGTCAGTGTCCTTTTACAAATTAGAATTACACACACACATATATATACGCAGCGCCAAGTCGAGTCACCTCGTCGTCTACATTCCGTCATGAAGCGAATCAATTCGGAGACTGTCATCCGCGGGCTCCAGTTCTTCTTTTCCCTCTCCGGTACGGTTTCAGGAGTCATGGTAACTAATTTTTCTTGTAGTTCTCGTTCTAAGCGGATGTGCAACTGGTTTTGGGTCCTATACAGGAGGTACTATTTCAGACTGTCTGATCGCACCCATTTCAGAAAGTCTGGTCGAAATCCATTTTCTCGTCTTCGTCGTATGTACATTATCGAAGGGTCTCTGCTAATCTAAATTAGGGTGCTCTCATGATATTGAGTATTCTCTTCATTCTTATGGCCAAAAGGCTCTCAAACGTGCATATGACAGTTGAAATACAGCTCGCAATTCGTATTCTACAATTCTATTTTCCAATACTAAAGCGAAGTTTCTATGGAACTCTTGAACCACGCATTCATTTTGTCAGCGTAGTGCCTTCTCCTTTAGTCAAGTAACATGTGCAGATTCATCCAGTTGAGCTTTAGCTTTGGCGGCATCCCCATGAAATTCCCGACCTGCAACCCTCAACCTCCTCAGCAGTATTTTCACGATGATCCCCCGGAAATCTGGGTGACTTGGTACAACAACGCTTTGATCACTTGTCACCTAGCTAAAGCAACCGCAGCAGCAGCAGGAGCAGCTTGGTATTTCTCTTTTCTCTTATCGATAGAACAGTTTAATGAACAGGGCATGTTGGGCGGTTACCTCGGTACTGAGCTTCCGAGAGGTATACAAATCATACAAAGGAGCTATGGAAACAACGGCAATCAGGCTTGATGAGAGAGAAGAAGAAGAAATTGAGGCCAATTCTGAAGATTCAGCCCCGTTGCTTGATACATAAAGTCGGGTGGAGTATCTATACTTCTGGGCAGTGCGCAAGTTAGCTTACTGCTACTGTACATAGTTTCGAGTTAAATAAACCTTTTGATGCCGGGTTTTACTGCCTTCGTTATCAATGTCACTTTGGACAACATCCTATGAGAAAATGGGTAGGCAAACAAGCATGATGCCATCTAAAGTGAGGGAGGATCACCGGCAACGGTGTTGTCAGACCAGAAAAGCGGAGAATAGGAATAGCTGATGAGAGTTTATTTAATTATACATATGGAATCTGAACGAGTGACGTGACCTCTTTCCCCAAAATAATCCATGACTAACCGTCTTCTGCTAATACTATCAATTTCCAGGTGGCTTGCAATGTGATAATTGCAACAGCCGTAGAGATAATACTTGTGATGACTCCAATAATTCCAACTGCCGCAATAATCAAGCCAAATACAGTAGCAAACCACACAAACCGATCTTTATATCCTGGCTGCAACAAGTCCCTGAAATTCTCCGGACCCCAATCCTTCATATCTTTCTGAATTACAGCTAGGTGACCTCTGTAATATCGGAAATCCGAGAGCATCGGAGTGCCTCCCTGATACTTTCGCAGCGCGAATAGGTCAACTTCCTTCGGAAGATGCTGCATCACCCGCCTCCAGATAGGTGGCAGCTCCCTTGCCATCATCAAGTTGACTCCAGTCACTTCCCTGTCTGGCTGGCGCAATTCTTTGAACACGGAGATTGATGAAAGCAGATCTGTGTCTTCCTCGCCAAATAAAGTGCCGTCGTAAAATCCCAGCCCTATTGACTTTTCGTCGCATAACTTCACCGCTACCTCCAAAGACTTGAAATCGCGTGTAAAAATGATAGATAGCGATTCCTGAATCTCCGCGGTTATCAGATCGACTCCAAAAGCACTAGCTATCAGCCCGAAAATTAACATTCGCTTACTCTCCTAGAATATGTTGTTTGTGCGCCAGAAAAGGATTTTTAAGTTGTTGTGCACAATATATCATAATCGATCGGCCGTCTAGCGTAAGGTGTTCTTCTGGGTCGGTCGTGAATTCAAGTTTATACGGACCCGAATTAATGTAGCTTGCTTTCATCTCCGCAAGAGATCCATACAAAGTTTTCACTGTCTCGGGAGTCACAGGTTGTCTCGAGCGGATCATCAGATCGCTGCCTGGGAATCTCCTAAATCGATACTGGCTATCCGGTCCGTTCCAACGCTTTAGATCATAATAAGCGCCGCTGCCTCTGGTGATCCATGGTGGGAGTCCTAAGAATAAAATGTCGCAAAGGAACGAGGTTATGTCGTCCTCGATGTGGTTAACCGGCATGCCGGACTCAAACCAACTTAGGACGTGTTCGGAACTTTCAATGAATGTGTCATTAACAGCCAGAGTCCCCAAAAGGTTGTAATCCAGGACATTTAGGGGCTTCTTGAAAAGAACGAAAAGTTGCTCGCCGTCGGACGGCAGCGTATGCGCGCTCTCGGCCAAATGTTTGACCAATGATTCAACGCATTCCGCAATCGCAACAATAGGAGGTCGGACTCTATCATGAAGATAGGATGGGTAATCCTTGTGTGGATTCCAAACTCTCGTGATCATCCAGTGCATAAGGGTGACTATCGCCCTGGGATAAGGATGAGACGCCTCACGAGGAGCCGTCCGTCCCATAGCCCAATCGAGTGGCCGCTCGCTCGTGATATTGTCAAGTATCTTCTCCTCTGGCATATCAACTTCAATTTTGTCTGCGTCGGTCCAAAATGGCCCCCGCGTATTTCCTAGACTCCTATAATAAGGCTCAAAAAGCGCCCTCAGCAGCTTGTTTGCAATCTTCCTGTCGAGCAGTAGCAACATGTCTCTAGGAAGTTTAAAGCGAAGGTCAAAAAGCATACGAGCATCTTCTGAATTTCCGCCTCCGTAATTGATTTTATATAAAAACTCGGCGTCGACCCACTCAGGAAATGCCATGTTAGCCTTTTCTAAGAATGAATTCAAATCAAGCACGAGGAATCACCGTAACATTGCTTGTGGAAATCGACAAGTCTGGATAAACGTGCCAACTCCTCTTGAGGCTTAGCCACATTCCATTTCCAGATAGTGAAGAGAACATCAGAATCGTGCGTAACTTCTGGAACTTGTCGACTTGCTTCTGGGTTCGGAACACGCTCCACGCCACCAGAGCCGAAGAGAGCCGAGTTGCCAACAGAGGGTTGTTGAGCGCGGCCTTCCTCAGCAAGAGATTGTGGCGACGGTGACATGCTCGTTTTGCAATCTTCGCTTTGATTTGAGGCACTGGCCGCAAAATACATACAATGCCGATATCGGAGCAGGATCTCGTGACCAAGAAATCAAATTTCGTAGCTAACGGCTTTCAACCTAAAGACCGGGCAAAAAGAGCTCAGCCGTAGGTGTAAACGGCCAACCTTAAATGGACGTGAGGTAACCTGAAGGGGCAAATTACTAAATAAGGGGTTAGGGTTATGACTTTCTCAACCAGGCTAGCTTAGAGTCACTCTTGCCGGCTCTTTCTCTGTCCTCGTTTGACCTCGTTCAATCCCACCCAATTCTCCATAAGAACACTATGTCATATTGCGGCATATATGTATTGTGCCAGACGCGACGGAAGATGGCATCTACAGTGCCGTGTCTACTTACAGAGGCCATCCGAATTACACCAGGATGGTTTCAAAGTCGATTCGGTGTGGCTTAGTCGAGCGACATTACCCTTCCATGCGTTCACTATAGCCGTCGATATTTATGCTGATACAAGCCGAAATCCAAGAATCTGACACCCGAATCTCGGCTCGAGAACAGAAACCCTCCGTGTGGGTCTCAAGGCACAAATGGAGATGTCATCTTAGACAATAATGTCACCCGCTTCCAAGGCGCCAGGCAACTGGTTAATCAAGATGTTGCGATACTCGGAGTGAAGGATGCGCTCCATCTGACGGACTGCCAAATTGTATGTTACCAAATTAAAAAAAAGGCCGTCGAAAGATATTCTGTAACCATTTCTTCTGATCCGGCGTCATCTAACAGCAGGCTGTCTTCAGCATTGAAATGTCGCAGGATGACTTCTTCTTGTCTCGTCATAGTATCCAAGGATACCCAATGTCAGGAGCCAGCGTTGGTGGGTTCTACAGAAATCTAGGGATGTCAGGACCCCCTGTTTGGGTCGTCCCGGTCCAGTTGTCATTTGACTGATGTTGCAGATTGGGAAGCGATATGCGGGCTCTTGAGAGGATCAACGGGAGTCAGAAAGATCCGGATGCTCCAGATTCAATTCATCTCAGGAGAAATTAGTTATGCTACTGCGAGGCAAGCAGGTCTGGTCGATCAGATCATGCATTTGGGCTCAATGAGTATCTTTTGACGGTTGTGTTTGTGCGAGACTAGTATTTTGTAGTTGGAATTGTGTACATAGGTAGTAACTAATCGTAGTAAAGGAGTGTAAACCCCTACAAAAGGGGCATAGCATTAAGCATACATATAATTATAAAACACCTCCGTCAAAACCGTAGTTTTCCCAAAAGCACGCTTCGATGAGCATTGTTTGGCGTATTCTAGCAGTGATCCACGTAGATATGGTGTTGAATAGACGCGGACTCTAAATTCTGAGTTGGAAGTCCTGTCCTTGTTCTCCCTATCTAGCTTGACCGCCATTTAGCGGTTCACATATGAGTACGTGTCCGCCATGCGCACGATTTTTGTTGAAAAAGAAATATTTCCCAACATATCCTCAGCCAATTTCATTGCAGTAACGTATGGGAAGAAATCTCCCCAACCAAAACTTCGGACCTGCGTCGGAGCGAACGCCGTCCAATTAAATCTGGAGTATAACATTGCACTTCCGCTCCTGCTGTCGCTAATGTCATAAAGATCACAATCTGATCCGTAAGATATTATTCATCGACAACGACGCCCAAGTCAAGTTCGCAGTTGAGTTGATCAACCACTTTCGTGACCTTTAGCTGTACCTCCGAAAGAAATTGACTTGGAAACGTTGTCAAGTCCAATAGAGTCGATAATCAAATGCCGTGACCTAGAGAAGATACAGCGATCCGATAAAGTGCGTCGAAAACCAATAGAACAATAACCACTATCGCAATCATCGTAATCAACATTCCAAGGAAAATCAGGACAACCAATGCTAATGCTTCTGTCACTGATTCCCGCTCTGGAGTGTTACGAGGTGGAGGCGTCCGTTTGGGGATGCCGTGAGCAGTGGCATGGACTGGGACATGCTCTTGCGAGACATTGACTGGTGGAATGTTCACTGGCCGACTGGAAGCTGGCTGTATTGTCTTCTTTGTTATGAAATAGTCTCGGTTGTACTGAGGGAAACTTGCAGATCTGGGACGCACTTGGCTGTAGCGTGATTAGCGGCACAATCGTTTCTATCAAGATCCCAAACCGCACTAGTCGCTAGCGCTGATTCATTTGCAAGGTGGCTGTGACAACCTTAAATTGCTGGCAGCTCACAAAACCGAGCTGCTTTGTAAGACCCCAAATCACCTAACCCATCGAATTCAAACCGGCTGCGTCAATTCTTGGACTCCAGCGATTATCGTCATCGGACAACTCCATTCCTAGTCTGCCATGACCAACACTTCTGACATCGTCTACGAAGATAAATTCCTCACTCTCCACTCTAATGGTCTTCTCGTCCTGCACGGCTACTGGTTCCCTCTAGGCACCTCTCGAAACCTCTCATTTCTCGAAATCGAATCAATCACTCCGGCGATAGAATCACCGGTCTCGGCATTCGGAATGAAAGCATGGGGAATGGGATTAGCATGGATATGGTGGACACTAGATTGGGGAAGGACTGGACGACTAGTGGGAGAAGGGATGGATGCAATTAATCGACGAACCATCCTTGTGAAAACCAAGGAAGGATGGATTCAGACTATTGGAACTTCGTGCGAGAATGTTAAAGAGTTTCTGAAGGAAGCAGAGAAGTTGGGATTGAATGTTGTACAAAGAAATCATGTTGATTAGGTTGACAGGTTTGAAGGGAGTTCAAGAGAGGAGTTCAAGAGAGGATTGATTATGTACAAAGTGAATTCAAAGCCAAAGTTTTCACCCCTCTACCATCTCAAACGAACATACTTTTCTCTAGAAAACCATGCAAAGAGAACTTTCTTAACTTTTCCATACTCTGGCTTAGAAACAATCACCGGCCTTTTCATTCCTTAGACATACCCTCCCACCATCACTTTCAATATCAATACAACCCCCCGTGTTAAT
>Ga0335073_10015939_pt1 | contig 10506 bp, 8 predicted proteins | sample Lox_Sample_22_FD_207093 | JGI IMG/M metagenome (GOLD analysis project Ga0335073, IMG submission 207093) | Soil microbial communities from Loxahatchee National Wildlife Refuge, Florida, United States - Lox_Sample_2.2 | ecosystem: Environmental > Terrestrial > Soil > Wetlands | place: USA: Florida...
GGTAATCAGTGCGCTGTATGGTCTTTTGTTGTTCTGTGGCAAACAGCAACAGGCCGCTGGTGAAGCTCTCTCTTTTGCTCAAAATGCTGCTTACCTAGTCGGCGACTTGCAGCCATACTTCATGATTGAAGACCTGATGGGCAAGTTAGGCATAACGAGAAACTCAAGTCAGTTACCCGTGCCGGAACATGACGACACTTCACCTGTCATTGCCTTCATTCCTTCTTTGGACAACGTGAGCGCGAAGGCCAATTTATACGGAGTCCCGCCAGCGCTGTTCCTACGTGCTCTTCTGCACCGCGCCATATTGTTCGCCGACAAGATTGCCATTCCGTCCAACGTTCTCGCCAACTCGAGCGTGTTTTTGAATGAGGTTCTCTTCGGCGGCAGAGATGAAGCAAACGAATTCTATCTGAGCTTTTTGCACGCTGTTGCACCACGTCCCGAAAGTTACGAGCAACACATTCTAACAGATTATCGGCGCAAAGTTACAAGAAGAGGTCACTATATTCTTGAAAAGGTCTCTGAGAGTCAGCTAGAGAAGCTAGATACGTATTTCGAATCTTTTGGCGTCGGAAATCGATTTATGTTCTACTCAATCGCGAGTATTGCCGATAATTACAATAAGTATCTGCTCCGAGCAGTCTCAGAACGAAAGACATTTACGAGGACGTATTTGATGAATCACTGGAAAAACGCGGCAAATCGCGAATATTCTTCAGCTTCTGGAACTGAGAGTCCGGATAATGAGGAGCTTGCGGCTGACATGGCTGACACAATAATACACGTTGTCGAACTCTTCATGCAAAATCTCAAGGACCCAGTGGATCGATCAAAGCTTTATACGTTGGCTGGTCTGAAAACAGCAGTAGTAGATGACCAGGAAGCAATTCTCAAGTACCTAAAGGATGGTACCGATTCTCGAATTACGGACAGTTTGGCTTCTGGCCGCCAAAAGATACTGGAGCGACCCTGGATTTCTGGACCGCTTTGCCATGAGCTGTTTGACGTACCTTATCGGTGTAATCTGCTCTTGCATCTCACGGAACACTCGACGTCGGCCAGTAGTATCATGTTTCTTGAAGAGTATGAAATGTCTTCATGGACACTCATGGCTGGCCTTTTGGAGAATACTCAAGCTTTCCAAATTAATGGAGACGCCGTTTCACTTGGTCAAGTTTCTGCACTTCTTCTTGGCCAAGCATCGGAAAGAGATCTCAGCTTCTCACGCGACGCACTTGCACCAGTTCGTGGAAAGCTGGCTAACAATGAACCACTTGACGTGGAGACTAGGGAACTCATTGCCAAGGAGCTGGCGAGGTTTAAAATGTCCTCGGTTGATGTGGAAGACAAGCCCATCAACGAAATCGCGGCACTATCTGATCAGTCCAGGGAATTGATGCAGGGCTTTCTGAGGCACTGCGTGTTTTTGGTTAGGAAAGGCGAAGCGCTAGATAGGATGTATGAAGAACCGCAGTTCACATTGCCAGGAGCGCTGAGGCTGAAATGGGGTTCACATTGACTTATAGTTCAGAACGAGTGCAATGCGTGAGGATATTTCAAATTATTTCCTGCGATCTTCTGAAGCCATTTTGCTATTAGATTCCGCTTCAACAGCACTGCCAAAGAGAATAGAATTAAGATTAAATAAGATTTAGTCTATCAAATCAAAAGAGCGAGCATGCGTACGTCATTTCAATCCTGTTGCAATCATCCTGCTTGACTGTGATCCTCTTCACGGCGTAGTTGGAGCGCCGTCAGTGCCGCTAATCATCACAATAGCAGGACCAGCAACGATCGTATCATCATTAACCCTCTTTTGGTGTTTGGTCAAAAGTAGATAGCTTTGACCGTGAACATTAGCCGGGATGGTAATCGTATAGCTTCCATTGTTGCTTTCGATCTCAGCAAAGACAGGCCCGGTTGAGCCAACGAAAGCAGCATACACTGGGCCAGTCCAGTCAAGTTTGGCCTGAACGGTAATCTTGCTGCCTGTCAAGATAGTGCCATTACCGCTGTTCGTTACGGTGAGAGCTGGGAATGCTTTGAGTGGGAGGAACGTCGGGTTCGAGCTCGGGCAGGATACGATCATTGGTGCGGCAAGAGTAAAGACTTCATTGAAAGTCTGCGGGACGTCGAAAGTTTGAGGTGCCGGCCGTTGGTTCATGACCGATCGCAAGTAAGCGTTATGACGGGCCTCGATGGTTAGAATGCTACCTGCGGCGGTGAGGTACGCCCTGGAAGAGATGAAATCGGCAGCACCAAGATAAGCGGTGACGCCAACTCCTTCAAGAACGGCGGCGGTTGCTATGAAGGAGGGAACATCTGTGACGCCGAATGAGTAGGTGCATTCTTGCACAGCAGGAGCGCCGGCAGCTAGGAGAGTCAGCAAGAACAGGAACAGGAATTGGGGGTTATCGCAAACCTTCCAAGGCGCTGGTCAAGAAAGCGACGTGTGTACCCTCGTCGAAGGAAATTTCCTGCAGGTTCTGATAGAAAGTCTCGTCATAGCCATGAGCAGCAAAATCTGCCTGAGTGAAGTTGGCGAGACCCTCACGATAGAATTTGTCTTCGAGATGCTCCAAAGTCAAGGCATAGTTGAGAATGTCGGCATCGTTATATACTGCCTTCTTGGTGGGAGCTGCGAAGCAGGCGAGGCCAAAAGAGGCTGCTATAACTGCGGAAGCCTTCATTTCTGCGGTATTTTCGCTGTGATTGAGTGATTGTGTATTCGGATTGATACTTGTATGTTTCGTGAAGGATTGAAAAGCTAAGAATGCAATACGATGTGTAGAAGTTGTACTGGAGAAGAAGATAATAAACAAGAAGATATCAACGATGGCAACGATCTTAACGATGTCGTTGATGATGATGCAGTGCTAGATGATTGAATAAGGCGCTCTTTAAATGCTTTTTAGGTCGAGACTCCGTCATCGTTTGTATCCAGTTCGTCCGGATAGTCCTTGATGTGCTATCCTTCGGTTGCTGACAGCCTGTAGCCGCTGTTAGTTTCGGCATGAACAACAACCGCGCAGTGACAAGCGCCACTTGGCGGAAGATAATCTGGCTCTTTGTCGTCATACATGTACGAAGCCATTCGGCATATTGCTGGTAATTCCTGATGTGGCGGAGATTTACACGTATGCTCAGTGGAGTGAGCCATGAATTACAAAACAGAAGAAGAACGATGAGTTGTGAGAATGTCTGCTCCAACTGCGGAGCAGCAGTCGAATTTGCATCTCGGATATGGGACTCTCCGTTTCGAAACGCAAATCTTTTATGAGCATGTCGTTGGTTCACGAGTCGTCTTCTGTTCTCCCTCTTTGAACCCGAATAAATTAATTCTTTGCCATGTCTCTGTTCTGCAGTTTGCCTTCAGCTGTGGCATTCTATCTAGGGGCGAGAGTGTGGAAGCGAGCCGAGAGGCTGAGTGTCTTCAAAGCCGGATGCATTCAATCCGAACCACTAGTCTCAAAACGTCGCTTTTAACCGCCTGTGCCGGGACTTCAACATAGAAATGATCGACTCATGTGCATCAACTGCACATGTTCAATGGTAGAAGACTTCGGCGAAGTGTTCCCTGTGCCAGGATATTGTTGTTGGATCGCTTTGTTTTTAGCCAACGGAATTTTGGAAGTACAATCTCTTCGTATTTCTCTCGGAATAATCAGATACCGCACTATTTTGAGATCCAAGAATAATTTCGAAAGTAATATCGCAAAGGTAGGTAGGCTCTGGGACATCTCCGTCAGTCGAAATTGACAGGTGAAATCTATTGACGTTCGCTCTGCTAATACATTGCTACGTTCAGGTAAGTTACTGAAGGCGAAAGATGAATGAGCCATGCAAGGAACTGCTTACCTTCAACCAAAGTCCAGATTCGACAGCAATTTCGTCAACCTGAGTTGAAATATGAATATAGACGATGATATCGACAGAATCGGCCGGAGCTTTTAAGTACAAATTAGCATGCAGAAGACTTCGTACACCGTCCACCATCTACGTAAGAGAGCATTGCTGATGAGAGTTCGTACCGCGAGTAATTTCCCCTCTACGACCTTCTGATTCCACGTCTCGCCTCCGTTACTCTACCTTCCATGGCTCTGGCTAGCGACTGTCGAGGATCCTACTTGAAGGTCCATCTTATCCGTCACGAAGCCCCTTTATCCGTCCTAGCGAAGACTTCTCGAATCCGTTGGATTAGCCTGGAACCTCGACACCGATAAGAGCATTCTTGATACTATTGTGTCAAATAATTACGCCAGGTATGAGCTGTAGTGGGCAAATGGAGCTTCGTATGTTGGTGTTCAAGTGTCGAGAGTGGGACAAAGGGTCAGACTGGGCGCGATTCACCAAACGTGCCCCACTACTCTGAGATTATTAGAGTACAACTTCGCAGTCATTTGCGAGTAGCCGGGTTCTAGCGGTTTCCTTCTCATGTATTTGTACCAATACGAAAATCTCCATGGGAGTTTAACTAGTCAAATTTAAGAATAAAATAGTTTGGTATTACTGAAGTGGCTCCACTTATCGTACTGTGTATGAACCTTGAGCTTTTGTTGTGGGATGCACGCTCGCGGTGTCTTCAAACGTTCAACGCACTCTTGACTCAGCCCGCTCCCACAGATATAAGAGGCAAACACACTCCTTTGAGCTTCTCTCCACATAGAACTGGTTTGGCTTCGATAAGAACATGCCAGAGAGCAAATCTGCGCTCATAGAGCGCCCATTATACGGTATGTTCTTCGACCTGTGGGACACTGATCTTGTAGTAACATACCTATAGTCTTTGACCTCCCAAAAGAGCTTCTACTGTCCTTGACGCTCAAATCCGAGATTCCTCACACTACTTCTCAATTAACGCCTCAAATTCAACGGACACCAGAGCGAAGAAGCTCTCCAGCGCCAGAAGACGGCCCTGCGAAGGCGACAACTTGTAATCTCTGTGGTCTCACCTTCACCAATCTTCAAGAGCAACGTCAACATGTCAAGTCGGACTTACACAATTACAATCTCAAACAGAAGATGCGTGGCGTGGATCCAGTTAACGAGGCGGATTTCGAACGGCTGATAGGTGAACTAGACGAGAGTATATCTGGGTCAGAATCTTCCGGTTCAGAGAATGAAGACGAAAGCGATGGCTTAGGCAGGACCGCTAAAGAAGACACTCTCAACACACTTCTCAGAAAACAAGCTCGAATATCGGATCAAGGGTTAGAAAATGATCCCACACTCAATCCTAAGAAAGGCGGATCTGGAAAGTCACCCTTCCTGTGGTTCTCATCCTCCGCTCTCCCTGCGAACACTTCTTTGGGATTCTACCGTGCAATATTCTCAAAAGATGAGCAGGATGAGGTTTCGCATATTGTGGATACGATTCAACGTAAACAGCTCTCACCTACACCAGCGAAGCCGCCCTCCGGACAAAATCAAAAGAACGACATCAATATGACGATGAAGAGCCCGCACTATTTCTTGTGTATGATTGGAGGTGGACACTTCGCTGGAATGATTGTGTCTCTTATTCCCAAGATATCAAAGAGATATGGTGTTGTTGAACGGCAAGCTACTGTGATCGCTCACAAGACCTTTCACCGCTATACCACTCGCCGAAAGCAGGGAGGCTCTCAGTCTGCAAACGATAGTGCAACCGGCAACGCTCATTCCGCCGGTGCTAATTTACGACGATACAATGAAGCTGCACTTGCTGCGGAAGTGCGTACATTGCTTTCGGAATGGAAGAGCATGATAGACTCCTCAGAACTTTTGTTCATTAGAGCAACAGGAAATACAAACCGACAGACGATTTTTGGACCATACGACAATCAAGTTCTACGCCAAAAGGACCCTCGAGTCAGAGGCTTCCCGTTTAATACTCGAAGGGCGACGCAGTCCGAGCTCATGCGCTCTTTCGTTGAGCTCACTCGCGTGAAAGTCAGCCAGATTGACGAAGCGACACTAGCAGCGGCCGCAGCTAAGGAGGAAGAAAGCGCAGAGAAAGTTCGAACTCCAACTGTGAAACCTGACAAGCCAGCGAAGCCTTCTGCAGAAGAAGAGACGGCGCTTCTACATACTGGACAGTTGCAATCATTGATACGAAGATCCAAAGCACCAGCTCTACTCAGCTATATTCTGTCAAACTCCATTTCGCCAGACTTCCGCTATTTCCCGGAGTCCGCATATCATCACGCACCAACTCCACTGCATCAAGCCGCATCGTCATCAAGCCCTGCTTTGGTGACGTCGCTTCTGCTAAAGGCGAAAGCCAACCCAACCATCCGTAGTTCCGAAGGGAAAACTGCGTACGACCTTGCTGGCGACCGTGCAACGCGCGATGCGTTTAGACTCGCACGACATCAGCTCGGTGAGTCTGCATGGCAGTGGGCACAGACCGGTGTACCACCGGCGCTTTCTCCGGTAGAGGCGGAAGCTCGTGAGAGGCAAGAGAAGCAAGACAAGGCCGCGGAAGATGCAAAGGAAGCCGAGCGGCGTAAGCAAGCTACCGAACGGCTGAGGAAGGAGGATCAGGAGAAAGCTGACGAGAGGACTGAGAAGAAACATGGCCCGGGTAAAACATTGAGCGTATTGGAGAAAACTGGAGCGGAGAAGAGGGAGGAGGAGGCCAGAGGAATGACTCCTGAGATGAGAGCGCGGTTAGAGAGGGAGAGGAGAGCAAGGGCTGCAGAAGAGAGGATCAGAAGGATGCAACAGGGTAACTGAGCTATAGAGAGAGTATATCATCTTGTACGGAGTAGTCCATAAAGTATGGCAGCGAAAGTCCACTGTTCACGTCTGCAGCGACTTATCAAAGAGATACACACGATGACCCTAGCGTAACCCCGCTAAATGTACGCACGCCATTGGGCAAGTGTTTCAACTTTCGGTGGCGTTCCACTCGCCACCATTCGTTAATAATCCCAACTTCGTACCGACCATGCCTGGAGACTTTTTCTGTTAACCTCGCCCACAAGCTCGCGCTTCATCCTCAAGTCTCTTTGCTTCACAAGAGAATGGCGGACTCAGATACGGTTGCAGCGCCGTCTGCGGTATCGAGACCGGTGATCTTCAAGAGACGCGGTCCTAATCCGAACATTCGCAAGCGTGCTGCTACACCTCCCGAAGACTCTGACTACTCGGAATATTCCTCAGAAGATGAGCAAGGACAACGAGTGAAGCGAAGAAAGAAAGTTGGAGGAGTTGCTGCTTCGTCGAAAGTCTCAAGCCGTACCGCCGGAGAAGATATTCAAGCCTCTAAGTTCGACGCAGACCGATCAAAGACAATAGATACCTCGAACGACGCTACCAAACAGTCTAACTGGTACGACGAGAAACCAGAAGTTACCCTTGATGCGAAGAACTTGTTGGGATCAACACGACAGAAACCCGTGGAAGAACCCGAGGCCAATGACAGAACGTATAAAGGGGCCAGCAACTACAAAAGCTTCATCCAAAAGAGCGCGAATGCGCCGGATCGAAAGTTTGGACCTATGAAGGCGGCGACGAATATCCGAACAATCACAGTTACCGACTATGCGCCTGACGTGTGCAAAGACTACAAGCAGACCGGGTTCTGCGGCTTCGGAGACAGCTGCAAGTTTCTGCACGCGCGAGAGGACTACAAACAAGGCTGGGCCATAGACCAAGAGTGGGAGGCCAAGACCAAGGGCAAAAAGCTGGAAGGCACTATCGTTGCGTCCGCCAACAAGGCAGACCTGCGCAAGGACGACGACGATGAGGATGAGGCGGATGCCGCGATACTAGAGAAGATTCCGTTCGCTTGCATCATCTGCAAAAAGCCTTACACCAATCCCATCGTCACGCAGTGTGGCCATTACTTTTGCGAAGCATGCGCGCTGCAGAGATATAGAAAGAAACCGGATTGTGCTGCATGTGGGGAGGGTACTAATGGCGTGTTCAATTCAGCAAAGCTGTTGAACAAGTTGTTAGAGAGGAAGAAGGCACGGGAGGAAAGGTTGAAAGCGAAGGCTGAGAAGGAGAAGGAAGAGGAAGAGAGCTGATACTGGTCAGCTCCCCGAAAACTATTGAAATTATAGAATCAAGCTGAGTTTTCGTGGCTTCACAGCGCCGATCTGGCGGTTTTTGACGCCGCTTTCGGCCGCCTCGGCTACTACTTTCCTGTGACCACACTACGGTCTTCTCCGCATTTAAGGACGAAGTAAATATGAGATGGTTACCAGGGTGCTGGGTGCCCAAATCGATCCCTTAGCGTCTCGCAGCCTTCCCGGCTGTCTACCAGTAGGTTTCGCCGCTGAACTTTCTTCAAAAGTCGTAGTCCTGTCCAATCCTCTCAGCTCCATTACTGTCACTTAGTATTATTCCTGGTCTTCTATTCTCTCTTACCAACATATATCTGCGTCTATTAGCACGTCGAGATCTAAGACACAAGGATTCTACCCATATATTTTAAACGCCTTTCAAAATGTTGCAAGAGGATGCATCCAGCCTAATCGCTTCCGCGAGGAATGGCAGGAGACGGCTGATGTTGGACACAATTAAGGGTATTCTATGGAACTTGTCTACTCTGCCTCGTTGACCTTCAAAGTGATTTCTGATCATAGTTGTCAACGAAATTGCTGACCGAATCTCGACTTGCAGGCGGTGTACGATCCAAAAATCCTGCCTTGCAGATTGGCAATGGGTGCCCCGCATACAGCTTTTCAGAGATATTGTCCAGTATATTATTCACAATTGGGGAGATTTCATTTGCCTCTTTTCAATTGCATGCCACAGCCCTTGCCGCCTTCGCCTTCAGGAGTGAGGCGCTCGTCAAGCAGGGAGAGTCTGGGCCAATCCTTTCGATCCACGCTGCAAACCCCGCCTGCTTCATGCTTGGTTAAGGCAAACGCATGTAAGGTAGGCAAAACATACTGGCGCATCCAGAGATAAAACAGTCGAGCCTGATGTGCGAGCGAGCTGCAACACTGATAGCCCCGTTCGGCTGATAAACATCAGCTTCGCCGTTCGCACAGACCGGCGCTGTGGTGGCCTCAGCCTATTCTTCTCTTAAATCTTCCCACCCTTCCCAAACGACGGTGGCCGTACTACTGCGCCTCGCAAAGTAGCAGGGTCTCTGTTGGAGAAGCCCAAAAGACGATCACAATGCCAGAAAGCTGGGTGGATGACAGGATAGAGGCATATCGTCTCACCGGCGCCATAGTCCTGAATTTTCTCAGAGATCAGTTTCCGCAGGGCCAGGAGAGCGATTTTGATGTTAAAGTAAGAAGAAACCTAGTCATGCTGAGGCCGCCTAAACTCATGACTCCACCTTAGTTCGCCAATGACCAGTATCGATTTAAAGTGCCTCAGACCTTGAGCGACGTAGGGACTCTGAACGCATACATTTTCTCTTACCGCCTCTTAGCTAACTCCTCGCCTTATAGGAACAAAAAGCGAAGCTATTTAGCTTACGAGTGAGCCTGTCGACTGACGATGACGATGGTTGGTAGAGGTTATCCGCGTCCGGCCCTCGTGTTAGCAAACCGCGAATGCAAGCAACACGTGGGATGAAACACCTCGATCTGGCTACGAATTATTTCGTATTTCTTGATTTTTCGCAAGTCAGCCTGTCTCGGGCGTACGGTTTCACAGGCATCTTTCACGCCCTACAGGTTTGTGGTGTCGTGGATGGTGGTGGCTGTGTTTCGTCCCATGATTGCAGGGCTGACCACTGCCTCGAACCGGTGAATTTACAATTATATTTATTGATAAAGAAGCGGCTGAATGAAAGCATTGCGTTCGCATTCATCGAATGTTTCTCACAATTTGATCACATATCATCTCAATCAAGCAATTTCTCCATCTTCATCATGTTATTATCGTTGTAGTATCTGCGGTCAGTGCTGGAACAAAATACAGTCCGTAATGGATGATCTCGATAAATCATATAAGGACAAAGACAATTTCCCTATCAATCTTACTTCGCCTGGAATATATCGGCATCGATTGGAAGAATATCACGATGAGTTGGATAAGGATGCTCCTCGACTGTTCTCTGGCGAATCGGACGCGGCCTTGGACTTCCTAGAATACAATGAGGCCGGGAAAGGTAGGGACTGACAAACTTCTACTCTTGCAACAATATACTGAATTTTTGACCTAGAATGGGTGCGGAAGAGAATGAAGAAATTCGCTCAACTTGAGCTTCACATGGGTACCGGAATACCGGGAGATCAAACACGACGCAATGATCCACTCTGCCGTTTCATGTAAACCTTCTATGCAGGCGAATTGGCTTAAAGTGAGCACTTATCTGAATTAGTTTCATCCACGCCGTAGGCCAGAATTCGCGAGCAAGGCTAAGGACCACACGCAACATGTTTTCGGCGATTCTATCATGGCACCAAGTCATGGCTCAGTTCTTGGACTTTATTTTTCCCTTTGGCGAAAGAATTGTTTCTAAAGATGTCCATTTCAGTGCTCTAAGGGTGAACAATCGATTCAGCGATGTGAATTCCACGGCCAAAATTCCGGAGATTGGTAGATCTG
>Ga0335073_10015941_pt1 | contig 10505 bp, 4 predicted proteins | sample Lox_Sample_22_FD_207093 | JGI IMG/M metagenome (GOLD analysis project Ga0335073, IMG submission 207093) | Soil microbial communities from Loxahatchee National Wildlife Refuge, Florida, United States - Lox_Sample_2.2 | ecosystem: Environmental > Terrestrial > Soil > Wetlands | place: USA: Florida...
GTCGATCTGGTCTCGGGGAATACCGCCAATTCTTGTGGATAGCTCGTGGATCAAACTGCGAGGTTCAGACACAGTTGGAGATTGCGAGGAGTCTCGAGATGGGCGAGCCTGACCTGCTTCGCGAAGCTGAGGCGCTATCAGACGAAGTCGGGAAGATGATTTATTCACTCCTTGAAAAACTACGTATGAAAACTCAGCGGCCTCCCGCGTGAAGACTGTAACCCGGAACCTGCAACCTGTAACCTAGCCTCTGTGATACGGGTGGCCCGTGAGGATTGTAACTGCACGGTAGATCTGTTCTGCCATCACCAGGCGGGCCAGCGTGTGAGCCAGCGTCATCGGGCCCAGTGACAGCAACCCTCCCCGCCGCTTCGCCTTCGCGCGCGCCGCGTCTGTCCATCCATCCGCCGGCCCAACCGCAAAGATCACGTGCTGCGCGCCATCTTCACGGCGCTTGCCCAGCCATGCAGCCAGCTCTTCCGAACTCATCTGCTTGCCGCGTCCGTCCAGCATCAGAACAACGGGCTCTGTCCGCCCACGCTGCCGCCCCAGCCACTCCAAGAACGAGTTCTCGTTGCGAAACGCCTCGATTTCGCATTTCATAAATCCCTTGCATCGTCCCAGGTACTCGCCGGCCGCCGCATCGCATGGTTCCTTCGTCCCCGCGCGGGCGCCAATGTATGCCAGAGTCACGTGCATCGAGAGGAGTATCGCAGAATCCTCCCCCTCAGAGTCACGCAACTCCACTTACAGCCTTCAAAATCCGTGAGAATTACGGAAATTCTGCAATTTCGGAGATATACGGCGTCTGCCGTACTAAATTTCGTATCCAGGATATTGCTCGCACGCTCTCTGAGGCGCTTAAGCTTTTTGTTTTCTGTCGCTGCGGCATACTCAACCCACCATGCAGAATGGCACCTGTCGTGCACTTCGAATCGCCAAAGCGTTGGTGGGAGCTCTCCGAAGCCAGATCGTTCGGCTCCCAACGCCTTTGCAAGCTGCGACCCTTGTCGCAACGGTCCCATAGAAAGTTGATTGGTTTTTTAGAAGTAGCGCTAACTAAGGCTGGTCCGGGTTAAAGAGTTCAATCGTACCTTCCTCCGCCTCCAGTCTTCCGAAAACTCAACCTGCACGGCCCTTGGCTCTATCGAGTCGCTCCAGGGCACAGTCTCGTTTCCGGAGGATTCTGCATGAGATTTTTCCGTTTTGCTCCTTCAGTCCTGTCACTCTCCTTCGTGGCTTTTGTTGCCATGTGCGTCTGGATGAATCAACCGCTTGCATCCGCTCAGGGCATCATCACCGGCGGAATTACAGGCAGCGTGACTGATCCCACCGGCGCGGTCATTCCGAACGCAATGGTTAAGACGACGAATGAAGCTACTGGCAGCGTATTCCAGGTAACATCCAATGGCGAAGGAGACTTCCAAATACCCGACTTGCCGATCGGTCTGTACAGCGTCACGGTGTCGGCCAACGGATTCAGTGCGCAGACGTTCAAAGACGTGCACGTTGTGGCCGGCAACCAGACGCCGCTCAAGGTTTCGCTGAACCTGGGCAAGGAAGCGCAAACTGTTGAGGTCGAGGGTTCGGCTTCTGAGCTGGTCAACACGGAGTCGGCGCAGGTTGAAACCACCATCAGCACCGAACAGATCTCCACCGCGCCGGTCACCGGTGCGATGGATAACCTGACCCTCATGGTGCCGGGCGTAGTGAACATTCATGCCGATGGCAACTCCAATACCAACGGCATCAACTTCTCTGTCAACGGCCAGCGTGGCCGCTCCAACAACTCAGAGATCGACGGACAAACCAACAACGACACTTCGATCGGCGGCCCGAGCTTCTTCTTCGACAACCAGGACGCGATTCAGGAAGTGCAGGTGCTCACTACGAACATGGGTGCGCAGTACGGCCGCAACATGGGCGCCATCGTAAACTACATCACCAAGAACGGCACCAACACCTTCCACGGCTCTGCCTTTGAAATCTACACCGGTTCATGGCTCTCTTCCCTCACGCAGACTCAGATGCCCTGGTACACCCAAAATCCCTACCACCTTCCCCGCTTTGTGCAGAACAACTGGGGTGGAACCGCCGGCGGTCCGATTTTGAAGAATAAGCTCTGGTTCTTCGGCAGCACGCTGTGGGACCACACCTACGAGAGCGGTGAGACGCTTACATCCGCCGGCGGCCTGTTTCCTGACCCGGCCGGACTGAAGACGCTGCAATCCGCCTTTCCCAATAACCCTGCCGTGGCGGCCATGATGGCCAACGGTCCGTACAGCACCAGCGTGGGTAATCCCACTGCCGTCGGTACTGCGTCGACCGTGACAGCCACGGATGGCAACACGGTTGCGAATGTCGAGGTGAATGGGTTTGAACGCACCTTTCCCACGTACATCGCCGACCAGGAACATCTGGGCCGGCTCGACTATGATCTCGGAACCAGGGATAAGTTCTACCTCCGCTACGACTATCAGAACAATCCCTACAATCCCGGGTTTTACCTCGTCTCGGCATCCGCGGCGGCCGCAGGTGGCTATCCCAATGTCTACGGCATCACCCACGAGGCTGGTGGCGACTGGACGCACATATTTACACCGAGCCTCTTCAACCAGCTTCGTTACGGATTCCAGCAATCCAGCATCGGCTTTTACGGTGGCGCAATTCCAAGCTGCACAATCAGCGACCAAGCCAACTGCAGTTCATCCGTGAGCATGGGCGGTAATTTCGCCAGCTACGGCTATGGGGGTAGCAGCGCCTTGCCCCAGGGCCGCTTCGTTAAGGTCAATCAGGTGCAGGACAACGCAAGCTGGAACAGGGGACGCCATACGATTCTCTACGGCATGGAGTTCGATTATCAGAATTCGCCGTGGGGCTGGTTGCCCAACGACGAGGGTTCATTCAACTTCTCTACATCAACGGGCCTCTCGCTCAACACTGCGCCTTGCGGCGCCAACGCGTCCGCTTGCCAAAACGGCCTTACCGGGTTTCTTGAAGGCGTCGGCCAGCTAACCCTTGCAGAGGGCAGCCCCACCATCCCCTTCGAGGAGAAGGACGTCGATTTTTACGTTCAGGACAACTTCAAAGTCAGCAGCAGCCTGACCCTGAACCTCGGCCTCCGTTACGAGTTCTTCGGGCAAGCCATTGACTTTCTCCACAACGAGACCGTGGCGCGGCAAACCGGTTCCAATCCTTTCTGGAGCACAAGCCTGCCGCTTTCCGCCACGACCATTCCCTCCATTCCTAACTTCTACAGGAATATCGAGCCGCGGTTTGGGTTTGCTTACACGCCCAGCTTCGCGCCCAAGATGGTGGTTCACGGCGGATATTCCATCAATGCCGATCCGGAGTTCTACCTGATCTTCGTCGACATGGCCACGGCCGCACCTGCCGTTAACGCCGGAACGATCAATTGCAATGGCTCGTCCGTCAACTGCGTGCCGGGCGGAGGTCTCACCTATGCGACAGTCCAGGCCGCGGATGACGCGTATCTGCCCCATGGCGCTGGAATCGATCCGCGCGCAAATGCAACTCTTGCCGCCACGACCAACTTCCACAACCCTCAGAGCGAGACATATAGTCTTGGCTTCCAATATCAGGTAATGCCTACGGCGGTGGCCGACATTCGCTATGTGGGCAGCCACACCTACGGGCAGTTCCAGGCCTTTAACTCGAATCCCGACATCGCCTGGGTGCAGGCTTCATTCCCCGGTTATGGTGGAGCGGCATGCACCACGGCAGGCGCGAACGGTATCGGAACGCCGAACTGCAACTATTACACGCAGGAGACATTCGGCAACACGGCGTTTGCCATCTATAACGCTCTGCAGACTTCTCTTACCATGCGGAACTTCAAGGGCTTTACCGGAACGGCTTCGTACACCTGGAGCCGCAACATCTCCAACACCTCAGATATGTCGGTCTCCGGCGAGGGCGGTCAGGCCTCACCATTCGCGCAGAACCCGCTCAATATTGACACTGGCGAGCGCGGCGTCGACGGCAACTCCTATCCGAACATCTGGGGAATTCAGTTGACCTATACAGAGCCGTGGTTCCAGGAACAGCACGGCATCCTGGGCCGGCTGCTCGGCGGTTACACGCTCAATACCTTCTATCAGTACAACAGCGGCCAGCCGTACAACCCTATCCAGGGCTCCATTTTCGGCGGCGGCGGATCGGTGACGTCGAAACCGGTGCTGGATGATATCGGTGGGACCGGAAGTATTGCCCCCGGCACGGCGGCCTTGGTTAATCCCACCCAGGCTGAGAACAGCTTCTGCGATCCTAACTTCTCCGCATCATTTGAGGGCGGAAACTCACCCTGCCGTCCTATCCTGTCGAACCCAAAGGCCCCGCTGAGCAGCATTGGCATCAACCTTGGACCCGGCGGCTACGTGGATTACGCCTCCGGCGCTCCAACCACTCAGTCTGCAGAGCACTGGACCTGGAATAACCAATATGCAGCGATCGCGGCGAATAATCCGTTTCCCGGCGTCGGCCGCAATATACTTCGTGGCGACAGTTGGAACGACCTCGATATGTCGGCCGGCAAGAACTTCAAGTTGACCGAGCGCCTCAATATGCAATGGATGGTCAGCGTGTTTAACCTTACGAATCGCGCTTACTACGGCACGCCCGATATCTTCGTGGAAGACAGTACATTTGGCAGTTTCTTGAACGACTCTGAAGGCATCGGGACGGCGCAGGGAAGCGGTGCAGGTGGCGGATCCTACCCGCAGGGCCTGGGCAACCGCAACGTTCAATTCACTGGCAAGATCGTCTTCTAGCCCTCGAAAGCGGAATCACGCAACATCGGGCGTCCGCATCCAGCGGGCACCCTTCTTTTTGTCGTAAAACCGCAAAATTGGAGAGAAGAAGCACCAAAACGAATCTTCGGAATCAGTAACTTCCATTCCAATTTTGCGAATTTGCGATTTGGTTCTACAGAATTCCATATTCACCATTTCACCATCGCAAATTCTGGATGACTAAGCTGTTTATTTTCAATTCTTATACCCGCCTTCCCCGCCTCCCCCAGATTGGCAAACGAATTGCACAAAAGTAATGCAGTTTTATTTGGTTTTCATCTGCTGGGCGCGCAAGCATGTGCTTGCTTTGATCTCAGTCTTCTTAAGGTACTTGTTCGCAGAGTCGCCGTTCGCTGTGTCTGAATCAACCTGCGGGATCGGATCCGCTCCACGTAGAGCCTCCGAAAGCGCCCAACACGGATCGTTACCTTGCCTCAAAGCTTTTCCGGTCCAGGTACAAACTGATTTTGGAGGATTTCCGATGCGGTCGTTTTGGTTCAAAAATGGATTCTGTCTCCTCTGCTGCACGTTGGCATTCTTTGCCCTGTCCTATCTCCCGACGTGCAATGCGCAAACCACCTCCGGCATGACAGGACAAGTCACTGATCAGTCCGGCGCGGTCATCCCCGGCGCGAGTGTCGTTCTCACAAACACTTCAACAGGTGCCAAATTTACTCAAGAGACCAACGCCATCGGGTACTTCCGCTTCACCGACATTCCGCCGGGCCAGGCCTATTCGGCCCGCATTACAGCCAAAGGCTTTGCGATCCTCAACATCAACAGCATCTCTCTGCTTGTGAATGAGGTGCGCACACAAAATGCGACCCTCTCCGTCAGCGCCCATCAGGAAGTCGTGGAAGTCTCCGCCTCTAACGCTGAAGTCACCATCGACACCACCGATGCCCTCGTCGGCAACAATCTTGACCCATCGCAGCTCAATAACCTTCCCGTGCAGCAGAGAAACAATCCCCTCGCCCTCTTCGCCATGCAGCCCGGAGTCACCGACTCTGGCTCCGTGACCGGCGCACGCGTCGACCAGAACGACGTCACCGTGGACGGCCTGGACGTGAATGACTTCGTGACGAACGGTGCAGTACAAGCCAACGCGGGCTCCGGTATAACCACTGCATTGGGCACCATCGTTGGGAATGCCCCTGTCGATTCCGTTGAAGAGTTCCAGGGTGGTGTGTCCGGCAACGAAGCATCCACGGGCCCGGCCGCGGGTGGCCAGTTCGCCCTCGTCACCAAAGGCGGCACCAATCAATTCCACGGCAACGTCAACGAGTACCACCGCGATGCGTCGCTGGTCGCCAACAACTGGTTCAGCAACGACGCCACCCCAATCGTTCCCCGCCAGCACTATATCCAAAACCAGTTCGGCGGCAACATCGGCGGTCCCATCAAGCACGACAAGCTCTTCTTCTTCTTCGACTTCAACGACTCCAGAATTGTCGCGCAAACGGTTGTGAGCAGGATTGTGCCCACTCCCTCGCTCCGTGCCGGCATGATCACATACTGCACTGACCCGGCTTGCGACACCACCGATATGAAGACGATGGCTCAGGTGAGTGCGTTTGACCCTGCGGGCATCGGCGTCGACCAGAATTGGTTGACCTTCATTAATAAACGTTATCCGACTCCGAACACGACCAGCGGCGGCGACGGCCTCAATTCGCTGAATTACACCTTTACAGCGCCCAACAACAACGCCGAGACAAATTACGTCGCCAGGGGCGATTGGACCATGAGCGACAACATGAAGCTGTTTGCCAAGTTCACCATCACCCGGCAAAACTCGGTGTACCAACCCAACCAGTTTCCGGGCGACCCGCCGACCTCTCCGTTCGTCGACCAATCGTACAATTTCGTGGTAGGCCATAACTGGGTGATCGGCCAGAACAAGACCAACCGGTTCTTTGTCGGAGACGTTGTGCAAAAGGTCGGCTTCCCCATCACATACGACCCCACCGGAACGACTGGCTACACGTTCAGCGACGGTGCCGATGGCGCGGGTCTGGCCGCGAATCCATACATCTGGCCGGACTCCCAGGCGCGCCGCGTCCCCGTCGAGCAGCTCGGGGATGATTTCAGTTGGACCGCCGGAAGGCATACGTGGCAGTTTGGTGGAGTCATCAAGGATATTTTGTCCCACAACACCAATGTTTCCGACATCAATATCGCCGAGATCGGCCTAGGCGGTCACGTGTTTTCCCTTTGCGGTCCTACCGCCGGCGATTGCGGCGGCAGCAACCCCAGCCTCCGCCCCTCGGACCTCGACCTCTCCAACAAATTCACCTGGGACACGCCCTTTGCTTTCCTTCTGGGCCGTATCGGCAATGTTGGGAGCACCTACAATTACAACGCCCAGGGCCAGGCGCTCAAGCAGCTCACCGGCGATCAGCGCTTTTACCGTTATTACCAGACCCAGTTCTATGTGCAGGACTCCTGGAAGGTCCTGCCCACCCTGACCCTCACCTACGGTCTCACCTATCAATGGTTCAGCGTGCCCTACGAAACACGCGGCCTGGAGACCCTCGAGCCCCTCACATTCAACGAATTCTTCGGAGCGCGCGTGCAACAGAGCGCCACGGGCCAAACCACTGTGCCCCTGATCTCCTATTTGCTCGGAGGAAAGGGCAATAATCCGGCCGGTCCGCCGCTCTACCAACCTCAGTACCGGAACTTCGCTCCTCACTTGGGCTTCGCCTGGAACCCCGGCTTCGATAAGAAAATGGTCATCAACGGCAGCGCTGGCGTCGTCTACGACCGCACGGTAATCGGTGCCATCCAGGCCATCCAGGATGGCGACTCGTATCTCTTCCAGCAGCAAAAACAAAATAACTACGGGACTTCTACTGATCCCTACGATTCCATCAAAAACGATGCGCGTCTCGACGCCAATAACGGGATCTCGACCGTTACCCTCACGGCGCCCGCTACACCGAAACCGCCCTATCAGCCATATGTCGGCGCCAATTGCGACCCATATATTGCCTCCGGGGCAGCGAACTACTCCCCGTGCGGTCTCCAGGTTGGGACCTTCAACTCAACCATCGATCCGTCTCTGCAAACGCCGTACAACCTGGTCTTCGACTTCGGCGTCCAGCGCCAGATGCCTTGGGATATGATTCTCAAGGTCAACTACGTCGGCCGCTTTGCGCGCAAGCTGGTGGCGCAGGAAGACGCCAGTCAGGTGCTTGATTTCACCGATCCCACATCGGGCGAGTTGCTATCGACCGCTTTTGCCTCCATGATCACGCAGACTCGGCAAGGTGTGGCTGCGAAGAACCTGACCCCACAGCCTTTCTTCGAGAATCTCGTGAACTCGACCCCGGGCACCTGTACCGGTTGCAACGGGTTCCCTAGCAACACGGCGTTTCTCGGCGCAGCGCTCGGCAGCTTTGTTTACAATGGCGACTTCGGCGACTTCGTATGGGGGGCTTCTCCCCTCTTGCCACCGAACGTCGGAGAAGCCGCCCAGTTCTCCAATAACGACTTCTACGACAACGCGGGATTCTCCAACTATGACGGCCTCCTTGTCACCGCGGAGAAGAACATGTCGCACGGTCTCCATTTCGACTTTAACTACACCTGGTCGCACTCCATCGACAACACTTCGTTCTTCGCCAACTCCGAGGGCGACACGGGCATCGGCGGCATCGGTCTGGTTTGCGACGCCGTCCGTCCCCGCGAGTGCCGCGCCAGTTCCGACTTCGATATCCGCAATTACTTCAACACCGACGCTTCATACCAGTTGCCGTTCGGGAAGGGCAGGATGTTCCTGGCCACAGAACCACGCGTTCTCGACGAAATCATCGGCGGTTGGGACATCAGCGGACTCGGCGAATGGCACAGCGGCCACCCATGGTCCGGAGCCTCAAATGCCTACGTCGCAAGCTTCTCCAACGACGCACCGCCCATCTTCAAGGGCACCAATCGCGCGGCGATCCAAACCCATTTGACCAAGAACCCCTCCGGCTTGGGAGGCACCGGAGTGAGCGACTTCGCGACGGCGGGTGGGCCGAATGGCGCCGCCGCGCAGTTTGAGGGCCCCATCGCCTTCCAGATCGGACCTCGCAACAGCTTCCTTGGACCAGGCTTCTTCAATGCCGACCTGGGTCTGGCCAAAAATTTCCCGATTACAGCGGAACGCGTCACCCTCAAGTTCCGTGCTGACGCCTTCAACGCGCTGAACCATCCGAACTTCGATGCGCCTACTGAGAATGTCTACAATGGCTACGACGAACAGGACTATCAGCAGGGATCGGGCTTCGGCGAGATCAGCTTCCCGGTCGTCCCATCCGGAAACAATAACAGCGGCGGCCGCGTTCTGCAGCTCGCGCTGCGCCTCGAGTTCTAAGGCTCACCAACGATTCACAAACAAAAAGGGGCCGCTTCGGCGGTCCCTTTCTTTTTGCTTTTTGCATCGCGCGAATCTTCCATGAGCGATCAGAAAAGCTCGCTGCGCCTTACCGGTCTCGTTTTGCCTTTTTCACTCTTGGCTTTCCCGGCGCTTTTTTCTTCTTTGCCGGCTTCGGCTTCGTCGCAATCCCTTTGACGGCCTTCTTCACCTTCGCCGCAGGCTTCGCTTGAACTTTCGCCTTTGGCGCGCTTTTGCTGCGCACAGCAAGCGTCTTCGCCGCAAGCGCTGCCTTCAGCTCAGCGTCAAACTCTGCGGGCGTGAGCGGACGCGCCGACTTGCGTAATCGCTCAATGTCATAGAACGCGCGCCGCTCTGCGAGGAATACGTGCACCACAAAGTCAACGTAGTCCAGCAGAATCCACTCGCCGTTGCGCCGTCCCTCCACCGAGTGCGCGTAAGCGCCAAATTCGCGCTTCAGCCGCAGCTCGATCTCGTCGGCAATGGCGATGGCCTGCCGGTCGTTGGTCGCCGATGTCACCAGAAAGAAATCGGCGAGCCCCGAGTCGACCGGGTCCAGTTCAAGAATGCGCGTGTCCTGGCCTTTTTTCTCCTCGCAAACCGCGGCTGCGGTCTGCACCAGAATTCTTACTTGATTCTTGATGTTCTTCTGTTCCTGCGCCTGCGAAATGTTCATGCGGTTGGCTGGCTCTCCACTCCTCATCGTAGTCGCTCGATTCGCCGCACCGCAAGATATAGCGCCGGTAATCTGTTCAGCGATAAAGCCCGTGCGCCCGAATGTATTTCGCTACCTCGTGAGGCAGCAGCTTGCTCTCCGCCGAACTGCTTTCCGAAGCCCTCTCTCCGAGCTTCATCTCTTTTCGGATCGCCGATGCGCTGATCTCCACATGGAGGTCGGGCAACACGTAGAACGGGGCGCAATCCCCCGCCGGATTCACGATCTCGAACTCTCGAATCTCGACTCCCGCTTCGCTCCGCGCCGATCCTCGGGCACTCGCCAGCGCCAGCCCCTCAGGCAACGCAGCCTGCAACTCATCCAGCGGCTCTCCCGGCCGGGAAGCAACAACCAACGGCGCAGCAAAGGGAATCTCCGCCGCGCGATGCCAGTTGCGCAGCCCGAAGAACGAATCGGCGCCCATCAGGCAAAACAGTTTGCTGTCCGCACCGAGCTCGGTCCGCAAGCCCTGCAGCGTCTCAAGCGTGTAATTTGGAGCACCGTCGAGCCTGGGCGCGTCTGCAAGCGAGATCTCAAACCCCTCCTCGCCCGCAATAGCCAGCCTTGTCATTGCCACGCGGTCATCAAAGCTGGCTGT
>Ga0335073_10015942_pt1 | contig 10505 bp, 8 predicted proteins | sample Lox_Sample_22_FD_207093 | JGI IMG/M metagenome (GOLD analysis project Ga0335073, IMG submission 207093) | Soil microbial communities from Loxahatchee National Wildlife Refuge, Florida, United States - Lox_Sample_2.2 | ecosystem: Environmental > Terrestrial > Soil > Wetlands | place: USA: Florida...
ACCCCGGTCCAGGCGGCCAGGAACTGGAGCATCGAGGTGTGGTTGTAGACGTTGGAGTCCACGTAGCCGCCCCGCGTCCACGGCGAGCAGATGAGCATTGGGACCCGGGTCCCCGGGCCGATCGGCAATCCCGCGATGTACTCGTCGGTGACGCTCGCCGGCGGGGTGGGCGGAAGCTGGTGGTCGAAGAACCCGTCGTGCTCGTCGTAGGTGATGAACAGCGCCGTGCTCTCCCACAAGTCGCGGTTCGAGAACAGCGTCTGGAGCACGGTGTTCACGTAGTGGGCCCCGTAGTCGGGGGTGTAGGACGGGTGCTCGCAGTAGCCGGCGGGCGCCACGATCCACGACACCTGCGGGAGCTTGTTGCTCTTGACGTCGTTGATGAAGGAGGACAGCACGTACGCGGCGTGGGTCTTGCTGAGCGGCGGCACCCCCGCGTCGGTCTTCCAGGGCGTGACCGCCCCGCGGATCGCGAGCTCGCTGGTCCCGCCGTTGCGGCTGTTGCTGCTGTTGTACTGCTGATAGAACCACAGCGGGTTGTCGCCGTAGTCGCCCACGAAGTAGTCGGGGTAGGTGCCGCTGTCGCCCACCTGGTCGTTGGTGTAGACCTGCCAGCTGATCCCGGCCTTCTGCAGCAGTTCGGGGTAGGTCGTGACCTCGGGGGTCCCGGCGTCGGGTCCGAAGTCGACTTCGTAGTCGTTCGGGTTGCTGATCCAGCCGGACGAGGTCCCCGTCCAGAAATACATCCGGTTGGGGCTGGTGGGCGCCATGATCGCCTGGTGGTAACCGTCGCAGATCGTGAAGGCGTCGGCGACGGCGTACTGAAACGGGATCTCGTCCCGGGTGAAGTAACCCATCGTCTCTTCGGTCTTGGCGGGGACCCAGTTGTTCCAGAGCCCGCCGTTCCTGGCCTCGTGGTCGCCTTCCCAGCTGTGGTCGAGGTCGCCGTCAACCTGGTCGGTCAGGTTGTACGGCAGCAGGTACCCGAGGTCGGTCCGGGTCGCGTCGGGCTGCTGGAAGATGTTCTTCCCGTCCTGGTAGGTGAGGATCTGCTTGTCGCCGAAGCCGCGAACTCCCCGCAGCGTCCCGAAGTAGTGGTCGAAGGACCGGTTTTCCTGCATGAGGATCACGACGTGCTTCACGTCGGCGATGCTGCCGCTCCAGCCCTTGGGCAGCCCCTTGGCCGCCGTCGAGCCCACGGCGGCGGCGGCCGGGCCGGCCCCGGCGGTCAGGCCGGCGGCCGCCGCCGCGGTGCCGAGCGCCGTGTACTGCAGGAAGCGGCGTCGGCTGACGCCCGGCACGATCGCCCGGCCATGCTGCCGCGGTGATCCGGTTGCGCCATCCATGTGCTCACGTGGGTCGTCCGAGTTGGTCATTTCTGGTTTCCTCCGAGGCTCAGCCCGCACCGACAATGTTCGCTTTTGTCTCGACAAGTCGTCATGGCGCGATAAGTGCCCAGTGTGGGCGGGGCAGGCCGCGTAAGAGTGAACGCACCGTGTCAATCTCCGGACGGGAAGTTCAACACGTTGCGGGGTCAGGCCGCCGTGGTCGTGAGGGGCTCGAGCAACTCGACGAGGGCCGCGTGGTCGAAGTGCCGGGCCCAGCCGAGCGGGGTGGACCGGTGGTGCTTGTCGGGAACGTTCGGGTCGGCGCCCAGCTCGAGCAGCGTGCGGGCGAGGGTGAGGTTGCCGTTCCCCGCGGCGACGTGCAGCGCGGTATGCCACGGGTCGTTGCTGGGGATGTCGCTGCGGCCGGGTGCGTTGACATCGAAGCCGGCGGTGGCGAGCAGTTCGACGGCGTTGGGTGCGCCCTGGGCCGCGGCCCAGGTCATCAGGCCGGGCCGCTTTCGTCGTACGTCGGCGATGACCTGGGCGGGAGTTTGCCGCACCGCGTCGGCGTCGCCGGCGAGGACGGCCGCGGCGAAGGCGTCGGCAGCCGAGAGCCTGGCCGGCCGGGCGCCCAGGGCGAGCAGCTGATCGGCTAGTTCCCGGTTGCCGTTGGTGAGAGCCACTTCGACTGGCGTGCCGCGGCGTGGACTGCGCTGCTCGGTGAAGGGGCTGACGATGTCCACGCCATGCTCGGCGAGCAGGGCGACGCGATCGCGCTGGTCGTGGGTGATGGCCCAGGCCAGCAGGCTGCGCAGCATCTCAGCGGGCGACTCGAGCGATTCGCCAAGCAGCCGGTGCCAGGGGCCGCGGGCCGTATTCGAAGAGCAGGACGAGGTGATCGTCCTTGCTGCCGAACATGCGGTTGTAGAGCGTTTGCCCGTCGTTCGGGTCGGCGCCCCGGTCGAGGAGCAGCCTGGCGAAGGGGATGGCGTGGGGATGCCAGGGCTGGCTCTGCTCGCCGTAGCCGAGCACGCCGGTGAGCACGGTGAAAGGTGTGGGCAGGGCATGCCAGAAGCGGCCGTCGTTGGGGTCCGCGCCGGCGTCGAGGAGCAGCCTGGCCGTCTCCAGCGTGGCCGGCAGGCCGACGTCCGGGTTGTGGCGGGCGTAGGCCTGGTAGAGCAGCGGTGACCAGCCGTGCGGTCCGCCGGTGACGCTCGCCCCGGCTGGCTGCGCGGCCAGGTGACGGCGCACCGCTGCCGCCTCCGCGCAGGCGGCGGCCGTGAACAGGTTGTGCCCGGGCAGTTCGGGATGCTCTTCCAGCAGCCGGCTGGCGGCCGCCCGGTCTGCGCGCTCGTCGTGGCTATACGTCAGGCAGGCCAGCCGGAGGAACCGGTCGGCCAGTGGCTCGTCGTCCGGCGGCGGCTGGCCGGGGGTCCAGGCGCGGGCGGTCACCACCTGGACGTAGCGGCGCATCCGGGCCCAGCTCGTGAAGCCGTGCTGGCGGGCGAGGACCAGCTGGGCCGCGGTTAGCGGGAACCCGTCAGCGAGCGGCGGGCCGGGGTGCCACCGGGACACGCGGGTTAGCGCGGCCGGGTCGCCCTCGCGCACTGCACGTTGGAGTTCCCTGGCCTGCTTGCGGAGCTGGTCAAGATCAGGGTCTTGAGGGAGCGAGGCGGTCGCCACCGCAGCCTCCTTTCGCTAGGCCGGCCGGTCCGCGACGCCGGTCGAAAGGAGGGTCTGAACAGTGACGCTGTGGCGCTGCCCATCCATGGGTGGGCTCAGCCCTTTCCGCGGACCAGGAGGCGCCCCACGCGCCACCCAGATTCTACGCTCAGCGGTAGACGAGCGTCCCGTCGTCGAGGTCCGCCTTCGGCAGGATTTCGCGTTCCTCGTCGTGTTCGAGCATGTGGGTCCACGGCTCGCGATCGCCCTGCTTGAACAGCGCGTCCTGGGAGCGCATGACGTAGCCGGGGCTGAAGTTCTCCGGATCGCACCACGGCAGCACCGGCATGTCCGCCTCCTGCGGCCGCAGCGTGGGAACAACCATCGTCGCGCCCTTGTCCCGCATCGTTGCCAGCAGGCGGTTCACGAGGTCGCTGACCAGGTCCACGCGCAGGGTCCAGCTGTGCCGGAAGTAGCCGAACACGTAGGCCATGTTCGGCACGCCGTTGATCATGATGCCGCGCCAGGTGACGTGCGCGGTGAAGTCGACCGGCTCGCGGTCGACGGTGAAGGCGACGTCACCGAAGAGCGACAAGTTGAAGCCGGTGGCGGTGACGACGACGTCGGCGGGGATCTCTTCACCGCAGCTGACCGTTATCCCGTGCTCGGTGAATGCCTCGATGGTGTCGGTGACGATCGAGGCCTTCCCCTCGCGTAGCGCCGCGAAGAGGTCGCCGTTCGGGACGACGGCGATGCGCTGCTGCCATGGGCGGTAGCGGGGGGTGAGGTGCTTGTCGACGTCGAAGCCCTCGGGCAGCAGCGGGCGGATGGACTCCATCAGGAACGTGTGCAGCTGGCGAGGCGCCGCTGCCGACATCCGGGCGAGTTCCTGCTGGCGTGCCGCGTTGTGACGGCGCAGGATCTCGTATGTCCATTCCTCGGGGATGTCCAAGGCGCGGAGTGTTACGGCGAGTTCGTCGGTCACGGGCCGGGCGAGGTAGTAGGAGGGTGAGCGCTGCAGCATCGTCACGTGCTCCGCCTTGCCGGCAATCGCGGGGATCAGCGTCGCGGCCGTGGCACCGGAGCCGATCACGACGACCCGCTTACCGTCCAGGTCGAGGTCGTCGGGCCACCGCTGAGGGTGCACGATCACCCCCTGGAAGCGGTCCATGCCTTCCCACCGGGGCCGGTAGGGCTTGGCGTGGTTGTAGTAGCCCGGGCACATCCACAGAAAACCAGTAGTGAACCGCAGACGCTGACCGGTGTCTTCTCGTGTGACCTCCACCGTCCAGCGGCGGTCTTCTGTCGACCAGTTGGCCGCGGCGACCCGGTGCCGGAGCCGGATGTGCTGGTCGAGGCCGTCCTCGTCAATCACCTCGTTGAGGTAGGCGAGGATCTCCTCGCCCGCCGCGATCGACGGGCCGCGCCAGGGCTTGAACCGGTACCCGTAGGTGAACAGGTCACTGTCGGAGCGCACGCCCGGGTAGCGGTGGGTCCACCAGGTTCCGCCCCGGTTGTCCTGGGCGTCCAGGATGACGAACGTCCGGTCCGGGAACGTGTCCCGCAGGTGGTGCGCGGCGCCGATGCCGGAGACCCCGGCGCCGACGATGAGGACGTCGACATGCCCGGCGTCCTGGATATCACCGGCACCGTCGGCGGGGGCGGTCGCGGGTGCGGTCGTCGTCATTGGCCTGACCTCCGGGCGTCCTCCCAGCGATTGTAGCTCCGGGCGAAGGGGCCGCCACGGCGACAGATGCGGGCTCTGTACCCCTTTTGGTCGCCGGGTAGCAAGGGCCGCATGAAGGTCCGCTCGTACCGGAGGACGCAGCCGCTGTCGTCCCTGATGCGGTCCGCCTCAATGAAGTCTGGATCGGCGCCGAACAGGGTCCGGTACTGCTCGTAGGCGGCGAGGCTGGGGAAACTGAACAGCGCCAGCGCCTTGTCGCTGGCCCCTTCGGCCGGCAAGAAGTAGCCATGGTGCGTGCCGCCATGGGAATCGACCAGCTCGATCCACCGGCGGCCGAAGCGTTCGAAGGCGTCGATCTTCGCCGGATCGATGACGTACTCAACGACGCATGTGATCATGCCTCAGGCTAGCGGCGCCCGTTTCCTGCAAGAACGGCGCTGTCCGTGGTAGGTGAATCGATCGCGCTAGTCCTCACTGATCCCGGACGTAATAGTTGGCCTGCGAGCCGTCGAAACGGCCGGTTCTGCGGCAGCAACGGCGGAAAGCAGCGGCCGGAACCGCACGGGCACGGGTCGTTCCGGCCGAGCTTCTCGAGGAGTTCGGTGTCGATGCCGACGATGCGGTCGCCACGCTTGACGCGGGACTCGCTAGAGGGAACCCCCGGCGGCGCTTGCTGGAGGGCTCAAAAGGATGCTTCGGCGTCCTGGTAGCGGTCCATGATGTCCTCCCTCGGGCCATAGAGCAGAAAGGATCATAGCCAGCACGGCGCGGCTCCCGCGAACGGTTTCCTACAGGAGCACGGTCACGGCATGTGCGTACGTCTGCCACTCCCAGAGTATAGAAATGTAGATTCAGAAGCGCCGTCAGTGCCGCAGGTAGCAGGCACTCTCACTCGCCGATTCATAGGATTTGCTGAACAAGCCTATTCCTTATTGGAATCTACTTCTTGAAGTGATTCCGCTATTTCATGCAGCGCAGGATTGGCTGGATATTGTCGGCGCGCCGCCATAACCAGGACTCGCACGCCGTCTGCGATAAGGCCGTTTTCCAGAGCTGTAACAACATTCTCCCAATAAAGGCGAGAGCTCCTAAACGATTCAAAGGGACGGAGCCTGTTCCGTGGAATTGCAGTGTTTTCAATGAGCGCGGTCGCTTGAGCCATGTCGTTGAATACATTCGCAAGAACGTCAATAAGTGCCTTGCGCTGCTGCGTGTCAAGGCGGAACTCGGGCTCTCGTTCTGCTAGAAGCCCAAGCCTCTGCTGAGGAAGATCGTCTGCAGCCTCGGAAAGCGGACTTGCCGCGAAGTTCCCATGCCCATCAACGTGTGTCACGATTCCCACGACTGCGGAATAGTCAGGAGACCATACAGGGGCGCCAACGAAGCCCGGTCCCAGTTGATACTCCGACTCGGTGTTCAAGCGGACCGATCCAAACGCGAGTGTCGTGCCCACGTTGCCACTGAGAGAATCGCCCAGAGGGCTTTCAGGAGGGAACCCGAAAGTCCACCAGCGGCGGCCGACGAGATCCTTCGCACGAGGGAATCGGACTGGAGCTGCGCTGACAGACGGCGGAATGTCTCCGTTCTCAAGCCGTAGAACGACCACGCCATCCTCAGCCCCGTCGATCGGATAAATGCTGTAGCGTAGCCTGCGGACTGTTTTGTCTGGGGATTTGGGAAAAGAAACTTTCAGCGGAAATTCACGCTGATCCATAAGGGACTCAGCAGTCAGCAAGCGCTTCTTGTCAATTACAACTGCAGTACCAATGACTCGATCACTAGCGTGAACCGTCGCTATCCAGGAGTCGGACGAAGGCTCGAGACGGATGGCCTGATCCGGACTGGTAGTGCGTGGTTCGTCCGTACCAAGCATGACGGCCATGACATCTTTGAGATTGCTATCGATAAGGCTCGCAACCGAGTTAAGCGCATAACCCAGCGATTCAGGATCAGTGACCCCCTGAAGCAGAACGGCAAGTTTCTCACCGAAGCCAAAATAGGGAATATAGGGAAGCTTTGTGCGCTCGATTGCCACGCGTGGGTCGACCGTACGCGGCAGCCAATCCGCGTAAAACTCACCGAGCCGGTTAGAAGCCAAGATGAGCCATTCGTTCGCAGACTCGAGCTCCGTCCGACTGTCAAACCGGGACAGTACTGGAAGTACGAGGGCGGGCACCCTGTCATATGCTAGCTCCTGGCGACCACGTTGGGCACGCCGCAGCGTGTCAACGATACCGTCGAGGTTCTGATTGTTCGCGACAAATACAGGAACAATCAGGTCGGGCAGTACTATCGTGCAAATTCCGCCTATGTCTGTGATGCCCGTCCGGCTATCAACAAGTACAAAGTCGTATTCACGGTTCCAGTCGGCCCTGAGACGTTCGAAAAACTGGCCACCTCTATGCTTGAGGAAGAAGTTATCCCAGTTGAATTCAAGAACCCTTGCCGGATATTCCTGATCTAGATTTCCGCTTGTTAGCAGAGTGATCGACTCTGGGCCGATCCGTACCTTAGTCGTGAATTGACGCCAGTCGACATCTGACGAATGAGGGAAAGCTGCTTGCTCGATGAGCAGATCTATCATACCGGCCCGATGCTCTAGTCCGCGGTCAAACTCAGCGAAGTACCGCCACATCCCAGGCGCCTCAAGGTCGAAGTCCACGACCAGCACACGTCGTCCGAGTTTAGCCAAGAGACACGCTATGTTGGCCAGTGCCATGGTTCGGCCGGTGCCACCCTTATAGGAGTAGAAGGTGACAATCATGATGCTGCCACCCCCAAGCTCGGCACCCTGGATTGCTCATGCCGCGAGGCAAAGAGGCCAGCGAACTGATCGGTAGCCAACTCCGTCCAGTGTGGATCATATTCCGGAACTTTCGTCAGAGCATGACCCACATGCTCCGCCAAGATCCTCATGCGATCCGACAGCTCTTCCCTCTTCCGGGTCCCGTGTCCGAGCCATGGGTTCGAATAGTCCTGAAGATTGAATGTCTGGATATCAGATAGCTGTGACGGGATGCTTTGCCCATCATGTATAACGGCGGGAATAATGAGAGGCGGTGGACCTGCAGGCGCTTCAACAGATTTTCGCCTCGCAAGCATATGACTTAGTTCGGCCTTACACCAGTCGCTGGAGAAATATTGCTTAGACCACAGGCAAATCATCAGCTTCGAGGCGGCAAGGGCATTCGCTAGCTCCTGCGGCCACGCGCTCCCAGTTTCCAGCCTTTCTACGTCATAGAAAATCTGAAGTGGTCCGTCAAGTTCCTCTTGCAGCCAATGTCTAAGCATGGGAAGAAAGGTGCCCGCTACGAAGACCGGCCACTCGTTGACTCGCCGATAGCTGAGGAATATCTCATACTTGTAGGACAACCTGTCCTCCGATGCCGCTGACGGGGTTACGAAGTACCACGTACGCTACCAGAACGCCCCCGGAAGGTGGGCTGCCGCGCAGGACGCGGTGCTAGAGACAGCGGCGCGCCAAATCCGTTCGGGCCGCCACGAAACTGCTCAATAAGGCCAGTGGCTCTTTCCGGCCGCCTGTCGGATGCAACTGAAGGCGTCACAGCCAATCAAGAGCCACGCGGATCAGAGCGATAGGGCGCCGTACTCACCGATACCGCGGCGACCGCAGCCAGGACGGGATCGGCAACTTCTGCGCACAACGACAGAGGCTACGAGGCTGAACTCGCGGTCTCCGCAGTCGGCGTTATTTGGCCAGCGCATGAGTATGCGAGGCGGGAATATCCGCTCATCGACATGAGCGAGCCTTGAGAAGCGTGCCCGGACCTACAGATCGCCCGCTTACGGGTCGCCGACAGGCCCCGATCCTTCAACGCCGCGTCCCCCTCGGACGGCGCCACGCCGCCTCGTCCAGGATGGTCCACGGCCCGACGCGTTTCCGCGGAAACGCCTTGTGAAATTGTGCGCAATGCGCTTCCGCGGAAACGCCGTGGCTATCGATGTCAGCACCGTGACGAGTGTCCGGCGCTCTGTGCGGTAGCAGCGGACAGCTGCCGGGCCGCCGAGTGGCGGCGGGGCGGTGGACAGTAGCATCGGCTGCAGACCCGTTGTGAGCGGGTGATGAGACCCAACCAGTGAGGTGGCCGATGGCCGAGCTTCCAGCGCCCCCCGAGGGAATTGTGATGGCCCACTTCATCGTCTCGGACGATGTCGAGCGCTCTGCGCGCTTCTACACCGAAGTGCTCGGCGGCAGGCTGGCCTTCTCCGGTCCCGGGGGGCTGACCTATGTCTCACTAGCCAACAGCTGGATCATCATCAATGTCGGCGGAGGCCCGACCGACGACAAGCCGACGGTCACCCTCGAGACGCCTCGCGATCCCGACCGGGTCAGCAGCTTCATCAATCTCCGGGTCAGAGACGTTCACGCGCTATACGCCGAATGGAGCTCCCGGGGTGCTCAATTCCTGACACCGCCGAAACAGCACCAGTACGAAATCCGCTGCTATATGCGCGATCCCGACGGTTACATCATCGAAGTGGGGCAAACCACAGACACATCGGGTGACTGGGTGCCGGCTCACTGGCCACCGACTACGCCCGCCGACGAGTTATGACCACCGCGATCATCGGCACTGGAGGGCTCGGATCGGTCATCGCCCGCCAGCTCGCCTCAGGCGGCGAGACCCTGCGGCTCGCGAGCGCCGATCGGGAGTCGGCACAAAGGCTGGCTGCCCAGATCGGTCCCGCCGCGGTCGTCGCCGCCAGCAACCGCGACGCGCTGCAGGGCGCCGATGCGGTCATCCTCGCGCTGCGGTTTACCGTGCTGAAGAGCGTCATCGACGAGATCGCCGGCGCGCTGGCCGGCCAGGTCGTGATTGTTCCGAGCAACCCGGTCACCCTCGACGCGCAAGGGAACGTCGTCCGGGTCCTGCCGGATGGGCAATCCTCCGGGAAGGTTGTCGCCGGGTGGCTGCCGGCCGGGGCACACTTGGCCATGGCGTTCGGAACCATGTCAGCCGGCATCTTCGAGTCCAATGGCAACCGGTCACCAGAGCTGGCGGCCGGCTTCTACGTGACCGACGACGACCGCGCTGGCGAGGAAGTCGCGCGGCTGATCCGGACGGCGGGCTTCGAGCCGGTCAAGGCCGGCGGGATCGAACAGTCGACCCGGCTCGAAGTGGGCGGCGACCTTCACGATCTCGTCGTCGGCCCCGCGGAGGCGCGGTCAGTGATCAGAGGTCACTCCAGCGGATCGTCTCCGAAGTAGTCAACGAATACCGCGGGTATGCCCAGGACGAACGTGTGTTCTTCGTGCGTCATGCGAAGACCGCGGGGATCCCAGCTGAACTTCCAGTGGTGCGTGTCGACCACGTGCGTGATGGTCCTGATCAGCCCGTCCTCACGCATCTGGCGGGTGAACTCTGGTGAGTCGGCCTCGAGCGCGACTTCATAGGCGAGCCCGTCCTTATCCAGCTTGCCGAGTTCCTCGATCCTTGCGTCCACCGCGAGCACGACTGGAGCAAGGTACAAGTCAGTGACGTCGTGCGGCCTGTCCGCCATGGGCACCTCCATGCGTCTACCACCGACATCCTCGCCGCCAGGACGCCGCGGGACAAGCCGCCGTTACGGCGGCTTGTCCCGGTCACCACCGGGTTAGCGGGTGTCCTCCAAGCTCTCGTGGCGCCATCCGTCGCCGAACTCGTTGTCGTGCAACCGTCGCAGCTGGTGGGCGTAATGATCAAGCCGGTCCGCGGCCCGCTCCATCTCGTGAAAGTCCTGGCCGTGATCGCGGGCCGGCGTCTTCTCTTCCGCCCGCTTGCGCACGATGCTCAGCTCTTCGCGGCTCAGCTCCGCGACCCTGCTCA
>Ga0335073_10015943_pt1 | contig 10505 bp, 5 predicted proteins | sample Lox_Sample_22_FD_207093 | JGI IMG/M metagenome (GOLD analysis project Ga0335073, IMG submission 207093) | Soil microbial communities from Loxahatchee National Wildlife Refuge, Florida, United States - Lox_Sample_2.2 | ecosystem: Environmental > Terrestrial > Soil > Wetlands | place: USA: Florida...
GGGGCTGCATTTCCGCGTTACCCCCTGGCGAGATGAATGCCACAATAGCCTCTCCGGAAGGTGCCATGTCAGGAAAGTGGCTTGCCATAACAACGCGTCTCTTTCTCGCCGGCGTCGTTTGCGCGGGCGAGCTGCTCGCTACCAGAGCGGCGCTTGCCCAGTCTTCAGGATCCTCCAGCTCGACCGAGATGGAGGCAGTTCTTTTCGTCCAGGATCCGCATCTCCCGAAGGCCAACCCGGCTGCGGCCCGCGCCTCAGGAGTTATAGGGTCTGCGAATGCTTACAGCGGTAAAGATGGAATTGATCTGGTCTGGATTCCGGCGCCCATCCAAAGGCTGTGCCTCGGCAAAACGGAGAAGCAATGCAGTGCCATCGACTACTGCGTCCGCACGACGAATCGGGATGTCGCCATGTGCCGGAACCTCGGTATTCCCTTGTCGCGTCTTCCTTCGTATCCCGCCGGCATGCGGCCGCGGCGTCAACACTCCGTCCTCTTTTTCAAGATCGTACCCGCCACCTCGCCCACCAAAGGCATGGCCATGCTGCAGGATTTCTACCGCAGCCTGCCTCAGGCCTCACTCGACCGCTTGTCGATGAGCGCTCGCGTCAGGGCGAGGATTCAGTACACGAACAAAGCGGACGACGACGATCTGCAAGTGCTCGAGATTCTCGCAGTGGCCCCATTCTGATCTCTGCCCGTCCGGCGCCTTCGGCCGTGCCACGCCCTTCGCCGGTTAGCACTTCCCAGCCGCCTCCCGCCATTTACAATGACGGAGGCACTTTATGTCCTGGTTTAAGCGCGAGAGCGGCGAGTTCGAGCCGGCAGAAAACGGCGATGGGGAGAAAAAGGTCCGAACGGAGGGGCTCTGGATCAAGTGTCCCAGCTGCCGCCAGACCATTTTCAAGCCCGAGATGGAGGCCAATCTCAACGTCTGCCCAAAGTGCCAGTATCACTTCAAAATAAGCGCCAGGCAGCGTATCGACTTATTGCTCGAGCCAGGCTACGAAGTCGTTGACGGCGGGTTGCGATCCACCGACCCCCTCAACTTTGTCGACGTCAAGCCTTACCAGCAGCGCCTGCAAAGAGCCCGCCAGGAAACGGGTCTCGACGATGCCATCCTGAACGCTGTCGGCCAGCTTGGTCCGCATTCCGTGGTAGTCAGCGCCATGGAGTACGGTTTTATCGGCGGATCGATGGGGGCCGTGGTCGGCGAAACCATTGCGCGGGCTGTCGACCGTGCCCGCAACGGCCGTAAGCCTCTCATCGTCGTCGCGGCGTCCGGCGGAGCCCGCATGATGGAAGGTGTCGTGAGCCTGATGCAGATGGCCAAGGTATCCACCGCCCTTGCGCAACTGGACGAGGCTCGCGTTCCCTATATCTGCATCCTGACCGATCCGACAACCGGCGGCGTCACCGCGAGCTTTGCCATGCTGGGCGACTTGAACATCGCCGAGCCCGGCGCACTCATCGGATTCGCCGGCCCCCGCGTCATCGAGCAGACCATCCGCCAGAAGCTGCCCGAAGGCTTCCAGCGTTCCGAATTCCTGCTCGAAAAAGGGTTCTTGGATGCTGTAGTTCATCGCCGCGAGCTCAAAAGCTATCTCAGTCGAGCCCTCGACTTCATGAAGGTCTGAGTCGGCGTTTCGACGAGTCGATTATTTCCTCACATTGCCACGTTTCAAATGCAAACCAGAAGCCCCGGCGATATGCCGGGGCTTCTGGTTTGCGAGAGAACTAAGGCAGTTTTTAGAACTCCACCCGCAAAGCAAGCTGTAGCACGCGAGGTGTGCTGTAAGTGCTGGTGACCGTTCCAAAAGGTACGCCGTTGGCTTGGGTGATGTCATTCGCTGACGGTGTGTTGAAGCTCGGATGGTTTGTAGCGTTGAACGCATCGCACCGGAACTTCAGGTCAACGCCCTCACGGTATATGGGGAACGTCTTTCCGAGTCCAAGGTCGATATCGAAGTAGCCGGGCCCGCGCAGATTGTCCCGCTGGCCAATATCGAACCCGGTCGGTCCTGTGTAGGCACCCAACGCTGCGGTCGGATTGGAAAATGCATTAACCGGGTTGCCCTTGCCCTGATGCTGCACATCGGCATGCAGAAGCGCCGGACTGCCCACCAGGGTTGCCGGCGCGTCGTTCGCAAAGCTGGTGATGTACGCATTCGCGTACATGTTGTAAGCCTGGCCAGTGCGCCAGCTTGGCAAGCCGCTGATTTCCCAACCGCCCACCAGTTCGTTCGCCCAATAGGGAATCGTGGCGCCGAAATTCCTTCCGCGCCCGAACGGCAGTTCATAAATGAAGTTGCCGTTGATTTCATTGGCAATGTCAAATGTGGAATTGGCACGGCACTCGCGCGGTCTCTGCACGTCGCAGATCCACCCATAGCCGCTGCTGGCCGCAATGAAATTGGCGATCGCCGAGACGTTATCGATGGAGTGCGCCCAGGTGTAGTTCAGATCAAACTGAAGCCCGTAGCCGGCGTTCTTGTGCAGGGTGACGAGCATGCCGTTGTAGTTCGATGACCCCTTATTCGTCCACACCGAGTTGCTGGAGAATTGCGAAGCCATGCCGACATTCGCCGGCAGATATCCCGTTGTCGAAATCGCCTGCATCAGGTCAGCAAAATCGCCGCGCTGCGGGTAGGGGTAGAAAGCATAGGCGATAGCCTGCGTGGCCGAAGAGAATGGATATCCAATCTGCCCGCTTTCGTACGCATTCAATCCCGGCAGCATATCTTCAAACCATGGCTCGGGAGTGACCGCGAGAATAGCTCCCAAAGCGCCAAGATTCGCATTCTGGCGAAGCTGGGTGACCAGACCGCTCATGGCTCCCGCCATGGTTTGGCTCGACCCGCCGCTGGCATCCGGAAAATCAAGCAGCTGGCTGGAGTCCGCTGTAGCCAGCAGCCTCCGTCCCAGGCGGCCCACGTAGTCCACCTTCAGGATGTAACGCTGCGGAAACTCGTGCTGAAATCCAAAATCGAGCTGGATGTTGTACGGCGTCTTCAGCGTCGTGTTCATCATCAGGTTGAACTCGCCGTAGGGCAGTCCATAGGGAAAACCCTGATACACGAAAGGCACAAACGGTGTAGAGATAGCTGGCGCTTGCGGTGCTGGAGGCGGACTGGAAATACCTGCGAACCGCGGCGCGGTCTCCATCGTTGCGGTTGGATCACCTGGTGTGCCAAACAGGTTCGTATTGTTGGCCTCAAACACATACGAGGTCTGCAACTGCTGGAATTGCAGCGCATTGATGAGCGAGTGATCGTAAACGATGCCGATTCCGCCGCGGAAAACCGTTCTCTTGTCAAGGCCCGGGTTGAATGCGAATGCCAACCGCGGAGAGAAATCCTTATTGTTCGGTTGAAAATAACTTGGCTGGTGGTTCACCTTGCCGCCATAGAGGAATTGCAGAAACGGGATTGCGTCAAGCGCCGTGTTACCCGCGGCGCTTTGCGTTTCGCGGTCTTTCCAGTAGGTGTCCCAGGAGAATGTGCTGGTGGTTCCATCCTGCACGAGATTGGTGATTGCTTCTTCTCCACGGGTTTCGTAGGGGACCGTGTAGTTCTGATAGCGAACACCATACGTAACCGTAAAGTTTGGCGTGATCTTCCAGCTGTCGCCAAAGTACAGCTCAGTTTCGTAGTACCGGTAGTTCAAATCGAGCCCTGAGCCCTGAGCCTGCACCTGGCCCTTGTTGTTGTAGTTGAAGTTGCTGCTCACATCGGCAACCACGCCAAGCGCCGTCGAAAACGCTGTGTCATACGGCGTGATCCAGTCGCTGCTGATGTCCGCGGGCCGCAGGTTCGGCGATAGTCCTGTGAAGTAGGTGTTGCCGGTCGTGCCGATCGCAGGGAAATTGAAATTCTCCGCCGCAAATTCGTTCGGCGTCTCCCATTTGAACGTTCCTCCGAACGTAAAGCTGTGTTTGCCTTTTTCCCAGCTGAAATCGTCGCGGATTACCGGAATCGGGTAGGTCCGATCCTGGGAATTGCTTCCACTGGCGTAAGGCCCGCTCAGTCCCGCAAAGCCAAATTGATTCGCTCCCTGCGGGTTGTAGACCGCATTGAAACTGTAATCTTCGTAGGTCTCGCCATACTCCGCCTGGTTGAGCATGCGGGCATTGATCGTCCAGGTGTGTCCCACAACCCAGGCGTAGCTTTTGTCGTAGAACGGATAGGTCGCCGGATCGCCGGGGAACTGAATCGCGCTCTGCGTTGAATTCTGCCGAGCTACAGTTCCGCGACCAAACATCTTCATTTTGTCATTCAAGTTGACGTCGACGCGGCTGACGTAATCATTCAGCACATAGGGAAACGGCGCATTGAACCGGAAACCGGCTGTGTTAATCAGGTCGCCTACAGCGCCTGTCATGTCGTTCGCCTGCGGATAGCGCTGCTGGAAGAGAGAGAGTTCTGCCTGATTCCAGCCAATACCTTGCGGATCAAGAGATGCAACCTGAGTCGGCGTCAAAGTGGACATCACGCAGCTTTGCGCCGTGCTTTGATTGTTGCAATACGAAACCTCGCCTCCGCGATACCCCGTGGTATTGGTCCCAAGCGGCACCGTGCGTTCAACCAGGTTGCTCAACGTGTCGCGGCGGCTGTTCCAGTCGAAGAAGAAGAACGCCTTGTCGCGCTTGATCGGGCCACCGACGTTCCCACCGAATTGATTCCGGATCAGCGGCGGACGGCCCACACCATTATTGTTGTTGAACCAGTCGTTCGCTTCGAGGTCAGTATCGCGGTGGTACTCGACCAGCGCGCCATGAAAATCGTTCGAGCCGCTCTTGGTGACGAGGTTGAACTGTCCGCCACCGCCCTCGCCTTCGCCAGATGTCTCGCCGGCTGTCACGCCGCGAAACTCCTGCACCGAATCCACTGGCGCGCTCCCCACAATCGCGCCAAACTGGCCTGTTGCATTGTCATTCACCTCAAGGCCGTCGAGCGTGACGTTGCTTTGGTCGGTGCGGGCACCCGTCACTGCACCGTCCAGAGTCACTCCCGGCTGCTGGTAGAACAGCGCTGAGGGATTCGACCGGTCCTCCACCGGGAGGTCGTTCAAAAACTGTACCTGGAAGTTGTTTCCGACCGTCGCGTCTGTCGTATTCAGGGTCACCGTATCTGCCGACGCCGAAACTTCCACACTCGTCGAGGTGCTTCCCACCACGAGGCGCGCGTTTTGCGTGCGCGTTGTGTCAACGTTCATGTAAATCCCGCTGACCACCGTGGGCTCGAAGCCCTGGAGGGAAAATGTAAGCCTGTAGCCGGGACCAGGCTTGATCTCTCTTAAGGTGTATGAACCGTCTTTATTCGTCTCCGTCGTATACTTGGCGCCGGTCGACGGATTCTCAAGAGTGACACTGACACCCGGCACCACGGCTCCAGACGGATCCGTGATAATTCCGGTGATTGCCGCCGCCACATCCTGCCCCCAAACGGGGGCCGAGCAAACTGCGAGCACAACCAACAGCAAGGCCGGGAAGAGCTTCTTGAACATGGAATCAGACCTCCAGCTAAATTCACAAGGCTGCATTTCAATTGCCAAGTAAGTAAACTATTTATTCTCTTCATATTATTGAATAAACCGACTGGTTTGTTTCCAATTTCTAGAGAAATCTGTAAATAAATCCCAAAATTCATATCGCCTGCCCCGGACCTTTGCTATCTCCGATAGTCCACAGCCATTTCCGCCTCGCCCTCGTGTTTTTCGCGGCAATGCTCGACGCAGGGCGTCCCTTGTAGACTGTTGGCGCTGAGCCGCACCCAAGGACAACTCATGATCTCCAGATACAGCAGGATGATTTTTCCCGTTGCCTCACTCGTTTTAGCTCTTGCCTCGATCGCAAAAGCACTTGCTGCCCCGCCAATTCCCTCGTTCAACTCGCTTCCCGCGCTTCCATTCGACACGGTCGGCCCCGTGATTCGCGCTCACGTCGAGCCCCTCAAGCCCTTCACCGTGGCCGGCGAACATGGCGTGCTGCTCGGGCAGCAGAATGGTTCGTTCGAGGCCTGGATTCTGCCCGTCAAGGTGCTTTCGCACCTCACGATCCAGGCAAACATCTCCGGCTACGACGTTCCCATCGAGGTCAACCAGCACGCGACGGAAATCGAGGTCCGGCCCGATCGCACCGTCATCACCTACAGCCACATCGAATTCACGATGCGCCAGATCATGTTCTCGGCGGATGATTCTCCCGCCGGCACAGGCCCGATCGTTCTATTCGAATTCGATTGCCTTCATCCCACCGACTTCACGTTCAACTTCACACCGAATCTCGAATGGATGTGGCCCGAGCGCAACGAAGGCAATCCGAACGCGGAGTGGGATGTGCGCGGCGGGTTTTACGTCCTCCATTCCGACTATCCCGACTTCGCTGCCGCAGTCACGATCCCCGGCGCGCAGCCCGGTATTCTCGCGCCCTACCAGGAGCGCCCGCACTTCTATCCCACGCAGCTCAAACTACACATTGATCCAGCACGCGATCGCGGCCGCCTGTATCCGCTGCTGATGGCCGTCGGCACCAACACCGCCGACGCCGCAAATGTCGCGCTCGGCGCAAAGCTCGCGCAGCTCAACAGCTCCATCGCTTCGCTCTACCAGTCTCATGCAGAGAGCTATAAGAAACTTCTCGCCAACTCCGTCTCCATCGAAACGCCGGACAAATCGCTCGATGAAGCCTTTCAATGGGCGGAGGTCTCAATCGAACAACTCAAAGCCATCGCGCAGCCTTCCGGCGAAACCGCACTTGTCGCGGGCTACTACGAGTCGGGCGACTCGGCGCGCCCCGGCTTTGGCTGGTTCTTCGGCCGTGACGCCCTCTACACCGTCTATGCCATCAATGGCTTTGGGGATTTCGCCCTGTCGAAGAGCGAACTCGAGTTTCTCATCCAACGCCAGCGCGAAGACGGCAAGATCATGCACGAGTACTCGCAGACGGCTGCGGCTATCGACTGGCGGGCATTCCCCTATATGTATGCCGCGGCCGACTCCACGCCGCTCTTCCTGCTTGCGGTTCGTGACTACGTGCGTTCCAGCGGCGACACCGCGTTTCTCACCGCGCATCGCGATGCGATCGAAAAGGCCTGGGCGTTTGAAACCGATCCCGCCCACGACACCGATCATGACGGCATTTACGACAACTCGCAAGGCACAGGCTGGGTCGAGAGCTGGCCCGGCGGCATGCCGCACCAGGAAATCTATCTTGCACTTCTCGACCAGGAGGCCTCCTCTGCAATGGCCGCGATCGAAGACCTGCTGGGCGATCATGCCAGGGCTTCAGCCGCGCGCGAACGAGCCGGCGCCATCGCCAAGACAATCAACCGCGAATACGCCGATCCCGACAAAGGGTGCTACGCCTTTGCGACCAACCCGCCGGGCACACCCAATGGACCCGTTGATCGCACCACGACCGTTTATCCCGCCCTCGCATGGTGGGATCCGGAAGGCGGCAAGCCCATTCTCGCGCAACCATCCGGTTGCCTTTCTCAATTCGCCTCTGCTGCGCTGAATACAGACTGGGGTTTGCGCGACGTGGCAAACAACGAGAAGTACTACGATGGCACCAGCTATCACCAGGGATCGGTGTGGCCGCTCTTCACAGGCTGGGCCGCGGTCGCCGAGTATCGCGGCGGCCAGCCGCTGGCCGGTTATCAACTGCTGAAAGAAAATGCGAACCTCACCCGGGCTCAGGATCTCGGCGCCGACACGGAACTCCTGTCCGGCGATTTCTTCGTACCATTCGGCCGCAGCACTTCGCACCAGCTATGGTCCTCAGCCATGGTCATCACGCCCACGCTGCGCGGACTGTTCGGCATCAGCATCGATGCGCAAACGAAGACCATCACCGTCAATCCGCACCTGCCCGCCAGCTGGAACCAGGCAGAAATCAAAAATCTGCGCATTGGCGATGAAATCGTCGACTTGAAACTTTCTCAGACAAATCGCGCCCTCTCGATATCGCTGAAAACATCCGCGCATTCTGAAGTTCATCTCCGCTCCTCCGATCCGCGAGCGACGCCGCTTGCGAACCGGGAAATCAGCATTCCACTGCAGGCTGCGGAGGTAGGCCCATTTTTTAACCCGCCCATGCCCGGAGCGCGAACCCAATCCATGCGCATACTTCATGAAGAGTATGGCCAACAAAAGTTGACCCTCACGCTCGAAGGCCCTGCCGGCACAGACGCCGAGTTTCCAATCGTGGTGCGATCGCCGCGAACGTCCGTTCACGCCGCGGGAGCCGACCTCGCTTCACAGCCCGCCAGCTCCGCTATAACTTCAGCCCCCCAGACTGCAGTCGTTCACTTTCCCGCAGGGTCCGGCTTCCAAACCATCACCGTCACACTGACCTGGTAGCCACCAACAAGACGGCAAGCCGGCATCTCCGTCGGGCCGCGCGCTGCGTCGAGCTCCGATTCAGCGCTTTTGCAAGAACGGCGGTGGCTCGTCCGCGCTGGGACTGAAGCTCGCTCGGGCACGTCATGCCGATAACCTGCCGAATCTGTGCGATGGCGGCTCCGCTTCGGATGACCGAAACGGCATTTCCAACCCTTTGGATTGCCCCCAAAACCTGGACGGCGTCCAAATTCGCGCCGGGTGGGTTAGGATCAAGGATGTAGGAGCATGAATGCAGCCATTGTCGAGTCTGGCTGGTTGGCCGCCTCAAGGAGGCGCTGGACCATTCGATACCCGCAAAGCAGCCTTTGCGAATTCACCGGAGTTGGTGACTGTAAGAAGCGTCGATCGGATCGTGAACACCCGCATCGACATAACCTGCTTGTTTGCCAAGGAAGTCGTGACCTTCCGATTCTTCGCGGCAAGCAAGGGAATGGCCGAAAATGTGGCCGAGGTTCTCAGGCGCAACTCGGGTCTAAACTTGCGCGATCTTGGCAAGGTCCTGGTTGCCGACAGCGAAGACTACTAGGGATTTGGTGTTGTGCCTGAGTCTGTCCTAGATCCGCATGGGCATCAACACGTACCGCGACTTGTACTCCGCATCCGGGTCTTCGGGACGGATCTGGCCCGCTGACTGTGAGTCCTTGAACTCCAGCCGCACCTCTCCTTCATTCCCCAGCGACTTCAGGAAGTCGACAATGTAGGCCGAATTGAACCCCACCACAATGGGATCGCCCGAGTACGGTGTATCAATTGTGTCTTCGCTTTCGCCGCTCTCTGACGATTGCGAGCTGATCTTCAGCTCATTGCCTTCGAGCCGCAGCCGGATCGCCCCGGAGCGCTCATCGGCAAACTGCGCCACGCGCTGGATGGCCGCCGACAGCTCACTCGACCGAACCACGGCGAACTTCGAGTTGTCGCGCGGCATCACGGCCTCATAGTTGGGGAATTGTCCCGAAAGCCGCCGCGTGCTTAAGGTCCGGTGTCCCACGCGGAAGAACAATGTGTGCTCGTCGTCGGCAAACTCCACCTTCTCCACGTCGCTGTTCGCCAGCAACTGCTGCAGTTCCTGCAAAGCCTTGCGCGGTATCAGTATCCGCTTCTCGCCGCTGATGCCAGCCATTGCCTCGCCGGGCTTCTCAACGAATGACAGCCGGTGGCCGTCAGTCGCCACCATGGCCAGCGACTCGGCTTTCATCACCAGCAGCGCACCATTCAGGGTGTAGCGCGACTCTTCGTTGGAGATGGCAAAAATCGTCCGTGCAATCAGCGTTTTCAAGGCAACCGCTGAAATACTGATTGCTGCAACAGCAGGGAACTCGGGCACCTGAGGATAATTCGCGCGCGCCATGCCGACCATCTTGGTGTTCGACCGTCCGCTCCGGATTTGCACCCAGTGGTTTTCAAGCAGCTTGATCGAGATATCGCCGTCCGGCAGCAGCTTGATGTAGTCATAAAGCTTCCGCGCAGGAATCGTGCACGATCCAGGCTTCTTGACCTTCACGGTTGCACTGGTGCGGATCGCCTGGTCTAGATCGGTCGCCGTGATGTTCAGCTTGTCGCCTTCGGCCTCAATCAAAAAGTTGGACAGGATCGGGATCGTCGTCTTGCGCTCTACCACGCTTTGTGTCGCGGTGAGTTCCTTCACCAGTTCCTGGCGGCTTACGGTTATCTCCATCGATGCCCCCTGCGCGGCCGGCTTCTCTACTTCCGCTTCCACCATCGGCATAATGCAACACCTCATCCATCGCGCGAGCCAGCTACGTTACGTTGCCACAAGGTTCGCCGCGATCTGCTGAACCGGTTTCCGCTCCTCGCACCGCTGGCCTCAGCCTACATCACACACAAAGCGCTACGAAACGGCGGCCGTTTCTTGCCTCTGATTGTATTCACCTTTTTGTCGCCTGTATCCGTGGAAAACAGGTCTCAATTCAGGATTCCGATGATTAAACCATGGGCACATGCTCCGCATCGCTGGATGCGGATGCAGTCAAAACTTGGCCTACGCGGAGCCAGGCGCGATCAGTTGTCATCGGGGTCTTTCCTATGGCTAGGTGCCTGTTGTTCGGCGATAGAGGGTTTTGTAAAGGATAGAGAGTAATAAAAG
>Ga0335073_10015944_pt1 | contig 10505 bp, 6 predicted proteins | sample Lox_Sample_22_FD_207093 | JGI IMG/M metagenome (GOLD analysis project Ga0335073, IMG submission 207093) | Soil microbial communities from Loxahatchee National Wildlife Refuge, Florida, United States - Lox_Sample_2.2 | ecosystem: Environmental > Terrestrial > Soil > Wetlands | place: USA: Florida...
CCCGAGGGAATTTGAGCGCGATGGTGATTACTGAATCGTCACATCAATCGAAGTTTCGTGAATGACAGGCCCGGTCGCGCCTTGAATCTGTACGCGAGCCGAACCTGTGGCTACGACATCGATTGCCGCTGATTGCGACACTCGATTATTGGCGTCTCCGGTGTGCTCAGCACAGAAATGATGCGTACCGGGCGACGCCAATGCAACCTCTGCTGTTGCCGTACCGTTCGCGAGTGTACGCGACCCCAGCAAATCCGAATCGTCACGTGTTCGACCCTCCTCACGAACTTGCGCCCATCGAAAACGCCGCGGCGATGAGCTTTCTGGATGTAAAGCTGAGAGGCGCGAGACAGCGAATGCGCGAGAGGGAGCAGCCTTGGCATCCTTGGGCACCCAAAATTTGGGCCAGTTTGCTGAGAATGTTTCCAGGGTTAATGCTCCGTGTGCTGAAATGGCTTGCATTCAAAGGGAGCTTACACAGTCGCGCTTCCGATGCAACTCCAGGCAAATTGGAACCGACGCGCCGGAATTTCGCCGTCGACCAGGCCAGGAAAAGTCGTCGTTTGAATACTCCACCTCTACACGAACCTCTGGAAGTCCTCGCTCTCAACTGATGCGTCTATCCCCATTCGTTCTGTACCCATCCTTATGAGGATGCACGGGTACCGTGGCACGGACTGAATGAAACAAGCTTGCCGTCTGTTGGGCTGGCATGGATTACTGAAACCGTCACAGCCCGGCGGGTCTCGAGGGAGCACCATACCAACCGGAAGCTGAAAGGATCAACTATGAAAACGCTGCAAAAGATTTGCGTTCCTGCGTTGTGCATGCTCTCGCTCATCTTCGGACGGGCCAAGGCGACCAGCCAGAACACAAGCGCCAGCGAGACATCCGGCTGTCCGCTTTCGGGATGCGCCTACACAGGGTCCGTTACGCTGCCTGCACTGAACCGGGTCATCTACGCGGACCAGATGAGCGGTTCCACGGCAGACGTGAAGATCAGCAACGCGATTACGGCTCTGGGTACATCGGGCGGCGTGGTTGATGTAACCGGATTTGGGGCAACGACTCAGACCATTGCGGCGACGGTGAATGTACCTGCGAATGTGTGGATTCGCGGGAATGGGAGGGTGACAGACTTTCAGCCCTCCTCAGCCTCAGTCACGCCGATGTTCAGCATCAACTCGCCCACGGCTTCAATGACGGGCATCATGGCCGACCTGACTGGCCTTTCGGCAAACACATGGACGGGATGCGTCTTTACTATCTCAGGAAACTTCAACTTCGGAAAGTCGGGAATCTATCAGGCCACCCTCTCTGATTTTTCGATCAGCGCGGGAAACCAAAACTCAGGCTCCGGTGTGTGTATGTCGTCGACGAGCGACATCACCAACCCGGTCGCAGGATTGAGTATCCGGCATTTCTTCATCGTGGGAACTCAGAACGGAATTAGCCTAAGCGCCACCGGAAGCAGTGGGTGGGTGAACGGCAACACGTTCGCCGATGGCTGGATCAATCAGTCTTCGGGGACGAACAGTTGTGGAGTCCTGCTTCACTCCACGCAGAACAGCCCAGGTGGAATTTGGGGAAACAGTTTCACGCAGATGGATTATGAGGCAAACGGTATTTCGACCAACCATGCCGTGTGCATGACCGGATCAGGGACAGTCATTGGAACTCTCTGGCAGGGCGGCATGTGGGATGTCGTGACACCGGTTCATTACGATTGCTCACCGTCGTGTTCGTCCACGCATTATGTTTACAACGACTTCAAGGGTTTCATCGATGGCAAGTGGGAGAGGGGAGCACCGGCGTATGACAACTACGAGAGCCTCTTTCAGAACACCCAGAACTTCGCAGGGGTATGGACAGCGAATAATTTCAACTCGACGCTTGGCTCCTATAGTTTCAACGGCGCGCCGGTTCTGGTCGAGAACGGCTCAAACAACACTGGCATTCAGCCTCAGGCTCACGGCGGACTGGTCTCGGTTCAAGACCCAACTTCTGGTTACGCTCCATTGGCAGCTTCACAGTTCAATGTTGGCCCGAATCTGGTGATTCCTTCAACGACGGTGGGCTACACGGGCGCAGGCACGAAGATTTCAATGCCCACGCAGGGAACGGTCGTACTCGCCGCTGGGAAGGCCACAGTGAGGACAAGCGCAGCGTGTACGGTTGGGGCGACGTGCTTCTACCAACTGACGAATTGCGGGACCGGTGGAACGGTCGGCATGCTCTCAGTGGGAACGATCAGCGCCGGGACGAGTTTCGAAATCAACTCAAGCAGCGCCACAGATACCAGCACGGTTTGCTGGCAGGTGAACTAGAGTTGAGTACCACACTTGGCTTCCGCCATACTCGGCGTCGATGTTCATCGGCCCGATCGCATCGAAGTTTCAACCAAAACCCATTGAGATAGATGGCCCAATCATCCCTCAATAAAAATGCTCACTTTCGAAAATCCCTCTGCAACGAGCGCCGTTGATACTGCGCAATCAGAAGCGGGTTTCTTCGGTGTCCCTTTCGCGTACCTTCCGGGCCCCTACGGGTGATTCTCGCTAAATCAACTCTACGCGCGAATTCCGCTGACGAGCCCCAAAAACACAACCAACAATGGTTCCAACCTAAGAATTGATCTACCATTTCAAATGTCGCTCATCTCATGTTGTTAAGGAGTCGTCGGGCAAAGAATAACTGCACGAGCGCCAGATCACGATTTAGCGAGGGGAAAAATGCCTTTACAGTTCGAAAGTTCTCACATTGGTGGAGACGTCGTTGTGATCAAGCCGGTGGTACTCGGCGACGACCGTGGCTTCTTCATGGAAACCTACCGGCAGGACAACTTCCGCGAACTGGGCCTGCCAACCGAGTGGGTGCAGGACAACCACTCCCGTTCATCCAAGGGTGTGCTACGCGGCCTCCATTTTCAGTGGGAGCCGCCGATGAGCAAGTTGATGCGGGTGACGCGCGGTGCGGCATTTCTCGTCGCCGTCGACATCCGCAAAGGATCTCCCACCCTCGGACAATGGTTCGGATTGGAAGTCTCCGCCGACAGTAAAAAACAGGTTTACGCACCGTACGGCTTTGCCCGCGGCTTCTGCGCCCTCACCGACGAGTGTGAAGTTCAATACAAGTGCACGGGGGTCTACAATTCCCGCGGAGAGTCAGGCGTTCTATACAAGGACCCGCAGATCGGCGTCGAGTGGCCTCTGACCGATGTTCTGGTGTCGGCCAAGGACGCCCAGGCCCAAACTTTGGTGGAATGGCTTGCCTCGCCGCTTTCCGATAACATCGTGTACAAACCGAAGTAACGATCTCTCAGGAGCGAGCCAAAATGCGCATTTTGATCGCCGGCGGCGCCGGGTATGTTGGATCCGCGTTGATTCCGCAGCTCTTAGATCGCGGATATCAGATCGATGTCGTCGATCTTTTCTGGTTCGGAAATCACCTTCCCAGCCAGGTCGGCGTCCTTCAGAAGGACCTTTTCCACCTCCAGGTGGCGGACCTGGAAGGCTATGACCAGACCATCTTCCTCGCCGGGCTTTCCAATGATCCCATGGCCGATTTTTCGCCCGCCAAGAACTTCATTTCCAACGCCTCGGCGCCGGCTTATCTCGCTTACATTGCCAAGAAAGCCAGGGTCCGGCGGTATATCTACGCAAGTTCCTGCTCCGTGTATGGCTACACCGAGAATCAGCTCTTCGACGAGGACAGCCCGGTCAGTTCCAACTATCCCTACGGCATCTCAAAGCTCCAGGGGGAGCGCGCGGTGATGCAGATGGTCGACAGCGATTTTTCGGTCATCGCTCTGCGCAAAGGCACGGTCTCAGGTTACAGCCCGCGCATGCGCTTCGACCTTCTGGTCAATACCATGTTCAAGACCGCAATGGAGGAGGGAGTGATTCGCGTGACAAATCCCGCGATCTGGCGGCCTTTCCTCAGCATCGAAGACACGACTATGGCTTACACGCGCGCCGTCGAGGCGAACGAAGCGGTAAGTGGCATCTTCAACGTTGCCTCAGGAAACCACACGGTGGGCGAAGTTGCCGACCTCGTTAAGCTCGCTCTGGATGAGGAGTTGGGCAAGAAGATCGGGCTCGAAATCAAGCACATCAAGGACATGCGCAATTACAAAGTTTCCATCGAGCGTGCCAAGACCATTCTCAGTTTTCATCCCCATCAGACCGTCAAATCGATCGTGCACCAGCTCATCTCGAATCTCGACAAGTGCAATGACTTTGACAATCCCGCCTATTACAACATCCGTGTCTTTAAGGAACTGGAGAAACAAGACGTCCAGGCGCAATCCCAGCCGGCGGGAGTGCTGGGATGAAGATCGCGGTTCTTGGCGCGAACGGTCAACTTGGCTCAGATGTCTGCGCCGCATTCCGCCGCAACGGAGACACAGTCCAGGAATTCACGCATGCCAACATGGAGTTGAGTTCTGCCGAGTCGGTGGATGCGGCTCTTTCCGCTCAATCGCCGGATTTCGTCGTCAACACGGCGGCCATGCATCACGTCGAGAAATGCGAGGCCGATCCACCAGCCTCGTTTTCTGTGAACGCGATTGGCGCCCGGAATGTGGCAACATGGGCCAGGAAGGCCGGCGCCAAGGTTGCCTACGTCAGCACCGACTATGTCTTCGACGGAGCCAAGCAAGCTCCCTATCTTGAAACAGACCGTGCCCTTCCGTTAAATGTCTATGGCGTGAGCAAACTGGCCGGCGAGCATTTGACGGCCGCCGTGGCAGATCGATATTTTGTGCTGCGCGTGTCGGCCATTTACGGGCTTCATCCTTGCCGGGCAAAGGGCGGGTTAAACTTCGTCGAATTAATGCTCAAACTGGCCCGCGAACGCGGGAAGGTGCGCGTGGTCGACGATGAGTTTGTCTCGCCTACTCCGACTACACAGATTGCAATGCAACTAATAGCGCTCAGCAGGTCAGACGCATATGGGGTTTACCACGGAACGGCCGAAGGTAGTTGCTCGTGGTACGCGTTTGCTGGCGAGATCTTTCGCGCAACGCAAACCGCCGTGCAGTTGGAAAAGGCCGATCCAGGCGAGTTTCCAGCCAAGGTCCCGCGTCCCAAGTACTCGGTCCTTGAAAACCACGCCCTGAAAGCCGCAGGCCTGAACCGATTCACTGACTGGCGCGAAGGACTGAATACCTATCTGGAAGCTCGTTCCGCAGTATCCGCGGCCTAGCCGAGCCAGAAGCTGGCCTTAGCGCAAGAACCCTTCAGATAAGTGCGACACTCTACGGCTTTCGTGTCGCCGGAAATTCGGAACGAATGGGCGCTCGCCCCGCATTCAAGTATTTCATGCGCCATCTTGTCAGAGTATTTGGCGTCCCCGACGGGATTTGAACCCGTGTTATCGCCGTGAAAGGGCGGTGTCCTAGGCCGGGCTAGACGACGGGGACGCTTGGGAAGGCGGGCCGAAGGGTGCTGTGAAGCAGCTTTCAGCCCACTTCTATGAAGCCAGATTCTGCCAACTTTTCCCGCGAAAAAGGCGTGTGGCGGACGCTCGAATCAGCAAACAAACTGGAAAACTGCTCGAATAAAAGGCTATCAACTCGCGAATGGAGTGTCAAAGCGTTTGCCGCGGGAGCTTTGCAGCATTTTGAAGGCTGGTATGGGGCTTTCGGGTAGTGTTTTATGAATCGAGAGCAGGAGATTTACGAGTTGGGAACGCTCAGGACGGCTGGTCGTCTTTCAGGGCGCAGGCAAAGCAGCAGAAACTCGCCGTTCGTCCCTCCTGAAGGCAGTTCGTCCCAGACCGCCAGCGGAACCTGCGGCACGGAAACAGCGTAGCTGCTTGATGAGATATCCTCGATGGGACACCCGGGGATGGCATTCGGTTGTCGCCAACGGGCGTCCTCGTCATTTTTTGTGGCCGATGGCCCGCGCCGAGCGTCTGATGGAAAGGCGATCCGGGGGCTCTTCGCATGCCGCCGCGGGCCTGATTAACCATCACTTGCAGAGAACCACAACAGCATTCCTAAAGCCGATCAAACGGCGCAGCAAGAGGAAGACTGAATTGAGACTCAGCAGATTCACACTCATTCCTACAGTAAGTTGTTTGCTTCTTGCGGGACTTGTTACCACTGGTTGCGAAAAAAAACCGCCGGCCGCAACCGCGCCGGCGGGGCCGCAGGGATTGCCTGTTCAGACGGTCACGGTGGCGATGTCTCCGGTGGACCAGAGCAGCGAGTACGTAGCCACGATCAAGTCGCGGCGGTCGGCCACCTTGCAACCGCAGGTCAGCGGGAATCTGACTCAGATCCTGGCCAAGTCTGGCGATCACGTAACGACGGGCCAGGTGATCATGCAGATCGATCCGCGGCAGCAGGAGGCAATGGTCGAGTCGCAGCGCGCCACCGAGCGGCAGAAGAAAGCTCTCTTCGACTACGACACGATCGAGCTTGAGCGGCAGCACAAACTCTTTGAGGCCGGCGTGACCAGCCGCGACGCCTTCGACCAGGCGCAGCAGGCGCACGACAACGCCAAGGCCGATTACGAGTCGGCACAGGAGTCGCGCAAGACGCAGGAGCAGTTGCTGGCGTATTACACGATTCGCGCGCCGTTCGACGGAATTGTGGGCGACATTCCGGTGCACGTGGGCGATTACGTGACGACGTCGACGATGCTAACCACCGTGGATGAGAACAAAGATCTCGAGGCATACATTTATGTGCCCACTGAGCGATCGGGCGATGTGCGCATGGGGCAAGGCGTGAACATTACCGATAACAACGGCAAGCTGCTGGAGAAGACGCGGGTGGATTTCATCTCACCCCAGGTTGACAGCTCGCTACAGGGCATTCTTGTGAAGGCGCCGGTGGAACCCTCAGCGGAGTTGCGCAATGCGGAGATCGTGAAGGCTGACGTGGTATGGAGCACGAAGCCCATGGCAGTGGTTCCGGTGCTTGCGGTCACACGGCAAGGCGAGCAGAGCTTTGTGTATGTGGTGCAGAAGGCCAACGGCATGGCCATTGCGCATCGTGCGACAGTGACGCTGGGCGATACCGTAGGCAACAACTACTCGATTGCGTCGGGATTGAACGCAGGCGAGAAGGTGATCGTTACGGGGACTCAGTTTCTCGTGGACGGTATGCCGGTCATCCCGATGGGCGGTTGAGAAGAGCAGCCATCAGCAGTCAGCTTTCAGTTCTCGTATGCGTGGACAACAGGATTCGATCAGGCATATGACAACGCTGATCGCTGAGGGCTGATAGCTAGCCAGAAAGGGACAACCCTTGTTCGTTGATTTCTTTATTCATCGGCCGGTGTTCGCGACAGTTTGCGCCCTGCTCATTATTCTTGCGGGCGCCATTTGCATTCCCAATCTTCCCATCGCCATGTATCCGACGCTGGCGCCGCCGGTGGTACAGGTGTCAGCGGAATACGTGGGTGCCGATGCGGAGACTGTCGAGAAAGCTGTCACCATCCCGCTGGAAGAGTCGATCAATGGCGTGGAGGGGATGCGCTACATCAGTTCCAGCAGCACGAACAGCGGGACATGCCAGATTTCGATTACCTTCCAGACCGGATATAACCTCGACATCGCAGCGGTTGACGTGCAGAACCGCGTAGCCAGCGCCGAAGGACGCTTGCCTGGCGAAGTCATCTCGACTGGCATCGACGTCACAAAATCGAACTACAACTTCGTGTTTGGCGCTGGATTCTTCACGCTCGACAATCGCTATTCGAGCGAGTTCATCTCGAACTACCTCGACGTTTACGTAAAGGACGATCTGAAGCGCATCCCGGGCGTGGGCGACGTGATGATCTTCGGCGAGCGCAAGTACGCGATGCGGGTTTGGCTCGATCCGATTCGGCTGGCTGCGCGCGGGCTGACGGCCACAGATGTGATCAATTCGCTCACCGAGCAGAACGTGGAAATCCCCGCCGGGCAGCTTGGGCAGCCTCCGAGCAACCCGAAGCAGGCATACCAGATTCCCGTGCGCGTTGTCGGCCGGCTCACGAGCCCCGAGCAGTTCGACAATCTCATCGTCAAGAACTCCGGCAACGGCCTGGTGCTGCTGAAAGACGTGGGACACGCTGAAATCGGCGCCGAAGATTACAGTTCTTCGCTCGTCTACCAGGGCTACGAGGCCATGGGAATCGGCGTCCAGCAGTTGTCGAACGCCAACGCGCTCGACGTGGACCGCCGCGCCAAGGCTGAGCTGGAACGGTTGTCGAAGAGCTTTCCTCCCGGCCTCAAATACGCCATCGCCTTCGACTCCACCACTGCCGTGAATGAGTCGATCCAGGAGGTGCTCAAAACCCTCGGGATGGCCATCGTCATTGTTATTACTGTCATCTTTCTCTTTTTGCTCGATTGGCGCGCCACAATTATTCCTGCCGTGACGATTCCTGTTTCGCTGATCGGCACCTTTGCGTTCATCCGGATCTTCAACTTCTCGATCAACTCGCTTACGCTCTTCGGCATCACCCTGGCCACGGGCCTGGTGGTGGACGACGCGATCGTCGTCATCGAGAATGTGCAGCGGCACATCCACATGGAGCACTCTGACGCGCACGAGGCCACTTCGCGCGCCATGAGGGAAGTGACCAGCGCGGTGATCGCCACTTCGCTGGTGCTGATTGCCGTGTTCGTGCCGGTTTCGTTTTTCCCGGGCACTACGGGCATTCTCTATCGCCAGTTTTCGCTGACCATTGCATTCTCGATTGCGATCTCGGCCTTCAACGCGCTGACGCTTTCACCGGCGCTCTCCGCGCTCTTTCTGCGCGGTGAAGAAGCCCGTCCGCGCCAACTCGACTTTCTGCATATCCGGCCGCTGTCGCGGGCATTTGCCGGATTCATTCACGGGGCCGACGCGTTCGTGAACTGGATCGCCAGCACCTACGCGCGCATCATTCATTTGGCGCTGCAGCTGCGCTATCTTCTGCTGGTCGTCTTCTTTGCCGGCATGTGGGCAACTGTATGGATGTACCGGCATGTTCCCACGGGGTTTATTCCGCAGGAGGACCAGGGTTATTTCATGGTGATTGTGCAGGCGCCGCCGGGTTCTTCGCTGGCCTACACCACCAATCTTGCGCAAACCGGCGCGGCGATGATTGCGCACACGCCCGGCGTGACCGGAGTCTTCGAGATATTGGGCTTCAGCTTCGCGGGGAGCGCGCCCAACGCGGGCATGATGTTTGTTTCAACGGATACGCGCACCAAATCTGGTCACTCGACGGGCGACATTGTGCGCAGCGTTTCAAAGCAACTGCAAATGCTGATGGTGATGCCGAATGGTGGACTTGTGGCGGCATTTGAACCACCGGCAGTGCAGGGCGTGGGCAGCTTTGGCGGATTCCAGTTCATGCTGCAGGACCAGGGCGGGAATACGCTGAGCGATTTGGACCGGGTGGCTCACCAGATTGTGGGCGCGAGCCGTGCGCGCAAGGATCTGACCGGGCTGATCACCACTTTCTCAGCGAACGATCCCCAGGTGCTGGTCAGGATCGATCGCGAGAAGGCAAAGGCGATGAGCGTTCCCATCTCGCAGATCTCAACGACGCTCAACGTATTCATGGGGTCGGAGTATGTGAACGACTTCGATTACAACGACCGCACCTATCGCGTCTTTGTACAGGCCGACCAGCCCTTCCGCATGAATGCCGGCGATCTGCACAGCTACTACGTGCGCTCCGACACGGGGCAGATGGTGCCGCTCGACAACCTGGTGACGGTTACACCAAGCGCAGGCCCGCCAGTGATTACGCGCTACAACCTCTTCCGCGCGGTCGAGATCGACGGTTCGCCGGCCCCCGGCTACAGCTCAGGCCAGGCGCTGGCCGGCATGGAACAACTGGCGCAGCAGAACATGATGCACGGCATGGGTTATCAGTGGACCGGGCTCACGCTTGACGAAATCGAATCGAGCGGCGAAGCGATCATCATCTTCGCGCTTGGCCTGGTTGTGGTCTATCTCACGCTGTCTGCTCAGTACGAGAGCTTCGCACTGCCGTTCATCATTCTTCTCGCGGTGCCTATGGCGGTGCTGGGCGCGCTGGGCCTGGTGTCGTTGCGCGGTTTTGCCAACGATGTTTACTGCCAGATCGGCCTGGTGATGCTGATCGGCCTCTCGGCGAAGAACTCCATTCTGATTGTCGAGTTTGCCGAGCAACTGCGGCGCCGCGGCCGCACCATCGCTGAAGCCGCGATTGAAGCCGCAGAGCTGCGCCTGCGGCCGATCCTGATGACTTCGTTTGCGTTTATTCTCGGCGTGCTGCCGCTGGTCTTCGCCAGCGGCGCAGGCTCGCTGGGCCGCAAGTCGGTGGGAACGACGATCGTCGGCGGCATGCTGCTCTCCACCGTGCTCAACCTGGTCTTCATTCCCGTGCTTTACGTCATTCTGAGCCGGGTGCTCAAGCGCGGCGATATCGACACGCCGCGTGCGCAGCCGCAGACGGCTTTCGAAATGCACAGCGCGGATTGAGCCTGAGGATCGAGTGACGCCCGGTCCGCGGCTGGGGTTTGAAGCCGCGCTG
>Ga0335073_10015945_pt1 | contig 10504 bp, 6 predicted proteins | sample Lox_Sample_22_FD_207093 | JGI IMG/M metagenome (GOLD analysis project Ga0335073, IMG submission 207093) | Soil microbial communities from Loxahatchee National Wildlife Refuge, Florida, United States - Lox_Sample_2.2 | ecosystem: Environmental > Terrestrial > Soil > Wetlands | place: USA: Florida...
TCACGGATCGGATGGTCGACTGCGGTAGCCATGGCACGCGTTTCTCTGGAAAATCCTAAATATTTCCTCAACCGCGACATCTCCTGGATGGCGTTCAACCGCCGTGTGCTCGAGGAGGCCGAAGATGAGGGCAATCCGCTTCTGGAGCGCTTGAAGTTCCTGTCGATTTCCGCCAGCAATCTCGACGAATTCTTCGAGATTCGCGTCGCCAGCATGATGCAGCAGATCGAAGACGGCGTGAATGATGCCACGCCTGACGGGCTTACGCTGATTGAGAAGCGCGACGTGCTGAGCAAGCTGACGCACGAGTTCGTCGACGATCAGTCTGACTGCTGGAATGCGCACTTGCGGCCGGCATTGGCGCAGAATGGTATTCGCGTCCTCGGCTTGGCCGATCTCGATGCCGAAGGCTTGCGTTTCGTCGACGAATACTGCGAACGCGAGCTTGATCCACTACTGACGCCGGTGACGGTCGACCCCGCTCATCCCTTTCCCCGCGTCATCAACAAGGCTTTATGCGTAGGATTTCTCCTGCGCCGCCGCCGCCGTTCAGCTCTCACCTATACCGGCGTCGTTTCCGTTCCTCGCGTCCTGCCGCGACTCGTACGCCTGCCCTCGCAAGGCACCGCGGATTTCATCTTCCTCGCCGATCTGGTGGCGCATCACGCCGTCCGCATGTATCGCGGCTATGACATCGTTTCTTCCGCGCCGTTCCGCGTGACCCGCAACAGCAATTTGTATCTCGCCGAAGAAGAGGCGCGCAGCTTGCTGGAGTCGGTCCGCACCGAGTTGCACAACCGGCGCAAGGGAGATGCAGTGCGCCTCGAGATCGAAGCCGACGCCGATCCCGAAATCATCGAGCGCCTGCGCACCGTGTTTGAGCTTGATCCCTGGCAGGTATTCCCGGTCTACGGCCCGGTCAATCTCGTTCGCTTGTTCAATATCTACGAGCAAGTCGAGCGGCCCGACCTAAAGTACAAGCCCTTCGCCGCTCGCGAATTACGCCTGACTTCGAAATCAAAAGATTTGTTCGAGGAACTGCGCAATCACGACATCCTGCTGCATCATCCCTACGATTCCTACGACGCCGTAGTTTCGTTCATCGAATCAGCCGCCGAAGACGATCGCGTTCTTTCGATGAAGCAGACGCTCTATCGCACCAGCGAGCACTCGCTGATCGTGCCTTCGCTGATCGATGCCGCTTCGCGTAAGGAAGTCACCGCGGTCGTCGAATTGAAGGCGCGTTTTGATGAAGCCTCCAACATCCGCTGGGCCCGCGATCTCGAAGACGCCGGCGTGCAGGTGTTTCATGGATTGGTCGGCCTGAAAACCCACTGCAAGTTGTCGCTGCTGGTGCGTCGCGATCCCGATGGCTTGACCCGCAGTTATGCCCACATCGGCACCGGGAATTACAACGCCAGCACGGCACGCATCTACACCGACCTGAGTCTATTCACGGCGAATCCCGAGATCACGCGCGCCGTGCACGACGTATTCAGCTTCCTCACCGCCTACGCGGAAAACCCCAGCTACGAACCCCTGCTGGTCGCGCCCCTCGATCTGGCGGAAAAAATCCAGGCGCTGGTCGATCGTGAAATTGAGCATGCGCGCGAAGGCCGCGAGGCGCACATCATCGCCAAGATGAATGCCTTGCTCGACAAGAAAATCGTGCAGGAGCTTTATCGGGCTTCCCAGGCGGGGGTGCAGATCGATTTGATTGTGCGCGGTATTTGCTCGCTGCGCCCAGGCGTGCGCGGCGTCAGCGACAACATCCGGGTGCGCAGCATCGTCGGACGCTTTCTCGAGCACAGCCGGATCTATTACTTTGCAAACGGCGGCGTAGAAGAAGTCTATATCGGCAGCGCCGACTGGATGCCGCGCAACTTGTATGAGCGGGTCGAGGTTCTCGTCCCGCTGCGCGATGAAGTCCTCCGGGAACGCGTGCACCGCGAAATTCTCGATGCTTACCTCGCAGATAATCGCAAGGCGAGAATCCTGCTCCCCGATGCAAATTACATTCGCGCCTGGCAGCCCTTGCGCGGAAAACGGAACCGGCGTCCGCCCACAGGCGAAGCGGCTTTCAGCGCCCAGGATTTCCTTATTGCCGTGGCGGAAGGGAAAGCTCCTGCATTACCACCGGCCCCGGCTCCCATGCGAAGGCGCAGAGCACGGCAGCTGGCGGGAAAAGAAAGGTAAGCTCGAATGATTCTCTACTTCTTGCGCCATGCCAGCGCGGGCGAACACCTGGCGAATCCGAAAAAAGACGAAAAGCGCGCCCTTGACAAAGAGGGAATCGAGCAGTGCGGCTACATTGGCCGCGCCCTCGCCGCACTTGACGTTCAAGTCGATACGATCGTTTCCAGTCCCCTGAAACGCTGCACGCAAACCGCGTCGCTGGTCGGCAACGAACTTGGTTATGAAGGCAAGTTGCAACTCGACAATGGTCTGCGGCCTCAAGCGGGGCTCGCCGATTTCCGCAAACTTCTCGAAAAATATGCGCGCCAGGAAGCCATCATGGTCGTCGGGCACAATCCCAATCTCAGCCAATTCCTGGGTGCGATCATCAGCGAATCAGGCTGCGAAGCTTCGACGGAACTCAAGAAGGGCGCGGTCGCGAAAGTCGAGATGCGCCGCACTTCGGGCACGCTGCAATGGTGCCTCACGCCCAAGGTCCTGCGCACGCTTCATGAAACTGCGGTGGAAAGTTCACGTCCGAAGACTTCCAGGAAATAATCCCGCTCTTTTTCGATCGCCCACAATTCCAGATCGACTCCCAGGTTGCGCCGCGGAACCAGCGTCAGCCGGACTTCGGGCGAACGCAGTCCGATCTTCACTTCTCGTACGGCGCGGCTGCGGCCAAGATTCAGCGCTCGCGCCAGACGAAGCAATAAGATCGCCTTCTGCACCGGCACCCGATCGGCGGCATCGATCAGCTTCATCGGACTGTCTTCCACCGTGGGACGCGACTTGCCCAGATAGCGCGCAATCGCCGCAATGATCCGCCGCTGCTGCGGCGTGTAGCCGAGAATCTCAGAATTCGAAATGATGTAGTTAGTGTGGCGATGATGCCCGTTGCGATTCACATAGTCGCCGACTTCGTACAACATCGCCGCCGCCGAGAGCCACTCCCGATATTCCGGCGCCAGCCGGTGCAGCGAACGCAATCCGCCAAACAGCAGCATGGCTGACTCGCGCACGTCCAGCGCATGTTTGCGCTCCACATGGTAGTGATCGACCGCTTTCAGAATCGACTCCCACCGCTCGGATTCAAGCTGACGCCCCGATCGCGTGCTGCGATCATAATCAGCGGCCATCTGCGCCAGAATTCCGTCGCGCAGTCCCAGCGGCGAATAACGGAATCCGCTCAGATGCAGGCGATCCAGCAGTTCGTGATAGACGGTCGCGCCGGCGACAATAATTTCCGCCCGCCGCGGCCCAATGCCTTCGATCTTCCGCCGTTCGGCGACCGGCAGCCGGGCCAGCCGCTTTACCAGCCGGGACATCTCGTCGCGCGTGACCGTTTGCCGCTGCCGTGTCTTTCCCCGCCGCAGGTGCGTCGCCGCCGCTGCCAGCGCCGCAGCCGTGCCTGAGGTCGCTATCACCGTCTTTACCCGCGCCGCGCCGATCCGATTTGCCACGCGACTCGCCTCCCGCGCGACGAACCCCCGCAACCGCTGCAGTTCGCCCTTGCGCGCAGGATCGTGACGCAGGAACTCGTCGGTCAGGCGTACCGCTCCCAGCGGTAAGCTCACCGCATCGCGCAGGTGTCCGTCTCGGGTGACGGTCAACTCGCAACTTCCGCCCCCAAGGTCGATCATCAGCGTGGTCGAGCGATCCACACGAGCCAGGGACACAAGCCCGAGATGGATGAGCCGGGCCTCTTCTATGCCGGAAATGATTTCCACCCGCCAGCCCGTTGCCGAACGCACCCATTCGAGAAACGCCTGCGAATTGCGGGCGTCGCGTAACGCGCTGGTTGCTACGACGCGGACACTGTCGGTAACGATCTGTTGTGTCGCTCGATGGAAACGCCGCAGCACTTTGATCGTTTCCGACATCGATTCGGGAGTGAGAAATCCGGAGCGGAATACACCTTCCCCCAAGCGGGTGACCTCGCGGTCTTCGTGAACGGGATGAAGCCGTCCGGCCTGCAGGCGTGCAATCTTCAGCCGCACCGAATTCGATCCAATATCTACGGCGGCGAACGTGGGCATGGTGGAACGACGACAACGAGCCTCACAGTGTACATTGCGACGAAGGCAATCGTCACAGTGATTGCTCAGCCCGCGGTGGGCCAATCCGGTTGTGAATCCTGAGTACGCCAAGCGGGCTGTAATCGCTGATTGAAAATTCAGCCACTACCGTTCCAGTCTTTTAACACTTTTGTAACACGCCTCTGCTAGGGTGAGGTCGAATGGCCAACGCCGCATTTCCACGGCCCGATATGCCCGGTGCGCAATCTCTTCAGGGAAGCAAGCTGAAATCGGTACCGATGGCAGCCCCCCTCCGCCAGTTGCGCGCGGGCGAGTTTGGCGATCACGCCTTTGCCCTCATCATTACCGCCAGCGGCTTGGCAGTCATCGGCGCGCTGCTGCTGATCGTCTACGAACTCGTGCTGCGCTCCGGCCTTTCCTGGCACGCCTTCGGCTGGAAATTCTTCGCCGGCAGCGACTGGGATCCCGTCTCCGAAAAATTCGGCGCTTTGCCCTTCATTTACGGCACATTGGTTTCCTCGCTCGTGGCCCTGGTCATCGCCGTCCCGCTTTCCATCGGCGTGGCCGTGTTCACCACCGAAATGTGTCCGAAGCGATTCCGCGGCTCGCTTTCGTTCTTCGTGGAATTGCTGGCCGCCATCCCCAGCGTCATTTACGGTCTCTGGGCGATATTCGTGCTGGTACCAATCCTGTATAAGTACGTCTCGCCACTCTTGGCCAAGACGCTGGGCTGGACCGGATTGTTTACCGGCCCGTTCTTTGGATATTCCATGCTGGCGGCGGGCATCATTCTCGCCATCATGATTATCCCCATCATCTCTTCCATCACGCGGGAAGTGTTGGCCGTCGTGCCCCAGCATCAGCGCGAAGCCGCTCTGGCCCTGGGCGCAACGCGCTGGGAGATGATCCGCATCAGCGTACTGGGAAATGCCCGAGCGGGCATCATGGGCGCCATCATCCTCGGCCTAGGCCGCGCCCTGGGCGAAACCATGGCGGTCACGATGGTCATCGGCAACAGCCCGCACATTGCGAAATCGCTGTTCGCCCCGGGCTATACCATGGCCAGCGTACTCGCAAACGAGTTCACTGAGGCCACAAGCAACTTGTATTTTTCGGCGCTGGTCGAGATCGGCCTGGCGCTGTTCCTGGTGACGATCGTGGTGAATGCGTTGGCACGACTACTCGTCTGGTCCGTGACTCGCGGCCAGCCAGTGAGGGCAAGTGCCTGAAATGGAAACAAAGCCCAGCTCCCGAGTCCCGGACATCAGCCTGCGCCGGCGCCTGACCGACCACGCCATGACCGGCCTCGCAATCCTTACCGTCATCCTGGTATTGGCGCCTTTGGTGGCGGTTTTCGGCGATCTGGTCTATAAGGGCGCAAGCTCTCTCAACTGGGCATTCTTCACGCAAACTCCCAAGCCCGTCGGCGAAGCCGGCGGAGGTATGGCCAACGCCATCGTGGGGTCGGTGCTGATTCTAGGCGTCGCCAGCTTGATTGGAGTGCCATTCGGCGTGGGCGCAGGAATCTATCTGGCCGAGTACGGTCGCAACCGCCTGGGGAGTGCGATTCGCTTCACCGCCGACGTGCTGAACGGCGTGCCATCCATCGTCATGGGAATCGTGGCTTGGGCCATTGTTGTGCTTTATCAGAGGCATTTTTCCGCGCTGGCTGGCGGAGTGGCGCTGGCCATCATGATGGTTCCCACCATCTGCCGCACCACCGAAGAGATGCTGCTGCTGGTGCCGCGGTCATTGCGCGAAGCGGCCTACGGCTTGGGGGTTCCGCGCTGGCGGACCACGCTTTCCATCACGCTTCGCACCGCGACCTCCGGCGTTATTACCGGCGTCATGCTGGCGTTTGCCCGCATCGCGGGTGAAACCGCGCCGCTGCTTTTTACGACTTTCGGCAGTCCCTATTGGAATCTGCAGCCCAATCAGCCGACGGCCGCGCTGCCGCTGCAAATCTTCGTTTACGCGAATTCCCCGTACGATGACTGGCACCGCCAAGCCTGGGCAGGATCGCTGGTGCTTATCATCCTCATTGTCGGAGCGGTCTCCGCGGTTCGCTACGCCGTGCGGCGTGGTACGTTTGGAACGGCATAACTTATGGGTGTTGGAATCGAAGTCGAAAAATTGAATGCCTGGTATGGCAAAGGACAGGCTCTCTACGACATCAGCCTGAAGATGGCGGCCAATCACGCTACCGCGCTGATTGGTCCTTCGGGCTGCGGCAAGTCGACGTTTATTCGCTGCCTGAACCGCATGCACGAAACCATTCCCGAAGCCCGGGTCGAAGGCAAGGTTCAGATCGGCGACATCGATGCTTATAACGGAACCTCGGCCACCCAGCTTCGCCGCCGCATTGGCATGGTGTTTCAGAAGCCCAATCCGTTTCCCACGATGTCGATTTACGACAACGTCGCCTCAGGCTTAAAGCTGAACGGATTTCACGATCGTCACAAGCTGAATGAGGTCGTGGAACGCTCATTAATCGTCTCGGCACTGTGGGAGGAAGTAAAGGACCACCTGCACAAGAAATCAGGCGCGAGCCTCTCCGGTGGCCAGCAGCAGCGCTTGTGCATCGCTCGCGCTCTCGCGGTCGAGCCCGAAGTCCTTCTCATGGACGAGCCCTGCTCCGCGCTGGACCCGATCTCGACTGGAAAAATCGAGGAGTTGATTTTCCAGCTGAAAGAGCGTTATACCATCGTTATTGTTACGCATAATATGCAGCAGGCCGCGCGCGTCGCCGAATTTACCGGCTTTTTTCTACTGGGCAAGCTGATCGAATTCGATAAGACGGAAAAGATCTTCACCAAACCTTCAGACAAAAAGACGGAAGATTACATCACCGGAAGGTTTGGATAGGTTTTAGCCCGAGGGTCCGGATGTTTGACCGGATACGCTTTGACCGGAAGCCCGGGATGTTTTGGGCTGGATGGGCTTTGAAAGGGCGCGGCTTCAGCCGCGCCGCCTCGGAGCCGCTATTGATGCGGCTTTAGCCGCTGAGGCGCGCAAGAATGCAGCCCACGGCGCAAGCCGTGGGTGGATCTCCGTGGCTTTAGAATTCGGGTTGATCAAGAAAGGGTCAGCATCAATGCGTACGCGCTTTCAACTTGGGCTTGACGATTTGCGGCAGCGCTTGCTTCGCATGGGAGGACTGGCGGAGCAGGCCGTCGACCGCGCTCGCCAGGCCTACGTCGACCGCGACCTTACCCGCTGCCAGATGGTGTTGGAAGGCGAGAGCCAGATCAATCAGGCGGAGCGCGAAATCGATGAAGCCGCCTTCGATATGCTCGCCATGCAGCAGCCCATGGCCGTCGATCTGCGTTTCATTCTCGCGGTCACAAAAATCAACGCCGATCTGGAGCGCGTGGGCGACCAGGCGGTGAACATCGCCGAACGGGTGATGGATATGGTCGAGCTTCCCGCGGTCGAGTTGCCCGTCGACATCGCCCGCATGGGAACCGCAGTCAGTGCCATGGTCCGGCGCGCGCTGGAATCGTTCATCGAAGGCAAAGTTGAATTAGCGCAGGCCGTGCTCGAAATGGACAACGTCATCGATCGCATGCGCGATGATGCCTTCATCCAATTGGTCAAGACCATGAACGAGCGCCCCGAGGCCGTCCGCCAGGCGCTTGATGCGCTGCTGGTCGCGCGCAATCTGGAGCGCGTCGCCGATCACGCCACCAACATCGCCGAAGACGTCATCTTCTGGGTGCAAGGCTCCGACGTGCGCCACAACGTCCACCCCGAAGCCGACGAAGACGCGTCCCGTCCGACCTCCCAAGCCTCCGGAGTCTAAAAGAACGCAGGTGGCCCCTGCTCGCGAACTGTTCACTCGCGAGTTGCCAGACTGCAAACAAGAGCCTGTCATTCCGACCAAGCAATGGACGGCCTAGCCGATCCATTGCGCGTGGAGGAACCTGCTGTTCGCTGTTTCCTTTTTGACTGCCCCCCGCGCGCTGCATTACTCTCAGTTTTTCCGTCCCTGTGAGGTCATTGTGATACCTCGTCTTCTTCGCTCGACGTGCGCTTTCCTCCTGCTTGGCGTTGCAATGCTCTCGGCGCAACAGCCCGCCGCCGATCATTCCTCGATCATGCTCCCCACCAGCAAAATGCTCACCGTACCGTCGCCCGGGCGCATCGGCGCAGTCGATGGTTCTCCCATGACGATGGTCGCCAGTCCCGACGGCCGCTACGCGGCGCTTCTCAATGACGGCTATGGCACGCAGGAGAATAACGAGCATCAGGGAATCTCAGTTCTTGATCTGAAGACCAACAAGATCAGCGATTATCCCGACTCGCGCTTTGGCACGCAAAACCATCAGACTTTGTTTTTAGGATTGGCATTCAGCTCCGATGGCAAGCACCTGTACGCGTCCGTCGGCTCGCTGACCGACGTCACCGGCGCGAATCCCGGCGACTTGGGAAACGGCATCGCGGTCTACAGCTTCAAGGACGGCAAAGTTGCCCCGGAACGGTTCATCGCGATTGCGCCGCAGCCGTTGGCGGAAGGAAAGCGAGTTCCGATTGGGCTGAAGCCGCCTCCGCACACAGCCATCCCATATCCGGCGGGAATCGCGGTCATTAACGATCACGGCCGCAGTCCGGGGAACGACAAGCTGCTGGTCGCGAACAATCTCGCCGACAACGCCGTGCTGCTCGATGCCGCGAGCGGAAAAGTTCTCCAAACATTCGATCTGAGCACGGGCAATCTGGTCCCATCGTCGTATCCGTACACCTGCGTCGCCACAAAAGATGGCAAGCGCGCCTGGTGCAGCTTGTGGAATGCGTCGCAAGTGGCAGAGCTGGATTTGACGAGCGGGAAAGTCGTGCGCCGGATCGACCTAGACAAGCCGAAAGATCCGCTCGATCCAGGGTCGCATCCAACTGCGCTGCTGCTCAGCCCAGATGAGAGAACTCTCCTCGTTGCACTGGCGAACTCAGATGTAATAAAGGCGGTTCCCCTTTCCCCTGGGATGTTCTCGCTTCAATACTCCACCCTTGCAAGCAAGCCCAAAGGGAAGGGAACTTATCCCGCGGCCCTGGCGCGTTCCAGTGATGGCAAATACCTATTTGCGGCCGCCTCATCGCTCGATGCAATCGCAGTGTTCAATACCTCCGTACCTTTGAGTTCTCGCACGGAGGTTTCACTTCCCGCTGTCGGTTTCATCCCTACCGACTGGTATCCCTCAGCCCTCGCCGTGCATGGCAACGAGCTGCTGATCGCAACCGCCAAAGGTCAGGGCACCGGACCGAATCCCGGCATGGGCAAAACCGATTACGAAGTGAAGCGCCACAAGCATCCCTACATTCCCACGCTGCTCCGAGGATCCATCGCGCGCCTCGACATTCCCTCCACGCTCAAGAAACTTCCTGAACTCACCAAAATCGTCGAGAACAATAACCTGCTGCATACCGATCCCGGCACGATGGCATTCGCCGGCGGCAAGAATCCCATCAAGCACGTCATCTACGTCATCAAGGAAAATCGCACCTACGATCAGATTCTCGGCGACCTGAAAGAGGGCAACGGCGACCCGTCGCTCACGCTCTACGGCGAAGACATCACGCCCAACGAGCACAAGCTGGCGCGCCAATTCGGCGTGCTCGACAACTTCTACGACAGCGGAGAGGTTTCCGGCGATGGCCATCAGTGGTCGACGGCGGCGATCACTTCCGATTACAACGAGAAGACGTGGCAGGTCGCCTATCGCGGCAAAGAGCGCACCTACGACCTTCAGGGCCAAGTCGCCGATGAGTATCCCCTGGAACACAATCAGCCGGACATCGACGATCCCGGCACCGGCTTTCTCTGGGACAATCTCACCCGCAATAACCTCAGCTTCCGCGACTATGGCGAATTCGTGAATGCGCTGTGGTGCAACGAGCGCCGCGGAATGGCCAACCCGAAGCAGGGAACTCCTTCCGGCCAGGAGGCCCGCTGTCCGCAGACCGAGGTTGAGCAGGGCGGCGAGCTTCCCCCAAACATCGGCGATCCGCACGGATCGAACAGTCCTTGGCCATGGAACGTGCCACTGTTCCGCGGTGTGAAGCCGACCAAAGCGAATCTGCGCGATCATTTCGACGAGCTCTATCCCGATTTCAACACCGACTATCCCGATCAGCTTCGCGTCGACGAATTCATGAATGAGTTCACGGCCTTCGTGCGCGCTCGCCAGGAAAATGAAGACGCGCGCTTTCAGTTGCCGCAGTTCGTTCTGCTCTATCTGCCCGACGATCACACTGGCGGCACGCGCCCGGGTCATCCCCGTCCGTCGGCGTCTGTG
>Ga0335073_10015946_pt1 | contig 10504 bp, 5 predicted proteins | sample Lox_Sample_22_FD_207093 | JGI IMG/M metagenome (GOLD analysis project Ga0335073, IMG submission 207093) | Soil microbial communities from Loxahatchee National Wildlife Refuge, Florida, United States - Lox_Sample_2.2 | ecosystem: Environmental > Terrestrial > Soil > Wetlands | place: USA: Florida...
GGGGTCGAGCTGGCCGAGCAGGAAGCCCGCCTCGCCGCTGCCGCCCTGGTTCATGATGATGCCGTCGAACACGTAGAGCGTGCTGTCGGCGAACCCGCGCAGCCGCGGATAGATGAACTGGCCCGGCACATCGGCCTGCTCGACCTGGAAGCCGGGCTGCTCGCGCAGCACATCCATCATGTCGATCTGCGCCTGATCGAGGATCTGCGTCTGCGTGATGACCGTCGCCGGCTGGGTCATCTCCCCGGCCGGCAGCCCGAGCTTCGAGGCCGTCACGATGACCTCCTCCAGCGCCTGCGACCCCGAGGCTGGACCGGACTGCGCTCGAGCAAGTGCGCTCGAAAGGCAGAGCCCGAGCAGTGTGAGCCACGAAAGACAGTTGCCGGTGCGCCGGCGCGTGAGACCCGTCATGAGATGTGCCGCTCCTCGATTGCACCACCCGTGCCATGGGATACAGAGGCGCGAGCCGGACGGAATTGACGGTGAGGAGCGCTGAACCGTCGGACGAGGCGGGAAGGCGCCGGTCGGGAACGGCCTCAGCGCCGCCCACCGCGACACCGTCGGTTCGCATGCGAGGCCGGTCTCCGGGCTCTCGAGTGAAGCAGATGTCGCTTCGAGCGAGTCGCCTTCCCGCGCCCGAAGGCAGCAGTGGCGTCAATGGACTCGCGCGTACTCGATTACCGTTGCGGGGGCAGCGTCGGTCTTGCACCGAACTTCCCGTTTACCCGAAGGTGATTCACCCTCGAGCACCTCGCGCGCAAAGCCTGCATGCGAAGCGCGCCGCAGTCAAGCTGCGCATGCCAGGTGCAATGAGGTCGGCGGCAGGGCAAGCTCTTGCGCGTGAGCACACCCTCCGCCGACCGGGACTCGCTCGCGGGCGCGGCCGAGCTGGTCGCCTACGCCGGCATCGTGCCGCTCGCCGCGTGCCTGCTTGCGCTCGCCTTCCTGCCGAGGTATTCGCTGCGCCTGCTCGCACAGCAGGCCGCCATCGGCTACGCGGCGGTCGTGCTGGCGGGGCTCGGGGCGATCCACTTCGGCCTCGCGCTGGCGGGCCGACTCGGCTGGACTCGCGAGCGCCTGGTTGCGGCGGTGCTCCCGGGGCTTGCCGGTGCCGCAAGCGTCGTGGTGAGCGGCCAGCGCGGTCTCGCGCTGCTCGTCGTGGCCTCGGGGATGTTCTGGCTCTACGAGCATCGCCGCATGGGCCACGAGCTGCCGCGTGACTACCTGCGATTGCGCCGCAATCTCACCCTGGCTGGATGCTGTCTGCTCGCGCTCATCATGATCCTGTCAGATTCCGCCGGGCTCGACTGAGACGGTGGGAATCGGCAGATCGAAGAGCAGTGCGCGCACGTATTTGATCGGGGGCGAGCCGTACGAGAGCACCGCGTCGTGGTAGCGCTTGAGCGTGAACGAGCTGCCCCAGAGCCGCACGGCCTCATCGCGCAGCGCGAGATGCTCCTGCAGGCCCACGAAGTAGGTCGGAAGCTGCGCCGAGCTGAGCTCAACGCGCATCCATTTGGCCTCTGCCTCGGTCGGCTCCTGGAAGGCATCGTGCACCATCAGGCGCATCGCATCCTCGTGCGACATGTGGTCCACGTGCACGGCCTGGTCGAGCAGGGCGTTCGCGACCGAGCGCAGATACCACTTGAGCTGCACGAGCTGCATGAGCGGATCGGAGCCCATGTAGCCCTGCTCGCGCATGAGCCGCTCGGCGTAGACAGCCCACCCCTCGATGAACGTGCCCGATTGCAGCACCGCGCGCAGCGTGGAGGGGTACCGGTCCGCGTGCGCGAGCTGCACGTAGTGGCCCGGCATGGCCTCATGGATCGTGAGCTCGTGAATGGCGCGGATGTTGTACTCGCGTAGATACGAGCGTACCTCAGCATCGCGCCAGTCCGCAGGGATGGGCGCCACGGCATAGAAGGTCGTGAGGCCGCGATCGAGCGGGCCCGGCGCATCGCAGAACGCAAGCGTCACGCCACGCTCGAACTCCGGCATCTCGATGACCTGGAGCCGATCCGGATAGAGTGTCAGCAGATCCTTCGCCCGCACGAAACGCTCGGCCTGCGCAAAGGCGCTGCGTGCCGTCGCGAGCACCTCGGAGCGCTGCGGCTGGTCCGCCGCGGCAAGCTCCAGAGCGGCGCCGATCGCGGCCTGCTGCTGCTCCGGCGAGGGCGCATCGGGCAGCGCAGCGGCGCCGGCCCGCGCTGCAAGCACGCCACGCGCGATCTCGTACATCTGTGAGCGCGTGCGCGCGAGCTCGGCTTCGGCCCTCATGCGGATGTCCTGCCGCGACAGCGGCGAGTCGAGCTCGAAGTGCAGCTTCTGATCGTAGAGTGCGGCGCCCAAGCGGAAGTCGCCGCCCGCGGAGGGCAGCAGGCGCTTCTCGAGCCAGATCTGCTGCTGCAGGATGGCCGTGCGTGCCCGCTCGATGGCACTGCGCAGGCGCGCCTGGTCCGCCTCTGGAAGCGCTCCGATCTGGGGCTCGATCAGCTCCGCGACGAGCGTGAGAACGCCGGGGCTCTGTTTGATCGCGGTCTCGGCGTAGATGCGCGGCACGCGCCCGGGATCGAGCGTTTCGCGCACCTGCGCAAGCAGGCGCGGCAGGTCCTCGAGCCGCGCAGCCGCGTGCGCCAGGCGCACGGGCAGGGGCGCAAAGTCGCGCGCCATGAGCAGGTAGATGCCATCGCCCGCGAGGTCGGTGTAGAGGAGCGGATTCCACCGCCACTCCTCGAGCGTTTGGATCTGCCACAGCGTGTACTGGAGGCGATGCTCGAGCAGCTCGCAATCGACCTGGTTCGCGCGTGACAGCTCGGCCCGATCGAGCGCTGCGAGTGCATCGAGCAGACTGCGTGCGAGGGCAGCCCGCTCCGCGCGAGCGGTGGGTCCGATGTCGTCCAGGCGGTCATCGAAGCGATGGTCTCCGAGGCGGGTTGCAAATACCGGGGTCAGCGGCACCATCTCGTTCAGGAAGCGGTCGGCGACCTTCTCGAAAGCCACGTCGGCTGGGCTGGGCCCCTGGCGGGGCGGGGGCCTCTGCTGCGGAGCGGTGCAACCGGCGAGGATCAGGAGCGTGACCGCGCACCAGATGCGAGAGGAACGGTAATTGCTGTGACCGGTCACTCGGGGCTCCGGATGTCGTGCATCGGAATGATGCAGAACGCCGGTTCCGATGGGAAGCAGGAGCTCCGCGCCCGTGAGATCCATGGCCAGTCGACCCGAGATTGCGCCGGACTTCCATCTGCTAGCGGAGAGCCTGCCGCAGATCGTCTGGGTGCACCGAAGCGACGGAGCGCTCGACTTCGCCAACCGCCGCGGCCTCACCTATACGGGGCTCACGCCGGATGACCTCGCCTCACCGCTGCGGGTCGCGCGGCTGCTTCATCCGCACGAGCGGCGGCGCGTGCGGCAGGAGTGGAAGGCTGCGCGAGCGCGCTCGATCGGTTTCAGCCTCGAGGCGCGCTTGCGTCGCGCGGACGGTGTGTATCACTGGCATTTGATCCAGGTGCATCCGATGTCCGACGGGCGTGGCGCCGTCACCCGCTGGATGGGCACCGCCACCGATGTCCACGCGGTGCGAGAAAGCGAGGAGCGAAGCGCGTTCTTGCTCGCTCTGTCGACGGAGCTGGCGCGCATCGGCGAGCCGCACGAGCTGCTCTGTACCGCCACGGGGCGGCTGCGCGAGCGACTGAGAACGATGCAGGTGACGCTCGCGGAGCTCGATCACGAGGCGCGCCAGGCGATCCTGCTCAGCCAGGCGGACGGGGATGGATCGCGGATCGAGATCTCCACCGTGCCGATCGAGTGCCTTGGCCTGCTCGCCGCGGAGTCACGCCGCGCCGTGACGATCGCCATCAACGATGCTCGACACGACAGTCGCGCCGAGCAGCTGCTCGCGAGCGAGATCCCTGCGCTCGAGCTGGGAGCGCTGATCTGCGTGCCGTTGCTGCGCGGCGGACTGCCGGTGGCGCTGCTGATCATCGTGTCCAAGGAACGGCGTCGCTGGACGTCCTCGGAGGTTGAGCTGGTCGAGCGTGTCGCGGACATCGTATGGCCGGCCTTCGAGAAGGCCCACGCGGATCGCGCGCTGGCTGCGAGCGAGGAGCGCTTGCGGCTCGCCCAGAGCGTCGCGCGCGTGGGCGCCTGGGAGTGGGACCCGACCACCGATGAGTGCTTCCTCTCTCCCGAATGCCACGAGCTCTTCGGGCTCGAGCCTTCCGGGCCGCATTCGCTCGGGGAGCTTCTCGAGCGCATCGCGCCCGAGGACATCCGCGCCGTCGAGCAGGCGCTATCGGACTGTCGCGCATCGAACACGCGCGAGTTCGAGTATCGCTACCGGCATCCGGCGCGGGGGCAGCGCTGGATCCACTCCAAGGCGGGCGCCGTGCAGCACGCGGGGCGACAGCGCATCGTCGGCATCCATCTGGATGTGACCGAGCGCAAGCACGCCGAGGAGGCCCTGCAGGAGGTGAACCAGCGCAAGGACGAATTCCTCGCGATGCTCGCGCACGAGCTACGCAACCCGCTCGCACCGATTCGCAACGCGGGCCAGATCCTGCGGCTGTATGCGAAGGGTCATCCGCGGCTCGAATGGGTGCGGGCCGTCATCGAGCGGCAGTCGCGTCACCTGACCCGCCTGGTCGACGATCTGCTCGATGTGTCGCGCATCGTCCGCGGGCAGATCACGCTGGAGAAATCGGCGGTGGAGTTGAAGGATGTGGTCGGACATGCGCTCGAGACGAGCCGCCATCTGCTGCGCGAGCGCAGGCACGAGGTCACCGTCAACCTGCCGAGCGAGTCCGTGCTGGTGGAGGCTGACCTCACGCGCATGTCGCAGGTGCTCGCCAATCTGCTCATCAATGCGGCGAAGTACACCCCGGATGGTGGACGCATCTGGCTCGAGGCGGAGCGGCCCGACCGCGAGGTCTGCGTCCGCGTGCGCGACACCGGCATGGGTATCGCACCGAGCCTGCTGCCGCGCGTGTTCGACCTCTTCACGCAGGGCGCGCGCACGCTCGATCGCGCGCAGGGTGGGCTTGGCATCGGGCTCACGCTCGTGAAGCGAATCGTCGAGATGCATGGTGGCACGGTCGAGGCGCGAAGCGCCGGACCCGGCGCGGGGAGCGAGTTCATCGTGCGCCTGCCGCTCCTCGCCCGCACATCGGCGGCCGTGCACGATGAGCACGCAGAGACTGCCGAGGCCGATCAAGGCACGCGCGCCCGGGTCCTGGTCGTGGACGACAACGTGGATGCAGCCGACAGCATCGCGATGCTGCTCTCGCTGCAAGGCCACGAGGTGCGCAGCGTGCACGCCCCACAGGAAGCTCTCGATGTGGCGCAGGCCTTCCATCCGCACCTGGTGCTGCTCGACATCGGCCTGCCGGGGATGGACGGCTACGAGGTGGCTCGCAGGCTGCGCTCGCAGCACATCCAGAGCATGCGCATCGTCGCCATTACGGGGTACGGACAGCCCTCCGACCGCGACCGCGCGCGTGAGGCAGGCTTCGACCAGCATCTGGTCAAGCCGATCGACCCGGAGGTGCTGCACTCGCTCGTCGGCTCCCTGCCCCCGCAGGGGGGAGAGCAAGGGCTGCGCTGAGCCGAGCTTCGGCGGATTACCCGACTTTACAGGGTGCCTGTATGTATCTACAGTAAGACATGGCCGATTCGCCCACGCGTCTTCACAAGGGACACGGTGCTCTCTCGAATCCGCCCAGCCGGTTCAACCGCGAGCACGTCGAGTCCATCGACGACGGCTGGTACATGGAGGACGCGGATGGCGCACGGCTCCCCACGACCGTGGAGCCCGATCGGGCTCGCTCGGTCATCAGCACCAACGATTCCCCGGATGTGGGATTCGAGCAGTCGATCAACCCCTATCGCGGCTGCGCTCATGCTTGCACCTATTGCTATGCTCGTCCGAGCCATGCCTATCTCGGGCTTTCACCGGGCCTGGATTTCGAGACTCGCCTTTTCTACAAAGCCGACGCCGCCCGGGTGCTCACGGAGGAGCTCTCGCGACCGGGCTACCTGTGCAAGCCCATCGCTCTGGGTGCGAATACCGATCCCTACCAGCCCATCGAGAAGCGCTTGCGGGTCACTCGATCCGTTCTCGAAGTCCTCCGCGATTGCAGCCATCCGGTATCGATCATCACCAAATCGAGCATGATCCTGCGCGATCTGGACATTCTGCGGGAGCTCGCCGGCAAGCAGCTCGTCCACGTCACGGTGAGCGTGACGACGCTCGATGCAGAGCTCAAGCGCAAGCTCGAGCCGCAGGCGGCGGCTCCGCAAGCCCGTCTAGCCGCAATTCGCGCCCTGGCTCGGAGCGGCGTTTCGGTGGGCGTGCTGGTTGCGCCGGTCATCCCCGGCATCACGGACCAGGAGCTTGAGCGCATCATCGAGGCGGTCGCGCAGGCGGGAGCCATCAGTGCGGGCTATGTCCTGCTGCGCTTGCCGCACGAGGTGAAGACGCTCTTTCGCGAATGGCTGGCCGAGCATTACCCCCAGCGCGCAGCCCACGTGATGTCGCTCATCCACGAGCTGCGCGGGGGAGCGGACAACGATCCCCGCTTCGGTCACCGCATGCGGGGCACGGGTCCTTTCGCAGACCTGCTACGCAAGCGCTTCCAGCTCGCGGCCCGTCGCAGCGGACTCCAGGGCAAGGGCAGCTCCCCTCTGGTGACGACGCTGTTCAGGCGGCCCGGCCCTCAAGCCGAGCTCCCCTTCGGACCCTAGCCGGTGCGGGCTTCCGGGTCCTGCCGGTCAGCGCGGCACGGCGCGGCGCGTTCAATTGCTCAGTCGCGGGAAAAAACGTGGAACGGCCACCGCATGGCAATCGTTAAGCTTGCCTCGAGCCCGCGCGCAGGGCGGGCCGGAACCAGGCGCAAAGAACCAGAGTCTGAATTTCCCGCGGCCGCCGACGTGGCATACTCGAGTCGCTCGAGCGCTCCTTCGCGGCCGCGCACGTCTCTTGCAAGCCCCTTCCAGGGTTCTGCACCGAGCGAGTTCTAGAGCGATGCCATTTGCCGTCAACACAATGTGTCTAGGGGGGCGTTATACCCTCATCACGAAGCTGGGCGCTGGCGGGCAGGGGGAGGTGTGGCGCGTGCGAGACCACGCGCGCGGCGACGAGATCGCGCTGAAGATCCTCAACCCCGACCTCGCCAGAAGTCCCACCGCCTGGGCGGCGCTGCAGCGCGAGCATGCGATCGTGACTCGCCTCAAGCACCCGCTCATCTTGAAAGTCTTTGCACCGGAGCGAGACGAGGAGATCGTCGCCCTTCCGATGGAGCTCGCGGCGGGAGGAGACCTGCGCCGGCTGCGGGGCGTGAGCTACCTCGAGATCGGGCCCGTGCTGCTCGAGGTAGCCGAGGCGCTCGCACATGCTCATGCGCTCGGTATCGTGCACCGCGACTTGAAGCCCGAGAACGTGCTGTTCGACTCGCGCGGCCACGTGAGACTCGCCGACTTCGGCGCCGCAGGCATCCTGGCCGGTGCGAGCTCCGCGCTCGCGATGCGCTCCGACCCGGCTGCGCCGCATCCGCACGGCGTGGGCGTCTCACCCTTCACCGCGAGCCCCGAGCAATTGCGCGGGGAGCCTCCGGCGGTCTCGGACGATATCTACGGACTCGGAGCGCTCGCCTACGAGCTGCTCTCGGGACGGCCCCCGTACTACCCGCGCTTCGAGCTCGAAAAGGCGATCGAGGAGCCGGTGCCGCCCGTGCAGCCGGCGCATCAAACACCAGCGCGGCTGAGGACGCTGGTCACCTCGATGCTGGCGAAGCCCGCGCGACGCCGGCCTGCCTCCATGCGCGATGTGATCGAGGCCCTGGATGCGACGCTCAACGACACCTTGACGTTCGAGACGGCGCCGACGTTCGCAGCGCCGAGCCCGGTGCCGGATGCAGCTCGCGAGGGTCAGGCTGCGCCCGTCTGTGACGATCGCGACCGCGCAGCGCCGGCCATCCTCCCCGCCGCTACGACCTGGCTCCCCCCGGCAGTCGAGCAACGGCCGGATGCCGCAGCGCAGGCCGTCGTGGTGCCCGAGCCTGCGGCCAAACCCGAACCGGTAGTCGAGCCGGAGCCGCAATTCACGTCCGAGCCGCAATTCGTACCCGAGCCGCGGTTCGCACCCGAGCCCAGACGGGTTGTGCCCGAGACCGCCTCGCGTGAGGCGATGGCGTCGGCCCGGCTTCCAGAGCCCTGGCGGCGAGCGATCGAATCCACGGCGCGGCCGCCCGCCCCAGCGCGCACCCCGCGTCCGAGCGAGGGCGATGAGATACGCGCCCGAGCGGCTGCCGCGCGACAGAGCACACCGCCTGCCCCGGTGCGGGTGGCGGAGCCGGCTCAGCCAGCGCCGCCGGCGCATGCCCGTCCGCAACCCGAGCAGGATCTGCGATCGGTGTGGGCCGACATCAAGGTGGAACGGATGCCGAACCTCATGCGGCTCGAGCCCGTGCGCGCCTCGAGGTGGCCGTGGGTGCTCCTCGTCGGTCTGGCAGCGGGCGTCGCACTGGTGCTGTTCTCCATGCCTCGCGATGCGGCCGGGGACGGGTCCGTGCTGCGATGGCCCTCCGAAGCGGATCTGCGCGGAGCAATGAAGAATATCGAGGACGCCTCGTTGCGGGTCGTCGCTGGCATCGCGAGCCTGAGATCTTCGGCGGCAGGATCGAGCGGTGGGGAGCGTCGCACACTCGAACCGCCGATCCCCGCTGCTGCAGGCGCCGGTGTGGCGCACGCCATGAGCCCTGCCACCAACCAGATGGCGACTGCTGGCGGCGCGAGCGCCGCTTCCCTCGATGCACCAACCCGCGGGGTGGCGCCGGCGGCACGGGCTCCCGATGTGGCGACCAGGTCGGCCTCGGGCCACGCACTGCACCCCAGCCGCTCGCAGGTCCAGTCGCGCCTGGCGGCGCTCGCTGCGCGTGGCGCAGCGGTCTGGGGCGGCATGGAGTACAGGGATGCGGTGGCGCGCGCGTCCGAGGTTGAGAGGGCCGATCAAGCGGGCGATGCCGCAGAGGCCAGGCGCGATCTGGCCGAGGTCGAGCAACTGCTCGATGCGGTCGAGCAGAGGGCACCCCGAGCGCTCAACGCCGAGCTCTATGCGGGAGAGCGAGCCCTGGAAGCGGGCAACCGCCCGATGGCACACCAGGCATTCGAGCTCGCCTACCGGATCGATCCCGGCAATCCAAGCGCCGAGCGGGGGTTGCAGCGCGCGAGCGTGCTCGACGGAGTTCTGCCACTTCTATCGGACGGCCTGAGAGCCGAGGCTGCCCGCAAGTACTCGCGGGCTGCGCAGGATTACGGGCAGGCGCTCGCGCTCGACCCGAACAATGCCGGGGCCCGCGCGGGACTCAAGCGAGCCAACGCGGCCTGGGGCGGCAATACCTATGCCGAGGCGGTGAGCACGGGCTTCGGCCTGCTCGGGGCGGGACGGCTCGATGCGGCGCGCGAGGCGTTCACCAAGGCGCTCGCGATCAATGCTCGGGGACCGGACGCACTGGAAGGTCTCGAGCGCGTGAACGCAGCTCTGCGGTCTCGCGGACTTGCCGAGCTCAGAACGCGCGCCGCGACGCTCGAATCCGAGGGTCGCTGGGGGGAGGCACTGCAGGATTACGACGCAGCGCTGCGACTCGACCCGACGCTTGCGTTCGCGCGCCAGGGCAGCGCGCGCGCCACGGCACATCTCGAGGACACCGACCAGGCGGGGGGTGTCGATCTGACCAGCCGTGCCAAGACGGTGCACCTGGCACTCGTCTCCGATAACGAGACCGAGGTCGAGATTCAGGAGATCGGTTCGTTCGGCACGTTCGCGCGGCGTGACATCGATCTGAAGCCCGGCCGGTACACCGTCATCGGAACGCGCGCGGGCTACCGGGCCGTGCGCCGCGATGTGACCGTCGCGCCGGGTGAGAGCGCGCAAACGATCAGCGTGCGCTGCCAGGAGCCGATCTAGAGCTCGCAATGGTAAGCTTCGCAATTACCATAATTCAAAAGCCGGGGTCATGGGAGAACCGGAAAGCAAGGTGGCATTGCTTGCGGGGGCCAGCGGACTTGCGGGCGGCTATCTTCTCGACGCGCTGCTCGCTGCGCCCGACTTCGCACGCGTGTACGCCATCACTCGGCGACCGCTCGGACGCGAACATGCAAGGCTCGCCAACCGCATCGTCCAGTTCGATCGTCTGGAAGCGCAGCTCAAAGGGCTCGTCTGTCACACCGCGTTCTGCTGCCTGGGTGTCTCGTCCTCATCGAGCGCGGCGGCCCGCTCCGAGCAGGTCTCGAGGCAGGTGGAGCTCGACTACGTGCTCGCCTTTGCAAGAGCGGCCCGTGCCGGCCGCGCGCAGCGCTTCGTCCTGCTGTCGTGCGTGACGGCAGACTCCCGATCGAGGAGCGCGCCGCTGCGCATGAAGAGTGAGGCCGAAGAGGCGCTCGAAGCACTCGGCTTTCCTTCTCTCGACATCCTGCAGCCGGGACCGTTGATCGGCATGCGTCGCGAGATGTC
>Ga0335073_10015947_pt1 | contig 10504 bp, 10 predicted proteins | sample Lox_Sample_22_FD_207093 | JGI IMG/M metagenome (GOLD analysis project Ga0335073, IMG submission 207093) | Soil microbial communities from Loxahatchee National Wildlife Refuge, Florida, United States - Lox_Sample_2.2 | ecosystem: Environmental > Terrestrial > Soil > Wetlands | place: USA...
CCGGCGGCAGCACCGCTGCCCGCCTGACGCAACTGCAAAACGCGCTTTTTGCTGCAGAAATTACGATAAAATACATCTTTATCAATGGCTTAGAATGAAAGCGCCGATCTGTGCTTGCGGTCACATCCCGCAGTGCAAACCCGGCTTATGGTGGCTCAAATGTTGGATTTGACCGACAGGAGTGAGCCATGAGCAGCACCGCACCGACCGCTCGCCGCGCGCAGGCTTTCAACTGGGATCGTATCGTTCGCCGCATTGCCGAGTGGCAGAACCGCTCCCGGTCCCGGCATGAATTGCAGAATTTGAGCGACGCGACCTTACGCGATATCGGCGTGACCCGCTGCGACGTGCAGCGCGAAGCCCATAAGCACTTCTGGATGGCCTGACCGCGCATCGCCAGCGGGTCCGCGTGTTGACGCCCGCAGTTTTGTTGACGGCAGGGCCGCCGAAAGGCGGCCCTGTCATGTTTGGCGCGCCAGATCGATTCCGGGGATACGGCGAAGGCTTATGCTTTCTCGCGCGGGCCGATCGGCCGGTTCAAAGTTCTCGTCCGCTTGCGCGCCGGGCGCGCTTGTCCTTGCTGCGCGACATTGAGATCGCGCATCTGCCGCTTCGCCGACGACGCGGCTTGCGCCTCGATCGCACGATATTTTTCAATGAGCTTGCGCCCGAACGGCGTCAGCGCGGCGCCGCCGCCCTTGGCGCCGCCGGGCCGGGTGGCGACAACCGGCGCGCGGAAGCAGCGGTTCAAATCGTCGATCAATAGCCAGGCCCGCCGGTACGACATGCCGAGCGAGCGGCCGGCTTGCGAGATCGAGCCGGTCTTGCCGATCGCCTCCAGGAGCCGAATCTTGCCCGGACCGATCGCGGCCCCTGAGCCGAGATCGATCCGCACCGTCAGGCGCATGCCGTTCATCGGTTGCTTTGCTACGCCGATCCGCGCGGTCAATTCCTCTTCTCCTGGCGCCGGCCTGTCACGCCGCAGCGGCCGATGCATTCCACGCGGTCACGCCTTGCGCCGCAACGACCGGCAGAGACTTTGCAGCCGTTGCGGGGTGATCGGCAGCGCGGTGACCGCTCCGGGCCGGCCGAGCGCATCGTCGATGGCCGCGGCAATGGCGGCGCCGACGGCATTGGCGCCGCCTTCGCCGGCGCCCTTGAGCCCGAGTGCATTGAGCGGGCTTGGCGCATCCTCGGTAACGAGGACGTCGATCGGCGGCGTTTCGCGCGCGGTCGGCATCAGATAATCGGCGAAGGTCGTGCACAGCGGCTCGCCGCGCGGGTCATAAAGAAACTCCTCATACAGCGCGCCGCCGATGCCTTGCGCCACGCCGCCGACGATCTGGCCTTCGACCAGCATCGGATTGACCGCTCTGCCGACGTCGTAGGCGACGAAATAGCGTTCGAGGAACACGGCGCCGGTTTCGGCATCGACCCTGACCTGGGCGAGATGAATCCCGTAGGGATAATTCATGTGGTCCTGCTCGAAAAAGCCCTCGGCGGACAGGCCGGGCGTGGCGTCGCCGAGAAGCTTCGAGCCGGGATTAAAGGCACGGGCGATGTCGCCAAGCGTGATCGAGGGCCCGCGGCTTGCGCCTTTGCGCAAGACGACGCCGTCGATCATGTCGAGCGCCTCGGCCGGCGCCTGCAGCAGCGCGGCCGCGGCACCGAGCGCCATGGCGCGCAATTTCACCGCCGCCCGGCGCGTCGCTTCGCCGGTCATCACCGTGACGCGCGAAGCGAAGGTGCCCATGCCGTAGGCGATGCGGTCGGTCTGCCCGTGCACCACGCGCACGCGCCGATAATCGACGCCGAGCGTGTCGGCGCAAATCTGCGCCAGCACCGTCTCCATGCCCTGGCCGACCGACGTCGTGCCGGTGACGATTTCGACCGTTCCGGCGGTGTCGATCGACGCGCGGATGCCGTCATAGGGACCAAGCCCGCTCTTCTCGACGAACATGGCGAGCCCTGCGCCGGCGGCTTCGCCGGCGGCCCGGCGCGCTTGCAAAGTCTTGCGCGTCGCCTCCCAATCGAAGGCGCGCAGCGCCTTGTCGAGAAGCCCGGCGTAATCGCCGGAATCGTAGGTCATGTCGGTGCCCAGCGTGTCGAGATGGCGCGCATAGGGCATCTCGGCCGCGGCAATGAGATTGCGCCGGCGGACTTCGACCGGATCGATGCGCAGGCGCGCCGCTATGGCGTCCATCAGCCGCTCGCGCACGAAGGTGCTTTCGTAGCGGCCCGGAGCGCGATAGGTGCCGCAGGGGGTCTTGTTGGTCAGGCGGATGCGGCCGGTCATGCGATAGGCCGCCACGCGATAGGGCCCAAGCATCATGGTCGCGGCGAGATCGGGCACCGTGGCGGCATGGGTGCGCACATAGGCGCCCTGGTCGTGAAAAAATTCGCCGTCGATGGCTAGGATGCGGCCCTGCGCGTCGACCGCGGCGCGGACGCGATAGTTCTGCTGGCGGGAATGATTGGCGGCGATCAGATGCTCGCGGCGGTCCTCGATCCATTTCACCGGGCGATGCAGCCGCAGTGCGCCGAGGCAGGCGAGCACGTCCTCCGGATAGAGCTCGCCGCGAATGCCGAAGCCGCCGCCGGTATGGCCTTCATGCAGGTGCACCGACGACGCCGGCCGGCCGAGCATGCGCGCCAGCGCGTCGCGGTTCCAGTGCGGCACCTTGGCGGCGCCGTGAACGGAGAGGAGGTCGCGCGCGCGGTCGTAGCTGGCGATGGCGCCGCGCGTTTCGAGCGGCACGCCGCTGTGGCGCCCGACGCCGAGCGCGAGCTCGACGATCGCGTGCGCCTTGGCCAGTGCCGCCGCGACGTCGCCATAGCCTTTGCTGACGACCGCCGCCTCGGTCGGATGGCCGGCGTCGAATTCGCCCGGCGGCGCCTCGGCGGCAAGAATTTCGGGGAGAGGCTCGACCGTCATCGTCACCAGGTCGGCGGCGTCCTCGGCCGTGTAGGCATCCTCGGCGAACACGACCGCGACCGGCTCGCCGACATAGCGCACGCGATCCTTGGCCAGGATCGGCTGGCGATAGGGCTCAAGCCCTTCTATGCGGGTGAGACGAAAATCGATCGGTGGAATGTCGGCGACCTCGGCCGCCGTCCAGATGGCGGCGACGCTCGGGACGGCGCGCGCCGCCGCCGTGTCGATCGTGCCGAGGCGGCCATGCGCATGCGCCGAACGCACCACTCGCATATGCAGTTGCCGCACAAATGAAACGTCGGCCGCGAAGCGCCCCTGGCCGGTGACCAGTGGGCGATCCTCAAGACGCGGAACCGAGCGGCCGATGAAAGTCATGACGTGTGCCGGGATCCAATGCGGCGGGTTCAATGCGCCCCGAACTGGCGCGCGGTTGCCTCGAGGTGCAGCGTTTCGTTGATACTGCGTATGCACACGTCCGCGCCAGTGAGATCGATCTCGTTGAGGCAGCATGGGGTTTGGGCGATGCGCCAATAGGCCGATAGCGGCAGATCGAGCAGGCCCAGCAGCAGCGCCCGATTGACGCTGTCGTGTCCGACCAGCACCACGGTCTCGCCGGCATGGCGCGTCAGCACCATGCGCACGGCATTGGCGGCGCGCGCCGCCAGATCCTGCAACGACTCGCCGCCCGGAAAGCGCACGAGATGCGGCGTTTCGAGCCAGGCCGCGAAGCGGGCGGGGTCCTGCGCCTTGGCCTCGGCAAAGGTCTTGAACTGCCAATCGCCGTAGTCGATGTCGTTGAGATCGTCGCAAATTTGCCCGGTCATGCCGCAGGCCGCGGCGATGGCGGCGCCGGTCTCGACGCAGCGTCCGAGCGGGCTCGTATAGAGAACGCTCGGGCGCCAGGCAGCGGCGATGCGCTGTGCGACGGCCGCGGCCTCGGCGCGCCCGCGCGCGGTGAGCGCCAGCGGCTCCCGCCCGCGGAAGCGTTCCGGCGCGATGCCTTCGACATAGCCATGCCGGGTCAGAAGGAGCTTCACCATGCCGCGGGCCGGTCTCTCATCCCAACTCCGTCGCGCCGCCGCAAGGCGCGCGCATCAAAGCCGCCGCAGCGGCAGCGACCACGCCAGAAAGAAGCCGCAGCCGGTGAACAGCGCGATGGTCAGATAGGCAGTGCGGAACGCGTCGCCGATCTCGGCATGCACCATCGCCTGCCGCGCCGGATCGAGTGCCGCGATCGCCTGCGGACCCTGCTCGATGATGGCGCCGAACAGTGTCGCGGTGCTGCGGTCGGTGACGGTGAGAATCGAGAACAGCACCGCGGCCACGGTGGCGGTGCCGAAGGCGGCGCCGACCGAGCGCGAGAACTGCACCATGGCGGCGCCGGTGCCGAGGAGCCGCGGTCCCGACACGGCCTGCACCGTCACTTGGACGACCCCCATCACCGTGCCCATGAACAGGGCGACGAGGCAGAAGGCGAACGCCATTTCGGCCGTGTTCATGTGCGGGATCAGGAACGCCACGGCGACCAGGCTCGCGGTCGCTCCGGCGAGGCCGAAGGTCGGAAACACCGCCGTATAGCCCAGCCGGGTCACCATTTGACCGGTCAGCATGGAGCCGATGCCGATGCCGGCCGTCAGCGGCAGCAGGATCAAACCGGTTTCGGCCGGGTCGGTGCCGCGCACCGCGCGCAAATAGATCGGCAGAAAGGTGATCAGCGAGACCAGCGCGGCGCCGTGAAACGCCGCCATGGCGTTGGCGCGCCATATCGACGCCTGCCGAAACAGCCGCGGCGGGATGAGCGGCGCGGCGGTAAGCCGCTCCTGCCACGTCAACAGCCCAAGCGAGATCAGCCCGACCGCAAGCGATGCCAGCGCCATCGGCAGGGCGCTCAATTGCATCCGTTGCACCTGTTCGAGCGCCAGGATGACCGGCCCGACAAAGAAAATGAACAGCACGAGGCCGGGAGCATCGAACGTCGTGCGGCGGCGGTCGCCTTGCCGCGCCGGAATCCGGAATACGAACAGCACCGCCAGCAGGCCGAGTGGAATGTTGATCAGAAAGATCGACTGCCAGCCGAACGCCTGCGTGAGATAGCCGCCGGCGACCGGGCCGAAGGTGTTGGAGCTCACCGCGATGCCGGCCAGATAGCCCTGATAGCGCCCGCGCTCGCGCGGCGGTATCGCCTCGCCGATCAGCGCCTGCGACAGGGTCATCAGGCCGCCGCCGCCGAATCCCTGCAGCACCCGGAAGGCGGTCAAAAGCTCGATATTGGGCGCCAGCGCACACAGCACCGAGCCGACCATGAACAGGCCGAGCGCCAGCACCATCATCAGGCGCCGGCCGAAGGTGTCGCCCAGGCGGCCATAGACCGGGGCGGCAATGGTGTTGGCGATCAGATAGGAGACGACCACCCAGGAGGCGCGCTCGATCTCGCCGAGGCTCGAGGCGATGGCCGGCAGCGCGGTGGCGACGATCGTCTGATCGGCCACCGCGAGAAACATCGGCAGCATGATCGGCGGGAAGACGGTCAGAAACTGCGCGGCGGTGGATATTGGCTCGACTGTGGGCTCGGCTGGTTCCGCGGCGTCAGCCGTCGCTGACCCTGGCGCCGCCGGCGCGACGACGGATCGCTCTTCGCCTGCCGATGGGTCCAACGATTCGTTCATTGCGGGAGGTTCAGCCAGCGATGTGTGCGGAAGTCAGCCTCTTGAATGGGCGTCATTGCAGACTCGCCGACAATTTTCCACCTCTTCCGCCCCAAGTTCCAGCCCAAGTCGCGGTCCAGTCCAAGTCCGGCTCAAGCCCAGCCCCAAGCCCAGCCCCAAGCCCAGCCCCAAGCACAGCCCAGTCACGCGCCGCCCCGAGCCGCGTCGAAGCCTAAACCACGGCTTTTACCTCGGGTCGCAACGCCTTAGTCCGCGGCACGGCCTTGAAGTCACGACAAAATACGGCGGGCGCGCGCACCCACCCTTCAGCGGTCAATTTATCGTCAAACGCCGGGACGCGGCCACCGTTCCTGGCGGCTGGCGTACCCACAAATGGCCAGGCGCAGGGAGGGCGCCGGCTCGCCTCTGCCCGCCGGAAATGAGACGAGCGCGCGCGGGTGAAAAACGCGGCAAGGAAAACGAGACGAAAAACAGCACCGGAGAAAAGCGCGGCACAAAAGGTCCGCGGCATGTCGTTGCGGTTTGCAACAAATCTCCCGCCTGCCGGCGAACGCGGTGACGCCGGTTTCAATCGCGTGGAAGGCGCCGGCCGCCGGCGGGCGACCGGCTCCGTTCAATGGCCGAGGTCAGCCGACGTAGCTGACGCGCTCCTGCTCGTGCGCTTCTTCCTCGGTTTTCGGCTGCGCCGGCAATTGCAGCACGCTTGCCGACTGGCCTTCGCACAACAGCGTCAACAGGACGATGCGCCCGTCGGGAAACTCGAGCGCGTCGTGATGCGCCGCCATCTTGTCCTTGTTGACTTGCCGGAAGATTGCCGTCTGGAAGTTGACGGTTTTGGTTTTCCAGCCGAGCAGGCCGGCCGGCAGGCAGGCGACCTCGCTCGAGAAGGCCAGCTCGGTGCCGGGCAGGATGCACACCGCCATTCCGGGATCGTCGGCGGCCGAGAAGCCGCGAGTGCCGGTTCCGAAATCGCGCGTTACCAGCTTGTCACCGACCATGGCAGGCCGCGATCGAACGCTCTGCAGGCTAAAGTCACACATTGGCGACTCCTTTTTCCAGGTCTTGGGTTACCGTCTTGCGTTATCAGGTTCTCGTGTAACCTGACGTTCAGCCCCATGACGCCCACTCAACCATCCTAAGCAAGATTGGTGCCGTACTGGGGCGGACGCGCGACATTTCAGAGCGTTCACGACATCGTGTGTCGGGAATAACGCTTACGGCGCGCGTTGCGGCGATCTGAATAACGATGACGATCGCTGCGCGACAGGCGAGGCTTGCGCGCGGATCACATCGCGTGCCGGCATGGCGTCGGTATAATTTTCGGCAATTTGCCTGCGATCAAGGCGGCGCGGCGGCGCCAACACGGCGAGCGCGTGCGGCGGCCGCCGTTATTTGACGGTAATGCCGCCGACCATGCCGTTCCAATCGTGATCCGCACAGCGCAGATCGTAAGTGCCGGGTTTGTCCGGCGTCAAAAATACATCTTTTACGTCGCCCGGCTGCATCACCACTTCGGTGCGCTCGCGGTTGAGCACATCGGGATTGTCGATATGGGCGGTGGCAAAGAACAACGGCGCCGTGAATTCGTGCGTCTCCTTGCCGTGGTTTTCCAGATGCAGGCGGTAATGCACGCCGTGCTCGAAGGTGAGATGGTCGGGCTCGAATTTGTAGTCGACCATCGTGACGGTCATGGTGACCGGCTCCGGCGCGGGTGCGGGCGCAGCGAGGCCAAGGGCAGGGCAAAGCGCGGGGCAAAGCGCGAAACAAAATACGGCGAGGGCGCGCAGGCAAAGTCTGCTCGCATGTCCCCTTATGGCATTGCTCCCCGGCAAGGGCATGGGGCTTCCTCGTCATTTAACGGGCGCGGCCGGTGTGATGCCGCGCTTTCGATATCGCCGAACCAACACGCCGCGAGCCGGTAAATTCCAAGACCCGCAGATTCCAACGCCCACCGGTGACTGCTTTATATCAATGTCCTGCGACCATTTGGCCGTGGGTCTCCACCCGCCGCACCATGATCAGCACGAGCGGGATCATGACGGCCGCGGCAATGGCGCAGACATGGAACACGTCAATATAAGCCAAAATGGTCGCCTGGGTCTCGATCAGCTGCCCGAACAGCCCTATCGCCCGGCTGTGCGCTTCGCCGGCCGAGGCGCCATGCTGCATGAAATAATGGGTGACCCCGCGCAGCGTCGATTGAAACACCGGCGACGAAGGGATGGTGTTTTCGACCAGCCGCGACTGGTGGAATTGCGTGCGCTGGGTCAGCACCACATTGGCGAGCGAAATGCCGATGCTGCCGCCGAGATTGCGCGCCACGTTCATCAGCGCCGAGGCCTGGTTGGTCTTGTTCGCCGGCAGGCCGTCATAGGCGACGGTATTGATGGGAATGAACAGGAACGGCAAGCCGATGGTCTGATAAATGCGCACCCAGCCGAAATAGTCGAAGCTTGCGTCGGGGGTGAGCGAGGTCGAATACCACATCGATACGGCGATCCCGGTGAGCCCCAGCACCATCAGATATTTCGGCTGGAAGCGGCCGGTGACCTGGCCGGCGATCGGCATGATGATCAGCATGGCAATGCCGCCCGGCATCATCGCCAGCCCCGACAGCATGGCCGTGTAGGGAAATGTCGTCTGCAGAAGCTGCGGCATGATCTGATTGGAGCCGAACAGGATGGCGCCGATCATCAGCATGACGAAGAAGGCCATGCCGAACTGGCGATGAAACAACAGCCGGATTTCGATGATCGGATCGTCCTGACTGAGCTCCCAGGGAATGAAGGCGATGAACGAGGCCGCGGCCAGGAGGCTGAAGGTGACGATCGTGCCGGAGCGGAACCAGTCGTCGATCTGGCCGCGGTCGAGAACGACTTCGAGACAGGCGAGCGTCGCGGCGATCAATGCAAAGCCGACCCAATCGATCTTCAGCCCGCCGGCCAGCCGCTCTTCGCGCTCGCGTTCGAGCACTTCGGGTTCGTCGACGAACCAGTGCACCAGCGCCAGCGAGGCGATGCCGATCGGCACATTGATGAAGAAGATCCAATGCCAGGAAAAATTGTCGGTGATCCAGCCGCCGAGCGTCGGCCCCACCGTCGGCGCGACGATCACGGCGACGCCGTACAGGGCGAAGGCCTGGCCGCGCTTTTGCGGCGGGAAGGTGTCGGCAAGGATGGCCTGCTCGCTGGTCGGCATGCCGCCGCCGCCGAGGCCTTGCAGCACGCGGAAGAAAATAAGCGCGGGCAGGTTCGGCGCCAGCCCGCAAAACAGCGAGCTGATGGTGAACAGCGCCACGCAGACCATGTAGAAGCGCTTGCGCCCGACGACGTTCGACAGCCAGCCGCTAGCCGGCAGCACCACGGCATTGGCGATCAGATAAGTGGTGACGATCCAGGTGCTTTCGTCGACGCTGGCGGCGAGGCTGCCGGCGATGTAGCGCAGCGACACGTTGGCGATGGCGGTATCGAGCACCACCATGAAGGTGGCGATGGAGACGACGACGGCGACAAGCCACGGGTTGCGGTCGCCGGCGGCCGAGCGGCTGGCGTCCCAGGCCGGCGCCCGCGGCCGCTCGCTCATCGCACCTTCACCGTCGGCACCACCGACATGCCGGGCCCCAGAAGCACGTCGGGCGGCTTGTTGAAGAGAATCTTCACCGGCACCCGCTGGACGATCTTGACGTAATTGCCGGTGGCGTTTTCCGCCGGCAGCAGGCTGAACGCCGTGCCGCTGCCGGCTTGAATGCTGGCGATATGGCCTTCGAACGTCCGATCCGGATAGGCGTCGATCTCGATGCTGACCGGCTGGCCGGGTCGCATCAGATCGAGCTGCGTCTCCTTGAAATTTGCGGTGACCCAGACCGTGCGCGGCACGAACATCATCAGCACCTGGCCGACCGCGGCATAGGCGCCCTTGGCCGCGGTCAGCTGCGTGACCCGGCCGGCGACCGGCGCGGTGATGATGGTGCGCGACAGGTTGGTCTCGGCCTGCTCCAGTTGGGCGCGGGCGCTCTCGAGTTGCGCCTTGAGCACGCCGATCTGCTTCTCGGTGGCCGAGGCATTGGCTTGCGCCGCCGCCAGCGACGCCTGAGCCTGCAGCAGATTGGAGTGATATTGCTGCGCCTGCTCGACGGTGCCGCTGCCCTGCTGGGCGAGCCGCTCGTAACGGTCGGCCTGCTGCTGGGCAAAGGTCAGCGTCGCCTGCGCCTGCGCCGCCTGCTTTTCCGCCTGATCGATCTTGGCCTGCTGCGCCGTGATCTGGGCCTGGAAATCGTCGAGATTGGCCTGCGCTTGATCGCGCTGCGCCACGTAGTCGCGGTCGTCGAGGCGCACGAGCTCGGTTCCGGCCTCGACCTCCTGGTTATCGGTCACCGGGACGTCGACGATGGCGGCGGCGACCTGGGCGCTGATCTGCACCGTGCGGGCGTCGATGAAGGCATCGTCGGTCGATTCGTAGTTTCTGGCATGCAGCCACCACAGCACCGTCGCCGCGATGACGAGCGCGCTGCCGATGACGATGACGAGAACCAGGCCCCGGCGCTGGCGCAGCCGCGCGCCCAGCGACGGCTTCCTGTTGGCACGGGCCGGCGGGGCTTTGGTGTCCGCTTGGGTCGCCGGACCCGGCGGGAGGTCGGTCCGGCGCTCGTCTTCGACTCGTTGATCCATGGCCCAAGCCCAAAAAGTTCGGCCGGTAAATAGGTTGCCGTGGGCGCTTTTTCAAACGCCCGTATGCCGGCTCGCCTTTTACCCGTTAATGCCAATGTAGGCCAGTCAGGACGGACCGCCACCGCGCAGCGCCGCCGAAATTTTGCGCACGAACTCGTCGAGTTCCGTCGGATCGAGGTCGCTGACGGCCCAAAAGTCCAGTCCGCCGGCCGACCAATGCCGGACATTGTATCCCT
>Ga0335073_10015948_pt1 | contig 10504 bp, 10 predicted proteins | sample Lox_Sample_22_FD_207093 | JGI IMG/M metagenome (GOLD analysis project Ga0335073, IMG submission 207093) | Soil microbial communities from Loxahatchee National Wildlife Refuge, Florida, United States - Lox_Sample_2.2 | ecosystem: Environmental > Terrestrial > Soil > Wetlands | place: USA...
TTCCAGGCCACTGCCGATGTGGAGTTCCTTGTAACGCAGAATCGCGTCACCCACATGCGGCCATGCTTCCTCCGGCTCTGAGCTATCGAGCCAGAATGCATCCCAGCCCTGATCGAAAAGTCTCCCCACAAATTGATTCCAGAAGAAGTCTCGTGCCGTGGGATTCGTAGCATCATAGACTTGAGTGCCGGGAATCTCGAAGCCCTTTTGAACCATCTGCTTATAGTTTTCTGCCGTCGAATCCATCATCGCCCAGGCGGAGATCATGGCGTGGACGTGCTCCTCGTGGAGGGTCTTCAGCTCATCGGGTACGTCGGTGTAGCCGGAGTTGAAGATTGGATCGCCTTTGCCGCCGTCCTTCCACCAGAACCAATCCTGTACGATCGCATCCATCGGAATATGACGCGACCGATATCCCGCTGCGATCGAAAGGACTTCAGCCTGCGTCTTATACCGGTCCTTTGATTGAAACAGCCCATAGGCCCACTCGGGGAACAGTGGCACGTGACCGGTCATGGAGCGATACTCATGAATGATCCGATCCATTCCCGGACCATAGAGCACGTAATAGTCGACCTGCGGCGATGCCATCGATTCGAAGTTCAGCTCGAGGGGGAAGCGATTGTCTGCGTAGCTGAAAGACGCGGTATTCCAAAGCAGAGCGTAGCCCTTGCTTGACACCAGCAGCGGAATGGCAATGTCCGTATTGTTCTGGCCGAGCTCAACGACACTGCCCCGGTAGTTGAACATGCCGCTCTGATGCTGGCCGAGACCATAAAAGGCTTCTGTCGCATCCGGTCCGAATCGGTCTTCGATATGAAAGAGTCCCTCCGCATCGGAATGTAAATAGGTACGAGGCAGATTGGGTCTTTCGTGAACAAGAGTCTCGCCTTGCAAAGTTTTGAAAGAGAGGTTTCCGTCGTGCTCCGGTAGGGACACCGCAAGACGGGACGTCGTCAGCGTGGCCACCCCTTTTGATTCACTGAACTGGAATGCCGCGCCTGGACAGGCCTCGGTCGGAGAAAGCATCCATGGCTGATCCTCTGGGCGTGACATGGCCTTGATCGGCCGCGCGGTGACATGAATAATCGATTCGCTGCAAACGGTGACCGAGAGCTCTTCGAAATCGTCGCGTGCTGTAAACCCCTCAGGCGATTCGGCAACAAGCATCGCCGATGGGCGGTGCGCTTCTGCTGGAATTACTTGGCCGTTAACCGGAACTGCTGAGAACGAGAGACATGAAACAAGGCCTACGAAACTACGAACCATCAGTTGAGGCTTCATCAACTTGCACCTCAGGAAGTGAATCTTGCCTGCCAAAAAAACGGCCTCTGCGCTTTGCAGAGGCCGTCGGGTGTCTTTGCAGTTCGCGCGTCCGCTACTGGAGCTGTCCGCTTGAATCCATCGTGATCCCGCCAGGTCCAGCGTTCTTTTTGGCTTCGTTCTGCTTACGCATGTCCATGGCTTTTGAGGTCCAGTCTTGCGCCATTGCCAAATCCTGGCTCACTGCCGCGGCATTGCCGTAATCCACATCCGCTTTGTTGCGATAGATCAGATTCAGCATCTGCATGGCTTCATCGTAATTTGGCCGATTATCAACAGCCATGGTCAGATACTTCAGCCCCTCTTCCACGAGCGGCGCATTCTCTTTGGCCAGGGGCTCCATGATTTTCTTCGGCGCCTTGACATTGCCCTTGCCATCGTCGTTCAAACCCGCATCCTGCAAGGCCTGCAATTTGTTTTCGTGAGCCTTGGTCCAATCGATCATGCCAATCCAGTAGGCGGCATCGGGATCCTTCGGGTCCACGGCAAGAACCTTCTTCTGCCAGTCCTTGGCTTCATTAATGTTTTTGATTTCGTAATATATGCCGGCGATCTGCTTCATGCTATTGATATCGTTGGGTTTCTCAGACAAAACCTGCTTAAAGATATCAATCGCCTGGTTTGCATTCTTCAAATTCTCGGGCGTATCCATCTGGGGCACAACATTCTGCGAAAGCGCCGTCGCCAGATAGGTCTTCGCCATCGGCAGCGATGGATCAAGCTCGGTTGCCTTTTGAAAGTGCTCGATCGCCTCGTCGTAGTGAGCGCTCTTGTAAGCGTCTACGCCCTTGTTCAACTGGTCGCGAGCTTCAAGTTGGTTGCACCCGCTCATGGATATCACCATGCCGGTCAACGAAAGCGCGAGCACCCAAAAACGTGCAGGTCCATTCATATGCTTATCCTTCTCCTTAAGGCGCTGGCCCATGAGCCGCGCTTGGAATCCTTCGCAACCGGCCGGGGACCGGGCGTACTGCGTCGGTGTGATAACACCTTGCATCGCCGCGCCGCCCCGTTCTGCGCTCTCTACGAGGCGTTCAGCGGGCTTACTGCCCTTGCTGAATCTTCGGTGTCATCAATCCGATGTGATCCACGTTGGCGGCCTTGCCGATATCAATCACATCGGCAATATAGGCGAAATTCACATCGTCGTCGCCCTTCACAAACATCACACGCTCCGCGCGATTTGCATAAATCTCAGTCAACTTCGGCAGCAAGTCGGCATGCGTCACATCGGTGTCGTTGATCTTGTATGCCGGTGCTTGTCCGGGCCGATATAGCACCTGAACTACGATGGTGCGGTCGTTCGGCTGCTGCTGTTGCTGCGGATTCTTGGGCGGCTGGGGAACCAGCGCGTCCAGGCCCTTGGGGGTCACCGGAACGATGACCATAAAGATGATCAACAGCACCAGCAATATGTCGATCATGGGCGTCACGTTGATTTCGCCCATTGCGCCACTACCGCCGCCAGTTGACATTGCCATGGCTTATACTCCTCGTTTCCTTAATATCTCTTGTCAAAACAGCTTAGTCCAGCGCCGTCTTACTCGCCGCCTGGTTGATTGCCTTCGCGCTTCTGCGTCAAAAGCCCAACCTCTTCCACTCCGGCTGTGCGCACATCGTCAATGGCGTCTTCTACTGCTTTGTACTGTGCTCGCGCATCTGCACGAACATAGATCGTCTTGTCTGTCTTGTCGGCCAGCTTATCCCGCACCAAGCCGCCCAGCTGGCTGGGATCTACCTTGTTCTGGCCAAGAAACACGGCGCCGTCGCGCGTCACTGCAACCACGATGGCATCGTCCTTGTCGGCGTCGGGCATTGCGGTCGCATTTTCGACCTTGGCCATATCAATCGCCACCTTGTTCTGCAACATGGGTGTGATGACCATAAAGATGATGAGCAGCACCAGCATCACGTCCACCATCGGTGTGACGTTAATGTTGGAATTGACCTTTTTACCTTCGTCACGAACTGCAACTGCCATTGAGGGGCTCCGTGCGTTTGAATTTTTACGCCGGATCTGATCCGGCCTCGTTCGAATTCAACCATTCCGTGCGAAGATCAAACCGCTTGGCGGAAGAGTTTCGCCTCTTCCGCCTCGCGAAATGCTCGCTCGAGCCTGGCCGCTTCGCTTCTAGCGCTTGTGGCTCTGCTTGATGAAGTAGTCCACGAGTTCGCTTGAGGAGTTGTCCATCTCCACGTCAAAAGCTTCAACGCGACCCGTGAAGTAGTTGAACGCCATAACCGCCGGGATAGCCACCAGCAGACCAAATGCGGTGGTCACCAACGCTTCCGAAATACCGCCGGCAACAGCGCCGATACCCGAGGTCTTTTGCGTGGCGATGGCATCGAATGCGTGCAAAATGCCGACGACTGTGCCGAACAACCCTACGAAAGGAGCTGTCGCGCCGATCGTAGCCAGCACAGACAAGCCTCTCTTGAGCTTGGCGTGCACAATCGCTTCGGCCCTCTCCAGGGCGCGCCCTGCGCTGGCAATCGTTTCCTCGGTTGCCGTGCCGGCCGATGCGCGGAACTCCTGCAGTCCTGCGGTCACCACTTCCGCCAAATGCGATTTCTTGTTGCGGTCGGCGATCTTGATCGCTTCTTCAAGCTTGCTGTCCTTCAGGGCGCCGGCAACCTTGGGTGCGAACTCACGCGATTGCTTGCGCGCCGCCGAGAAATACAGGTAACGATCGATCATCACAGCCAACGACCAGACCGACTCGATGAAAAGAACGATGGCGACCGTGCGTGCCATCCATGCCATGTGGCCCCAGAGTTGCATTGGGCTGAAGCCGACTGTCTGCCCCTCATCCTGGAAAAATGCCAGGCTGTTGGCCGCGTGCGAAGCGAAATGTGAGAGCTGAGCGAGAATCACTGAATCGTTCCTCCTAAGGAGATTCGTATGAACTGAGTTGGACCCGCAGTGGCGGGTGGTTCATTGGAAGGCGGCTCCCTGAGGATTCGCATTCCGGTCAACAGCAAAACTCCCTGCCGGTGCTGCAGCAGGGAGCCAGGAGTTCCATTACCCACCAAGGGTAAAGATCACGTTGATGGTCGTTTCCACTTCAACCGGCTCATTGTTGAGCAGGTATGGTCTGTAGCGCCAGGTCCTCACAGCGTCTAGTGCGGCCTGTTGAAGCATTGCTGGGCCGCTCACAACGTGCAGATCCTGAATCGTTCCGTTCTTTGAAATCACTGCTTGCAGGATTACAGTCCCCGATACGCGGGCGGCCTTTGCAATGGGCGGATAGACCGGCTGCGTCTTTTGGATCAACATGCCGACTGCCACACCTGCTGAGATGTTCACTTTCTTCGGCGGCGCTGCCTTCACCTTGGGACCGTTGCCTTCACCAAACAGGCTGCCCATCACACCGGATCCGCTGCCACCCATCCCTTCCATGCCGGCTACGCCGAAACTCGAAGGTGGAGCTTCCTTCTGCGACACCATTTCAATGTTCTTCGGAATCTTGGTTGGTGCCGTGAGCTGATTGTTCATCATCTCAGACTGCACGTGAACAATGTGCACCTCTGGCGGCGGAGGCGGTGGAGGTGGCGGCGGAGGAGGTGGCGGCAATGTTAATACCGTTGCCATCAATTCCTTTGGTAGCGCCTCGGGATAGATCAGCGGAATCAGAATCAGGAGAATGAGAATCGAAACATTGATCGCGCCTGTGAACAACATCCAGCGGCCGCTCTTCGTTTTGATCCTTTTTCCGGATTCGAATGTGGAGTCTTCAAACATGGCCAGCCTCGGAATTCGGGTTTGGTTACTCCTATTTTAGACACCGCGGAATGGGGAATTGTTCCCGGAAGCAAAAATCGTCACATAGGAGCGACTCAACCTTAACAGAACTGCGCTCCCAACTGCAAAATATGCTGCAAAACTGGTGCAATTTCCGTTCTCTATCCGGGCCGTCGAATGACCCTGCCCGTTGCCTTCTGCGATCATCATTTTTTATTGCGCGCGCTCCGATCCGAGAAATAACCGTTTCACGCTTGCCATGCGCGGATCCGTCCTCTGTCTCTAACCCTTCGCTCGTCTTGCAGCCGGCAGAGATGTCGCTTTACCTTTTCGCGCACGCCATTCTTGCCACGCCACAAGCATCGGAGCGGCCACTGCAATCGATGAATACGTGCCGATCAGAATGCCCACCACCAGAGCGAACGAGAAACCATTCAGCTCCTGACCGCCAAAAATAAAGAGCGAGAGCACGGTGAGAAATGTGAGACCGGATGTCAGCACGGTCCGGCTCAATGTCTGATTGATGCTGCGATTCACCAGATCGGGCAACGGTTCGCGCCGGCTGATCCGAAGGTTCTCGCGAATACGGTCGAATACCACGATGGTGTCGTTCATCGAGTAGCCCACAAGCGTAAGGATCGCGGCGATGACGGTTAGGCTGAGCTCGCGGCCCGACAACGCAAAGGCGCCAACTGTAATGAGGGTATCGTGGAAGCAGGCAACCACGGCGGCCACGCCATAGATCAGCTGGAACCGGAACCAAAGATAAACCAGCATCCCGGCCATGGAGTAAAGCGTCGCCAACGTGGCTTGCTTTTCCAGTTGATGACCGACCGTCGGGCCGACCACGTCGACCTTGACACCGGTCTTCGGATCGAACGGGTTGTTGTAGTGAGCCTGAAGCGCCGATTCCACCTCGGCACGGCCCGCATCAAGCGCCGACTCGTTCATCTGCTCAGGAAGGCTGATGAGCACTTCGTGATTTGCCGCATCGCCGAATGGCACAATGGTTGCGCCCTTGATGTTGACGGCACGGCGAATCGCTTCGATGTCTGGCGGATTCTGAAACTTCACGTCTACCTGCGTGCCGCCTTGAAAATCCACGCCCAGACTGACGGGGCTGCCGATGTGCGACCAGTTCCAGCTCATCTTGATGATGCCGGCCACGCTGAAAATCATTGAAAAGGCGAGAAAGTACCACTTCCATCCCAGCCAATTCACCCGCGGGTTTCGAAAGAATTCCACTTCAGTTTCTTCCCTTCCCTGAGGCCGGATATCATTTTTTCCAGCCCTTCATTCTTCTCATTCGCGAGCTGTTGACCCGCGCTGAAGCCGGCCCAAAATGCCGGTGCAAAACCTTCTAAATCGAAACCATCTCACCCGGCTTCAAATGGTTCAAATGTGCCTCAAAGATCACGCGCGACACAAAAACGGCCGTAAACAGATTTGCCGCAAGACCGACCGTCAGCGTCGTGGCAAATCCTTTCACCGGTCCGGTTCCGAACATGAACAGGATGGCCGCCGAAACAATCGTGGTCACGTGCGTATCGAGAATGGTCACCCAAGCGTGCGCAAAGCCTTGGTCCACCGCCGCCGAGGCCGCCTTGCCGGCACGTATCTCTTCGCGGATACGTTCAAAGATCAGAACGTTCGAGTCCACGCCCATACCGATCGTCAGGATCACACCGGCAATGCCCGGCAAAGTGAGCGTCAGCGTAAGCCCTCCGCCTCCCGATGCGCTCGACAACGCGCTCGACAGTCCCATGATCCCGAGCAGAATGATCAGATTGAAAATCAATGCCAGATCGGCGTTGATCCCAGATCCACGGTAATAAATCAGCATGAATGCCAGGACGACCAGGACTCCCACAACAGCCGCCGTCACGCCTTCACGAATCGAGTCCGCGCCGAGGGTTGCGCCGACCGTGCTTTCTTCAATGTAGTTGAGCGATGCGGGCAGCGCACCGGAGCGCAGAAGTTTCGAGAGCTCCGTGACTTCGTTCAGCGTGAAGCTGCCTTCTATTTCGCCGCTGTCACGAATAGGACTCTTGATCACCGCCACGCTGCGCACCCGGTTGCCGAGTACTACCGCCATGTATTTGCCCACGCTGGCGCTCGTGTAATCCCAGAACTTGTCGCCCGCTTCATCGGTCAATGTGAAATTCGCGGTGTTCTGACCGGTGTTCGTATTCGTCCCTGGCGTCGCCGACCGAAAATCGCTGCCTTCAACGATCGCATTCCGTTGCAGAAGATAAACCCGATCAGCTCCCGCGTCCACATCAGCTGACCCATGAACCATCTCTTCATCCGGCGGCAGCACTCCATTCACGCTTGCCAGCGCATCCTGCTCCGTCGAATACCCATTAGGATCGCCGTCCACTGCGTGAATCTCCAACCGCTCCGTGGCCCGGATGATGTTCTTCACTTGGTCTAGGTCGCTAATGCCCGGCAATTCCACCAGAATCTGGTTCGCGCCCAGGCCGTACTCCTGAATCAATGGCTCGCTCACGCCCAGCGAATCCACCCGGTCGCGAATAGTTTCGATCGCCTGATCTACCGTTCTTTTGTCGAGATCGGTCTCGTACACCGGCTTCATCGTCAGCGTCCATGTATTGTTTGAACCGCCGGAAATCTCATATTCGTTTGAATAGGTATTGCTGTCGAGCAGCGAGTTCACAGCATCTGACTGCGCCGGCGATGTGCCTTCAATGCGGATCACATCCGGCTTCTTTGGATCCGGCTTGTAAACCTGCGAGAAAGTCAGATTAGACTTCCTCATGTTCTGCTCAATGTCCTGGACCGTGTTGTCCGTTTCGTCGTTGATCGCATCTGCAACCTGCACCTGCAGAATGAGGTGGGCGCCACCCTGTAAATCCAGTCCCAGGTGGATCCGGCTCGATACAGCGGCCAGCAACGCCTTCCCGCTAATTCCCGATGGAATTCCAAAGATGCCGTAGAGGCAGATCAGAAGGACCGCGATGATCAGGGCAATTTTGTTTTTCAGATCTTTTTTCATTGGTTTGATTCTTCGCTACTCTAGTCCAAATCCCGACAGGCCCAGGGCCCCTCTTAAGAGCTCGACGAGTCCTCCTGGGTGGTGACAGAAGCAATCGCAGTCTTCGATACTTCCAGCTTCAGGTTGTCGGGCGCCACCCGAATCACAATCGAATCATCTTTAATTGACAGGATGATTCCGCGAATTCCGCCCGCAGTCGTCACCCGGTCGCCGCTCTTGATACCGGCCAGCATCTGCTGCCACTGTTTCTGCCGCTTCTGCTGCGGTCGAATCATCAGCAAGTAGAGGAGCGGGATAAACAGCAAAATCGGAAGCAGCATTGAAAAACCGCTGCCTGCTCCTGGGGCGGGCGTCGCCCAAAATGCAATACTTGTTGCCACGTTCATGCTTTACTCGCGTCCTTCACTTGCCCTCGGGCCGTCGCTGGCCATCCCTGGGCACAGACATATCCGGCTATGCCTGCCGGCGCCTGACAAAAATTTGTCTCCGGGAAAGGTTCTGAGACCTCGACCTTTCGAGGCCAAGGCTCTGGAAGGAGGGTTTGGCTGCTCAGGTCAGGGGCGGATCACACTTCCCTGCCTCTTTAAGCCTGTGAACCCTACTGCCGCCTGCTTCCTGTTCGACACAGCAACCCCTTGGAATCTGGCAGGGCCTAAACAATCTCTATCCTCGCGCTTCCTGCCCCGGGTCCCAAAAGAATGCCTACCATTGATAAGAAATGTGCGGCCGCTACGATGTCAAGACACCGGGGAAGGTAGTTGCCGTCCTTTGTATGCCGCCTCTCGTCTTTATGGAGCTTTTACGAATCGGCTACTCCATCTTTATCGTAGCGGGCCTCAACTAAAAGCATTGCACTTTCCGGCGGAACAACCTTCGCCTCTTCGCCGGGGATCGATGTGGCAACCTCAACATGGTCCTTCAATTCCACGCCGATATCTTGTGGCTCATTCCCTTGGCGCTCTCCCTGTTTTTTATGTTTTGGGTGCTTTGGAATTGGTGGAAGGAAGAAAGGCAGTCAATGGATGAGGCCAATCTTTCCCGGCATGGTGCCCGCAGCAATGCAATTCAAGATATGCGCAACTCCGGGAGAATGATTCTCCATTGACTTTGACGATGCAATCAATTCTTGGGCCCGTTACTTCGCCGGAGCCGCCTCCGGCGTAGCTTCTTCATCGCCAGTGTCTTCCACCAAAACTGCCGATCCAGGAACAAAGTCGTAGTTCACCGTATCCCTGCCGCCGGGATGGAAGCTGATGCGCAATGGATCTCGCTGCCAATCGGGCGGAGCGCAGACGGGATCAGCATGGTTTCCGGCATCAAAAGCGGCAAGCTTCTTGGCCAGCACCGGCCTTCTGGCCGCAATTTGAGCAACCACGGCATACAAGCTCTTTCCAGTTGCGGTCAGGCCGCAGTAAGCCGCATAATCGCGAAACCAGCTTACTTGGCTGACTCCGGGATCGTAATCGGGCAATTTGAGCGCCGTTACATGCCCGCTCACTCGATCCACCAGCAACCAACTGCCGCGTTGCCACACCCAATGGCTCTGCTTCTCGCCGGAGCCAGGTTTGTCACCCGGTAGCGTATCGTTCAGCCGAATCACACGTCTCACGGCGAAAGTACGGTCAGTCACGTCGTGTACGTCGCCGGTTGTCCACTCCTTGAGCAGGCCGTCCACCAGCAATGCGCGAATCTTCAGCTCGGTTTCGTCCGCCGCCGCGCCGGCCGGGTCTCCGGTTTTTGAATACGGTACCCGCTTTGCCGTACTCAGAAAAACAGTGTGCGTTTTACGCGCGGCCGCTTGAACATAAGTAGAAAAGGCTACAAAAAATCCGATTGCCAGAATCACACATCTTGCAGACTTGCGCATTGCTCTTGCTCCTAAACCTGTACTGCCTCCACCGCTCGCGCTACGCGAAAGGCCGTTCCTTCTTGCAAATGGCTCGCCAGCACCTGCATGCCGATTGGCAAACCCGCCTTCGTCTTGCCGCAGGGTACTGAAACCCCGCAGATGCCGGCCAGACTCGCCGTAACGGTGTAAATATCGGCCAGGTACATGGCCAGCGGATCATCGGCCTTCTCACCTAACCTGAACGCTGGCACCGGCGAAGTCGGCGTCACAATGGCATCCACTTCCTCAAAAGCGCGAAGAAACTCCTCTGCCAGCAACCGCCGCACCTTTTGTGCCTTCAGATAATAGGCATCGTAGTACCCGGCTGAAAGTGCGTATGTGCCCAGAAAAATACGGCGTTTCACCTCGGCGCCGAATCCCTCGTCGCGCGAGTGGCTATACATATCGGAAAGATTTCCCGAGCTGGGCGACCTGTAGCCATAGCGCACGCCGTCAAAGCGCGCCAGATTGGCGCTGGCCTCGGCCGTTGCCGCCAGATAATAGGCTGGCACTGCATACCTTGTGTTTGGCAAGC